>Ga0209403_10001161_pt1 | contig 35079 bp, 30 predicted proteins | sample ArcticOcean_MG_C_8_FD_187440 | JGI IMG/M metagenome (GOLD analysis project Ga0209403, IMG submission 187440) | Marine microbial communities from western Arctic Ocean - ArcticOcean_MG_CB11_86 (SPAdes) (version 2) | ecosystem: Environmental > Aquatic > Marine > Oceanic | place: Arctic Ocean...
CAGTAAAGACTTATTATAATTACTTAATTCATCCTTTAAAGCTTCAAAAGTAGTTTTTGGCTCTAATTCATTTCCATCAATAAGAAATAATAATATTCTATTTCTTTCAATATGACGCAAAAATTGGAAACCTAAACCTTTTCCTTCACTTGCACCTTCAATTAAACCAGGGATATCTGCCATTATAAATGATTTATAATCACCTGTTTTTACAATTCCAAGGTGAGGCTCTAAGGTAGTAAATGGATAATCTGCAATTTTAGGTCTAGCTTTAGATAAAACTGAAAGCAATGTTGATTTTCCTGCATTCGGAAACCCCACTAGCCCTACATCAGCAAGAACTTTAAGTTCAAATTCAAACTTTCCACTCTCACCGCCTAAGCCCGGTTGAGCATATCGAGGAGTTTGATGGGTGGACGATTTAAAGTTTATATTTCCCCTGCCACCTGAGCCGCCATTACAAAGAATGACCTCTTCATCTTTAGTAATTAACTCAGCTGTAACATCACCAGTTTCTAACTCTTTAATAATGGTTCCTAAGGGAACATGAATGAAGATATCTTCGCCATTTTTTCCCGTTTTCATACTTGATGAACCAGCGGTACCATTCTTTGCTTTATAAATTCGTGAATAACGAATATCTTGGAGGGTATGAAGGTTAGTGTCGGATTTAGCAATAATATTACCGCCTCGCCCACCATTGCCACCATCCGGACCACCTTTTGGAATGTACTTCTCTCTTCGAAAGGAGACACAACCGGCACCACCATTCCCCGCAGTCAGTTCGACTTGGGTATAATCAACAAACATAATACAGTTACATATTTGCGATAATGGCTTCGCCAAATCCTGAGCAAGATACTTTAGTGGCGCCTTCCATTAATCGATGAAAATCATAGGTAACCGTTTTAGCTTTAATAGCACCTTCAATTCCAGATTTAATAAGTTTTGCTGCTTCATGCCAATTCATGTGCTCTAACATCATTACACCAGATAAAATAACTGACGATGGATTTACCATATCTTTCCCTGCATATTTTGGTGCAGTTCCATGTGTGGCTTCAAAGATTGCCTGCCCACTACTATAGTTTATATTCGCCCCGGGGGCAATACCAATTCCGCCAACAATAGCGGCTAAAGCATCAGAGATATAATCACCATTTAAATTTAAAGTGGCAATTACATCATATTCTGCTGGTCTTAATAATATCTGTTGTAAAAATGCATCAGCAATCACATCTTTAATAATCAATTGTTTACCATTATTATTAATGACTTGCCAAGGCCCACCTTCATAATCTTCTGCACCATATTCACTTTTAGCTAGATCATAACCCCACTCTTTGAACTTACCCTCAGTATACTTCATAATATTACCTTTATGAACAAGGGTCAGTGATTGTCTATCATGTGCAATTGCATAATCGAGAGCAGATTTCACTAATCGTTCAGTGCCTTCTTTTGAAACTGGCTTTACTCCAAGTGATACTGTATCTGGAAATCGAATATTGGTGACACCCATTTCATTCATTAGAAATGATTTCACTTTTTCAACTTCATCTGTTCCATGCATCCACTCAATGCCGGCATAAATATCTTCAGTATTTTCACGAAAGATAACCATATCAACCAATTCAGGTTTTTTTACGGGAGAGGGAACACCTTCAAACCATTTAACAGGTCTAACACATGCATAAAGATCTAAAATTTGTCTTAAAGCAACGTTCAAAGATCTCATACCACCACCTACAGGTGTAGTTAAAGGACCTTTTATTGCGATTAAATATTCACGAATAGTATCTAGAGTTTCGCTTGGAAGCCATGAACCGGTTTCACTGTTTGCTTTTTCACCGGCTAAGACCTCTTTCCAAAAAATAGAACGTTCACCATTATAGGCTTTATCAACCGCTGCATCAAAAACTATTTGTGAAGCTTTCCAAATGTCAGGCCCTATTCCATCCCCTTCTATAAAAGGTATTATTGGGTTATTTGGAACGAATAAATTACCATTTTCTAATTTAATTTTTTCACCATTTAGGGCAGTGTTCATGGTTGTTTAGTTTCCTTTTTGATAGGTTTACTAGATTCTTTGTTATCCTTAGATACTGTTTGTTTTTCAGACTTAGGTTTTTTTACGTAATCAGTTAAATAAAATCCGCTACCCTTAAAGATCAAACCTGAGCCGCCACTAACTAATCTTCTTAAAGAGCCATTGCACTCAGGGCATTTTTTCAAATGGCTATCGGACATCGATTGAAAATACTCAAATGAATGATTACATTTTTTACATAAATAGTCGTAAGTGGGCATAAGTCTCTTCTTTTTAAATAGAAAACAGACCTGCAATTTAAGAAAAATAGATTAGTATTACTTTCGCTAAAGTTTGCAAAAGTAAATAAATCAAACTAGGCCAAATTTATCCTTCAACTTATCCATTACAACAGGTGTTACAAAACTTGATATATCACCTTTAAGCCTTGCGACATCTTTAACAACTGTTGAATTCAAGTGAATATATTTTTCAGAAGTAACCATCAAGAGTGTTGATACTTCTGAGTTTAAATGGTGATTCATAGTTGCCATTTGGAATTCAAACTCAAAATCTGAGACGTGGCGAAGGCCTCGAATTATTGCGACTGCTTTATAGTCTCTTGCAAAATCCGCGACTAAACCTTCAGTCGATAACGCTTCAACGTTATCAACATGCTTCATTGATTCCATAATCATATCAATTCTTTCCTCAGCTGAAAAAAGTGGTTTTTTATCACTATTGACTGCAACTGCAAAAATTAATTTATCAAAGAGACTGGAAGCTCTTTCTGCAATGTCTATATGTCCACTATGAATTGGATCAAATGTACCTGGATATATTACAATTCTCATTATTCATTTCTCCAGAAGGTTAATTGTGTATCACCATATTCCTTAATTCTATAGGGTGAAATTGAATAATCTTTAATGGAAGATTCAAGAATTAATATTCCATCCTGATTTAAATGGTTAATTGCATCAGTAATAAATTTTTCATTTGAGTCGTAATCATAAGGTGGGTCAGCAAAAATAATATCATATTGATCACAATCTGCAATAAACTTAATAGCATCTTGTTTTATATATTTAAAATCTGTTTGCTTAAACAACGATCCATTTATTTTAAGCAGATAATTAACTCGCATGCTCGATTCAACAAAGGTAATTGAGCTCGCTCCTCTACTGGCTGCTTCAAATCCAACTATTCCAGAACCAGCAAACAAATCTAATACATGTTTTCCTTGGAGAGTGCCTAATATATCAAATAAACTTTTTCTTACTAAAGAAGTTGTAGGGCGATATGGTGCATTTTTAACCGTTTTAACACGGCGACCTTTATAAAGGCCTGCCTGAATTTGCATAGTCTACTCGACTAAGTCAGTTTTTGTGTTAGTATAAATAGACATATAAAATACCGCCGTTGGCAAAGTTTGAAGTGATTTTCCTTTATATACAAATTTTTCGAGTGCAAGATTTTTAGTTTTTGATAAAATATAGTTCAAAAACGTTTGGATGTAGTTATCTCCATTGAGCCTGATGATAATCGGAATTTGTGTCTTGGATTTTTTTTCAATTTTATTTAACTCTTTAAATAATGAGTTTTGAATATTTTCAACATAAAACCTTAAAGAATCTATTTCCTCTTTACTACCTTCGATAAAAAATTCAGAAGAAGCTTTATATTGAACTAAATAACCATGCTTGAATTGACTATCACTAGGAACTTGTCTAAGTGAATAGTTTAAAACATCTCCAATTGAATCTATTGGAGCATCCATTGTTTTGCTCCCTAAAAGTTCAAGGTCCATATTCCCATCACTTATTGAAAGTAAGATTATTTCATGACTGTCAGTTAAACTTAATGCCTTCAATGCAGTACTTACTAAAATTTGAGATTTGATTGAAGATTCCGAGTGTAGACTAGTCACATCTTCAACTACTTCAGAAGACATTTCAACTTCTTCTTCTACTTTTAGAGAACTAGAGTCAACATCTGTAGAATATAAATTATTTAACTTAAGATTATTAAATTTTGAGAAACCTTGTCTAAAAAGTTCTGGCCTTTGGTCATATACTAGCATGCCAGTAATTGTAACAAAAAAGAAAAAGTATAGAAATGCTTTTAACCAGACGCTATCTTTCTTCTTATTTAATTTTTTAGATGGTTTTCTTTTGTCAGCTGATGACTTTATTTTGAATGCTTTTAGCCAACCTCCATTTTTTTTCTTTTTATTTAATTTTTTAGATGTTTTTCTTTTATTAGCCGATGACTTTATTTTAACTGTTTCAAGCGGTTTAATAAGTTCCTTTTTCACAAAATTATAAGGCTGAATACCAGGTTGATCAAAAAAATTAATGGCAACACCTTTTACATTACCAGTCGCTAAGGCACTAAATACATATAGATTTTCTTCTTTTACATCCTTTGGTAAGATATTAGATTCATAATTTATGTCTGTTAGTGAAACAATTTGTTTTATTCGATGCCCTTTGAAGTGAGCTTTGCGTTTCTCTGATAAACTCCCAGCAACCAAAAGTTGACCTTTAAATACATCTTGTAAATTATCTGAGCCTTTTAAAGCTTGAAAATTCCAATTTCCCTTTGAAAATTTAGCTATACCATTTTGAAAACTTGATTGTGAATATTGATAATAATTATAACCGTTTTTATTAACATAAAAAACTGTACAACCTTTCTCAGGATTTAATCCAAAAAAAACACTGGATTCTGTACCCATCCAAATAGGTTCACCACCTAACTCTAGAATAGCCATCTTTATTGGTTCAGTGAAAGTTGTAGATATAGAAATAGCAAAAAGTTGATTTGAATTTTCACCAAAAGAACGTCCAAAATTTTCAAATTTAGAATCTGTAGACCATCTTTGTTGAATAGTCCATAGTGCAAAATCCCAAGCATCATTTTCAGTCATATCTTCATCAGAAGAAACAAGTACTGAATTAGTGAACATATCAGGAATAGTTACATACACTTGTTCACCTTCAAAAGGAATATCTTCTCGAACTAAATGTAACCCTGCATTTATAACTGAAATAATTTCATTTTCTGATTGCTCAAGTACGCTTAAGGGCTTTGGAAGAACTTTATTAGATACAGATAATAGAAAAGGGTTGCCATTATTTTCAGACCATTGCAGGCATAACAAATGGCTTTCCGATATTGAGAGGTGAATCACTTACAGAATATTACCTATCCCAGCTTTTTGTTCCATCGTTAATAAATCCATGGTTATAAGCTTTGAAAGAAAAAACAGTATATCTTTTTCTTATAACAGTCTCTTCGATTGGACTATCAACTCTAACTGAACTACCTTCTTCTAGCAATGAAATTAAATATGGCTTTTCAGTAACTGGGCAAAAATACATAGATGAATCAGGCATGTAAGAATCATAATAGCTAATAACTTCTACACGTTGTGATGGAACTTCTTCTAAAAGAGCAACAAAATTTGAATCGCTCATAAACTTTGATAAACGTTTCTTTTGCACATATGAAGTGTCATTTCTAGATAAGTCTTCAGAATACATAACTATAGTGGCGGTTGTATCAATTATAGTGTCACGTCTAGTCATTGGAAAGCCAAATGTTGTATCAAACTCAATATCATAACCCTTAGGTACATTCACAACGAAAGTTTTAGTACCTAAAGTTAGATTTTGTTCTCCTAAATAAGTAGAATCGCCAGTTAATGAATCTCTAACTGAATTAACTACATGAGTAGCCCATAAACCATCAGGATCATATTCACCTGTGATAGATTTATAAAAGTTTTGGACATCAAACATATTTTCCATGTGAAAGTGACTTTTGTCTTCAAAATATTCTTCCTCGTCCCAAATAGCACGAGGTACATAGATACAGATTATAAGAAATAAGAACCCAAAAACTATCGCAAACTCTAATAGGTCTGAGTAGTTCTTTCTTTTTTTACTTAAATCAGATTTTTTTTTGTCTGACATTCTTTATAAATCCTCAATCATAAATTTTTTATAAAATTAAAGTCTACTTACCCTCTACCTCTATATAAACTTCATATTATTAAATTTGCATTTCTACTATAAATTTAAATCAACAAAATGAAGTATACATATTAACACTAATTACTTTTTGAATCTCATTATTTTAAAAGAGATTTTATTTAATGAAGTGATAAAAGTAATCAGTCTAATTCGACACGTGTGAATGTGGGGCCAGAATCACCGTTTAAATTAGATAATTCTTCCATAATTTTTTTCTGCTCCTTAGATAGTGAACTAGGAGTAACTACTTGCACTCTAACCAGTTGATTACCTCGAGAAGAACCACGCACCTTAGGGAACCCTTTACCTCTCATTCGTAAAATTTGGCCAGACTGAATACCTGCAGGAATTTTAAGCTTAGCCTTACCATCTAAAGTAGGCACTTCTAAAGTAATACCCATAGCCGCATCGTAAATTTGGATCTTAGCTTCAGTAATTACATCTTCGGCATTTCGAGTAAACGTGGGGTGATCATTCTCTTCAAAAAATATAATTAAATCACCAGCCTGATAACCCTTAGCGCCCTTATTGCCTTGCCCATTTAAAGTCATATAATTTCCTTCAGCAACACCTGCTGGAACTTTAACTTTTATTTCGACAGATTTTCTTTCAATGCCATTGCCACCACAGCCTTTGCATGGATGCTCTATCATTTCGCCAGAGCCACTACAAACTGGACACTCACGAACCGTTACAGATTGGCCAAAAAATGATTGAGACATTTGTCTTACTTGACCTGAGCCACTACATTGACGACAAGATGTTGGCATTGTACCAGCTTGAGCACCATTCCCCTTACATGTTTCACAAGTTTCATGTCGTTTAATTTTTAATGTTTTATCTATGCCGGTTGATATTTCTTGATAATCAAGAGGTAGATTAACTTTTAAGTCGCGAGCTTTTTTGACTCTATTTTGTCGACCTCCACCAAAAATTCCACCAAAAGGGTCCGTATTGCCGCCAAAAATATCTCCAAAACTGTTAAAAATATCATCCATAGACATTCCACCGTGAAATCCAGATGAACCTGCATTGTCACCAATGCCAACACCAGCATGACCAAATTGATCATACTGTTGTCTTTTTTGACTATCAGAAAGTATAGAATAAGCTTCGGCTGCTTCTTTGAATTGCTTTTCTGCTTCTTTATCACCTGGGTTTTTATCAGGATGATATTTCATAGCAATTTTTCGATAGGATTTTTTAATATCAGTATTTGATGAAGTTTTATCTACACCAATGATTTCATATAAATCTCTCATGATGGAGTTTGATTCACAACTACTTTAGCGTGGCGAATTACACGGTCTTTATATCTATAGCCCTTTTCAAATACTTCAAGGATTTCATTTTCAGCTATACCTTTTTCTGAACGCATCATAAGAGCATCATGGAGTTCATGGTCAACAATGTCACCAGCATTAGCAAATGGCTGTACTTCAAGTTCAGTAAAACGTTTATTTATATTGTTTAAAATTAATTCAATTCCTTCATGAAGCTTTTCTTTATTTGATTCGCCGTTTTCAGTTGATGCTTTTTCTAAACGATCTAAATCATCAAGAACATTTAGAAAGGATTTAATTACAGTTTCACCATCATATTTTAATAAGTTGATTGTATCATTTTCTTTACGCCGACGGTAATTGTCAAACTCAGCTTTAAGACGTAAAAATTTATCTTTTTGTTCAAGTAAACTATCATTTAAAGATTTTATTTCATCTTTTAACTTTATAGTTGGTGACTTCTTAGAAGGTTTTTTCTTTGGAGATGCTTTATCTCCTTTTGCTTTAAATGGCACTTTCAACTATCTCCGTAAATTGTTCCAAAATTGATTGTAATGAGTGATATGGAATTCTTTTAGGCCCTACAACACCAATTTTCCCTGATATCATACCACTTTCAAAGTAAGTAGTCATTATTGCACATTCATTTAATCGCGAATCTCCATTTTCTTTTCCAATTAGAGTAGGCTCTGAGCCCAAACTAAAATTGGTTTTAAAATGTTTATTTAGAAAATCTTTATTCAGCGCAGGTAATAATCTTTTATAATTTACCATATTACTAAATTCAGGTTGCTCAAGCAACACATCAGTTGATGAAGTATATATTGATTTATTACTATCTATTGAAAAATAATTTGATCTATCATTAATCAAAATTTGAACTAATTCATGTGTATACATTTCTACATCATTTAGCCTATTAATTATTGAATTTTTAATTTCTTTCAATGATAGATTGACAAGTCTATCTTTTAGTACTTGAGTAATCTTATTTATCAATTTTATTTCTACATTAATAGCAAGATTTAAAACAATAGATTTTACTATGCCAGTATCTAAAGCAAGTACGAGCATTACTCTATCGCCCTGTATTGGTACAAGCTCAATATCAGTAAGTATACTATCTTGAAATCCACTAATTGTAACTACACTGAACATATGGCTTACTTTTGAGAGCATTAGGACAGTAGCATCTAATAACTCGTCAACATTATTAGAAATAGTTAGTAACTCCTGTTCTAATACTTTTGATACTATTGTTCTCGGACTATTAAAAGATTTTATGGAGTTGACATAAAAACGGTATCCCATATCTGTTGGTAGTCGGCCACCGGATGTATGCAGATGAGTAAGGTAACCTTTATCTTCAAGAGTAGACATTACACTTCGAATGGTCGCCGAAGAAACATTAAGATTATAATTTTTACTAAGAAAAGTTGATGAGATTGGTGAACTATTTTGGATATAACACTCAATTAGCGTAGTTAAAACTGCCGCTTCCCTATCATTTAAATTTGGAATATTTGTTCTAGACATAAGGTTAAAAATTATGAATATTAAAATTCATCTGTCAAGGACAGTTATATAAAAATTATCACTTCAAAAATTGAGATATAGCTCTATTGCTACCCAAAAAGCTGATTACGACTCCAAGACTTGAAAGTAAAAATAATAGATTGAGAAAACTGTAATGAATTTTTAAACCAGTAACTGAAAGAATAAAACCGGAACCAAATGTTAGACAACTAAATAGAAGCAGAGAAGAAATTAAGGCACCAATTAAACCATGAAAAATTCCTTCTAATATAAATGGTGCTTTAACAAAAAGACGTGTTGCTCCTACTAATTGAAAAGATTTTATTAGGTCTTTTTTGGCATAAATAGTTAAGCGTACAGTATTAGAGATAATTAATACAGAAACAATTAATATTGCTATTAATAATATCACTGAAATTTTTACAAAGTTTTGATATGTAGTTTCAATACGATTAATAAGTCTACCTTGATAATTGACCTCATCTACTTCAGAAAATTTTCTTAGGCGGTCTATTATAGGACGTATATTAAGTTTATTTTCCTGTTCTTTAACTAAATTTATTACACAACTAGCTGGCAATGGATTATAGCCAACAATATCTAAAACATTTTCACCAAATTGTGATTTAAATATTTTTTTAGCATCAGCTTTTGTAATAATAGTCGTAGACCGGACACCTGGAATAGACTTGAATTCTTTAACAATTTTTACTATTTGATCATCTGAAATATTTTGTTTAAAAAATACTTCAATTTTATATTTATCTCTAAGATACTCAATAATCCTTCCAGTATTATCACTTACTATGATTAATGAGCCAGCTACAGTTAAAGTTAAAAATATTGAGAATATAGCCGAAAAAGCTGTCAGCTTGTGTCTCCATAAATTTTTTAAACCTTCAGATAATAAAAATATCATTTTATCCATTAGGATTTGCGCACTATACCATTTTGTATTTCAATTATTCTGTGACCACGTCCTTTAATTAAATTATAATTATGAGAAGCCATTAAAATAGAAGTCCCCTCTCTATTTATCTCTTCTAACAATTTAATCAACTCAAATGAAGTGACTGGGTCAAGGTTTCCTGTTGGTTCATCAGCTAAAATAATATCTGGATCTTTTATAAGTGCTCTCGCCACACAAGCTCTTTGCTGTTCACCGCCAGATAATTCATTTGGATAATGATCTGATTTAGATTCCAAACCAATCTCTTCTAAAGATTCTGTTACTCGATCAATAATTTCATCTTTTTGAAAACCCATCACATGTAAAGGCAAAGCAATATTTTCAAATAAATTACGGTCATTAAGCAAGTGATAATCTTGGAATACCATTCCAATGTTTCTTCTAAAATATGGGATTTTTTTTGGTTTTATTTTACTTGAATCATACTTGTTAACTACAATTCTACCAACTTTCGGTAATAATTCCATATATGCTAACCTAAGGAGTGTTGTTTTTCCAGAGCCAGTTGGGCCAATTAAGAATACATATTCATCATCTTGAACTGTAATATTAACATTTGAGACGCCACCGCCTTTTTCATATGTGTAAGAAACGTTATCAAATTGAATCATGTAATAAATTTAATCTTAATTAAGTAGGCTAGAATAGTACATAAATAAAAATTATGTAGCCAATCAATAAAGATATAGAAGTATATCGATTAATAGGCTGAGGTAATTTAGCAATTACAAGCATAGCAAATGCATATCCAATCATAAATAATACTTCTTTACTCATAATACTTCTAGGCGAATCCAAAGGGTGAATAATCGATGTAATTCCCAAAACTGAAAGTATATTAAAAATATTTGAGCCAATAATATTTCCAACTGAAATAGCACTTTCTTTACGAAAAGCTGCCATGACTGATGTAGCTAATTCAGGAAGAGATGTGCCAAACGCAACCACACTCATTCCAATTACAACCTCAGATAAACCAAAATATCTTGCAAAATATATTGCGCCATCAACGAAAATTTCTGCCCCAAAAGATAAAAAAGCAATGCCACCAATAACATAAGTAATAAGCTTTGTCATTTTACTATCAATTACTTTCTCCGAATTCACTTCATCAACTATTGAGCTTTTAATACAATAAAAAACATAAAAAATTAAACTAATTACTAAAACTATACCCTCAAACTGGCTAATTCGACCATCGAAGGCAAAAAATATAAAAAGACCACAAGATACCAAATACACAAATAAGTCACGTTTTATATGATTATATTGGACGGTTATAGGAAAAATAAAAGCACTCAACCCTAAGACTAGTCCTACATTTGCCACGTTTGACCCAATTACATTGCCTACAGCTATAGCTGATTTTCCTTCAAGAGCAGAGAAGATACTAACTATAAGCTCTGGTAATGATGTACCAAATGCTACCACAGTTAATCCAATAACTAAAGATGGAATACCTAGTTTTAAAGCTATACTAGAGCTTCCTTTTACAATCCATTCAGCGCCATAGTAAAGCAAGCAAGAGCCAATTAAAAGATATAATAGACTACTAAACATTAAATTAATAAATTTTATTTTCGTTAATAAATTCCCAAACAGGCTGCGTAACCATATAACGAATCGTTTTGTTTTGTGTCCACCTCTTTCTTATTTGCGTTGAAGAAATTTCAATACGTGGAATATTTGCAAATTGAATACGCGCAAGAATCCAATTTGGAATGTCACTTGGCCTAAAACCAGGTCGAATAGCTACAATCAATTTACATTCTTTAAGAATTTCCTTTGGATTTTTCCATGCTTGAAACTGCTTAAGTGAATCACTTCCAATTAGATAAAAAAGGTCTTTTGTTTCAATTTTAGTTTCTTCTTTATAAGATATAATTGTATCTAAAGAATAAGAGATTCCACCTCTTTTTATTTCATTATCTGAAATAATAAAATTAGGATTATCTTTAGTCGCAATTTTCAACATTTCAATCCTTGCATCTACTGATGATATTTTGGTATCAATCTTGTGAGGTGGTATATGTGCTGGGACAAAAACTATTTGATCAAAATGCTCAGCTTCAAAAATAGTTTGAGCAACAATTAAATGTCCAAAATGTGGAGGGTCAAAGGTTCCACCAAAAAGACAAGTTTTCATTCTAACTCTAGCCTATCAAGCACACGTCTTTGTACAAACCAAGCATCAACAAGGTCATCCATTTTAATTTTTTCTATATGTTCTCGTTTTGAATCGTAATATTGCAAAGCTTCTTCAAAATCATTCTTATAAATATGACATGCTATTGTCTTCATGTGTGCTAATTCAACAAAATCTGTATCATAATACGATTCAATTACTTTCTTAAAGCCTATCATTGCTGCGCTATATTCTTCCATTTTCATGTATAATAGACCTATGTTATATGCTTTTTTAGATAATTTCTCTCTTAAAATTAAAATATCTTCCTGAGCTTTTAATCTATTTTCTGAATTAGGGTAATCATCAATGTATTCTTGTAGTTTTTCCAATGCTTTTTCACTAAAAGTTTGGTCTCTATAATATTTTGGAGACATTCGAACATAAGCTTCGCAAATTCTATATCTTGCACGTTCAACATATGGACTAAAAGGCATTCGTCTTATTAACCTATCATATTCTGCAATAGCAAGTAACTCTTCATTCTTTGCATGAAAATGAGCTTCACCTAAAAAAAATAATGCATCATCACCTAATTCTGTATGAGAGGCACCAATAACAACTGTATTAAAATAACTTTGAGCTTTAACAAATTTCTTTTTAGTTAAAGCAGTTTTACCTTTTTGAAACTCTAAATCATAATCAATATCTCTAACACTACTTTTACTTGAGCAAGCAGTAATAAAAAAACATAGAGACAAAAGATTAATTAATAAAATTTTCATTAAATATCCTTTTTAATAGAAAAATTAGAAATGAATTTACCACGCATATGTGATTTGGACACCACCTACTCCCGACTTATTTATAGAACTATAATTTAAATGCACATTTGGGAAATTATTATTTTTGTTTGAAACAATAGCAGCGTCTAAACCACTAATAATATGATTAAACATAATTGCAGTTATAGCATAACGAGAATAGTGCTTAAGTTGGTTACTATCATATCTTAGATCACGGTAATAATTTTTATTTTTTGTTAGAATAATTGATTCTACGTTCCCTTTTTTAATAGTATACCAATTACCTTTAGAATCATAGGGATTATCATATTCATCATCCCAGCCACCAACGAACTGATCATACTTTCCAATATTTTCATAAAAATCTCTATCTCTTATAACGGAAATAGCATTCCAACCATGTGTTTCAATTAAATCATTCAATTCATCTGTAAAATAATAATTACCATTAATATTTAAACTAAGATTGTGAGTTCCAATTAATATATTTTTCCAACTATTTGGAAAAATTAAACGAGTGTTATTATACCACCTTTCTAACGTCCAATGATCATCTCCATATTGTTCAAAATCGCGACGAATATTTTCAGCTTCATTGGTTAATTTTATTGAAGAAAATATACCAAGGACATCAACTGCAGCAAAAAGAGCGGATTTCCACCAATAATCATTATTTTGAACTTGACCCCACCCAGGTATCAAAAGTGATTTAAACATTGCTTTAGCAGGTAAAGGTAAAAATAGTGAATCTTTCTTAAGAACATAATTTTTTATATCGTAATAATCATACTGTGCAAAAATTAATTTTTGTAATAAAAATAATGTTATTAAAAATTTCAAAATTAAAATCCAAACAAAATTGATAAATAATAACGAGTTTCCCCACCATAAGATAAAGGAATTCCATCTCCTATATCCATTGTGAATTTATCAATGCCTTTATGCATTTCAAATCCAATAGCTGTTGGATAATTATAGAAAGAATAACCAGCCAATCTACTTTCTATACCAATAGACTTTTTAATACTTATTTTAGATAAATCATTGTTCCAGGCATCACCCATTTGACCAATGATTCCAAGAGTTCCATGTTGCAAAGTGAACCAGCCTAATGAAATATGTTTTTCTCTGAAAATTGGTATTCTCATAGCTAATTCACCTATTGCCAAATGAGTACCTTCAATTGAATAAAAAGGATATCCTTTCAACCCTGGTAGCCCTCCTCCAAAAAAATAAAAAAATGAGTCAACTTTTGTATTAGAGATTACTCCGGTTTTTCCTCCCAAGGAAATTGTCCAACGATTACTATTAGGAATTTCCCACAAATAATTACCATTTAACTCCATGCGCACTAAATCATTATTATTAAACTTTGAAATTAACGTGCCTGATTCAGAAAGGTCTAAGTCATCAATAAATTCATTCCATTCTTTTCTAATATTTAAATTAATATTATAACCAATTGGATTAATATTTTGGTCTACTCGTCTTTTATACAAATCTAAATTCCATTTCAATCCAAAGTTTTTACCACGGAAATAATCATAACCAATACCAGTATTAATTTCCGGTTTTCCTAATATTTGTTCCTTGATTGAAGCGCGATAACGAGACCACGAACTATATAATTGAAATTGTGTTCCATAAAAAGGAATTTTTAATCCCCCTCTAAATTCAAGAAGCCTAAACTTAAGATTATTGTCAAGTTTATAAACTGAGTAGTTATATTTTTCTTCAATGTTCCTAGTTATATAAAAAGCTTCCATAAATAATGTTGGATAAAGATGTTTATACTCAAAGGTGAAAAATAAGTCTAGATCTTTTATCCTATTTGATGAGGCTCCACCAGTTAATGATACTTTTTCTAAAATCTCAGAAGAATAAAAATAGAATCCTGGTTTAATTGTTCCATAATCAACCATTATTCGAGGCATTATAAACATTGGAGGAAAGTGATCAATATATTTTGTTGATTTTGTATCTATTGATCTTTTTAGTGGTGGAGATAAATTATTATTTCTATTGTAATATGTAGGTGTATATCCAATTTCATCATCCTGAATTAAATTAATGGTATCTAAAATTGCTATTTTATATTTACTATCCTCAAATATTGAAAACACAATTTTTCCATTTTGATTTATATCTGGCATAAAAGCACCACCTGAAACATTTGTTAAATACCCTTGCTCTTTACTATTTAAATAGTAAAGATTAAAAATCCCCGTTCGATCATCACTATAAATCATACCATTATTAAAATGTGTACTCTGACGTTCATCCCATAATTTTTCACTAACAAGTCGGCCTCTAGTACTATCAGATAAATTTATAAAGTGAATATTTTTATAATGATGAGTTGTTATGTCATAAACTAATCTATTATTGTATTCATCATAGCTTAAACCACCTATTGCTTCTTGATTCGAAAAGTCAGTGATTTTAGATGTTATTTTATTATCAATATCTATTAAATAAATATTTTGCGACCCATCGTGAGTTGATATATAAAATAAATGATTATTATCAATATATAAAGGTGAAAATGCGCGCGCATCTTTTGTCAATCTCCATTCTTTACTTAAGATTAGGTCATATTCATATATGTCATAATAAGATGAACCAACGTTATTTGGAACTTTGCTTCTTTTTGAGTAATAAATTTTTTCGCCATTCCAGGTAGGCTTCGAATATACTCCCTTAACTATTTTTTTAGATGATTCAGTACTTAAATCATAAATGTATAGATCAGTGCTACTAAAGTAATCATTATTTTTATTTGATAAAAATGCGATCCTCGAACCATCTTGATTCCATATCGGATGTAAATTTGCAGTTCCTTCATCAATGATTATTTCACCATTTTTTTCATTTAAAAGTACAGATTTAGCTAATGTTTCATATCTTTTTTTCAACACTTTGAAAAACTCTTTATATACTTCTTCTCCATTTTTACCCGTAGCTGACTTTATAGCTTTATTTATTGAAAAATTTCTTGGCTTACTTAAATACTTCATTATTTTTTCAAGAGTTTCAGATGAATATGTAATAGCCAAATATTTTGAGAATGCATAACCAGTATTATATACCGATTCATTACCAATGCCACTTTTTCCAAAAGTATTGAGCTCATCCCAGGTTAGCATATTATTGTTAATTACTCGCTCTCTTAAAATCATATCACGAATACTATCCCAATTATCCCAATCAGCACCAGAATACATAAATTGAGCGATACCTTCTGCCAACCAAGGAGGCACCGAAGTCCCAGGTATTGGATAACTAATTAAAGAATTTGGATAACCGTATAAAACATCAGGGCGTTTTTCTTTTTCATATCCAATGAATTGTAAATATGCACCAGGAATAGACTTACCAAATTTTTGAGCACTTTGTATAGAAACGATATGAGTAAATTCATGAGTAATCACATTTTCTAACCATTTATGTGAACCTCTTAACTCAAAATCTAAAGGGCTAGTCCATATAATAATTTTATTATCATAAAAATATGCTGCACCGTTCGAAATATCGTCAACATCTGTAAAAACTATATCAGTTTTATTGAAAGGTTTATAATTATAAAGATTGGTTACAGAAGTAAATATTGAATCAGCAATATAGGCACCTAACCTAGCAGATTGTTCCGTTTCACTATAAAAATGAATTTTAAAATGATCAGTTTCAATAGTTTCCCAATCTAATTCTGGGTGATTATATTGAACTTGTGAAAATAAAAATGATGAAAATAAAAAAATATAGATTTTCTTCATTTAGCAATACCTAGTTTAATGATTTTTTCATCACTATTACTTTTATTTTTAGCAACTACACGTGCTAAGTACACCCCTGATTCTATACCTGAAATATTCCATGGTATTTCTAATATGCCATTATTGATTTCCAATTGGTCTAGAGATAATGTTTGAATTGGATAACCAGCTACATCATATATATATATATCAATTTTATCAGCAACTCCTAATTTTAAGCGAAAATTAACTGTTTCACCGCTTGAAGGATTTGGATATGCATAAGAAAGAGATTTATCAAGAATATCTAAATTGTTTGTTATTGGTTTTTCTAGCGGTAAATATCTTGAATTATCTGCAGATGAAAATGGATATCGCCATTCATTAAGTATGTTTTTTGTTTCATTAATAAAACTAAAAAAAACTTTGTCAGTTAATATTCCATTTTTCCCTTGAAAACTCCCTAAGGAAATTAATTTGTATTTTGTAGCAATTACATCAAGAACTATGCCTTCATGATTTAAAATGATTATTTCACCATTGCTATCTTGATAAATTAACTCACGTTTTAAATCATTAAATAAATTCATTGAGAAAACGGAGCTAGCTGCATTAGAATATATTGGAAATCCATTTCTACTATATAGATTAAAATCAAAAGCATCAATATTGCCTTCTTTATCCACTACGACTATTTCGACGGTTCCATCATTTTCTAAATCTATCAATGATAATGAATTATATTTGCCATCTTTGACTGTTGATTCATTAATTGTTATTTTATCATTATCTAAAATTACTGGTATTGACAAAGGTGAATTATAAGATAATAAATATGGATTTATGGAATCATCAATAATCCCATTACTATTGATTATTAAAAATGACCTTTCTTTTTTAATCCAGATACCCTTCACATCTGCCTTTAATAGTTCTATTTTATTAATATTATCTAATTTATAAACCCACTTAAGACTAAAGTTTTTATCATTCACATCATATTCAAACCATTCGAAATTTGAATTAGTTTCATCTTTGCTTACAAAAACAATTGAAAGAGGATTAGAGTTAATAGCTGAATTTTGGACAACACATATTTGATAATCATTATATATTGACTTATGGAATGTTTTAAAATTTTTTAAATCTGTACTCCACCATAATGAATCTCCAAATCCAATAAAATCTAAATTCCCATCATTATCAATGTCCCATTGAAGTAAAATTGACTTGGAGCTATCCTCAATGATTTTTATATCATATGATGAAGATAAATTGAAAGACATTGTTTTTCCAGCATCTGATACATTACTGATATGAATACCAGAATTAGCTCCAGAATTAGATTTTGTATTCGGGTAAGTAAAAGAAGAAAAATCCATACTATTAGTTGAATTAGCTCTAAAATATTCAAGATTTTCAGCAAACCACATATCGCCCCAATATCCAGATGATGGATCAGTTAATAAATTTGAGACAAAACCCATATCTTGTGCACCATCTGCTTCTTCTAAATCTATACCTCTTAATTGTCGATCTGAATTGACAGAATAAGTTTTCAATCCTTCTTTTATTATTTTTTGATCAATATGCCATATTAATAAACCTGAAGCTGGTAAACCTAAATTATAGTTTGGGATAGAGGTTATAACACCAAATTCATCTTTAATAATTTTAACTGAATCAATAAGAATATTAATATATGGAGGATAGATGTTAGACTTATCCCATATGGCAAATCGAACTGAATCAATATTGACCCCTTTTCTAAACCAATTATTTCTATTCTCAATTAAAAAATATTCATTATCATTAATAGGGATTTTAACAATTTGATCATGTAAAGAATCTTCTAATTTAATTTTATTAAAGCTTGATGGAGTAATAGTTGTTGCCCAACCTGCATTTACTCGGCTCCAAGCATTTGGTGGCGCAGGAATTATTCCTCTTCCATTATTAGACCCTTGATCCATTAATGCAAAAACACCTGCACCAGAAAATCCAGTTTCTAAATTCCACAAAGGTGGAAGGCCTATTGCAAATCCTATCATCATTGCTAAAGTTCCAGTTATACTGTATTGAACATCACATGGATTAGCTAATTGACCAAATAATGCATAATCATAAAAAAGGTGGTTTTGAGTTTCGGGAATTATAATACCCTTAGAGACAAATGAATTATCAAAGTCTAGAGGTCCACCTAAATATCTAATTAACATTTCAGAATCAATATATGTAGATGGAATATCTTCTGGTGTTGGGTCAAGAAATGGTAAACTAAAATCTTGTCCAACTCCTGGATGCACAACAATAATCAAATCATAGTCATTGTAATTTATTTGATCAATTTCATATGCTTTAGTAGTAGCATCTTTCAATAGTTCAGTAATTCGCTTTTCATGGACATTATCCATCCTAATTTGATTGTAATAATTCATTAATTGTTCAAGCTTATAACTTGACTGATTATCAACAGGGTAAACTTTAGAAGCATTCAAGTCTAATCCAAATTTTCCACCTGATATTGATCTATAATAATTATTGACTGCTTTGAGATGAGATTTAAAATAATTTTTATCATGTGGAGGAGGATCAATTGTATAATCACCGCATTGATCTATGTTTGACTCGTATAGAAAATCTCCATTCCCTGATACACCTGGGTAATCATTCGTTGGAAATGAGACGCGCAATAATGCAACTTTCAAATCACCTGTTATTTGAGAAAATAGAGTAGAAAAAGAGATTAAAAGAAAGATCAAAACCTTTCTTAAAAGATCAAAATATCTCATAATAAATTAAATTAGAATAGAACATTCATGGAGAAACGCATGGTATTGGTCAAAGGATGACCAGGTTCTCCTGAAGTATAGCCAAAATCAAAACCATAATTTGAAAATCTTAAGCCCACTCCAAATGTAGGATTAGATATTTTACCTGTTTTATCAAAGTAGTAGCCGCCTCTTAAAGCAAAATAAGTTGAATACCAATACTCCATTCCAAAATTATGCACGAGTTTATCTAATTCATCTTGCAAAGTACGATCATCCGCTGAACCAATTTCTTTTTGCCCCCATTCATTATAAGCGCCCCAATTTGAATCACCAAACTTTGCTCCGTATTCTTTAAATGTATCATTCATTTCTTCACTATCTCTTCTTCCATTACCATTTGCATCGCCCAACCATTCCCAACCTCCAATTTCTCGGTCAGAGTCTTCACCGGAAGGAGATCTATCAATATCTCCTCCCAATAGCCAGTCATCAACCCAAGAAGTGAAAATAGCTTTATATAAAGGATCCTTATGAGCTATTTCTAGCTTTCCATTTTTATTATAGCCATTATTTTTAGAGGATTCATCACCACTACTGTTATATCCTCCAATAAAACCGTCACCATCCCAATCCATATCTGGATAAGAAGAAACTAAAAGTTTATCAACATCATAAACGACCTTAAAGCTATTATTTTCATTTTTAAATAATTCATAAGCAAATCCAAATGTTAAGTTTGTAGGTTGAGGGTCAGCTTGGTCAGGATCTATGAAAGAAACTTTTGGCCCAATATTTGTCATTGTTATACCAAGGTCTAATTTTGGAGTTAACCAGCCTTTTTTCATATAACCTAGATCGAAGCCAAAATCTGTAGAAGTACCACTTCCCTTTTCAGATCCTGTTCCCAACTCTACTAAGTGTTGGTAGGAAAGTTTAGCATTCATTCCAAAAGAAGATGATGGCGATAATTTTGTACTATATGAGATTGCTGCTGCCATCATATATGAAGTGAATTTCCCTTGATATTGAGCATATTCATCCATACGAACTTGTTCACCAAGGTTTAAATAAATTAAATGACCACCTAAACTACCTAAATTTTTAAATTTTTTCCTATAACCTAGAAATTCATAGTATAAGTCATCAGCTAGATTTGGTAGCCAATTAACATGCATTATTGCTAACTCAGAGCCCTCTTGAAATGCTAGGCCAGCAGGATTCCAATAACTAGCATAAGCATCATTAGCAACAGCAACCTGCGCCTCACCCATACCACCAGCTCGAGCACCAGGAGAAATAAGCAGAAAAATTGCGCCAGCTTCACTTTGAGCATTGAGGGACGGACTACTAAATAGTAGAAGCGCCGCCACAATTGAATATATACGTCTCATGTATATTCCTTTACCCATAAAATGGGTTCTATACTTTATAGATTTAGAGAAACAATTCAACCGTTAGCGTTGTTATATAGGCGCTCCATATTAATGTTTTAAATTACTATTTTCTTCTTAGATAAGGCAAGAAATATGAAAATATTTATTTTAATAGATTAGTTCTATTAATTTAGTGACCATGTAGATAGAAAAGGAATATATGTTATCACTAAAACACTAATTAACATTACAATAAAAAATGGCAATGTTGATTTGTAAATTGTTGGCATATCTTCTTCAAAACGATAAGCAGACAAAAACAAATTCATACCTACAGGAGGCGTTAAAAACCCTAATTCTAAATTTGCTATAAAAATAATAGCTAAATGAACTGGGTCAATACCAAAATAAACACCCAATGGAGTTATTAAAGGCACAACAATAATAATTGCTGAAAAAATATCCATCATGCAACCTACAGCTAGTAAAAAAATATTTAATATGAGTAAAAATACTAATTTTGAAGAAATAGTTGACTTAACCCATTCTAACAGATGCATAGGAATTTGAGCGTCCACAAGATAACTAGTAAGTCCCATTGCTACACCTAGGATAATTAAAACACCACCAATAAGCGAGGCACAGTCAAGTGTGATCTTATAAAGATTTGACCATTTAATATCTTTATGTATTAATACTTCAACAATAAAAATATAAATAGCTGTCATAGCTGCAGTTTCAACTAATGTTGCATAACCTCCAAAAATTCCAAAAAATATAAACAAAGGAATGGCGGCTTCCCATTTTGCATTCCATAGTGAAGTTTTTAATTCTTTAAAGCTCAACGGATATTTTTTAACTGATTGTATTTTCCCTTGCCAAATAGCCCAACCACCTATCATAGATAAACGGACTAAACCCGGTACAATGCCAGCTAAAAAAACAGCTTTAATTGAAACTCCAGCAGTTACACCATAAATAATTAAAGGTAAACTAGGTGGAAATAATAAGCCTAGAGAGCCAGCCACAGTTATAAGTCCTAATGAAAATAATTTAGAGTAACCTTCCTTTATTAGAATTGGCATGAAGAGTCCACCAAGGGCTAAAATAGTTACACCTGAACCACCTGTTAGAGCTGTAAAAAAGCCGCAAAGTAAAACAAGCACAATTGGTGTTCCACCTGGTATCCACCCAAAAGCAGAACGAAATAAATTGACTAGACGGATTGAAGCATTGCTCTCAGCTAATAAATATCCTGCAAACGTAAATAAAGGGATAGTAGGCAATGTTGGAGAAACAACAATCCGATAGGTTTCTGCAGGTATTGCTGATATAGGCGTAAAATCACGCCAAAAAAAAAGAATTGCTAATCCACCTAAACCAATGAAAATAGGCGCTCCAACATACAAGGATAAAGTGATAATAAAGATTGCAATCCACATAAAGAAAATAGATTCTTGAATAGGTTCCGCAGAAATGAATAATAAAAATAATAAAGTAATAATAATTAAAATAACCAACTTTTCTTTCCATTTGGGAAAACTATTTACAATCATAAAAAAAGCAATAAATAAAAAACCGACTGGCATGATCAATTGAGCAAACCATCTTGATATAAAAGGAGCAATTTTTACTGGAAAATCCATTTCAACTTGAACAAGTTCCCAGCTACCATATGCTAATAATAAAACGATAAAAATACTTGTAATTTTTCCGACAAGATTTTTCCATTCAATTATTTTAGTAGTTGAAAACAAAGGTTTAGTTGTTAAAGAAAGAAGTTTATTGCGACGGGTAGCTATAACTGCACCAAGAAAACCTACCCATAATGTTAAGTGTTGAACTAAAACTGAGGAAGCTACTATTCCTGTTGAGTTAAATATCCTTGAGATAACTTCAATGCCTGGCAACGTAACTAGTGTTATAAACACTAGAAATGTAAGAATTTGATCAAAAGATTTTATTTTAGATAAATACAAATAAAATACAAGTCTAACGAGATTGCATCTCTTTTTTGATCTCAACTAGTCTATCGAATGCATTTTCTTCAATTAATGAACCACGAATATCAGGTGACAATGAATTAACTAATTCGTGCCATATTTTTACTTGTTCAGGAGTAGGAGTATTTACTTTAAGACCATATTTTTTCATAACTTCAACTGACTTGTCAGATTCGTATCTATTTTTTTGTTGAAAGCCATCACCTATTTTCTTAGCCACAGACAACATCGATTTTTGATGTTCAGGTTTGATTTTTTTCCATGTTTTTAAATCAATAATAATTGCCGCTGTTAAGTTACCCCATTTCATATCAAGCATATTATCAGCAATGCTAAATAATTGCTGTGCCAATGCATATAATGGATTAAATCCAAGAGCGGTAATAAGCCCCGTTTGCAAACCAGAAAGAACATCAGTCATAGCTAATGGGACAGCTTGATATCCATGTTTTTCATATAATTGGGCAGACTTGTAATCACCAGCCCAAATAAAAATTTTATTATTTTTAAGATCGTCAGGAGTGTAGATAGGTTCTGTTGAGAACCAATATGCCCAACCTACATCAACCATTGTTAAAATTTTAAATCCATTTTCTTCAGTTTTATTTAATAATTCATCGCTTAAACGTTCGCGCACAAAATCTACTTCATCATAAGACTGATACATCATAGGCATATAAAAAGTCGTAAAATAAGGATTTATTTCAGTCATACCTTCATTTGAGATTGCGGCACCATGGATTTGACCAATTCGCATTTTACGAATCATATCTCTCTCATCTCCAACTACACCACCAGGGTAAATTCTTAATCGAACTTCACCATCTGTAACATCATTCCATTGTTGACCTAGTTCAACTAAAAGACCATGCCATTCTGTTCCTTCAGGTGCCAATGTTGCCATTTTCACAATAATCTTTTTTGCCCAAATAAGTTGAGTTAGTAAAAATAAAGTAAAAACTATTAATAAAAATTTTCTATACATAACTACTAATAAAAATACTCATCGATATTATCAAGTAACCATATTGCTCTATTTCGATTAATATAGTTGGTTAAACGTATATCAGGGTCTGCATTGATATCAATATTTAATGCTTTATAAAGTAAATTAGTAAATTCATTTTTATTTTGCGTAGTTATTGAAACACTTTCCGCTAAAGTAACATAGGGGCCTAAGTCTAAATCATTTGAAATTTTTACTGCTTTATTGAAGTATTCATTTGCCACACTATCTTTATTTTCTGGTGAGTCATGTCTAATCATAGTATAAGAAATCATTGCACTATAAAACGCCCCTTTATTCCATTCAGGGTCTAAAGAAAGACCAGTTTCTAATAATCTACCTAAGCGAGGTAATTGGATTATCCATTCTGGATTTCCTTGGCTAGATTTAATTGCTCCTCCATATGCACCAGCTGACCAAAATAAATAGGGTATATCTAAATAAGTAAAGGTTGGTGATTCTATATTTTTGCCTTCAATCCAATCTTTATAATTATCATGTTTAATTTCTAAAGCACGATTACCATATTTTACAGCCTTAACAAAGCTTTCATGTGCTTCTTTATAAAGCCTCTGCCCTTCTTTATAATCGATCATTACTTTTCGATCTGCTTCTTCCATAGTAAATCCAAAAGAAAACTTAGTTAAGGTTTCACAAGCTTTAATTAGTTTTTTATCATTGTTTGGTGATGAAAGAATCGATTTTTCAGATTTATCAACAATGTATTTAAAAGAGGACTCTGCAAGTACTGGATTGAATTTTAGAATCGCAAGAGAGGGACTACAAGAAATGAATGTAAAAGAAAAAAGTAAAAATGTACTTAGTAATAACTGAACTGGAATTTTTTTTAATTTAATTGTGCAATTCACTATACAAAGGAAAAGATGAACATAATGATTGAACTTCAGTCTTTACTTTTTTAATCATTGACTCATCTTCAATATTAGTTATTATTTTGTCAATAAGGTCAACTATTTTCACCATTTCATTCTTTCCCATTCCACGTGTGGTAATCGCAGGTGAGCCTACACGAATACCGCTGGTAATAAAGGGGCTTCTTTTATCAAAAGGAACCATATTTTTGTTAACAGTGATTCCAGCTTGTTCTAATGTTTTTTCAGCTACTTTTCCAGTTACTCCTTTATTACTTAAATCTATTAATATAACATGTGTATCAGTTCCACCAGAAATCAACTTATAACCTTTTGATAATAAAACTTCACTCATAGCTTTAGCGTTATCAATCACTTCTTGAGCATAAATTTTAAAATCTGGCTTAAGAGCTTCACCAAAAGCTATTGCTTTAGCTGCAATGATATGCATCAGTGGGCCACCTTGAATTCCAGGCATAACTGTTGAATCCAGAAGTTCAGATACCATTTTAGTACGACCTGATTTTGGAGCTACTATACCCCATTTATTTTCTATATCATTACCCATCATTATCATTCCACCTCTAGGTCCACGAAGAGTTTTATGTGTAGTTGTAGTAATTACATCACAATATGACATAGGAGATGGATGCAAGCCAGCTGCGACTAATCCCGAAGGATGTGCGATATCAGCCATAAGAAAAGAACCAACTTCATCAGCAATCTCACGAAACTGTTGAAATTCTATATGTCTTGGGTATGCACTCCCACCACAAATAATTAACTTAGGCTTAAATTCTTTAGCAATAGATCTAACTGAATCAAAGTCAACTCTCCCAGTCTCTTTATTAACTTGATAAGAAACAGAATTGTATAATTTACCTGAAAAGTTAACATGACTACCATGAGTCAGATGACCACCATGAGCTAAGTCGAGTCCCATTATAGTATCACCCACATTTAAGAAAGTCATTAAAACTGCCATATTTGCTTGTGAGCCAGAATGAGGTTGTACATTTACATATTCACAATTGAATAACTTCTTCGCACGATCTCTTGCTAAGTTTTCAGCTTCATCTACATGTTCACAACCACCATAGTATCTAGCTCCGGGATAACCTTCAGCATACTTATTAGTCATGACACTTCCAGCCATTTCTAATATGGGATAAGAAACAAAATTTTCTGAAGCAATTAATTCTAAAGTTTGATCTTCTCTTGAAACTTCTTTTAATAAAATATTATAAATCTCAAGATCAGAGTTTTTCATAAAAGAAAAGGAGTCTTTTTTAGAAGTCAATTTCTACCAACCTTTACCCTTATTAAGTTTTTCACTTACCCACTTATAGCATGCACTTGAAGCTTTGATAAAACCTTTGTTTTTAACATCTGCATCCATCATAAACCACTGCGCTTTACCAAAGAGAACTTCATTCTCTTTTAACCATTCTTTTGAACCACTATACCTTGAGAATCCATTTTCTTCTGCTTGTATAAATAGTTCATAGGCTAAAGTTGCTATAACTCGATCATCAACAGATATTTCTCCAGATCTACAAGATTGAAAAGCCTTGTAATAGACATTTCCTTTTGCGGCAAATGCTTCACCTTCACTTGAGAGTGTTACCGCTTTATCTGCCCAATTAAAAGCTGAATTGTAATCTTGATCTTCGACATAGACATCTGAAATTTTTATAGCCACTCTAAAATCACGAGGATCTAGCTTAAAAAGACGTTCATATGTTCGAGCTGCATCTTTTAATCGATCGCTTGAATCATATGCTTGCGCTAATTTTCTGTACGCAACCTTACTTGACGGATCAACATCTACAACCTGCTGCAATACGTCAATAGCATCATTTGCTCTATCTGCAACAATAAGTTTATCTGCATAATCTAAACCATAACTCACATTATCAGGGTTATTATCTAATCTATTTTTATAAACATCTAAAGGATCACGTCCACTTTTTTCATATGCTTGTGCAAGGTCACTTTGAGCAGCTTCATTATTTGGTTTAATTTCTAAAAGGTCTTTTAAAACAGATATTTGATCATCGTATCTTTCTTGTGCACCAAGTAGTTTTGCCAAATTATCTTTTATATCAATATCTTCAGGTGCTAAAAAAGAAAGACGGTCAAGCTCATCCATTTGTAAATCTATTAGCCCTTGTTTCTCATATGAAAATGCAAGCCTTTTTCTTAAGTCTATGTTGTCAGGTAAAAACCTTAAACCTTTTAAAAGGACAGTTGCTGAACTATCATATTTTCCCATATACTCATATGCTATCGCATAATAAAGATAAACTTCTTGAGGCTCATCTTTATCACAACCTAAATCAATTAACTCATCATAAGCTCTAATTGTCGATGGCCAATCACGATTTTTATAAAACTCTGCAGCGCTACTAAAAACACGCGGACATCGAATTTTTCTTATTGAATCTTGACGTGCTTGCTCTGCTAAATCTGCATCAGCGTCAGATTGTTCAGGAGGTGCACACATTGTCATAAAAATCGATGCTACACCTAATAACAATAAATTTTGGAAAATATTATTTTTTCTCATTGTTTAGCTCTCCTTCTAAGGAACCACATATCCCCCAGACTTACTCCTATAGTAATTTCTTTAAAAAGTTCTTTTTGACCTTCAGTGATTGATCGAGTACCGTTACGAAATGAAAAATCGATTTGGTTGCCCGTAGTTGCAAATTTAAAACCAAACCCTACAGATATACCATTCTCGATTAATGAATTTCCACTATATCTTAGTGAATATTTATCTTGATAAGCGCCTAATCGAAAGGTAATCTGATCTTGCCAGGCTCTAGCATTTAAATTTCCAAATCTTATCATTCCACCACCAAAATGGAATTTACTTCCTATTTGATCATTAAAGATTGATGCATAATTAGTATTTGTGGCTTCATCATTCCACATTTGAAATTCGCTAAAAATATTTAAATCATTCTTAAATCCTACATTAAGACCAAAACTAAAACTATTTGGTGAGTATATATTTGAGATTGAAGTCGTATCAACAACTAAATCACCTGGGTAATCATCTGTGTCAAACGAATAACTATTATTACTATCTTCATAAAAATTAAATTTATATAGTTTACCTGAAACTGGTTTATTTGTCAGACCAACTCTAGCAAAAGTAGAAATAGATAAATTATTATTATTATATAGTTGTCCAGCAAAATCAAAATCAAAAGTTGAACCAGTGTAAGTACGAAGGTTGAACATTCTATAATAGGTGTTATTAATAATTGCTGATTGCTCATCTCTAGAAGAACCAAATAAATGATTGATAGAAATACCCAAACCCATTCTACTATTTAAAGGCAAAGCTAATCCCAGTGACGCTTCCATAATGCCTCCGCCAGAACGAAATTCTTTTCTTGAAAAAATATCTTTCCCATCAAAATTAAAAGCCATAGTGTCAGTAGTGAAAAAAGAATTATGATTATTAAGAGGTTTGACTGATAAGCCTAAGCCATACCTTTCACGAATTGGAATTACAAATTGTAATTTATTAAATCTAGCGGCTTGATTTACGACACTAGTGTTTTTAGTCCCATTGGCTTGATTGGAGAATGAACCACTAATATAAGTAAAGTTAAGTCCAGGCCATGTGGCTGTATTATCCATAGAAACACCTGGATGGAAAGATGGCACCAATCCAATACTTCCTGCGCCATTTACGGACGAGTGGAAAGAGGTGCGTGAGAGACCTAATCCATATCCATTAAAGATTGATTGGCTCATAGCAAATGAAGCAATAATTAAATAGGTTTTTATAAACCTATTGACGAACATAAATAACTCTTAATAAAGGGTATGAAATATTACTATTTAAATTATGGAATTGAATAGTTTTGAACGGATCACTATTTGGACTAGATTGAATCTTAAATCCATAATTAACTTTACCACCTCGACCAAATTCAGTTGAAATTTTTCTATAGTTAATCTTTAACTGATTATTAATAATAGGTGCTGATGATAAATAATTTGATTCAACATCATATGGATCATTGTCATAAATATTAAAGTTTGAAAAATCAGCCTGATTCCTTAAAGGATAAGATGAAACAGAATAACCAATTAAAGTATCATTTTTTACTCTATTATAAACTAAATCTGCTGAACTAATAATTGAACGTTTTGGCAGTTCCCAACCATTCATGTCTACCATTAACACAGAGCGAATTCCTTTAGCTAATCCAACAGAAAGATAAGTTGAATCATCAGTGGTAATATTTGGTTTATCTATTATTGAAACATCTTGAGAGGAATAATATGTATGAAAAGATGTATCCAAAACCACAGAATCAGATAATAGTTTTCTATAGTACACTCTTAATTTTGGTGGATTTGATAGATTATTAGAACTAAAAAGTTTAAACTCAGATGAATTTTCAGTCTTCAATTCAACTAAAAAAGATGAATTAAAACTTGTAAAAGATGTATCTTTAAATACATTAATTATTGTTGTATCCATTAAAAAATTTAATCTTACTTGAGTTGTAACTGAATCAATAGAATCGATTGACATAATAGACGATGAGATAATTGATGAGGCGCTTAACTGATTAAAGTTGGTATAATTAGTAGTTAATTCATTAAAAACAGAATCGCCTCCACCAGGAAAATATCTAAGTTGAAAATCTACATTTTGCTCAATACTATCTAAATCAAAACTCATAATTAATTTCATACTATCAGCAATAATCAATGAATCATTATAAAAATCAAAAGTATAAATATTTGTACTATCAATATTACTAAAACGAACAAGATTATATAGAAAATTGAATTCTTCTTTTTTTCCAAAATAAAGGAATTCGTGTAAGCCAATATCAGGTGGAACCTGATATGATACTGTATTTATTATAGGAAAAGAAACTGTATCAATTGATAAAGGAGTGTTATTACTATCTAAAGGAATAGCTGCTTCATCACAAGCTGAAAAAGAGATAATTCCCATAAAACTATAAATAAAAAGTTTTTTAAAATTGTTATCCATGGAATAAGTAGTCTAATAAATGATAATACGAAGAATTAGACGAAATGTTTCGTTAATTGATCGTTTAAAGCAGCAGCTGTAATACTAAAATCAGGATTTTCATCATCATCAATAGTAATAGAAACAAGTTTCTTTTTATTAGATTTCACTAAAGGTAGTTCCAAAAGTTTTTTTGTTATGTTATTTGATGGAGTATCTACTGCAATAATCAGGTCTGCATATGGAGCAGCTGCTTCATAACAATTTATAGAATCCCCTTTTAAATTATTTGGCAGTTCCACGCCTACTTTTTCATATGACTTACGACTAAAGATTGAATGTTCATCAACAGAATGGACTGTTAATACAGTTTTTATTTTCCCATAGAATTCTTTAGAGTCATATATTTGTTGATAAATAAGAGGAACAGATGAACTTTGCCAATCATTGCAAATTAATACATCTGGCTTCCAAAATAAATGGGGCAAAGTTGCAATGGCAGCTTTAGAAAAATAATTATATCGATCATCATTATCAGTAAGTACACGACCATTCTTAGCTTTGTAAAGTAAAGTGGTTAGGTGTTTAAAGAGTTCAATGTTTTCTAAAAAATATACTTGAACTCTTGTTTTTGGTATAAATGCACTTTTTGCTGAGGTCATAACCTCTTCACCATCATATTCAAATAGAATTTCACGTAGACGAATTACTTCCCTAAGTATATACTTTCGCTCACTTACAAAACCATACTTTGGAATCATGATTCTAATATCATGGCCTAAATTTTGGAGTGCGTATGGAATATGAACAGAGTATTTACCTAAATGTGATGTACTTGCAAAAGGGTCAATCTCAGTTGTGAGATAAAATAATTTTAAAGACATAGATTGTTTTTCTGTACTTACTGTACTTTAAGTTGCTTAAGAGATTCTCTGGCTTTTTCATAAAACTCAGAACCAGGAAAATAATCGGTCAATCTTTGGTACTCTTCGCGAGCCTTATCAATATTGCCCATACTACGATGACAATGGCCTAATTTTAATTGAGCATCATCATCTTTATCAGTACCAGCAAAAGTAAAAACTTTTTCAAATTCAATTACCGCACGTTTATAATTTTTCATGGTATAATAACATTCAGCTAACCAATATTGACTATTATCTGCTAAATCATTACCCGGATCACTCATAACTAAACCTGAAAACCCTGTAACTGCTTTTTCAAATTTTCCATTTTGATAAGATGAGAGTGCTTCAATATAAATTTTCTTATACTCAGTTGGACTTATTTTTGCGCTTATATTATCATTCACTCTATTATTCTTAAGATTATACATTTCAGTAAAACTATTAGTAAGCGTTACAATTTTATTTTCAATCATTACAAGCTGTGCAAGAATCTCAAAGTTGACGCTATCTATATAAGCTGTTTTATCTTCGATTAAACGCATTTTATTTTGCATCATATTAATTCTATTAATTAAAAGTATAGCAACAGAGTCTGTTTGCTCTTTGGCTTTTAAGTTTGCTTTAAGTGCGTTTTGAAGCTCTGGTAATAACATACGAATTTGAGTATCCAATGAATCAACACGGACATTTTGTCGGTCTATCTTTGCATTAAGTCTTTGCATTTCACGCTTTGTAGCAGAATTTTGAGCTGATACAAATGTAAATAAGACAATGACTATAAAAGATAAAATGGATTTAGTTAAATTATTAATCATGTGTTTAAGTTTGATTTATTGAATGTAATCTTAAAGTCCAATTTACCTCTTTTAAACCTTTCCCGTCATTAACTTTTTAAAAGAGTTAATATACGTCTTCACGCCCGAAGTTCAGAATTAAACCTAACATCATAAAAGATGAGACTAAAAATGAACCACCGTATGAAATGAAAGGAAGAGGGAGTCCTTTTACTGGCATTAAACCAGAAGCCATTGCACTATTAACAAAAATATGTGCCATAAAAATTGATGATAATCCAATCAGTGTTAATCCAGAGAATCTATCACTCGCATTTAATGCTAATCGAAGAATTTTAAAAATGAACCAGAGAAATAAAGAAATCATTAAGAACAATACAATAAAACCAAATTCTTCACCAATAGCACTAACAATAAAATCTGATTCTTGAACTGGAAGAAATTTTAAATGAGTTTGAGTGCCTTGCCCCCAACCTTTTCCAAAAAGACCACCAGAGCCTAATGCGGTTTTACTTTGAATAATATGATAACCTGCACCAAGTGGGTCAATTTCAGGATTTATAAATGTTAAAACTCTATTTTGTTGATATGGTCTTAGTGAATTCCAAACTAGGGGAAAAATTAAACCTAAAAATATATTACTAAAATAAAGACCAATGCCATGTACAAGTTTTGGTTTTGAAGCATATATAATTAATGCCAAAGAAAATGCCCAAAAATAAAAAACGGCTACATTAAATGCAGAAATAATACTAAGTAAAGGAGCTACAAGAAGGAATAAATGAAATGGTCTAGCACCTACCCAATATAACATTGGTATAATAGGTGCCATCATAACAAATGCTGTGCCAAGATCAGGTTGATTTAATACAATAATTGTTGGTACTAAAGCAATTATAAATGGGAAAATATTAGAATTAAAATGATTCATTTTCAAATTGTTATCAGATAAATAACGAGCCAAAACTAAGACAATAATCCACTTGGAAATTTCTGATGGCTGTAAATCAAATGGAAGGCCAAAATTTATCCAACGATATGTACCTGAAACTTTATCTCCAAAAAAAGGCAATAAAACTGCAAAAATGACTAAGACATAAAAAACATATATGTATTTATGAATTAAACGTTTTGATAAAATTGTCATGGTTACTAGCATAATAAATGAGGGAATTAAAAAAAATGATTGTTTAGAGAAAGCATTTGGTGGAGCTTGTTCTTGAACCATAACAATACTATAAAGAGAGAGCATTCCTAATGAAACTAAAAAAATGACAGGAATCAGAATGATAATAGGAGAACTTTTTATTTTTTGCCAAATTTCTATAAACATTATTTTTTTGCTATTTTAAAATCTGTTTCAAAATATTTGCTAAAGATACTTCTAGCTATTGGCGCTGCAACTTCACCTCCATGCCCACCATTCTCAAGCATTATCACAATTGAGATCGAGTCATTACTCTTAGTACCATAACCTATAAACCAAGCATGAGGTTCACCATGTGGATTTTGAGCAGTACCTGTTTTACCTGAAATAATCAAACCTTTAATTTTTGGATCTGCTCTACGACCTGTCCCCTTTGAACCACTTACAACATTTCTCATTGATTTTTCTATCAATTCCCAAGTACTATTACGAATTTTTATTCTATTTATTTTTTTGTATTCATTCTTAACTAGATGAAGAGGAAAAGTTTCACTTCTAGTCGCTAAAATATTAGTGTATAGTGCAATTTGTAGTGGTGTAACTAATAATTCACCTTGACCAATACTAAGATTGAGCATTGCACCTTTAGACCATCCCCATTTGCCATGTTTTTTGTTCATATATTTATAATTAGGAACACGACCTTTCATTTCCGATGGCAAATCAATATTTGTTTGTTCACCATGATAAAAAATCTTTGACCGCTCACTTAAATTGTCAATTTCAACTTTTTGTATTGCTTGATAAAAAAATACATCACATGATTCAGTTATCGCTTTTTTTAAATTAACTTTTCCGTGCCCAATTTCATTCCAACATTTAAATGTACGGTCATAAAATTCATAATAACCGGGACAAAATACTTCCCACTCTTCATTTACTAATTTGCGTTCAAGTAGTTCAATTGCTACAATCATCTTATATATTGAACCTGGGGGATAAGTGCCATTGGCCACTCTATCAAGTAAGGGTTTATCTATGTCAGTAATAACAAATTCCCAGTCTTTTGTGGATATTAATCCTGTAAATAAATCTGGTGGATAGTCAGGTGAGCTTACATATGCAAGCACCTCTCCAGTTTTAGGATTCGAAACAATCCCAGCACCTTTTTTATCTTTTAACTTACTCTCTAATAATTCTTGTATTTCTAAATCTAAAGTAGTGATAATATCATTTCCAGGTGTTGGCAATATGTTTAGTTGGCCATCTATTGAACCAACTTCTCTTCCATAAGCATCTACTTGAAAATAAGAGACACCCTTTCTTCCTCTTAAAATAGATTCATAGTGACGTTCTAAGCCAGACCATCCAATCAGATCTCCAAACTGATAATCAGATTTATTAGAAATGGTTGATGGAAATTCTTGATTTGTCTCTTTTAAATAACCTAAAACATGAGAAGCTCTAATTTTTGGGTTGAATATTCTTTCAGGATACTGTTTATAAATTATTCCAGTAAGATCATTTTTATTTTCTTCAAGTCGGCTTAATTGTGAAATAGTTAAATCTTTAGCAAGTTTTGCTGGTAGAAATTTACTTCTATAATTATTTTTATAATTAATTGAAAGGTATGATGTGTCTATTCCAGTAGCTTTACTTATAACTGAAAAGTTTCTAGACTTATTTACAATTTCTCCTGGAATACCAAATAAAACGTAAGTAGGATAATTATCAACAATAATCTTTCCATTCCTATCTCGAATTAATCCTCTGGGAGCTGGTATAGATGTTGCTCTGATTCTATTACTATTAGCACGTTGCTTGTATAAATCATAATCTAAAATTTGCAATTGAAAGAAACGATATAAAAGCAATGAATGTAGAAATATAGTTAATCCTATAAGTAACCAAAATTTTTCTTTCGAAACAGAGTTAGGAGATCTTAGCACGCGAAGCTTCCTTAACAGGAAAGAAAAATTGGACAATAATAAAAAACATCATAGTGTAACCGAAAGTAAAAATGAATTTGAGTAGAAAATCAAAAAAATTAGATTCAAATAATGTTTGAAATTGAACATAGGAAATAATAAAAAAGTGCAAAGTTAAGATGGAAATCCAGAGAAAATGAAAAAGATAAGGAAGTAAACGTTCATATTTACCAATTAAAAAACCTGATAAATATGCTGTGATTGATAAAGTTAATGACGTTAAGCCAAAATAAGAACCGACCCCAGTAAGGTCACAAAGAAGTCCCATAGAAAAACCTAAAACTATTCCTTTATAGCTACCATTAATTAAACTGAAGTAAAATATAAATATAACCAAAAAGTCTGGACGTATCATTTTTATTGAAAGAAAATCAACTAATGAAAACTGTAAAATAAAAACACCTAACCCTAGAAATATTTGCTTAACCAATTTTATCTAAATCACTTATTATTATGAATGCATGTAAAAGTGAACCAAGTTTAGCTTTAATTCTAACTTTTGCTACTTTTTGAAAACTACCTCTCTCATTGAAGACTTCAATTACTTCTCCAACAGGTAGATTTTTTGGGTAAATTTGACTAAAGCCTGAAGTGACTACATTGTCTCCAATTAATATTTCAGAATTTTTTTGCAATTCTCTAATCTCACAAATATCATC
>Ga0209403_10001162_pt1 | contig 35072 bp, 17 predicted proteins | sample ArcticOcean_MG_C_8_FD_187440 | JGI IMG/M metagenome (GOLD analysis project Ga0209403, IMG submission 187440) | Marine microbial communities from western Arctic Ocean - ArcticOcean_MG_CB11_86 (SPAdes) (version 2) | ecosystem: Environmental > Aquatic > Marine > Oceanic | place: Arctic Ocean...
TTCGCGTTCCGCCACTTCGCGACAAATCCCGCCCCGACCCCGGCGCCACCCCAGCACGCAACCCGATACAGTGCTACAACCTTTTTTCGACAGCCCCCATGCCCAGGTGGAAAGCTGTCGCGACTGTCACCGCAAAGTCGATCCCTGGGGCGTCGCCTTTGAAAACTACAACGCCCTTGGACAATGGCGGGAGGGTTCCCGCGATCCTCTCGTTCACCCACCGCACCAGAATGTTACCATTGATCCTTCGACTCAATTGAAGAACGGACAGAAGATCGGACATCTCGACGATCTGAAGAGCTACATCCTGACGGAAAAAAGATCACAATTCAGAAGGGCTGTGGTTCGGAAAGTTATGGCCTACAGCCTTGGCCGTTACCTCGAGTTTTCCGACCGCCCAGCCGTGGATTCTATCTGTGACAGTCTCGAACAGAACAATGACGCATTCCAGACTCTGATTGAGCAGGTCGTGCTGTCAGAGCCCTTCTCTACGAAGTGAACATAGAGCATTCCATGAACCGGAAATCCTGGCATCTCAGTCGAAGAACCGTTTTGAAATCCACCGGCGTCTGCCTCGCGCTGCCCTGGCTGGAATGCATGGCGTCCGATGCTGACGCAGCTCCGAAGAAGCGATTCTTCGGGGGATACTTCGCCTACGGCGTGCCCATGCCAGCCGATGACGCTCCGGATCGAAAGGACCACGCCTGGTTCCCATTGGGAGAAGGGAAGGACTATCAGGCTCCGGCCATGCACGACAGCATCATGCCGCTGCGTGAAAAAGTCACGTTCCTGTCAGGTCTCTCACATCCGTCAATGAGAAGAACTTCGGCGCATAAGGGAGCCGACTATTTTCTTACGGGAGCAAACATCCTCAAGACGTACGACAAGCAGTCCATCTCCATCGATCAGCGTCTGGCCCAGTCTCTTGGAAAAGACACTCGGTTCCAGTCCCTGGTGATGTCTTCCTTCGGTGGAGTCAATCGGCCATACCGTTCATCAACACTCTCGTTCGATCGTAGCGGCCGTCCCATTCCCGCGCAGAACAATCCGGCGGAGATCTTTCGCCGCATGTTCGGAGCCGTCACCGATTCCGAGAAGAACGCGCTCGCGAGTCGCGGAAGTATTCTCGACGAAATCCTCAGCGAGGCCCGCGACCTGAATCGTCGGCTCGGCCGGGATGACAAGAAGAAAATGGACGAGTACCTGAACTCGGTTCGAGAAGTCGAGCGTCTGACGGAACGGTCCGTCCAATGGCAGAACACGCCGAAACCCAGGGTAGATCGCGCTGAGCTGAATCTCGAAGCAAACACCACGTCTCCGCGTGAGTACCTGACCGTCATGTACGATCTGCTCGCTCTGGCACTGCAGACGGACACCACGCGCGTTGCGACTTTCCAGACCGCCTGCGAAGAAGCCGGCCCGACCGATCAGTTTCCCTCTGCGATCGGGCTGGCGCACTCTTCGCACAAGCTCTCGCACGAAAAGAAGAACTACGCAGACGTCGCCCGATACATCACCTTCCTGAACGAGATGTACGCCAGCTTCATCAAAAAGCTGGATTCCGTTCAGGAAGGCAATGGCACGTTGTTAGACAACACGCTGTGTTTTTATGGCTGTGCCACCAGCAAGACCCACCAGGCCACCAACTACCCCATCATCCTGAGTGGCGGCAGCAACATGGGCTTCAGGCACGGCCAGTTTCTCAATTACGACGAGCAGAAAGTCCCGCTGTCGAATCTGTTTGTCACCATGCTTCAGCGATTCGGCGTCGAAACCAACAGCTTCGCCGACGCGACTGGTACGCTCGATCTCGTGTGATGTCGACCACGAATCAACCAGGTCGACCGAGGTGAATCGCAGCGACAATGCTCCGCCTGTCAGATGACGCGTTAGAGCGGTTGGTCTTTTCCGTGGCGAGGCATCCAGTTCCGGGTTGCTGGACTTTCGCAAGGCGACGCACGAAAACAAACATCCACGCTGCAATCCGTAGCCCCGCCTTCTGTTCCCAGCTCCCATTGGAGTCCTGCCCGATGACGCGTCTTGCATTCTCGATCGTTCTGTTGGGTCTTCTTGTGTTTCCCGCCGTCGAGGCAACGGCTCAGGTTCCCTCTGAACCGGGCGATTGGCCGCAATGGCGAGGACCCAACCGGGATGGCATCAGTACCGACACCGGACTATTGAAGGAATGGGCGGAAGATGGGCCGAAACTGGCCTGGCAGGTCGATTCGGTCGGGGTCGGTTACTCGTCGATCGTCGTGAAGGACGGTCGGGTCTTCACTCAGGGCGACCTGGACGGGGTTGAGCACATCATCGCGCTTGATGTGAATGATGGCCGCCTGCTGTGGGCAGTCCAGCCGGCTCCCGTGGTGTCTTTACTGAAAGACAGACTTGAGTCAGAGATGAAACGGCTCGACTCCAACGGCGACGGCACGGTGTCGGAAATCGAAGCGCTTACCCGATTCGGCTGGAAATGGAATGACTACGACAGGCCCGCGCCCGACAATGCTCCGACCAGCGAAGAACTCGCTGCCATCGCCGCAAGACGCTCGGCAATTCTGCTGAAGCAAATCGACGAGGACGGTGATGGGACTTTGTCTTACGAAGAAGCCGGGCGACTGCTGCGGAATGACTGGCAGCGGATTGACCGTGCCGACAAAGACGCCGATGTCGATGCGCTCGCGGAACAGCGAACGGCCACCTACCTGAATGCGCTCGACAAGGACGAGGACGGCAGCATTACCCGGGAAGAATCCCGCGGCAGTTGGGTCGACCGACAGTTCGGACGATTCGACGTGCGCGATCCGGATACGAACCGCGGAGACAACATTCTCACTGCCGAGGAACTCAAAGCCGGTCTGGCGAAACACGAAGCCGGCAAGGACGGAGCAGTCTCGAACGAGGAGTTGCGACTTTTCTATGTGGCAACAAAAGCCAGCGGCGACGGCGTGTTGATCGCGAAGGAACTACTCAAAGCGATTGGTGGCTACCGCAATGGAATGGGCAACGGACCGCGTGGGACACCGACGGTCGACGGCAATCGAATTTACGCGGAAGGTGGCAACGGCGACCTGGTCTGCCTGGATACGGAATCCGGAGAGACGCTCTGGCACGTCAACCTGAGTGCGGAATTCGGAGGTGGCCGGCCGGGCTGGGGTTACTCCGAGTCGCCTCTGATCGCTGGTGATCTTGTCATTGTCACTCCCGGTGGAAAAGGCGGTACGCTGCTGGCACTCAATAAAGAGAATGGCGATTTGGCCTGGCGAAGTTCCGAGTCCAGCGAGGGGGCTCACTATTCCTCGCCGACGCTGGCGAACATCAACGGCGTGCAGCAGGTGGTTCAGTTCGCACGACAGAGTGTCTTCGGTGTGGCACTGGCTGACGGCACACCACTGTGGAAGTACACGGCTCCAGCCAACGGCACTGCCAACTGCTGCTCGCCAATCATCGATGGCAATCTGGTCTACGCGTCCAGTGGCTACGGCGTCGGTGGCGGACTGGCAAAGGTGACACTTAACGGCACCATTCAGGTGGCTGAAGAGGTCTACTTCGGTAAGAAACTGGCCTGCCATCACGGCGGCATCGTCAAGGTTGGCGACTACATGTACTCGTGCAGCAGCGGCACGGTGATCTGCATGGAATTTGCCACAGGCGACATCAAGTGGCAGGCGCGAGGCGCCGGCAAAGGATCGTTGTGCTACGCCGATGGCATGCTCTACATGCTGGGCGAAGGGCACAACGTGGCCCTGGCCGAGGCCACTCCCGACGGCTACAACGAAGCTGGCCGATTCAAGATCGAAAGTCACGGTCGACCCGCCTGGGCACACCCGATCGTAGCGGGTGGAAAGCTCTACATTCGCGATCAGGAATCGCTGAGCGTTTACGACGTGTCAGCGAAATAACGTCCAACCCCGCAAACAAAGACGGATGCCCGACTCTACTGCGACAGTACCGGGCTTTCTTCCTGCGCCAGAGTCGGGCGGGCAATACTCACTTCACGCGTGGAAACCATGGTCCGTTTCATCTCACCGCGACGGCACGGTCCGATGTGAGACGGACCGCCTTTAATCTGTGTGACAGGCGAACGCAGCATGAGATTTCGAACACTCGGACGCACTGGACTGGAAGTTTCGCTGGTTGGGCTGGGCACCGGCGGACCGAGCCGGATCGGGCAATGGACACACAGTGACGAGGCGACGTCGCATCGCGTCATTCATCGAGGCCTCGATCTCGGTATCAATCTGATCGATACCGCGGCCGACTACAGTGACAGCGAGCTGATCCTTGGACGTGCGCTCAAGGACGTGTCACGCAGCCGGTATCTGGTCGCAACGAAATTCAACCCGGACCCGGGCGAGAACAACGAGATCATCACGCCGCAGTCGCTGATTGAGTCGTGTGAACGCAGCCTGAAACGTCTGCAGGTTGAGACGATTGACGTCTATCAGTTTCACGGACTCGTCCCGTCCAACTATCGCAGCGCTGTCGATCGGCTCTATCCGACAATTGAGAGATTACGCGAAGCTGGCAAAATCCGATTTGTCGGTGTGACGGAGTACTTCTTCCACGACGCGGATCACCAGATGCTCAGTGCCGCTCTGGAAGAAGACATCTGGGACACGATCATGGTCAAGTACGGGATTCTGAATACCTCTGCGGAGAAAGAGATCCTGCCACGCGCGAAGCAGAAGAATGTTGGCGTGTTCAACATGTCCGCTGTGCGCGTCAAATTGACTCGGCCAGAAGAACTGTCCCGCACAATCTCACAATGGAAGCAAGGTGGGCTGATTGCTGCAGACGCCATTCCGGATCAAGGTCCACTCGATTTCCTGGTTCACGACGACGTCGAGTCTGTCGTCCAGGCGGGTTACAAATTTGGGATTGGCCACGACGCCGTGTCGTCGCTGTTGATTGGAACCGGGAGCGAGGAGCACCTGTCAGAAAACGTCGAAACGATCCTCGGCTCTCCATTGCCGGCCGCGGATACTGCGAAAATCCGCCGCATCTTCGGCGACATCGTCGAGTCCGAAGGCGACACAGGGTGATCAGTGTGTTCCCGACCCCGAACGAGCACACAAGCTCCGTGTGCCAACCAGCAGGTGAGTTCTTAGGTCACGCGAGGTCGAGTCACTGGCGGTCCGTACGGAAGGAACTTGCCGGCAGGCCGGTCTTGTTCGTCAGGTTCGGCATGGCGTCGTTCGAGAAGGCGTATCTGACCGCTTCCGGATTGGGCACTTTGTCGGCCGAAACGACAACCTCATCACCGTCGACCGTCGCGGTCGCCGGGTGAAAGATGTTGTCGCTGCCGGCGATTTCAAAGTGGCTGGGGCCTTTATCGTCGCGCGTTGCCAGTCCGCCCGTGGCATGATGAAAGCTCAAGCGAGCCTTGCCGTCCTCAAAGTGAATCTCATTGTAAATCGGCCCCGAATAGACGACGTCACGACCGTAGTCTTTTGCCAGTGCCCACAGCGCGAGGCGACGGCCAACCTCCTGTTTGTTCTTCGGATGGATGTCGGTCAGGTTGCCGATGTCCATCGTGACGGCCATGCCCGTGTTCTTGAGCGACAGAGTGTCGAACTGTGCTTCGCGAAGGAATGCCGAGTTCTGCCCGCGATAATTGAACGGCGAAATCTGTACGTAGTAAAAAGGAAATTCATACCCGAATGCAGATCGCCACTCAGTGATCATTGTTGAAAATAGCTGGCGATACTTGTTGGCTCGCCCGGCGTTGCCTTCGCCTTGGTACCACACGACGCCTCGGATGCGGAACTTTCGCAGCGGATGGATCATCCCGTTGTAAAGTCGCGTGGGAACTTTCTGATCGGGCTTCTGAGGCAGGCTCGCTGCCTGTTCGAGTTCTTTCTGATAGTCCAGCTTCTTCAGCCCGACAGCGGGAGTCCAAGCTTCGGCCGGAGTGCCGCCCCACGACGAGTCGATGATTCCGATCGGCACTTCCAACTCCCGGTGAAGTTCCCGAGCGAAGAAGTAGGCGGTCGAAGCAAACGTCGGGACCGTCTTCGGAGTGCAGGCCGACCACGCACACGTCGCCGGAGGAATACCGTACATCGTGATGCCCGATTCAACGTCCTCCAACGGCTCTTGGCTGCTGAAGTTTCCCGCCTGAAACAAACGAATTTGCGGGTTGTTGGCGGCCGAGACCTCCTGCTCGGAGTCCTTGATTCCCGTGTACGCTCCCGAAACTTTCACCAACGGCATTTCCATGTTCGACTGGCCGGAACCGATCCACACTTCGCCGAACAAAATGTCGTCGAGTGTAATGCGGTTGCCAGCGGAAATGCTGATGGTGTGCGGGCCACCGGCTTTTCCCGTCCGGAGTGCGACCTGCCACTTGCCGTCTGCATCTGTCTTGACCGACGCCACGGTGTCGATCCAGTCGCACACCACGGCGACGTTTTCTCCAGGCTCTGCCCAGCCCCAGACCGTCACTTCGGACTCCCGCTGCAACACCATGTGCGATCCGAGAATCTTTGGCAGGCGGACACTTGCAAAACCGGGAGTCGCAGGAGTCGTAAGAAGAAGCAGGGCCAGGAAAACATATCTTGTCATTGCGGTGTCTCTCGTATGAGTGTGACCAGGGCCAGGCTGGGCCGATTCTATCGGCCGCATCCTGTCAACGTGAGCGTTGTCCACTGCCGGCCCGTGGAGGAATTCTTCGGTCGGTATTGTCAACGGGTGACGCCGTTAAGTGTTTTCACGCCCTCGTTCCCGGGCTCTGCCCGAGAACGCAACGATTTCGAGGCTCTGCCTCGCAGCGATAAACGTGTGGCGGAGCCTCACTTGGCAGTGCGTTCCAAGGCAGAGCCTTGGAACGAGAATACTTAACGGCGTTGCGCTGTGGGGCGAGACGGCAAGTCCGCGTGGGCACGATTAGGACGCCAGTTCGACGACATCACCGGACCTGGCTGACAACAGAACGGCGTCGCAGACACGTTGATTTGCCAGTGAAATCTCTGGCCAGTAAGGATCGATGGTCCCGCTGCGAACGATCTCGCAAAAGCGATTCACCATACACTGTTCCTGGGGGACTATTGAAGTATTCCACCCATCCGACCTGGATATCAAGCCGGGGTCGCGCTATCCTGGGGCTGGACGTGGGAATTGGTGCGGAATTCAGGGAGGGGACGCGATGGCGACGACGGATCGGTGGGCGCAGCCACAAATTGTCAGGGAGCAAATCACGCTCTTTCAACCCACGCTCGATGACATGATTCCGCAGGATCATGAGGTTCGCCTGCTGGATGAAACGCTGCGGACGCTCGACTGGTCCGCGTGGGAAGCCAGCTACAAACGCGGCGGGGCCGGGCAGCCGCCCATTCATCCCCGAGTCCTCGCCGGTATCTGGCTCTACGCCATGATGAGACGCATTCGCACCAGCCGGCCGCTCGAATACGCCTGCCGCCACAATGTCGATTTCATGTGGCTCGCTGAGGGACGCACTCCCGATCACACCACGCTGGCCACATTCTTCTCGAAGAATCGGGAGCCGCTCAAAGACCTCTTTAAGCAGGTCTGCCGCATGGCTCTGACAATGGGCATGGTGCGGCTCGGTGAGGTCGGCTTCGATGCCACGCGTGTCAAAGCGGCGAACAGTCGGTACGCGACGCTCACCACGCCGTCGATCGAGAAGAAGCTGGCGGCCATCGACGCGCAGATCGAAGCGATCGCCGCCGCCACGGCCACGGCTCTGGAAGACGCGGCCACTGCGGGAGCTGGTGGCGGAACCGAGTTGCCGGAGGGACTCAAGTCGCTGGAAGACCGGCGGAACAAGCTCGCCGAACTGGCCGAGGTTGCCCGTGCGCGAGACGAGGAACGTCGCCAGGCCGGCACCGATCCGAAGAAGAAGCCGGCTCAGGTGCCGACCACGGATCCCCAGAGCAAGGTCATGCCCAATAAGGAAGGCGGGTTCGCTCCGAACTACACACCGACGGCTCTGACCGACGGCGCGAGCGGCATCATTCTGGACAGCAACGTGCTGGATGAGATCAACGAATCGGGTGAGGCGTTGCCGGCGGTCGATCGCCAGACCGAGTTGTGCGGCGAGGCTCCGGAGAACTTTCTGTCCGATGGCGGGAACGCGTCGGGGGCGATTCTGGCGGGACTGGAAGAGCGTGGCATCAACGCCGTCGTCCCGGTGAAATCGACGGAGCCCGCCGCGGACAGTCCGGTACTGCGGGACGACCTGACGCAGCCGGTGCCTGAGGACCAGTGGGAGCAACTGGCCCGGAACCCCCAGGGCCAGCTCGACAAATCGAACTTCGTGTACGACGCCGAACAGGACGTCTATCACTGTCCGGGCGGTCGCGAGTTGTCGTACGAAAGTCGCGAGACCCGGAACGGTGTGGAGCTGCAGCGTTACCACAGCCTGAACTGCGACGGGTGTCCGCTGGTGGCGTTGTGTCTCCAGAAGAAGGACGGTGAGCCGGCGACGGGCGATGACGGTCGGGTGCGGACCATTCGCCGCGACGCTCATGCGGAGGTGCGAGAGCGTGCGGCTCAGCGGATGGCGACGCCGGAATCTCAGGCTCAGTACGCGCGTCGTTCTCCGATTGCAGAGACACCGTTTGCGTGGTTGAAGAGCGTGCTGGGCCTGCGTCAGTTCCGGCATGTGGGACTGGAGAAGGTCGAGACGGAATGGCGTTGGGCGTGCCTGACGTTGAACCTGAAAAAGATCCTGTCGGTGCTGTCGCGGCTGCGTCGTTTGGCGCTGGAAGCGTTGTCCGAAGCGGCTCTTGAGGCCTGAGGGGACGTGCGCGGCGGCGTCAATCGGGCTCACTCGCATCCCGAGTCGGATACATCGGCCCGCGGCGCGCCACCGCCCGTCTCGGTCCCGATTTTCCACCAGCGCTCTGGCCCTTCCCGTGCGAGCCCCACCGTTGCAGAATTCCGGTCCCTGATTCACGCCTCATCCTCAGCCCTGATACTTCAACAGCCCCCTGGACCGGCGTCGCGGACTGATGTTCCACCGCCGCGTCAGGCGGAGCATGAGTCCAGAACCGCATCTGCTGAGGATCGTTCGGACCGACAAAGTCATCGCAAACCAGCGACTGACGTGTCCCTGTGACCTCGAACCACTTGCGAGTGGCCATGTCGTAGCCGCAGTCGAATGATGCCATGCAGTCGTTATCAAACCAGAGCATCGCACTCAGACCCAGGTCCACATTGTTGAACCAGCGTGCTGTGGCAATCACGCGAGTCGGTAGCGTGCCAAACGTCCACAGAATCGCCCGGACGCAATACCAGCCCAGGTCGCCCATCGATCCGCCGCCCAGATCAGGCCGCAGTCGTAATTCCCAGGACTTCGATTCGGCGATTGAATGGGTCGCGTCAGCCGGTGCAAGGTGAGATGGATTTCCTGGCAGGTAGCGTTCAAGGTTCAGACTGAAGGCCGAAGTGACCCGCAGTACGTCTCCGAGCGATTCGTCGATGACGCGTCGCATGTCCTGTGCGCCGGGATGGTGAACCCACATGGTCGCATCCATCAACTGCACATTGCTGTCCCGGCAGGCAGCGACGATCTGTTCGCCTTCGTCGGCGTTCATTCCGAGCGGTTTCTCGCACAGAACATGTTTGCCGGCTCTCGCGGCCTTGATACTCCATTCGGCGTGCATGGACGGAGGCAAAGGCACATAGACCGCATCGACACTCTCATCAGCGAGCAGCTCGTCGTATCTCCCGTAGCTGCGTTGAATATTATGCTCAGAAGCCCACGCAGTGGCTCGTGCCAGGGTCCGACTGGCGACAGCTGCGACTTCGGCGTTTTCAGTTGCGTGGATCGCGGCGACGACCTTACGGGCAATTCGTGCAGTCCCCAGGATGCCCCAGCGTATTGTTCGATCGGTGTCAGCCATATTGCTCCAGCTCGTTGCAGCGTGCCCCTGGGTTGACGCACAGGCCGGCCTCCAAGCTGGCTCCCGGCCAGCCACATCCCCAGACGATGCAGACGTGGCTACGGCGTGGCTCTCGTGGCATCCGCCTCAAATCGTGTTGTGTGGGTGGTAGACAGTTCATGACGCGCGAGGCTCTGGGCCAATTCTTCGATGCTGTCACTCTACGGTATGCCGTTGAAAAACCGAGTCGGGTGGACCAGTTCAGTGTTCCGATACTCGGCATCGAGAGTCTGCGGCGTGGCGTTCGGCTGTTCGTGACCGATTAGTTCGTCGAACGGCCGCAACTGCAACCCGTCCCTACCGGCATGCGATAGCTGATCCCGTTGCCGACGTGCTTCCAAAAGAAGGCCGGTGCGTCCTGCTGCCCGCCCAGTTCGGTCATCGACTTTGAGTCGAAGATGCGACCATTTGCGATCGTCAGTTGAATACGTTCTGAATCACGTATCCTCTGAATCGGGTCTGCGTCCGGCTCCATGATGATGATGTCGGCCAGTTTGCCCGGCTCCAGTGAACCCAGGTCACCGTCCAGTCCCAGGTATCTGGCACCGTAAAGCGTGCCACATCGCAATGCCTGCAACGGCGTCATTCCGCCTTGCACGAAGCTCCACATTTCCCAATGCGTGCAAATTCCATTCAACTGACCGTGTCCGCCGGCCTGAACGAGGCCACCATCAGCCACGATTTGTCGGGCGATTTCGGCAACATGAATGTGGTTGTAATCCTCAAGCGGTGACTTCGCTCGTCGTCTGGATCGAGGATTCAGGATGTGTGGCGGAATAAACGTCTTGAGTCGCTCGTGTTTCCAAAGATCGTCGTGTTCATACCAGTATTGCTCACCGGAGATTCCACCATATGCCACGCTGAGTGTGGGTGTGTATCCAACGGCCGTGTTCCGCCACAGGTCCATGACATCGTCGTAGGCCGTTTGCACTGGGAGTGTATGCTCGATGCCCGTGTGGCCATCGACGATCATTGTCATATTGTGCATGAACGTCGATCCGCCTTCTGGCACGACCATCATTTTGAGCTCACGCGCCGCAGCGATGACCTGCTGTCGCTGGTCTCGTCGAGGCTGGTTGTAACTTTTTACAGAGAACGCTCCCACGGCCTGCATTCGTTTCAGATGAAATACAGCGTCCTCCAGACTCTCGATTTCTGCTTTGAAGTTGCCCGCCGCACCATACAGGATTCGCCCCGTTGAAAACGTGCGAGGCCCGACGATTTGACCCGACTTTGTCAATTCACTGGCGGCAAAGATCGCTTGTGTATCATTGGACGGATCGTGCACGGTCGTTACTCCGAACGACAGCCGTGCGTAGTCAATCCAATTGCGCTGCGGCGTAATCCCGGACGTCGCCTGTGAACCATGGGCATGAGCATCGATGAATCCTGGCAACACTGTCTGGCCATCAATCCTGATAATGCGGATACCCATCGGAAGCTCAACGTCGTTGCGTGAACCGACAGCCGTAATTCGATTTGATTCGACAACGATGACGCCGTCCTCAATGATGCCAGGTGACCCCATCGACACGATCCGGCCACCGACCAATGCAAACGCTCCGGCCGGTCTTGCGTGACGGGCTGCAAAACCTATTTGCAGCGACTCCGGTTCCTCGGGAGTCTTTTTGTCGTCACCTTTAGATGGAACACTGCTGATACTGCGTGTGAGCAATTCGGAACCAAGCGACCAGTGCAGCGACTGTCCGTCACCGGAAAAATGAAGCCAGTCGCCTGCCTGCAGGCTCAACCTTCTGACCGGCAGCCCCTCGAATTTCGGTCCGACAGTAATGGGTTTCCCCGTCTTCACAAATGGAGCGAGGTACACATTGAACCGCTCGACGAATGCAATGTGCCTGCCATTTGGCGAAATACGATAGTCGGTCGCCCATTGACTTTTGTAATGCTCACGTTCCGTTTTCCCGTCCAGGTCTACCGAGTACAGCGTGCGGTTATCAGCGTCCTTCTCAGCTTTCGTCCGCTGAAGAAAGACGCGATCCGAATCTGGGCCGAATTGAGGGCGACTGCCAGTCTTTGCAATTCGCTCTGGTTGACCACCATTGACCGAGATTCTGTAGATTCCTGGATCGTGGGAATAGAGTGGTGACCTTAGTCGTCCACCACTTGTCTTCTCATAGACCACAGTCTTTCCATCGGGCGACAGGACTGGGTTCACATAGTGACCGGGACGTACGGTTACCTGTCGATTGTCCCGAGGATCTGTAACTGAGGCGATGCGGACCGAGCCCAGCGTTTGATCGTTCCAGGTCGTATAGACAATGCGCTTTCCATCTCGAGTCCAATCCGGACAGAATTCGAATTCGTTGGATCGAGTGCTCAATCGCCGCGGTTCACCGTCTGGCAAATCTCGGATGTAAATGTGACCAAGTGCCTGGAACACAACCTGCTTGCCATTAGGTGAAACTCGCACCCAGCGGAGCATCCGAACATCAAACTCATCGGGTGCCACCTGAACCGGATAGCGCACAACTTCGCTTATCGTCCGCGTATCCTTGATCCGGAATGGAATCACAGACTCTGTGCCGTCTACGACGCTGATTCGACGGATTCTGCCTTTAGCCCAGATTACCAGTGACTGACCGTCCGGCATCCAGACGAAGGCCGGGTACACGCCGTGGATCGCCCAGGCTTCCTGCATGTCTCGTTCGAGCCGATCATAGATCAGCCTGACCGAACTGGTCTCCGTGTCGAACAGGTGCAGACCCGTCCTGGGACCAATTCGCCGCACAAATGCAATCAGCTTTCCATTCGGAGACAGAGTTGGCCGACAGGCTCCGCCTGGCCCGGTGATGTATGGCTCACTTTCACCGGTCTCGAGATCCAGCCGTTTGATTGTGTAGATCTGGCCGTTTGAGTCCTTGTCGTATTGGAACGTGTCTCCTGAGGTCGAATCCTGTGAGTAGTAGAGATACTTGCCGTCGGGAGAAAATACTGGCTCGTTGACGTCCTTCTGGTCGTTCGGCCGCTCCGTCAGCTGGACGCCAGCCATCGCGTTCAGGCTGGCTGCGTCGCGATGGTACATCCATATCTCACCGGCACCGAGTGAACGGCGGCTTGTAAAGTGCTTGCGGGCAACGATGTACTGATCGTCGGGAGACCAGGCCGGTCCGTTGAGGAGTCGAAATGACTCGTTAGTGATTTGTCGCAGTTCCTTTGTTGCACGTTCGATGATCCAGATGTTGTCGCCTGCCTTGCCGCCTTTCCCGTTTCGGTCACTCGTAAAGGCGATCCACTCGCCGTCGTGACTGAAACGAGGCTGCATGTCCCACGCGATTCCCGACGTGAGTTTCTCTGGATAGCAATCACTGCCGTCGGCACCAGTGATCGGCATCACGTAGATGTCGCCGAGGAGGTCGAAGACAAGTTCGCAACCACTGGGATGGACATCGACAGTAATCCATGTGCCTTCGGACACGTCGATTGGTTGCTCTATGGATGGTCCCGGAGGCGACTCAATGGGCCACTCTTCTTTTTCCTCGTCAGCCGTCGCCCGAGAATGATCTTCCTCGGACTTGTTTGCCGAAGGTGCCTCCTTCGTAGTTTGCGCGTCAGTGCTTCCCTGAGAATACGACTGGCCGGCGAAAATTACGGTCATGCAAAGAGCACACACTCCGGTCCAACGTGACATTGGCGATCCCAATCAAGATGTGTTGTTTGTTGTAGCGCGAACAGCGTGTCGTACAGCGAGCCGAACGGAGTCTGCGACAGTCGGTTCCACGCTGTTTCGTCTCGGCCTCAGCAATCGTTGCAGAATGACCGCCATTTTGCAGGGATCACTCTCCGAAATGACTCGTAACCTTCTACGTTCTCGCGGTGCTGGCTGTCCCGACATGCTGATTTTAACTGTCCGAATTCTCGACACTCCGGCTTGCCGAAATGACGGGACTCGCTGTGGACGCCAGATGCCGACAGGATCGCGGAATGTCGAAGCCAACTCGCACTCAACTCCGGTGCTGAGTCACCAGTGGCGGTACTTGAATCAACTCGACTCGATAAGGCCGGTTAAAGAATTGGTCTCGTTCGACGTCGACCAGCACAACGCTTAATTGTCACACTCCGCATTCAAAGACAGACGCCGGACGAGATGTACCTGGGAGCGGGCGAGCAAGTCCCATTAAAGCTGGAAGCATCACGGTTGGCCGCACGGCAGTCACGCTTGAAGGCGAACAGGGCAGTGAGGATAAGTGGCCCCCGGACACCGGACTTATTGTGCTTGTCAGACTCTGCGGTGGGGACCAGCGTCAAAGCCGTTCAACGGTCTCGATTCTTCGAGATGACGGGGATGGGCAGGAGCGTCAACGGTGCGGGACTTTCGTCCTTCCAGCCTGACGAACGCGACTGCGTTTCCGCCTCCCTTCTTGGCCTGATACATCGCGCCGTCGACCTCGCGGAGAATCGTCTCACAGGTCGGGTGTTTCCTGCCCGATGGATCGCAGATGAGCGCGCCAATACTGCTTGAAACCGTGGGCGCCTGATCGTTCCCCTGTGACGCGAGCCCGGCGATTCGTGAACGAATCCGCTCGGCAATCTGTTTCACCATGAATTCAGCCACATCGATGAGGATTACCAGAAACTCATCGCCGCCATAGCGGACCACGAAGTCGGAGGGCCTCACGGAAGTCTTCAGAACTTCGGCCACTTCGCACAGAGTCTGATCGCCCTGTTGATGGCCGTGGGTGTCGTTGAGCTGCTTGAAACGATCAACATCGAGAAAGAGAAAACCCAGAGGTCGACCGCTCTCCCGGAAGCGTTTCAGCTCCAGGTTGATCGCATCCTCCAGAAATGCCCTGTTGTAGGTTCCCGTCAGGCTGTCCCGGCAGGCTGTTTCTTTCAGCTCCTTGCATTCGTTCAAGACTGTTTTCAGCCGACGTTTGCTCTCCGCAAGTTTGCGATGAGCCTGCACGGCTTCCAGTTGACTCTGTACGGCCAGCTTTGCCAATGCGGCCTGAGCTTCTGCAAGAATATCTTCCAACGGTGGAGCGTCGCCGATGTCGATGCCCATTGATATGGCCACTTCGCTGACACGACGATCAACTTCCGAGAACAGCTCAACCAGCTCATCCGGTGGTACGCCAAAGTGGCGAATCAGCGAATCGTCAATGACGCTGCGCTTGCATTCACGCGAATGGACGACGCTGGAAAAGTAATCAGCAGTCTGACTTGATACGGCGAGCGCGACCGCGAGATGCGATTCATCCTCCGGCAGGTCCTGCGCGGCGTCTGCAGCTGCGGCGTGGTGACGTGAGATTGCCTCCACAATCCCGTCTTCCAGATTCCACATGTGGCAGAGTTCCACACTGACATCAACATGCGTGAAACCGAAAGCGCATTGCTCAGACTTCTTTTCTGCCTGAAAGCCGCCTGAGGTACCGACGACATCGGCATACTGATTCTTTAAGCCGGCAAGCATGGCCAGCCTTCCAATGTCCTGCAGCATGCCGGCGAGGAACCACGTGGGCGGATCACTCGCGGAAATTCGCTGCGCAAGTAATTCGGCTGTCGTCGCCTGGATGAGCGAAGACCTCCAGATTCGCTGTGCATGGTGCCGCAACCTGAGGGAATCACCTGTCACACGGTTCCCGAGAGAGAAACCAAGGACAAGAGTTCTGACGAGAGACGCACCCAGTGCCGGGATGGCTGACTCGACAGACGACACCTGGGTCCGGCGTCCAAACAGTGCGGAATTTGCCGTCTTCAGCAGCCTCGCGCTGATGGCGGGATCCGTTCTGACTGTTGCCGCAAGCTCGTCAAAATCCGGGTCATCCTGTCGAGCTATTTCGACAACCCGCATCGCGACCTCTGGAAGCGTTGGCAGGTCGCCAGAGAAAAGCAGTTTGTTGAGTCGTGTCCGCACGGATCCACCTGGCTGCTGGTACGCATGACAACACCTGCCAGAAATGTGTGTTCTGATCCCGCTCCCTGCATGAAGCATGCGGTGGCGGGCGGGAAGAATGTCCGTTCCGGAATCCTTGTCATCGGAACAACTGGTATCGAGTGAGGAGTTTGCCTCAACTCCCGAGGGGCCCGGCAACACTGCGGACGATCAGCGCGAGGATACCAACTGTTTCTTTGATAAGCGCTTCCATTTCCTTCCCACGCGACATCAGCGCGGAATATGACTTCTCGACGTGCTGGACGATGTCGTTTGAGCCTCACTCCATCCAGCCGCTCGATCAGATGCTGATTGACGAACAGTTCTCGCCGGCGACTGGGTCAGTCCGAACGACCGCAATGCTGGCACGCCAAATGTGTGCCGACATACCCGTGAGAGGTCATGCTGGAATTGGGATCAGGATGGGCTCGAGTCAGTCCTGGCCTGGCTGCCATGGCTTCGCGACTGAGTTCGGAGAGTGGACCAGTGGTGTCACAATGTCTCTGCAACCGTGCCGTCGCTGTCGGCAAACCTTTCTGTACTCACGCCAAGCCCCTGGAGCATCGTTACAAACAGGTTTGATAATGGCCTGTCGACATGTGTGGCCTTTTTCTGCCACGGTTCAGACTTGCCGTCCCACGCACCTCCCTGCGCATTCGCTCCCGCCAGGTTGAGATACTGGCCATGCTTGAATCCCATGTTCTTTCCACCGGTCAGAATCAGGGGATAGTTCCGCGAGAGGTGAAAGGCGCTGGAGGCCGAGCCGAACAGAAGCAGCGTGTTGTCGAGCATACTTCCTTCTCCAGCCGGTTCCGGAGTCTGCTTGAGCTTCATCGCGAATCGGCCGTATTCCTCGTTCAGAAACCGGCAGTAGATCCCGAACTTCTTCCATCCGTCCGGGTTCTTCGTTTCATGTGACAACTGATGAGCCAGGCTGAAACCGACGGCGCGGGCCAGATGGTCGCTTTTCCCAACCCCGTTCTCCCGACCAATCTGGTAGGTGGCGACGCGGGTCGAATCGGTTTTGAACGCCAGATAGATCAACTCAAACATTGTCTGCACGTAGAGACGGGGTTCGTCGGGAGTCAGCTCAAGATTGAGATTGTCTGCGTCCCTCGTTGGCAGGGGCGTATTGATCCAGCGTTTCGCCTTCTCTACCTTGATCTCTGCCTCGCGCACAGAATCCAGATATTCGTCCAGGCTTTTCTGGTCCTGTGAAGAGAGTCTTTTCCGTAATCTTTGGGTATCGGCCAGCAGATCGTCCAGCGCGCTTTTACTCAGCGCGAGCCGGCGAGCCGCGTCTTCGTCACTCTTCACGAACAGCTTGTCGAAGACTCGCTTTGGCCGGTGTTCGGCGGGGATCGCTCTGCCGTTTCGACTGAACGACAGCGTGTGAGCACCGCGCGGCGTACCTGTGCCTCCGTCGGTCGACATCACCAGCGACGAAAACCGCGTCTGTTCTCCGACGTGTGCCGCGTACAACTGGTCCAGTGAAATCGTGTTCTTGTACGGTCCGTCATATGCGATTGCGGCTGCGGTCAGAAACTGGTCTGCATTCGAATGGCCGTGAATGCTGCGCACCGCCGGGTGAGAGAATCCGGAAAACACAGTGAGGTCATCCCGCAATGGCTCAAGGGGTGCAAGTACCTTCGTGAAGGTGAACTCTTTCCCGTTGCCCAGCGGGAACCAGGCCCAGTCCTTGTGTGCCGGGTCTTCGGGGAGTGGCATCGGGACGCCATCCGGGAAATAAAAGCAGGCCAGGCGTCGGGGTTGTGAAGTTTCGTCTGAGGCTTTGGCCAATGACGTCGCAAACGTTTCGAACAGAGGCAGCGCCAGCGCTAAACCGGTACCTCGAAGAAATCGACGACGATCAAGTGCATTCAGATTGAGAGTCATGTCCGTACTTCTTCTGTTGATACTTCTGCAGGTTGGGTCGCCCGCCCCGACAACACGGCATGGTCGGTACGGAGTCCAATCTTACTGCTACTTCGACCGAAATAATTCACTCATAGCCACCAGCCGTATCATTGTCGCCAGCCCGTCACCCTGTTGACGTACATCGGCTGTTATTCTGTCGATGCTTGAGTGGTCGGCAAAGGTCAACGGTCGACCCAGGGCGTAAGTCGTCATTTTGTGGACCATCGCGCGGACGAACTGGTCCTGGCGATGCTCCAGCAGAAACCGTTTGAGCCCGTCCATCCCGTTCAGTTCCTGGTTGTTGAATAACAGACTGACTGCATCAACGGATTCTCCATTCATCTGATCACGCCAGCGACCGATCGCATCGTAGTTCTCAAAAGCGATTCCCCACGGATCAATCTTTGCGTGGCATGACATGCACGCGGCGTGGTTACGGTGGTCTTCGATCCGTTGCTTCAGGGTCATCTCCGCAATCTCAGGATCTGCCAGATCGATTTCCGGTACGGCTGGTGGTGGTGGTGGCGGCGGATCGTTCAGGAGACTCTCGAGCAGCCAGATCCCGCGCTTAAGCGGGTGCGAGTCAGTGCCGTCCGAATTCATTGCAAGGAGCCCCGCCTGCGTCAGCAGTCCTCCTCGCCTCCGGCTGGCATCAAGTTTGACGCGCCGAAAATGATTGCCGTGGACGTCAGGCAAACCGTAATGCATCGCGAGCCGTTCATTCGCCATCGTGTAGTCGGCATGAATGAAATCCAGCACGCTGGCGTCCTGCTGCAGGACCTCCTGAAACAGTGCGATCGGCTCGTGCTGCATCGCTTCCTTCAGAAGCGGATCGAAGTTCGGGACATGCTGGTTGATGTCCAGGAAGTCAAGCAGTTTCATGCCCAGCCACTGACGGACGAAGTGCTTGGAAAACCGCTGGGAGCGGGGGTCCGCCAGCACGCGCCCGACCTGGCCCGCGAGAACCTTTGAGTCCTCCAGTTCTCCACTGTCTGCCAGCTTCAGCAGTTGAGCATCGGGCACACTGCACCACAGAAACAGAGACAGACGCGTCGCCAGCTCATGTGCCGAAAGCTTCTCTGATTTCGGGTGGTCCTGTGCAATCGACTCGCCGGCTGCGTGGTCTCGAACGACATACAGGAAACTCGGTGACGAAAGGACGGTCGCAAGCACTTCGACCATCGTTTCTTCGAAACTGTCACAGAGTTTGCGCATCGTGTGAAAGAGTTTGATTTTCTGGTCAATCTCGTCTTCGGCAACTCTTCGGCGCCAGGCGCGCGACATGAACGCGGTCAAAACGTCTCGCGCATAATTCGCCTCGTTGTTGGTGTTCGCGGTGTCAATAAATATCCGTTTGTGAGACTCCGGTGGCCAGTGGTCATAAACAGGAGCGGTGACTTCCACATAATCAAGCCGAATATCCCCCTGTGAGGCCGAACTATTGACCAGCCGGATGTACTCCGAGGGATTGGGCATGGCGCCCATTGGTGAAGTTTTTCGCACCGAGTTGCGAGGATAGATCTCTCCGAGTGGAATATCCCATTGATAGATGTCCGGGTCGCCCGGAGCGGCATTGATGGGAATATCTTCGGTGCTTACACGAAGAATAGCACGTCCTTCGTTGCTGGCTCGCCAGCCGAATTCCAACTGCATGCTCGGGATCCGCGTCTCTTCAGAGGCGATCCGAGATGCCCGGACACGGACTCGCATGATCCCTTCGTCCGGAACTCGGTTGCCCAGTTCAACAATCAGGCTGTGATTTCGGCCCTGAGGGATGACGGCAACATGATCAAACGGCTCAGGCATCTCCGTTCGGGAATCGGTCGGCTTAGATGCATACTTTGCGCCGTAGTATGCCCAGGTGGCCCGGGCAGTTCGGCCAGTCGACAAATCCTGGTAGTAAGTGTTGCCGTGCGGTTTGCTGAAGGTCGCGGTGAGTCGATCCACCTCCTGCTTTTGTTTCTTCGGATCGTCTTTGAATTTCTCCTTGAGCTTTTCAAGCTGGTCCGCCTGCTTCGGCCACTCAATTCTGGATGTGTCCTTCATTGTGACGCCCCAGTGAAGAACGGGAGGTCGCTCTCCAAGCACAGTTGCTCGCCTGAGGGCAGTACGGGCAAGCTGACGATAAGTTTCAAACTGCACGACGGACATGTGCAGCATTTCCGAGCTGTTCTGAAATCCGTCTTCAGAAGTCGGTTCCGGCGGCAGATCTTTCGCGAAGTCGTAAAGCAGTCCCAGGATGTCCTGCAGCGCGTAGTTGTATTCATAGCGAGTCATGCGGCGGAACGACGAATGGCCCCCAGTTGCCCGACGCACCGATGACGCAAGCTGGAGCTCGCGGGAAAGCCACGCGACCACTGTGCTGCGATCTGCGTCCGTCAATTTGACTTCATCTGGTGGAGGCATCTCGCCATTGCTCAGTACTGCCAGGACCTCAAGCCACCAGTCGACGTCTTTTCCCTGAAGCAGGTTGGGATCCAGCGTATCGATCCGGATGTTGCCTTCCTCGGTTTCGGGACCGTGACATCGCACGCATGACCGTCGCAGTATGGGCTCGATGGTCTTTTCGAATCTGGCGAGATTGGCTTGGGGAATCTCGGCATCAACAGGCTGCGTAAGCTGTTGGAGGAACTTGGAGCCTTTCGCCCCTGTCACTCTCAGTTGCTCGAACGTCGGGCGTGGGACACCCGGTTCCGGCCTGTCCTGGCCAGACGAGTACCCGGCAATCGTGCAGAAAAATACGCCAGGCCAAATCAACGATCGATACTTCACTTTGTCCCATTCTCTTTTCAACGACGTCGGAAGTCTTTTCGAGCGATCGCCGATCAGCGGTGGAGTGACTCCTCAATGCCGCTCAATTCCAAGGGATGCACGACATGGAGACGTCCTCACGAGTGTATCGCGATTGCCAAACTACGACACCGACGAAGAACCGTCTGGAACACAATGCGTCACCATGCCGCGAAACGTCTTCAGCGGCAACTCTAAAAAGTCCATTGGTTTGTAGCCCGGTGCATCAGCCGGGCGAACTCGCTCACGGGGTCTGTTCCAGAATCTTCCGTAGTCGTTGAAGTTCGCTGCGGACGGGGTTGTTAAAGCGGGAGGGCCAGGTTCGGTTGCTGATTGTTTCGATTGTCGTGCGAGCCGCTTCCACTTGCTTCCCTTTGAGTTGGGCTGCGGCCAGTTTCAGGAGGTTGGTGGGTTCGAGGGCTCGCAGGCGGGCAGCGTGTTTCCAGTGGGTTATGGCGGCGGGCCAGCGATTTTGCGACTCGCGGTGAGCCGCCAGTGACGCGTGGTGTTCGGCTTCGCGAGGGGCTGCTTCGACGATGGTTGTTGCTGCACGCTCGGCCAGGGATTCGTCGGAGGCCAGGCGGTTGGCAAGGTCTTTGTACAAGACCAGATTGTGACGGTCGCGGTCGAGCTGCGCAAGGATTGCGGCGATCGCGCCCTCGGGGTTTTTGGCCTCGTCGTACGCTTTGATCAGCTTCGTGTGACTCTCCATGTCGCCGAGTTGCAGTTCGAGGGCGAGGCGGAGTTGCGCGATCGCTTTCGTCGGCTTTTCTCTGTCTTCCAGGTAGACCGTTCCGATTGTCTTGCGAATTAAGGGGCTGGTCTGACCGGTCTCTTCGAGTTGCTCGTCGAGATACGTGACGTATTCGTCGAGGTCCTTTGCGGCGGTGAGGACGTGCGTCAGTGTGTTTAGTGCCGATCCCCGATTCTCGTAACGGGGGCCCCAACTTACGACGGCAGCGGCTGCCGCATCAACGGCGGCTCTTGTCTGACCCAGGCTGGAGTATGAGTTGGCGAGGTTACGGTAATAGTTAGACAGCGTGCCATTACCGATGCCCTGATTTGGGGCGGTTCGTTGATGAAGCGGTATCAGCTCGCTGTACAGCTTTACGGCGTGTTCGTAGCGGGAGATGTCGCGGTTGGTGTTGGCGAAGCGGGCGATGTTGGATTCAGTCCAGCGGCCTTCCTGGCGGAAGTGCTCGTCTGTGCCGGTCAGCAGTGCGTCACGTTGTTCGAGACGACGCATGCGGTGATACGCGGTGATCAGACGGCAGCGGTAGTCCATTGAGTCTGGATACCGCTCGACCATGGGTTCCAGGATGGGGATCGACTCCCCATAGCGGCCCCGTTCGTGCAGCCAGGAACAGAGAGTGGTCTGGCCACTCAACTCCAGAAGCTGCTGGCCATGTGCGATCAGCATCACCTCGATGGCGCGGTTTGAGTGCTTCTGAACTTCATCTTTCGTGCCGCTTGCCAGGCCGCGATAGATGTAATGGGCGATGTATTCGACATGACGACGTGAGTGTTTCATCTCGGCGTAGACTTCGTCGGCCGTGCGAGCAAAGACGGCGTGCTTCTCTTTCCAGAAGTACGAGTAATCGTCGTAATACAGATAGTGCGTCCGCTGTTTTCGCGTCCGCAGATCACGCCGGAGTTCTGTAAGCACCAGCTTCAGCAGTCGCGGTTCCAGGTTGCCAAGTTTTCCGACGCGTTGCAATCCACTTCGCCACTGGGCAATGCGGTGGCCGAAGTGCTGCCACGGGTTCGATTGGGATCGCTGCAGGCGCTTCGGGTAGTTCTCGATTCGCGTGATCAGGAACTCGAGGTCCGTACGTGTGCCGAGCCGAGCGTGCAGGGTGTTCGACGTCTGCTGGACGATCTCGCGATAGTGGCTTGTCTGCCGCGCGAGAATCGGCGGCAGCTGTTCGAACGCGTACTTCCGCAGATCGGCCTTGTGAGCGAGAAATTGATACTGGGCCGTCGAGAAGAACGACAGGATTTTTCGGGTCGTTGCGTAGCGGTGTTCGTGATTATTTGTCTCGGTCGCCTTGAGCAGGCGCTTGAGTAGATTCTGATAGAGCGTGTTTCCACTACCGAGAGACACTGTCCCTCGATTACCCAACGCGGCGAGATAGACGTCGTCCATCCGCTGAGTCAGCCAGTACTTCTGCGACTCGTTCAGCGGGTTCTCCAGGTGGTGACTGACGAACTGCTCAGCAGCCGCGTGCCGGCTGGTACCCGTGAGCATGCCGACGTAGCCCCTGAAGACAGTGTTCGCTGGTGACGGCCAGCCGTTGGGGTGCGTCGCCTCATATTCGCGCATCGCGTTCTCGACGATTGCCAGGCCGGAATCGCGAAGCCCGTACGAACCGTACTGGCTATTGCCGTAGTACCAGCCGATCCAGAGTCGGTCGTCCGTGCCAGACTCCTCCATCGCGTGCAGCGCCTTGAACTGCCGCAATTGCTCGTCAGCGAGCTCCTTGAGCTTGCCGAGCCGATTGAGGAGTTCCGCCATCTGTCGCGGTTCGCCGTCGGCCCAGTCGTGATCAAACGCCCGCTGTAGAGCGCCAAGTGCAGCGTCGATGTGAGGACCCGGCTGATTGAGTACTTCGGAGGCACGTCGTTCTACCAGTGCTTCGAGCAGGTCGAACGCACGCAGATCGATTGGTGTCACGTCACGACCGGGCTGTTTAAGTTCTTTCCGCAGCTCGCCAATTCGGCCGAGGATTTCATCGGCGGTTGCTTCGTCGCGCACTTCCTGCAGGACGGTCGAATTCAGCGATCCCAGAAAACTGTAGACTTGCTGCGGAGTCCGTCCGACGACCGAATCGGCGATCATGTTGAGCAGCCGAAAATCGCGACACGCCTGATAAAACTGCCGTAGCTGAGACAGATAGCTGCCAGGGGAACTGCTCTTTTCGAACAGGGCCTGAAATGCGAACAGCACGCTTTCGTCGAGTTCACTCGGTAGATTCTCGCTATTCTGCCAGGGGCTGAGCCGCTGCTGAATCCAGTTGTTGATCTGATACTCCTCCCAGGCTTTAAACGCTTCGATCTTCGCTTTCACGTATTCCTCGCGGTGATCGGCGACGAGATACCAGTCGGACAATGTGGCGTAGTCGGACGGCGACAATTGAGAATCGCGTTCGACGATTTCGTACAGGCCGATGGCTTCTTCAATCTCGCCCTGTTCCGCGACGAGTTTCCCCAGCGACAGTCGCCACGGCGTCGCGTATTCATCGGTGCGAATCCACTCGCGCAGATCTCGTTCGAGCTGCTGCGGTTCGTCCAACGCGATGAGCAACTGATACTTAATCGCCTTCCAGCCGGGTGAGCCATCGTCGTCCCGATCGACGCCGGCCTGTACGTAATCCAGCAGGCGTTTCCGTGAATCGGGAGTCGATAACTTAAGGGCGGCAACGTACGACACTGTCACGAACGCACGCTGTCTGAGCGCGGCGTCAAACACCGGGAAGCCTTCAGTTGCGTCGTCCGCTTCGTCGTCATCTCCGACCACAGGCGGTTCCTCGCCCAACCAGGCCCAGCACTCGGCGAGGATCTTTTCATGACTGCGATCGAGCTGAACGTCGAGTGTTATTCGCTCAATCTGCAACCACTCGGCGAGTGCACTGTTGGGATCCGGACCATCCTCCTCATCACCACGTTCGATCGCACGCAGACGCTTCACTTCCACATTAAGCCGCTCGGCAACGCCTTCCTGCGCAGCGACAAGGAACTCTCGATGCTTCTTCGCGAGTTCGATGCGAGTCAGTTCTTCTGGATGTTCCTGGTCCTGTAACGCGCCCCTCGCCGCGTTCTGCCGAGCGAGCAGCATGCGGTCGACGAGACGATGCAAAGCCTCGACCAGAGTCGCGAAGCGGTGGTCGACGTTGTCGGTAGTAGAAACCAATGGTAGTAGTGCAAACGCTTCGGATTCCACTTCGTCCTGCCAGTTCTCCTGCAACAGCAGATTGAACAGGAACATGCGCAGCGGAGCTTTGTGCTCGTCCGGAGCCCGTTCAATGCGCGTCCGTACGAACGGCAGCGACAGTTCGGTCAGGCGGCGTCCGTAGATCGGGTACAGCGCGTCGCCCAGCGAATGGCGGACTTTGAAGTCCTCGGCGCCTTCCCAACGCTTGAGAAGAGTGTCGGCGATCTGCTTCCAGCTGGCGTCGGTCGCTACCGGTGTCGGACCGGTCAGACACCACTGCACGATTGGACCAAGTCGCGTCTGATCCAGCGTGGCGGCTTCTTCGAGCAGAATCTCAAACAGCCAGTTACGCAATCCATCCGCCTCGTGCGAGTCGCGGAAGTTGGCGCCGAGGATCTGCTGAGCAATCGCGAAGTGATGTTCGTGACGGATAAAGAACCGGGCGGTTTCCTCAAGTGGTTTGAACCACTGCGGTTCAACGTTGTAGCTGTAGTAACGGCTGCCGTAGACTTGCCCGCTGGCGTACTTCACGGCCTCGGTCAGTCGCTGTTTCGTTGCCGGGTCGAGCTTGCCTTCAACTTGCCCTGCAGTGAGCCATTCCAGACACGTTTTGTCCGCGTCCTCTGTCCGATCGGAATAGATGAGTGCTCCGAGGTGCCGCTGACAGGCATCCTGGCTCGACGGCCACGTTTCGAGCCAACGGACCGTCAGCGTGACCAGGTCTGCATACCGGCCCTCGCTGTTGAGCAGGTCGTAATGCGTTCTGAACAGCTGATCGAATTCACCACCGGTCCGTTCGACTTCCACAGCAATCGCGCGATCGAGCCACTCGTATGCGGCTTCAAATTCGCCGACATTTGCGAGGTCTTTTGCGTACTGTGTCTGAACCGCCATGTCCCACTCAGCGGACGCAGCCAGCTCGCGCTGCAGTTCCAGGAACTCCTCCGTCCGATTCAGACTTCGCAGTCCCTGCACGCGATGCTTCGTCCACGCGCGTGCTGCCAGTAGGTGTTTCGGCTGCCGCTCATAAACGGGCTTCAGGTTATCAAGCAGTTCGAGTCTCTCGTTCGAATCGAATATGTCCCAGGTGTTGCTGAGCAGGTATTCCGAGAGCTGGTAATCATCCTGAGAGGCAGCTCTCTCGAGTCGATCCGATTCGGTCAGATAGAGCTGTCGAACATCCTCGTTCCGCCGCGCGGTCTGCAGCACGGCCGCTCGAACAAAACGAATGCCCGAGCCCTCAACAGCAAGCTTCTCGAGTTCTTCGAGTTGCTTAATCGCTTCATCCCATTTCTGAATAGCTGCCGAGCGCAGCAGCAGTGAGAGCCGATGTTCGAAGCTGGCCGATCCGTCCTTTTCGGCAGTTTCGGAGTCCGGCACGGTGACGAAGGGCAACCGCACCAACTGCACTGTCTTCCGCGGCGCAAGTTCTGTCTCGAACCGCTCACCAAATGCGTCCGCTTCGACGAGCTGAATGGTCTGCGTGACGACGGCCGTCTCGCGGCCTTTGCCGTCGGTCGTAACGGACTTTTGAGCCCACCACGTTCCGGCCACCTGCACGAAATCGCTGTAGGTAAACGTCGCAGTCAACTTGCCGTCGATGACCGCCTCGGCTTTCGTCACGACGTTTCGTTCGGTGTCGATCGTGATGCGATTCTGTGCATCCGGCGCGGCATCCATGAAGGTCACGAGCGTGACTCGCCCTGGACCAGACTGCTCGACGACAACATTGTGTTTGGGCCAGCTCTCGTGCATCGGCCGTTGCGAATGGTCACTCAGTCCGATCGTCACGGAATCGCGATCGTTCTGAACCGACTCGCGCACGCGACCGAGCTTGTACATCAGCGAGAACGCGCCACGTTCGTCCGCGTCGCACCAGTTGACCAGTGTGTGCGTGCCGCGATGTATCGGCCGCTTCAGCCAGCGTTGCGGTGAGTACAGTTCCAGTTCTTCCGTGCGACTCGTGATCCGATCCCAGCGCGCGTCGCGTGTTTGCCGCACGATACGGACTTCGAGACCTCCATCCAGCTTGCGCAGTGAGTCCGTCCGCAGCAGACTCCGTGAGATCGCGAGCGCCTCTTCCGGCCATGCCGATTCGATCGGCTCCGCCGGTTCGGCCGGAGCACTCAGTGCCGGAAAGAGCTGATCGACCCAGCCCGTGTAGCCGGCCTGCCGACCCTGTCGGCCGCGACCCGAATCCCAGCCACGCCAATGCAGTGCCTGACCAAGCGCTTTGTCGGCACCAAACAAACCAAACGACCTTCCCCCGCCCGACATGGGTAGCGACGGCATGGCGTACGGCGCCGATGCTTCGGATCCGGGTCGCAGCATCGCTTGCAGATTTGACTGGTTGAAGTTGCCAGAGACTGCGCCCGCTTTCATTTCGCCCAGCCGACCAAACCCGTTTACAAATGCGCTTTCGATGTCCAGCACACTATTTTCGTCGAATGGTCCCCCCGCCCTGAGCAGTTCGAGCGATGATGGCATCTGCTGGGCCATCTGCATCGGGAGTGGTCCAGAGAATCCTCCATCACCCAGCAACAACCTCGATTTCTTCCCGCCCAAAGATGACAAGAACAACCTTGAGTCCCCCGGACCGAAACCTCCGCCACCGCCGCCGAATCCTCCACCCCCGCCCCCGCCGAATCCAAATCCTCCGGTGCTGATGGCCCCGCTGACACCAGTCAGATACATGCCGCCCTGGTAGCCGTATTGGCTGGACGATTGCTGCTGCATCTGCTGAATCGTCTTCAGACTGCGGCCGAGTCCCCCGAGCTGCATCAACATTTGCCGCCGCAGACCCAGACGCCAGTCGCCCGCGAGTCGCATCTGCTTCTGTCGCAATTCGTAGTTTGCATTGTCTCGGCCGTCGGCGAAGAAACGCTCGCCGTCGCGCATCAGGAACCGCCGCTTGACACCGAACCTCCTGCGGTCCGCGTCGGACTCCAGCACCAGCAGCGACGTGTACGGCGTCATGATGTGGAACTCTTCCGACATCGCGATGATCTCATCCTGAATCCGCTGACTGCTGCCCTGCTGCAACAACTGATCCAGATGCATGCGAGCCCACAGCCGCGGAATGAACGAGTTCCCTTTCTCGGCATCCTTCAGCGAAACGCGAGCCGCATACTTCACGTCCTCGCCACCGCGCTTGCCCGTGACGACGATCTGCCCGGACTGATCCTCACCCTGCGGCAGGTAACGCCCGATGAGAATCTGCTGAGTTCCGGCAGCCACATTCGGCAGTTTATCGGGATACACGGCGGCGACCTGTAGCCCGCGGAACTGCACCCGCAGATCAGTGAGTCCCGGCTGAGCCATCTCATTAAGCAACTCCAGCGAGATTTCCTGCGGAGTCCGTTCGCCACTGATCGACCGCACCGAACCACGGCTGACTCCGGCAATCGCCTTCAACACAACCGACTCAAACGAGCTGCTGACCGAGACCGCATGAAATGTCCCTGGAGCCTCGTCGCCAAACAGCAAACCGAGCCGATTCACAAACGTCTGCGGATCTGCATCGCCCGACGTCACGATCCCGTCGCCCACATAGACCATGTGACAGCCATCGGTCGCAATGTCCTGAATCGAAGCGAACGCCTTGTCGAGGTCCGTCCATCCGAGCGAAATCCGCTCATCAAGCGTCTTGCGGACCAGAGCGATGTTCTCGTCGGTTGCCTCAGCCGATTCTTCAAGCAGCCACCGCGTGTTGACATCACTGACGGCCAGATTGAAGCGATCATTCGGCCCAAGCGAGCTGAGCATCGACGTCACAAAGTCCGCCTGTTTCGTGCGACTCTGCGCATCCATCGACGCGGATGTATCGCAGACCAGAAGTAGATTCAGCGGCGCGCCATCCGGCAGCACCTCGCGCTGAAAGTTGCCGTCAGGACTCGGCGGCGTAAGCTGAATCAGGAAGTACCCGTCATCACCCCGTTGATGAGGAATCATCACGACATCGGACTGCTGCGCATCAATCTCGCAGACAACTTCAAAGTCACGCTCCGGCGAGTACTCCTGAGCCGAGAACTCGACATGAGCCGAGTGCTCAGTCATGTCCGACCGGACTGGATGCGTACCGCACTTCACCGACTTCAGCGGCAGGTCCGAGTTCACGAACATCTCGATCGACAACTCGCGCAGCGGCGTCTTCCGCAACATCTCGCTGCGCAGGCCGTACGAGTAGCGGTACTGATTCCCACGAACCGGCAGTACCTGTGTGTAAACGATCTTGATCCGCTTTTCGGAATGAGCCTCGATCGGAAATACGCGAGCTTTGAAAATGTTCCCGCCCGTCCATTCGAGCAGCCCGGGATCGCGCTTCTGACGAAGAATCTCCTCGTAGATTTCGCGAGCCCGCTGTTTCTCCACGACGTCCGCTTCCACCAGCTTGCCGCCGATCCACATGCCGAATCCGCTGATCGAAGCGTCCTGCGGCAACGGAAAGTGGAATACACCCTCAAGCCGCGCGTCCGTCCGATTCACGAAGCTCTCTTCGATGGTCGTCCGCGCGATCTGATCGCGAATCTCAACTTTGACTTTGTGATAGCCGACCGTCAGCGGAACATTCCGACCGTCGACCTCGACGACCAGCGAGCCGAGCGATTCCTCATTCGTCGCCCCCTCGAAACCAGCCAGCCAGATTGGAGTGTTCTTCCGCGTCTGCAGCTTGCCGTCACGATCGACCGCCAGAAATGAGCGACGGACTTCCTCCTCATCTGGCTTGAATTCCTGCTTGTCACCATTCATTGGCCCCAGCAGGCTGAAACTGTCTTGCGCCAGTTCCGATGGCACGGACACCTGCACCTGTCCGTGATGCACCTTTGCACTGAAGGGAGTCAGCAGCTCAACGAGCGTCCCTGGCCCAAGCGTCAGGGCAACATGCGACGTCAGCGTGACGTTGACGGCGTTCGCTCCACGGATGTCTGTCCGCACCCAGTCGCCCGGTTTCACCAGCAACTGGCGACACACCGGAGTCCACCGTCGCCGCATCACAGGCCGCAACGAAACCATGCCCTGGGCTGTCACGATCTTGCCGATCCGCCCGTCATCCGACAGCGTTTTTCCAATAACAAACTTCGACTCATCCACCGGCACATTGCGAGCCACAAGTCGTAGTTCGGCGAGCGGCGGATTCCGATTCCGCGGTCCGTCCGGCCATGCCGCGATCGTGTACAGCTCATTCGTCTTCACATCGGCGAACGCTTCAATTGTCACCGGTCGATTGCCATCCGCGATCCGCATCCGAAACACGCGACACATGTGACCATTGTGCTCGACAGTCCCGCTCGGAACCGACTTACGGAACCGAGTCGAAAACGCGGCATCAATCTCACCAATCCCCAGCAGCGCAAGCAGATCGACCTGAGTCTTCTCATCCCGAAACCAGGGACTTGCATCGTTCTGAACCGAGTTCGCTGTCTCATCAATCCGCCACAGCCGCGATCCCGAAGCGATTCGATACTGCGTCGGCGAGTCATCCCACCGCACCTGCCCCGGCTGCCGCACCAGCACGTCGGCCTCATCGCCGTCCTGCACGACCTTCAACTGCAGCGAATCCGCCGCAGCCGCCAGCTTAAGCACGTCTCCAAACGTGACCGTCGCCGCCTCGGAATCGTCGAGCCCACCAAGAAACGCGGCGATCCCGACAACAACCGCAGCGGCCAGTGAAACAACCAGCTTCGAAGTGGAAAGCATCGTGCGACTCTCTTTATGAGTGGATCCCGGTGGCGAGACAGAACTACCAAGGCTGTCTGAACCGGACGTTTTCACGGATTGGGTCATCTCGAACTCACGAGCAGACCGGTCCCGAATTTCACCCAGAGCATCCGGGTCAAACGGAACGGTGTCGCCGCGGAGCTGCGAGATCTCCGGCAACGACTCATCGTCAGGTTCGGCAGGGAGAGTTGTGGACATCGCTCTTGCTACTTTGCTTGAATATCAAACCGCCGCCGAAACTCACGTCGAGCTTTAGCCAGTTTCGAACGAACACCTTCCGTCGTCCCACCGAACAGCTCAACCAGCTCGGCCACTGATCGACCATCGGCATACTTTGCCTCGAGCAGACTCGCGTAGTCACCAGGCATCGCCGCCAGGACACACCGCACCTGCTCGATTGTCTCCGCCTGCTGCAACTGCTCATCGGGCAGCGCCCCGCCACCGGCGCTGTCATCAAACCGCGGCTCCCCCGGTTCAATCCGCCGAATCCCCACACGCCGCCAGTACAGCGCCGCCTGGTTATGAGCAATCCTGCTCAGCCAGCCCCAATGTGTCCCCCGCTCCGGATCGAATTGGTGAGCCGCCCGAGCCGCCGCGAGAAACGTCTCCTGAACAACGTCCGCGACCGCCGCCTTATCAGTCCCGAGCATGGTCGAGACGTACGTCCAGACCCGAGCGCAGTACAGGTCGTACAGCGCCCTCCACTCCTCCGAATCCCCGGATGTGAAATTCGGAGCGGACTGCGTTACCTCGGTGTCAACGGTCACAAATCAGGCCATTGGGATCGATACAGCTGATCGCAGTATGCGCGACAGCAGAAAACGGGTCCCGAATTCCGGACGATATGCGAGCAATCGTCCAAACGGGGAGGCCAACGGGTAATGCTGCTTCCGGACGCGAAACGACTCCCAGCGACGCGAGCCGGTCTGGCTGCTGCGGTCGATCCACCACTTCGCCGGAAGACGCACCGCCTCGCGGTATTTCAGCAGCCACGGCCAGTTATCGTTGATGCCGTAGTGACCACGCACGTCAGTCAGGGACTTCGCAACGATCACTTCAAGTCGAAGCAAGTACGATGGCGCGCCGCGGCAGACTTCCGGTTTGCAAAGTCCGATGACTCAATGAAGGAAGCACTTTCCCCCCTCGGATCAGTCGGTCGACAACCCCGGCGCGACTTGTGCAGATTCCATTTCTCGCTCCGGTCGCGATCACCGGGCGCACCAGCGAATTTGCCGAGGTGTCATTGTGACTGCGCGCGAAGAGTGGATTCTGGCGAGATCTTGAATCGAATCGGCGAGTGCGTCGGCGTGTCGGCCCGCGTGCAGCTAAAGGGCCTGCTTTCGGCGCACCGGCCGACGTCACCGCAGCAGGTAACAGCATCAGGCTATTTTTGTCTGGTGTACAGCAGATGGGGCCGCTCGCTGGGGTTGTGAAACTGCGAATGATAGTCGTTCGATTTGATTCTTTTCACGCTCAGGACGCGCCCGTGTTTCGATTCCGGCCGAGACCGATGCTTCGCTTCAAGACCTGAAATGCAATTGCCGGATGGAACAAGGCTGTGGGAGTCTTGTAGAAGTGCAGGACTTCGTGAAATGTCTTGAGCACCATCTTGTTGCTGCCTTTCAGTTCCAGCACTTTTACCAGGTACCAGAGGAGCAGCTTCGTCCCGAAAGGACGTCGGCCACGTGTTTCCGGGTAGAGGAAGTCTGCGCTGGTGGCGAGTAGCCAGGGGCCGTCGTTCACCTTTGCGGTGCGACGAAAGAACGATCTGGCGAGTCCCGCGGCACTCGGCCCCGATTGCAGTGTGTTCTCAAGTTCGGCCACCTGCAGGGCGCAAGCGCTCATCCCCTGTCCGTACACAGGATTGAATGCACATACGGCATCACCGAGCGCAAGCAGTCCATCGGGGAATCTCGACATTCGTTCGTAATGACGGCGCTGGTTTCCAGGAAAGACAAAAGTCGAAATTGGCGTCAGTGGCTTCGCGGATGACACGGCTTCGAAGAAATCCGGCTGATCCAGACTGCGGGCGAATTCGAGCCAGTCTGCGTCGTCATCGGTCGGATGATCGCCCAGAAACCCGACGCAGCTTGCGAGCCAGCGATCACCCTCGATGGGAAATATGTATCCCGTCCGTTTACTCGCCGGAGCGTTGCCGTAGACCGCCAGCGTGCCCCAATCCGGCCGTTCCTGCGGACGCTCCATGATTCGGCTGGCGTATTTGAGATTGATTTCTACTAACGATTCAGCGGGACGCGCGTAGCCGAGCGACTCAAGCCACCCGGGCAGGCGACTGCCACGTCCGCCAGCATCGACGACCAGCGCCGCTTCGATTTCTTCGACACGGTCGCCGTCCGCACGGTGAGTCACCGAGACTCCGGTCACACGACTGTTGTCGTCATTCGCTACTAAACCGGTGACGTCGACCTGGTCGCAAATCCGTATCCCGGCGACATCCTTCACGCGGCGTCGGATGCTCGAGTCAAGCAATGGTCGACTCATCCAATAGGATGGCAATCCGATGTTGGCGTGCAGCTTCCAGACGCCCTGGTGATACCATTTAATGCCTTCACCGAAGTCATGCTTCTTCGCGCCGGCAGATACGAGTTCCTGCCCGAATCCGGGCAGCAGCCGTTCCACGACATCGGCGCCACCGCCGAACAGTGTGTGTACGTGCCGACCTTGCGGGACACCTTTTCGCGGTTCGGGATCGTCGGAAACCGCGTCACGCTCAAGAATCGTCACCCGGTCGAAGTGCTTACGCAGAACAAGACCTGAAAGCAGCCCTCCCAGACTGCCACCAATAACAACCGCGTGGCTGCCGGCATCACTCTTCGACTCGGTCATGGCGTTTGTCATCCGTTGAGTTCGTCAAGGAGTGATTTCGCGTCGATCATGTCGGCCTCGTCGTGGCCTTCAGTAAACCAGGCCGTGACTTCGGCCAGTCGCTCGGTTGATTCCTGATCGCGCACAAGCCGGGCCAGACTCGTTGCAGCGCGAAGCTCCAGTGACTTCGCCGCCTGCTGCTGAGCGATTTCAATGGCTGTGCGGAAACTTACCTCGGCCTGATCGCGATTGGCATCAGACTGTGCCAGCAGGAAATTGCCGCGGAGCCTGTGCAGGTCTGCCACCGGAAACCGTTCGCTGGACTGCTCGCAATGGTTCAGTTCGTAGTCGAGGTGCGTCAGTGCTTCGTCGACTCGTCCCAGCTCGCAGTACATCTCGGATCGAACGTAGTACACATGCGGAATGTCCAGCTTCGAACCGAGAAACTCGAAGCTGGCGACAGACTGATCCGCGAGTTCGACCGCCTGAGCGTGGTCTCCCTGCAGGAACAGTCCCTGCGCGACATAAGCCATCGCCATGAACTTCCACACGGGGAAGCTCTGTTCGTTGGAGATGTTCAGTGCACGCTCGGCGAACTGGTGTGACAGTTTCCGATCCCGCATCAGGTAAAGCATCCATGCAAAATGGACAGTCGCAAACCCCTGACTGAAGGGATGCTTCAAGTGGTCCGCAAGATCCACGGCGGCCTGCATCGTCGCCCGTGCCTGATCGGGATAGCCCAGATACCACTGATCCAGAGCGATGTAGCACTGATAGCTGACGCCGCAGTTCTGACCGGTTGCCAGGGCTGTGACCTTTGAAGTCTCCTCGTCGTAACGCGAGAACCCCAGCTTGAGATCGACAAGAGACTGGCTGAAATCGCCGCGGAAGAATCGAGTGCAGCCTGGAATCCACGGCGCCTCCATGAGGATCGCCGGATGATTCAGAGACTCGGCCAGTGCGGTGGTCTCCGGAGCCATTTCGATACAGACATCCAATTCGCTGTGGAGCAAGCGCCAGCCCCATAAGCCCCCACATGATGTTGAACTGATGCTCGGCCGCTCCCAGCTTCTCGCACAATTCGCGGGCGCGCTGAAAGGTCTGGCCCACTTCGTCTGATGCCCATCCAAGGGTCGCCATCCACACGACGCCAAGCGTGACGAGCACACCCAGTTCCTGTTGGTCGCGTTCGGGCGACTCCTTCAACGCCTGGACCAGCTCGAGCGCTTTGCCCAGTTGGGTGATGGCTTCGGCATTCGCCGATCGTTGTTGCGAGCGTTCGCCCGCCTTCTGCCAGAATGCGATTGCCTGCTCATTGAAGCCAGCCTCAGTGAAGTGGTGAGCGAGCAGTTCCGGACTATTTTCAGCAGTCTCGGGAAACTGCTCCTGCAGGACTTCGGCGATGCGGCGGTGAAACGTCTGCCGTTTCTTCTTCAGCAGCGATTCGTAGGCCGCGTCCTGAATCAGGGCGTGCTTGAACGTCCATGTGGCTCGTGGCGGACGCCCTCGACGGGACATGATCTCGGCCCCGACCAGCTTGTCGAGTTCTTCCGTCAGTTTGGATTCCTCGCCTTCCCACACCGACGAGATCAACTCCCAACTGAAATCACGTCCCAGTACGGCCGCAAGCTGGACGACTTCGCGATCACTGCCCATCCGATCGAGTCGCGCGATGAGCAGGTCCTGCAGCGTGGCCGGTATTCCGGTCAACGAGAACGATCCGGATGTTGAGACGTCAGGCGCCGGCCGGTCCAGGACACCGCTCTCCTGTACCATCGCCGTGAACTCTTCAACGAAGAGTGGAATCCCGTCGGTTCGATCGGCGATCTGGTCAACGATGTAGCCCGGCAGGTCTCGGATGCCTGTCTTGAGCTGCATCAATTCGGCGATCTGTTTCTTCCGGAGCCGGCTGAGCGAGACTTGAGTCACGTGCGACGGCGTGCCCCAGGGATGCTCGAATTCCGGACGAAACGTCAGCAGCGCGAGAACCGGATCGCCGTCGATTTGCGGAATAAGGGCTGACAAGATTCCCAGCGTCGTCGGGTCCACCCAGTGCAGATCCTCGACAATGAACAGGACGGGCTGCTGAGCG
>Ga0209403_10001164_pt1 | contig 35066 bp, 39 predicted proteins | sample ArcticOcean_MG_C_8_FD_187440 | JGI IMG/M metagenome (GOLD analysis project Ga0209403, IMG submission 187440) | Marine microbial communities from western Arctic Ocean - ArcticOcean_MG_CB11_86 (SPAdes) (version 2) | ecosystem: Environmental > Aquatic > Marine > Oceanic | place: Arctic Ocean...
CATCCGGTGTCAATCGACTTGATATGTCGGGACTCATTTCGGAGCATCTGGACCCCAACGTATTTGTGCCGGCCGTCGGCCAGGGATCATTGGCGATGGAGATTAGATCGGGTGACGAAAACACCCACAGGCTGATCGCAGCGGCAGAAGACAAATCTGCTCGAATTGCGGCCACCGCTGAAAGATCATTTCTTCGAACTATAGAGGGCGGCTGTTCGGCCCCCATCGCCGCCTACGCACGACCTCAGGACGGCAAGCTCGTCATTACTGGTTATGCATCGGCACTGGACGGCTCACGCATTATTCTGGAAACACTTGTTGGATCACATTCGACGCCTGACGAGCTTGGCAATAAGATGGCTAAGCTGCTCTTGAATCAGGGCGCAAGCAAACTGATTGGCAGCTAACCGCATGCCCTCACCTGGAAAGGTATCGCTGGTAGGCGCAGGCCCTGGAGACCCGGGACTGCTGACCGTCAAAGGCCTCAAGCTGATTCAGGAATCAGACGTCGTCATTTACGATCGGCTGGCAAACCCGGTGTTGCTGGAACACGCGTCGCCTCACGCAGATTTGATCGACGTGGGCAAGATTCCGGGGCGCACACGGCTTCGGCAGCCTGAGATTAACCGGTTGATCATTGACAAGGCGTTTGAAGGTAAGAACATCTGTCGCCTCAAGGGCGGTGATCCTTTTGTGTTCGGCCGCGGAGGCGAAGAGGCACTTGAGCTTGTTGAAGCTGGGATCCCGTGGGAAGTAGTACCCGGCGTAACTTCAGGGGTGGCGGCGGCGGCCTACGCCGGGATTCCGGTAACTCATCGTGGATTGGCCACATCAGTCACATTCATCACCGGCAGCGAAGATCCCGAAAAGCCAGACTCGCAGATCAACTTCGAATCGCTCGCAAAAATGACCGGAACCATCGTGTTCATGATGGGCTGGTCGGCGCTGCCTGAGATCACAGCGCAACTCATCGCTGCAGGAATGTCGCCAGAGCGACCTTCATCCATCATCATGTGGGGTACATGGAATCGCCAGAGAGCCGTTTCGGGACCGCTGGGCAACATCGCCACCATCGCAACAGATGCGGGCCTCTCCTCTCCTGCTGCGTTTGTTATCGGCGAAGTAACCGAGCTTCGGTCGAAGCTCCAGTGGTTCGATAACCAGCCGCTCTTCGGTAAGAAGATTCTGGTCACCCGCACGCGCAGCCAGGTGAGCCGATTCCGAGGCCTCCTGGAAGCTGAAGGCGCTGAGTGCGTAGAGTTCCCACTTATCTCGATCGTGCCGTTGGAAGATCCATCTGCGCTGGATGCAGCGCTATCGAATATCTCAAGCTACGACTGGGTAGTCTTTTCAAGCTCAAATGGCGTGCGAGGAGTGTCCGAGCACATGGATGCGATCGGCATCGATTCACGAGCATTCGCCGGAGTTCAAGTAGCAGCAGTTGGTCCGGCGACAGGCGTCACCGTCAAAGAGTTACTCGGAATCTCATCCGACCTTGTGCCAGACGAGTATGTCTCTGAAGCCGTGGTCACGGCGCTGACCAAACTTGGAGTGGAAGGCAAACGCATCCTAGCGATCAGGTCCGACCTTGGTCGCGACACTCTGGAGAAAGGTCTCGAAGACCTTGGTGCTTCGGTAGATGCCATCGTTGGCTACCAGACACTTGCACCTGACGATTCTGCTGCGAATGCCAAAGCGGCATTTGAATCGGGGTTAGATGTCACTACATTTACCAGTTCAAGCGGGGTGGACAACCTTCTTGGCCTTCTGGACGGCAACACCGGTCTGATCAACGCCACAACGGTGGCCTGTATGGGACCAATCACGGCGGACCGGGCGAAAGAACTTGGACTGAAAGTTGACGTGGTGGCTTCTGAACGTACGATGGAGTCATTCACACAAGCACTCGTGGATCATTTTGCTGAATGAGTAACGATAGACCTTTCCACCGTGGCCAGCGCCTCCGCCGCTCCCCGGGCATCCGAAACATGGTTCGAGAGACTCGTATCTCTCCGGGCACATTCATGTTCCCCATCTTTGTGTCGCATGGCACCAACGTTCGAGAGCCAATCGAGCCAATGCCCGGAATTTCCCAGCTTTCAGTCGATAATCTCAAAGCTGAAGTAGACGAGATCGGATCACTCGGTATCGGGTCCGTGCTTCTGTTCGGCATACCAGAATCCAAGGACGCCACTGGCACTGGTGGATATGCGTCAGACGGCATCATTCAGAACGCCGTGCGTGAGATCAAGAACGCCCAGCCCGATTTGATCGTGGCAACTGACGTTTGCATGTGTGAGTACACGGACCACGGCCACTGTGGCATTCTTCTGCCTGATGGCGAGGTCGATAATGACACTACCTTGCCGCTACTGGCTGAGACGGCTGTATCGCACGTCGAAGCAGGCGCAGACATCGTGGCTCCATCCGCAATGATGGACGGCCAGATCTCCGCTATACGGTCTGGCCTAGACTCGGCGGGCTACACCAACACCACGTTGATGGCATACTCCGCCAAATACTCATCCGCCTTCTACGGCCCTTTCCGAATTGCCGCCGACTCCGCCCCACAAAAGGGCGATAGACGGGCATATCAGATGGACCCGGCCAATGGCCGCGAGGCAATGCGCGAAGTGCGTGCCGATATCGAAGAAGGCGCAGACATCGTGATGGTGAAGCCGGCGCTGGAGTATCTGGACATCATTCGGATGACTCGGCGAATTTCTGAAGTGCCGGTAGCCGCCTACAACGTGAGCGGCGAATACTCCATGCTCAAGGCAGCGGCACAGAATGGCTGGATTGACGAAGACCGTGCGATCATCGAAGTTCTCACCTCAATCGCCCGTGCGGGTGCAGACATCACCATCACCTACCACGCCAAAGAGGCAGTTGCGCTGATCGACGGGTAAGCCCGTTCGATATCGCTCAGTTCATCCGCCGAACAATTGGTCCAATGATCTGCTCAAGGCTCACCGGTCCGTACTTCCTACTGTCAGTTGAGGCGCCCCGATTGTCGCCCAGCACTATGAACTCGTTCTCTTTCAGCACCCACAGGTGAGTGCCTGAGTCCGCCCCATCGACTGGTTGTTCCACTTCTTCACCGTTGATCAACAGTTGCTTGTTCTTGATCATCACTTCTTCGCCGGGTAGCCCAACTATGCGCTTGATCTCTTCCTGCCGCATGGGCGTGGCTTTCAAGATGACGACGTCAAATCTGTCTGGTGTACCCATTTTGTATTCACGCGGGCTGACGATTGCTTTGTCACCGGGCGTAAAAGTTGGCAGCATGCTGTCGCCACCGATACGAACGCGTCGTGATGTGAAGAAATCAATCCACCAGTAGGCGATAGCTTTTACCGATTGCCCCAACGCGCGTACCCTCTCACGTGGCCTAATACGCACCCTCATGCGGTGCACTTACTCACAACTGTGTTAGATTTAGCCGCCGAAACCATGGCCTTATTCCGGTCGAGCCGAGTGATGGCTCGCACTGTATTTTCAGGAGCAATTAAGCATGTCATTTGTAACTAATGTAACCCGTCTGCTCGACCGAGCTCTACCCATCAGCGATGTTCAGGCGCACTGTGACGTACCTTGCGGCATCTACGACCCGCACGCAGCGCTCGAAGCCGCACAAACCGTTATCCGAATGACCGAGCTCATTCAGGGTCTCGACATGAGCGACCCGATGTCCGGCCACGCCCTTGCCCGCTACACGCTGGTCAAGGAAGAGCACGGCAAGAAGGCCAAGGATGACATTCTGGTCATCTGGACCGACTACTTCAAGCCTGAGCACCTGGAAGCAAACCCCAATTTGCACACACTTGTATGGCAAGCCTGCAAGCTTGGTTCACAGGCCAAGCAGAACGTAGACATGGACGCAGCAGTTGCGTTCAAGGCGGCGATCGACGAGATTGGCCACATCTTCTGGGCCACCAAGAAGTAGTTCTGAATTGATCTCAAAAGGCCCGGCGCTATGCCGGGCCTTTTTTGTTGGCTGGACACATTTGGCGTGAGCGGCATCTAAACGTCATATTGCTGCCGACAGGCGTGCATGCAAGCTCGGACGCGCATGCGATCATGAGGCGGTATCACGCTGCCTGTGCAGCGCCATGAACAGGAGAAGTATGGCTGAGGCCAAACCAGAACGACCGGAATCACCAGAAACGCCAGAGACAAAAGCTTCCGCACGGAAACGCGCCGTTTCAGATTCAATCTTCTACGAACTGACGCGCAGCATGTGTCCTAAGTGCAAGAAGCTCATTGATGCAGAGATCCACCTGAAAGACGGTCAGGTGATCATGCGCAAACGGTGCGATGAGCATGGCCGGTTCGAGGTTCTGATTTCGCCTAATGCCGATACGTATCTCGATCAACTTCGCTACAACAAACCCGGCGATATCCCACTTGAGTTCTCCACGGAAATCAAGGACGGCTGCCCGTATGACTGTGGCCTGTGTCCCGAACACAAGCAACACGCATGCTTGGTGATCATCGAAGCGAACACGGGCTGCAACATGGCCTGCCCAACCTGCTTCATGGACGCTGGCACGGGCTTCAATCTACGGCGCAACGAGGTCGAGACAATGCTCGACACGTTCGTGCGCACCGAAGGCGATCCGGAAGTGGTCCAGTTTTCAGGAGGCGAGCCAACATTGCACCCTGAACTGCTCGACTTCATCCAGATGGCTCAGGACAAAGGCATTCGCCACGTGATGGTGAACACCAATGGTCGCAGGTTGGTGGAAGATCCCGAGTGGGCTGAGAAGTTCTGCGCCCTCAATCCCATGGTCTATCTCCAGTTCGATGGGTTCGAAGAAGAAACGTACGTCAAGATGAGCGGCGAGTCGCTGCTCGACGAGAAGATGGCGGCGCTCGATATTTTGGCAGCGCACGACGTCAACACAATTCTCACAGCGACTATTGAACGCGATGTGAACGAACATGAGATGTCGGCGATCGTCGAGTTTGGTCTGAAGCATCCTGCCGTTCGGGGCGTCATGTTCCAGCCGGTATTCCGCACGGGCAGGCATCTTGACTATCTCGACCCCATGAATCGGGTGACCATTTCGGAAGTAATTGATCGACTGGACAAAGGCATGAACGGTAAGTTCGTGAAGTCTGACTTCGTTCCAGTGCCATGCTTCCATCCCGCATGCCAGTCAATCTCATACGCCTATGTTGAGGGTGACGATGTAACACCGCTGGCGCGATTGGTGGATGTGGACGAATATCTCGACTACATCACGAACCGAGTGTGGCCGGATCCCGAGACAGAGATCCGGGAAGCGCTTGCGGGCATGTGGTCGTCATCTGCCGCACCGGGCAGCGACACACTTGGCGATGCGTTTGTCTGCGCCACGTGCAATATCGACTTCCGAATCCCTAACAACATGGCGAAACATGTCTTTGCGATCACCATCAAAGACTTCCAGGACCCGTATACGTTCGATATCAAGAAGCTCATGAAATACTGCGTCGAAATCGCGACACCGGACGGTCGGCTAATCCCCTTCTGCGCCTACAACACAGTTGGCTACCGAGAGGACATCAAAGCCGAACTCATGAAGTCTCGTGCCCGGGAGCGCCTGGAAAAGCGGACGGGCATTCCATTGGCCGCGCCCGAGCCAAAGGTGGTTTAGATATGTCGCTGATCCCGATCCAAATCCCCTCTGAGACGATTCACGTCAACGCCGATCGCCGCCTCGCATTTCAGGTACTTACCGCTTTTAACGCGTCCATGGGCGCGGATGGTCCGTCCAATCGAGTGCTGGAAGACCAGGGAACCCGAAAGTTCGTGGAGTTCACTACGCCGATTTCTCTGGGTTTCGGCATGCACAAAAATTGGATCACCACAGAGTGGGTCGATCTTCACGAGCCAGAGGCGATCGACTTCAATCTTGTCCCCGGCTCAGGGCCTATCACCGGCGGCCTGAAGCTACTGAGCGATCGATTTGAGTTGGAAGACCACGGCAGTTGCACGCAGTTCACCTATCACAGCAAGTTCGCGATTCGGTGGTCGGTCTTCGGTTGGATGCTCGGAAAGATCTACATCCAGAAGTTCATGCAAAAGCACATGCGCGAGCACTTGTCTGAAGTGAAAATAATGATCGAAGCACGCGCTGAGCGAAGTCGGGTTCATCCCCAGGCCGCATGTACTCACGATTTAGCGACGGCGGCGTGACGCTCAGCTCGGATCTGGAACTCAACGCCTGTTGCGCCAGTGCATACAGCCATCCCGCGGCGCGCTACCTGCTGGGCGACTCACTCCATCCCGGCGGGCTCGCGCTCACCGAGGAGCTGGCATCTCAGCTTGAGTTGTCGGGTGAATCACGAGTTTTAGACGTCGGCTGTGGCCCGGGAGCGACATCACTATTTCTCGCCGAGAAGTATGGAGCAGCGGTGACCGGGGTCACGCTCGAAGAAGCTGGAGCGGCGGAACTGCAATCTCGCGCTACTGAGCAGGGTCTGGACGAACAGATCGATGTGATCACCGGCGATATAGCCACCGTTGCTCTCAATCTGGCGAAATTTGATGCTGCTATCGCTGAGTGCGTGGTTTCGATATTCGAAGACAAACCAGCGATTCTTCAACGTGTATTTGATGCCATGAGGCCCGGCGGCCGACTCGCCATTTCAGATGTCTTCGTGGAAGGTTAGGTGGCGAGTCACCTCCAAAACGTGTTCGCAGTGGCCGGATGCGTGGGTGCTGCATGGACGATGGACGAGTACGTATCACTGGATGAGGGCGCTGGGTTCCATGTGATTCGAAGCGAACGTCGGACCGACATTGCAGCTGATTTTGTTGAGGCCATTCGGAAAAAGCTAATGTTCGCTGAGATCGGCGTAAAGCTTGGAAAAGTGTCCGTCGAACTTGAGTTGATTCGGGAGGCGAAGACCTACGTCACCGAAGCTCGCCAACTCATCGATGACGGCACGATCGGCTACTGCGTAATCATCGCCGAGCGCCCCTGACATGTCCCAGCGCACGGACATCCCGTTCATCACGACCGACCAGATGCGCGAAGTGGACCGCCTAATGATCCACGAATTTCACATCGGGCTTGAGCAGATGATGGAGAACGCCGGTCGCAATCTGGCAAGGTTGGCCTCCGACCGCTTCCTCGGTGGATCACCGGCTAACAAACGAATCGTCGTGCTCGCAGGCTCCGGCGGCAACGGCGGTGGCGGGCTGGTCGCAGCCAGACGATTGGCTGGATGGGGTGCGTCTGCTTCGGTACATCTGACGCGGGAGCCACAAGAACTACGTGGTGTGCCAGCATTGCAGGTGTCCGCGCTATCTGGCCTGAGCGTGTCCATCTCCAAAGGAATTAAGTCCGTCGCAGAAGACACCGAACTCATCATCGACGCGATCATCGGCTATAGCTTGAGCGGCCCCCCAACTGGAGTTGCCGCCGAGATGATCGCTTTTGCGAATGAGAGTTCAACGTCGGTGTTGACTCTCGACGTGCCGAGCGGTCTTGACTCGACCAGCGGAGATGCGCATGCTCCGACTGTTAGTGCCGACGCCACGCTGACGTTAGCTCTGCCTAAAGTGGGACTAAAGACGGCAGACGCTCGCCGCCATGTTGGCGAACTCTACGTTGGCGATATCGGGATACCGTCAGCACTGTATCGCGAAGAATCTTTGCGGATGGAGATGCCGAACATCTTCGATGCTGGTGATCTGGTGAGGGTCTGGTAGTCGGGCCGACAATAGCGCCGCAGCGCCCACTCCAGTGAGGTATGCCACGTAGGGGTGTCTGCGGTAGCTGCACCCCGGGCGCCGCAAACTCGACGTCAACCAAGAAGCCACAACGCTGTATATGGGATTTTGTGGCTTTGATCGTACTGACTGAATCGGACGCCACGTCTGGGCGCAGCTATCGCAGCCGCCCCTACGTGTAATTCCTTCCAATACGTGATTCGGGGATTATTGCGCGGCGTGCGCCGCCCCCTACCCCAGCGACGCCTCTTTCGCGAACGCTCGCAGCAGTTCCAGATGCGCCGGTCCGCCGGTGCGGCCCAGGCCCATCGTGTTGATGCTGACGTGGGTTGCTCCCAATGCTCTCCACTGTTCCAATTGCCCGGCAGATGCGCTCAGGTCGTCGGGGTTGAACTTCACCCACCCCTCAAGTCCCACTGATCCGTCATCGCGGCCGTACTCAGTCAGATAGCCACGGAATCGCTCCACAGCAGCCTGGCCTTCGTCGGTTAGGCCGAACGTCGTGATCCAGCCGTCGGATAGCTGTGCGATGCGTTTCAGCGCTCGCTCGCTGTTTCCGCCGCCCATCCAGATTGGGATTGGCTGCTGAATGGGGAGTGGCTTGAGACCGGCGTCTGGTACCGAGTGGTACTTGCCTTTGAAATCGACTGTCTTTTCAGTCCACAGTGCCCGCATGAGCTCTATCTGTTCTGCTGAACGCGCTCCCCGATTGGTGAACTCTTCATTCAGAGACTCGAACTCAACCTGGTTCCAGCCCAGTCCAATGCCAAACCTGAAACGACCGCCAGACAACACGTCCAACGCCGCCGCTTGCTTGGCTGCGAGCACCGTCTGGCGCTGTGGCAGGATGATGATTCCGGTGGTCAGTTCTACGGTCTTCGTAACCCCGGCAAGAAATCCAAACAGCACGAACGGCTCGTGGAATGACGTCTCAAGGTTGTACGGGCCGCTCCAGTCCGGCCTGTTCTCAAGGTTGGCGCCAATAACGTGGTCGAACGCCAGGATGTGTTGATATCCCAGCGCCTCAACCTCAACGCCGTACTCACGGATCTCACCGGGGTCGTTGCCGATCTCGGTCTGAGGGAAAATCGCACCAATTCGCATCGCAGTTCTCCTGACCCGTTTAGGCCGTTCGGCTTGTGAACCAGTCCCATCGCTCGCCAGCCCGATTTACGCATCTCTCAACGTCATACTCAAGTATTTCTCGCTGTTCAACAAGCACCTCGGCGGCTGAGCGAACCTGCTCAAGGTAATCCTTTTTTGACTCATACCGCTCATGAACTGACATACGAGGATCGGCTGAGTCAACTCGCTGCTCCCGCGTCAGAGGAAACGGCAGCGTGGAGCCAGTGAGACCGCCTGTCAGGCCGATCACCTGATCGGGTGCACCCATCGTCGGATGGCGCAGGTTCCACGGCGTGGAGGTGGCAAGCGGCACAAGAATATCAGGCAACATCAGCCCTGATATCTCGTTGCCATCGTCGTCCACGTCAGAAACGATTGCGCCGTATGATTTCCCCGTCACCGGTGGGAGCATGCGAGTGAGCGTCTCATCGTCGTTTCGACCAAAGTCGATGCGCTTCGGGATGGGGATATGTGGAGGTCTGTTCGAGTTTGGAATGGCGTCAAACTTGGCCGACACCTGCTCAGCAGTCGCGCCGGTCTCGTCATCCAATCGCGGGTACTGGCTATCCGGCGGTTGAACGCCGTTTACTGCCCACTGGTGCAGATTCTCCAGTTGCGCCCGCATGAGCGGGGCGTAGTCGATTGAGTTCACCAGATTCTGGCCACGCAGGTTGTCGGCACTGCGCCTGTCGGTAGGAGGCCAGTCGCCGTGGCCGTGCTGGCAACCCGCTAGCGCGTAGATACGAGCGTTAGCAGGTGGATCAACATCTACTGTTGCGTCGGGGTCGGTATGCACCAGCGATGCATCTGAACGCCAATACTCTGCGGCTGTGTTCGAGAAGAAGACCTTCAGCGACGAATCGCGATCGGCAACACGGTGCATCAGCGAGCCGCGTTCTTCTGTCACCGGGTCCACTGACTCTCCCGGGGTGAACGGGAATAGTTGCGCCATCATCGTTGGCAGGTCTTTCGACGGCTGACCGAAACGTTGATTGAACTCGCCTCTCATCCCGCCAGGAACGTGCGGAATGATCCCGTCAAACGCCTCCCTGCCCTCTTCATCGAGGTTCAGGTCAAGGTAGATGAAGTTTCGGAGAAACCGGCCCGACTGCGAAACGCCGAATCCGTAGGCGTGATTGATGTGACCAGCACTGGGATTACCCTCTGATTCAGAGGCGTACTTCAACCATGAGATGGAGTCACGCATTGCCAGGAATCCAAGCCCCATCACTGGCGCACCAACGGTCGTGTAGGTGAACTGGTACATCAAGCCCGGCTCGAACCCACCGTTCATGGTGACGTAGCTGGGATCTTCAACATACTCGCCATCAACCACTCGACCGAATCGCCACTCATCTCTGGAAACCGTCGTCGAATCCGAGTCCGGCTGATCTCGCACGGTGAGGAGTGCGTCAGGCTGCTCCATTTCCAGTGCGGGGTGCGGCGTGTGGTCGCGGTCAGACAGCATGAAATTATCGACATGCTCCATGGCCTGGAACTGGCTGAAGATCTTGCCCGTGAGGCGTCGACCGTCCGTGTCCATCGCTTCCGGGACGGTCAGCCTGAGCAGCGCCTGGAATAGCGGCACATCCGCCTGCCATCCGGCCCAGATAACCGTGAAGCCCTGGTCCATGAGCCATCCATGCCCAACTTCAATCTCTTCGAGGCGCGCCGTCTCATATGTAACTTTTTGAGGAGGGGCATTGTTGAATTGAGCAAGCGCTAGCCGCTTTCCTCTGTTCAGCACATCAAACAGAACGCGCCCGTTGCCTTTGGACGCATCAACTGGCTTGAGAATTACGACATCTGATAAGAACTCCACCCGCCCAGCGACGTTGGTTTGAGCGAGAGAGATGTCCCCAACTCGATTATTCGCGTCATGGCTCGGGTCGATGTCGTAGAAGAGCTTGCCTCGCAGCTCTTCATACTCTCCAACCTCACCAAATAACTTGCCGCCAGCGAGAGGCCTACGTACTTCAAGTTCAAATTTCGTTACGGGCAATGCCTGTCAGTCCTATCCGTGTGAGCCGAGTTTGCGTGAGATGGCAGCTTCCGCCACCGGGCTGATGACCTTGTCGATATCCACGTTCACCAGCGCTGGCTTGCCTGCGGCGAACGCTCGCGTGAGCGCCGGACGAAGCTCTTCCTCCGTGGTGACGTGCTCACCGTGCGCCCCAAGTCCCTGCGCCACGATGTCGAATCGCGTCGGCAGCAAGTCAGTCCACACGGGCTTTCCGTAGAGCCCCTTCTGGATCTGCCAGTCGATTCCCCAGATTGAGTTGTTGCCGACCACTGTGACCACGTTCAGTCCGTGCCGAACCGCCGTGTCGATCTCCATGCCGTTGAAGCCAAGCGAGCCATCGCCCGTTACGCAGATCACGCGCTTGTCCGGGAACGCCGCCTGAGCGCCCAGCGCGTACGGCAGCGAGACGCCAATCATCCCGAAACTGCTCACGTAGAGCCATTTCGACGGTTTATTGGCCTTGAACGACGCACGGAAAAAGTGAGCGTAGTCGCCGCCATCGAAAGAGATGATCGTGTCGTCGTCAACAAACTCATGAACCGCCTGGCTGACGTTGCTGGGGTGCATTGGCCCTTCGTTGGTCGCCAGATCATCAATTTTCTGGCTGAAGTCATCTGCAGATGACTTCAGTGAGCCTGCCCACGATTCGTCCTGCCACGAGTGCTTGCCAGCTTCATCTGCGAGCTGCGTAACAATTGGCCCCACATCTCCAGCGATGCCCACGGCAACGGAGCGGGCTCGTCCAATGTCTGCAGGTGATGGGTCGACGAAGATGAATTTCACGTTGCTATCGAATGGTGGAGAGCCACCGTAGCCCCAAGTGTAGTCGAGCTTCTGGCCCAGCAGCAACACCACATCTGCCTCACCAATGCGCTGTGCAGCGGCGTTCAAAGGCAGGTATCCGAAGCCAGCGGAGTACTCGTGATCATCGGGGACGAGGCCACGCGCTGAGTCGATAGTAAAGATAGGAATTCGGGTTGTTTCGACCAGCCGAGTTAGCTCTTCGGCTGCTGCGGTTGCACCTGCACCGGTCCCGGCCAGGATCACTGGCTTGCTGGCTGAGCGCAGTAGTTCGATGGCATTAGCGACCTGCTCAGGGTCGCCAAAATACTTGTGGGGAGCGCCATACTCAGACGGCAGATAGCGCATCGCAACGTCCGCATCGACTTCGGCTTCCTGCAAGTCGGCGGGAATCGTCAGATGCACCGGTCCCTGTCGGCCTTCCAGTGCAGTTCGGAATGCCAGGGAAATATACTCGGGAATCCGTTCAACGGACGGGATTTCCCATGCACCTTTTGTCACTGGAGCGGCTACACCAACTTGGTCGAACTCCTGCATCGCTCCACGACCAATGTTGTGCGAGTCAGCAGACCCGGCAATGTTGACGACAGGTGCGTGTGAGTGCGTTGCGTTGGCGAGCCCCGGAATGGCGTTCGCGTGGCCCGGTGTGGTCGAGAGCGCAACACCAGCGCGATTCAGAAGGCGGGAGTATGCGTCGGCCATGTGGACGGCACCGGACTCGTGCCGGGTGTCCAGCATTCTGAACGAATCATCAGCCAGCACATCCAACAGATGTAGAAAATGGTCACCTGCAACGCCGAAGAGGGTGTCCACACCCTCGGCATGCAACGATTTTGCTATCAGGTGACTACCGGTAATCTTCGCCACTACACACTCCCAATGAAACTACGAAATCCAAAGGGCGGCAGCATAGCATGCCAGAGGCGTTTACCGGTCAAGCGTCGGGATCGTAGTCCTGATACTCAATCGAACTTTCGGGCTCTTCGGTGCGCGAAGGCCGCTTCTTGAAGAAAATGCGCCAGAAGCGATAGGTACCGCTGGTGATCCGCGCTGCGTGACCGCAAAAGTAGCGGACCACGGAGTCGTCCTCGCCGTACATCCGACCACCAGGGAACATTCCTCGGCTGTGGCGAAATGACTCCGACGGCCCGAGTGGGCGATGGTCGCGCCGCGCTGTCTCGTCATCTTTCTGTCGCTGTCTATCCTCAGCTTCTTTTTGCTTTGGATCAGCCATGTGGCCTCCCGGCTACTCCCAGATACGAACTTCGACCGTTACCTGCTTATATGGGCAGGATCTTTCGGACGATCTTAAGTGGTAAGAAAATGATCTTGAAGACGAGACCAATAATTCCCATTCGCTAACTCCCTGATTCGAGCCGTTTGTTCACGCGATGCGACGAGTGTATCTGTAGACAGGGATAAGCCAGAACAAACAGCTCGCTTTCTAAACATCTGCAATTCCCTCACCATTCCAAGCAGATCCGCCGCTCTGTTTGGGCGTGCATAGAATGTTGGTATCGCCTCACACAGCACCAAGGAGAGTTTCAAACCTCGCATGCGACCCGGCCGCCGATTTGCTATCTCCTCGATTTCCGTACTCGTGCTGCTGTTCGGTCTTTTTGCCGCTGCGACCTTGTACTACTCAGAACGCATCAACAGCGGCGGCCTGGAAGTTGATCGCAGCGCTGAAGATCATGATGTTGAGGTAATCGCCATTGATGGAGACTCGGTCACGCTCAAAGGCGGTAACCCTGCCAAACAACCGCGGGTCGTGGGCCTTGAGTGGCCCGGCGGATACGCTCGTGCGGACGGACTCGTTCCCGTCGAGGGAGACACTACGAGGCGCAATTTTGAGCTTGTCTCTGGCGATCTGTCGGTTGGGGATATGGTCCGTTACGACAAACACGCGTGGTGTTGCGATCCCGGGGCGCTGGGGCTGGAGTTTGCCAACGTTCGGCTCAACACCGAGCTGGGCGAGGTAGACGGATGGGCCGTCGATACAGGCTCCACATCATGGGTGGTGTTCATCCACGGCAAGGACTCAGACCGAACACAGGGGCTTCGACTGCTCCCAACGCTGGTTGAAGCTGGCTGGAGCGTGTTGATCACTACCTACCGTAACCACGAGGCCTCTCCAGCCGATCCCAGCAATCGCCATAACTACGGCCTCACTGAGTGGCGAGATCTTGAGGCGGCGGTTCAGTTCGTACAAGACCTGGGCGCTGAGCGACTCGTGCTGGCGGGCTGGAGTATGGGCGGAGCGACATCACTGGCGTTCATGCGCGAATCGGACGTCAGTGACGATATCGACGGGCTGATTCTTGGCTCGCCGCTGTTCAGTCTCGAACGTGCGGTCGACTATGGAGCAGAGCAACTTAGTCTCCCCGGTCTCCTAACGTCATCGGCAAAATGGCTCGCCGATGTGCGATTTGGGATCGATTGGGATGCCACAGACTACATGAATGTAGCTGCTTCTCTTGATGTTACGGTGCTGATCATGCGCGGAGATGCCGATGAAACGGTTGCAGTGAATGATACCGACCTGTTCGCCGCAGGCCTTAGCGGGCGCAACGCGGTCATCACATTCGGCGGCGGACGCCACACGGCACTGTGGAACGCCAACCCTGAGCTGTTCGAGCGATCGGTAAGCGAATACCTAGAGCTGCTGCCCTAATCGTCGTTATCGGGGTCGTATACCTTGTACTGGATGCCCTCTGAACTAGAGTCGATCACATCACCGCTAGTCTGCGACTGCCTCTTCCGCTTAGACCAGACGAATTTCAAAAGCTTGAAGACGCCAATTAACACGAACATGAGCAGCTTGAACAGGCCAATGAGCGCCAGCATCGTGACGCCGCCGCTACGGTGAACCCGGCGGTTATGCTCAATCGTGGACGCCACCAGTGGGTCTCTGAACTGGTGGCCACGATTGCCACCCGGTCTGTGGTTCATGAGAAAACCTTCTCTACTTGCCTGAATTCCTGCGGCGCATGCGAACGAGATTACCGACTCGGTCGTTATTCGCTCGATCTCGCTTCGTGCTGCCTATCTTACCCTCAACATGCAGCCCGATTCTCAATACGGACCTGCTCCTCGGGTAGGGTCCGTGTTCTATATGATGCGCTCTACATCTTTGACCGCCACCACATTGCCCCTTTCAAGGACCAACCAATGCCCCTGCACCCGCAAGTCGTAGAACTGATGAACATCAGCGCTGAGCTGAATATCCCTGCCCTGTGGGAGATCAGTCCGGAGGAGTCACGACGACTCGGTAACAAGCGGCGCGAAGTGATCCAGGGCGAGTTCATCCCCGTCAGCATCGCCTACGACCGAACGATTCCCGGTCCAGCGGGAGACATCCCTGTACGCATATATGAACCCAAAGGGCTAGGCCCGTACTCCCTGCTAATGCACTTCCACGGTGGTGGTTGGGTGATTGGTGACTTGGACAGCGGCGATTCAACGTGCCGAATGCTCGCTAACGGCATCAACGCCGTTGTGGTGTCAGTCGACTATCGCATGGCACCTGAGACGAAGTTTCCGGGAGCCCCTGACGATTGCTATGCCGCCACGGAGTGGGCTGTAGCGAGCGCGGCAGCGCTCAACGTTGATGCGTCAAAGATTGCCGTTGCGGGGACGTCTGCCGGAGGAAACCTTGCCGCTGTAGTGGCGTTAATCGCCCGCGACAAGGGCGGCCCAAAGATTAGCCACCAGATCCTCTACTGCCCCGTAATCGATTACCAATTTGAGCGGGCGTCATACAACAACTTTGCAGATGACTACGGCCTCACCAAGCAGGCGATGGAGTGGTTCTGGGAGCAGTACATTGCCAAAGGCGATGACCCGCTGCATCCCTACGCCTCAGTGATTCGCGCTGATGATCTATCAGGCCTCGCAGACACCACCATCCTCGCCGCGGAGTTCGACCCGCTGGTAGATGAGGCCGTCGACTACGGCGCAGCACTCAAGGCCGCAGGAAACAACGTGGTGACTACCGTCTATGAAGGCATGATCCACGGGTTCAACGGCAACATTGGCCTGGTAGATGCAGCCCGAACCGCCAACGAAGAGGCGATAGCGCGCGTAAAGGCGTCGTTCGGGTAGTTGGCCCCAAGACCAAGAATTCCCTCACCTCAATCCTCTCCCGGTGGGAGAGGAAGCGACTTACTGCGGTCCCGGCCCCCACCATGCCGTAGTCCCACCGTCCATGAGTAGCTCAGACCCGCTGACATAGCTAGCCTCATCTGATGCCAGGAAGAGGATGCCGTTGGCTATCTCTTCCGCCCTGGCCCAGCGCCCCAGCGGTACGCGGTTGTTGCGCCACTCCGTGCCTGCTTTGTCTTCAAGCACCGGCTGAGTGAACGGCGTGACTGTCCAGCCCGGCAGTACCGTGTTCACTCGAATGTTGTCAGGGCCCAACTGCACCGCTGCTGCACGCGCAAAGTGCGTCATCCCTGCTCTTGATGTGGCGTATGCGGCGCCATAGTTACCGGTCATTTTTGCTGCCATTGAGGAGATCAACACAATCGATCCGCCGCCAGCCTCTCGCATATGTGGTGCTACGGCCCGAACGCCAAGGAACATGCCCATGTTGGTGACGTCCATCGTGAGCTTCCAGCTATCGACTTCGCCCTCTACTATCGAACCGCGGTCAATCGTTCCGGCTAGATCGATGAGAATATTCACAATTCCGAACTCTGAAACTGCCTTCGACACAGCGCTGGCCCACTGAGATTCATCAGTCACATCCAGATGGACGTAATGCGCCTCGAAGCCGTCGTCTCGCATCTGCTGGGCCGACTTCTCGCCTGCAGCGTCGTCAAGATCGCCGATGACGACCTTTCCACCGCCCTTGAGGATCTCCCACGCGGCGATTCCCCCGAAACCCATGAGATCGCCTTTGGCCGCGTGTGCGCCGCCTGCAACCAGCGCTACTTTTCCTTCAAATCTGCCACTCACGTCACTGCCTCCTGATTTCTGCTACGCAGGTTACGGCACCTGGCAGACGAGCGAAATAGAACCGCCCGTGGCGCAATCCCACGGGCGGTCTTTTGATCTATTCGTCTAGTGACCGGAGTCAGCTAGCCACCGATTTGGCCAACCAGCTCTTCAGTGGTCTGGACTGAACTGGCCATCATTCGGAAGTTGAGGAGCGCTCCACCGTAGGCGTCGCCACCGGGCAGAACTGCCGCAGCGGTTGCATCTTTGGCAATACACACCTCAAATCCGTCTTCGAGCAGATCTCGCATGTGCGCTTCAACGCAGAGGTTGGCTGACATACCGGCGAGAATCACCTTGTCGATGCCCTGCTTCCGAAGCTGGAGTGCCGGGTCGTTGCTCTGCGGTCCGTAGACCTTGTGCGGGCTTGCGATAACGGTGCCCTCTTTTTCAATCAGGGGCTTGAGAGTCTCTTCCCAGTCGGCGCCAGAGCCGCTGAAGCCGTCGGTGTCGAGAGCACTCTTGCGATCAAACATGCCAATGGCGTGCATCATCGTCTCCAGTGCGCCACCAAACTTCCACGCATGGTCCTGTGGGTAGTAGTAGTGCGGCGAGACGAATACGCCAATACCGGCATCCTGCGATGCGCTGATCAGCGATCGCAAATTCGCTACCGTGTTGTTCTCAACAACGCTGGGACCAACGATCTCCCATGTGACGGCTGTCTCTGAGAGAAAATCTACCTGTGGGTCTGTAATTACAAGCGCCGTATTGCCCTTGGTTATCTCGAACCCAGGGCTAGGCAGAATCTGGTCGTAGTGCATAGGTGCGTCTGTCACTTGCGAACTCCCGTTACTGGCAGGCTGGCTTTAGGCCCTGCTTCGCGCCGATGATAAATGGGAGTTGCACTCTTCAACCATCCAGCCATTGACTCATGACTCCCGAACTGCGCCGCGCAACCCATCACTCAACGTGCGCGCAGCACAACTAGATGTGCCTGCACAGTAAACAATGTTTATGTACGACGCAAGTTTGATGCACCAACCCCCAAAAGGTTTCACCACTAAGGAGCTATACTCTAAATTTTCCAGTGCATTCAACCAAGTAACTCAGCTACCGACGCACTCCTACTTCCCCCGAAGGGGATATCCTGCCATGGAATGGTCTAGTCGGAGGCTAGTTTGCCTGCATATGCCCAATCAGATTGGCTCATATCGTGGAAGAGGACCTGCGTAGCCTCCGGTGGTGAGCCAACAATTTTTTCTACATCCTTCGTGAATGCCATGGCCAGCTCACGCTTCTGGTCGTCAGTTCGGCCCTCGTACAGGTAGACATGAATTGCAGGCATAATCGCTCACTCTCTTGAGACAGATAAAAGCCGCAGAAGATTGCGGCAATGGCGATTATAGATAGGTTTTGGCGTCGCTACTCAGCGTTGCTGCGGAGCTAGCGGCCCATAGCGATGCGGTCGACCAGGACCTGCGGTAGTTCCCGTTCCTTCATGCGCCGCTGTGTTTCGGCGATATCATACTCCACACGGTGGAACATCACGCTGTCCGTAACCGTGTCCACAACGGCGTATGAAGCCATATTGTTGCCATCGCGCGGCTGACCAACGCTGCCCGGATTCACGAAGGCACGCCCCGATAGTTGGACCTCATCAGCATTCATTGGTAAAGAGACTACCGGGTCTTTCCCCTCTTCAAGGGTGAACACCAGAGGCAGATGTGAGTGGCCGATCACACAGTGTGCGGTATCAAAATGTTCCAGATTCGCTTCAGCTGCCTCGTACTCCATCAGGTACTCCCACACGGGATCCCGAGGGCTACCGTGGACAATCGTAAAGTCCTGGTACGTGACCGTGGTACTCAGCCCATTGAGATATTTGGTGCTCTCTGGAGTCAACACTTCTTTGGTCCACCGAATTGCTGCAGCGGCGTAAGAGTTGAATGCGTGGACGTCTATCTTCCCTACAGCCGCTAGATCATGATTGCCCGCAACCACAATGGCGGATTGCTCTCGCAGAATGTCGATGCATTCGTTTGGGCTGGGGCCGTAGCCCACCGTGTCACCCGCGACCCATACCTCGTCGAATGCGCCCAGAACGCTGGCGTGATGCAGAACCGCCTGCAGCGCAACCGCATTCGAATGTATGTCTGAGAGTAAAAGGGCTTTCAACGAGGTTTCCTCAAATTATTCACGCACCAAGTCCAACCAAATCCTATGGCACTCTACATATAATCAGAAGCGTGACAACTCCACATTCGACATCGCCAGACGAATTCGCACTAATTGACGACCTCGTTGCCGGGCTAAATCCGCCTCCTTCATCCGACCTCGTGGTGGGAATTGGAGACGATTGCTCTGCGATAAAACGCGGGCCGTTCATAGACGTCTACACCACGGACACGATGGTGGACGGCGTGCATTTCCTATCTGAGTCCGTGGACTGGGAAGATCTGGGCTGGAAGTCGATTGCAGTGAACTTGAGCGATGTGGCTTCGATGGGCGCCACTCCACTGCACACGCTGGCGACTCTGGGCATTCCGCCGGGATTTCCTGCCGATCATTTGAAGAAGCTCTACTCCGGAATTGATGCAATCACTTCTGCATTAGGTGGTCAGGTCACCGGTGGCGATATTGTCCGCGCCGACAGGCTTTTCGTTTCCGTCACAGCCGTGGGGACAATTGACACCAGAACGTCTGATTTCCCCGACCCCATGTTGCGTTCAAACGCTGTACCCGGTGATGTAATTGGCCTGACAGGCGTTGTTGGTGCGTCGGGTGCTGGGTTGCAGTTGATCAAAGCTGGACTGTCCATACCCGACTGGGCTCAAGTGCACAATCGGCCGACTCCAGCAGTAGCTGTGGGGCCCGCGCTTCGGATTGCGGGAGTGAAGTGCGCCATCGATGTGAGCGATGGGTTGGTGGCCGACCTTGGCCACATCTGCGAGCGATCAGACATCTCTGCCACAGTGGAGATGGAACTCGTGCCAGTTCCTGTGGAATTACCGTCAGCATTCCCGGATGAGTGGCAACAACTGGCACTATCTGGCGGCGAGGATTACGTGTTGCTGTTCACGTGCTCAGAGGAGCTATTCGCCCGCGCTGAATCAGCCGTTGCAACGCCTCTCACCCGCATTGGCAGGGTGATCGAACGCTCAGACTCGGCATCACATGTAACCGTTCTGGATGACTCCGGTAGAGATATCACGCCATCACAAGGCGGCTGGGATCACCTGAGTGAGTAGTACTCCCGCCGAGCTTCAATCCATCACCAGATCGGAAGACGAGACGATCGCTCTAGGCAAATCGCTGGGTAAGGAACTAATGGGTGGTGAAATTATTCTCATAACGGGGGAGCTAGGTGCCGGCAAGACACGGCTCGTACAAGGGATCGCACAGGGTCTTGGCACCGATGACAATCCGCGCAGCCCAACGTTTGTGCTGGTGAATCGGCACAACGGCCGATTGGTTCTGCACCACTGCGACCTTTATCGACTCAACTCAACGGATGAGGTTTATGACCTTGGGTTGCTTGAGCTTGCCGAGCAGGGTGATGTGCTTGCTGTTGAGTGGCCTGAACGTGGAGAAGGGGCCTTCCCTCCGGACGCGCTGCACGTCAGCATGAATCGCGGCTCTAGTGATGACGAGAGGGTAATCACGCTTTCTGGCGGTGGGCCTGATTCCGACCGTCTGGTCGAGGCATTGAGCGCGGTGATTAGCCGGTGACCCACACAATCCTGGCAATCGATACCTCCACACGTTGGGCTGGAGTTGCCGTCTCAAGTGGCGAGAAGTCGGCAGCGAAAACGTGGCGCTCAAATCAGAATCACGGCCGTGAACTGCTTCCATCCGTCACCGAAGTGTTGGCCGAAGCAGATATCCCTCTGAACAGCGTGGAGTTGATCGCCGTCGCAAAGGGGCCCGGTGGCTTCTCTGCGCTTCGGGTTGGCATTGCCACAGCGCGCGGCCTCACCATGGCGAATGACGTTCCGCTCATCGGCATTTCAACGTTTCTGGTTGAGGCGTGGCCGCATCTCGGCAAAGATGCCGATGTCATATCCCTGATCGATGCCGGTTCATCCGGCGTGGCGTGGGGGCGATTCGATTCGGCCGCCAGTGGGAACGTCGTCGAACCCGCCAGTCGTGGCGTGAGTCCGCTCAAAGAGTTAGTTAAACAAGCCCCTGGAAACGCACTATTTTGTGGCGAGCCATGCGAAAAACTTACTGACCTGATCGCACCATCTCGGATACTATCGACAGAGCAACCAACGAGGTCGCCAATCAGTCTGATCGAGATCGTCACAGCACTCCACGCTGCCGGTGAAGTCACCAATGACGATGATCTTGAACCGGACTATGCCCGACCTCCGTCGATATCGAAACCAAAATAGCTATTCAGTGAACGGCCACTTCGCCGTTCAACCACACCAAAAGGAAATCCAATGCCGTCCGAACGAACCCTTGTCCTCGTCAAGCCAGATGGCGTGCAGCGCGGACTTGTCGGCCCAATCATTACTCGACTTGAGCAGACCGGCCTGAAGATCATCGGCCTGAAGATCGTCAACATGACCAGTGAGATGGCTGCCGAGCACTACGCTGAACACTCAGAGCGCCCGTTCTACGCCGGACTGGTTGATTTCATCACATCAGGCCCAGTGGTTGCCATGGCTGTATCTGGCCCCAACGCCGTTGCACACACACGCCGACTCATGGGAGTTACCAATCCGCAGGATGCTACGCCCGGGACGATTAGAGGTGATTTCGCGACTGACATCGGACGAAACTTGATCCACGGTTCAGCCGAAGTTCAGGATGCTGAGCGCGAACTGCCAATCTTCTTCGATGAGTCTGAGATCATCAGCTACCACCGCGCAAACGGACCCTGGATAATCGAGGCCTAAACCGCGCTACCAGTCACATACCTTCACTATCATAGAAACGCACGCCACTGTGGAAGTCTTTTCCACCACGCGCATTCCCGGTCTCTACGGCTCGTGAAGAATCAACCTGGGCAGTCCATTGGGGTCCAGCAAGTTTACGTTTTTGCTGTCATAGAACAGGCGGGCCACAAGTAATCGGCCATATGTGTTGATCTCTAGCGCGCTGATTTGTTCACTCCACGACTTGCCGTCTGCGTACTCGGCTTGATCAACGCGATTGCGGAGAAGTGGTATGTTCTCCTCCTCCGCTGACGCCGTCCCGTGGAGAAGAGCGACCACCGTAAAGTTGCGGCCATCTTCGAAGCCGACACCCATGCCAGCCAACTCGAACGGCTTCAAAAGAGACACCCCGGTATCGAGAACAACTATATCGTCAGCCTCGCTATCCGAGCCGCTGACAGATTTAGAAACGACGACTCGCCCATCGGTGTTGGATCCGTAAACAACCGCCTGCCCATTGTCCACGAGACTGCCCGCACTGGAGTAATCCCCGGCAATGATCGACGCGTTGATTGCGCCGCCCATAGCCAGCCCGCGGAATACCAGGGCGAAGTCTTCGTTCTCAGCCAGAGACGGGAACTCACCAGAGCGTACGTCGATCACCTTTTCCATGATTCCGGGTTAGGTGCCCGATACGCAGCTCCGTACACAACCAATAGCTGTCCACCTACACCCACTGCACTGTAAATCGGGGCTTTGAAGCGCATGCGCAAGTTAGCAGCTCCGTCCTAGCCCCACCCCAGGTACTCAACCTCACGGTAATTCTGGAGCGTGTGCGGTTGACACTCCTCGCAAGCCGAGATGGCATCAGATGTCGGGGCGAGATCATAGTTACCCGTGAGTACATCCAGCTTGAAGTTCCCGCGCCCAGCAAGAGCGGACAACTGAACGTTTCGTTGATCGAACCCAAGGTTGTTCCAGAGGTCTACACGGTCACGGGACTCATGGAACCCTGATATCCACGGCGCGTCGGCCACACGTCCGGGGCCGGGCATTGAACTCACGGCTGAGAGCAACGAATCCGCGAAAGCTACCCCCGCTGAATCCAGATCAGCTGATGTTGGCCGATCTACTCCATACAATTCGCTCAAGCCCGAAAAATCCTCGAGAGCAATTTGCTCTCGCAATTCCGGCAAGTCCGGAATCATTCGGAGAATCTCAGCAAACGGCGTGTCATCGAGGGGAATCAATTCCGACGCGGGATCTACTGATGGCTTAGTGAGTTCATCCACCTGCTGCGTGGGGAGTGGGCCGACTATTCCTTCCGCTGAGGTCGTGTCGCTTCCGCAAGCAGCAACCAACACGAGCGCAAACAGTGAGATCACGAAACGCCATCTCAGGGTAAAGGCCGTCATGAGATCGGCGGACGTCGATGGTCCGCCTAACTTGCGATTTTGCTGCCCCTCTAGCAAATTGCTGATATTCACGCTCTTTCACAGGTGTATTGGGAAGTATTCGTTGTAATCATAAATTAAGGGGCGCGAATTACAAGTACTGGGGAGCGCAGAACAGATGTAGCTATCGCTCGGCCTGAGATTCAGTGGAGCTCAGCCTCAGAACATGGGATAGAGCAACATAGCTGAGTCGGATCCAGAGCGGTGCCTGTGCGGTTACTGAACTCGCACGATCTCACGGCCGCGGGACCACAGCCGTTCGAGTGCGTATCGCTCCCTGGTTTCGCGGTCGAAGACGTGGAGCACGACATCACCGAAGTCCACCAGAATCCAACCGCCCAGCCCTGTGCCTTCACGGTGCAATGGGCGGACCTTCTTCTCTTTCCGGAGTGATCGCGTCACGTCGCTGGCAACAGCTTCCAGATGGCGTGAAGTTTCGCCGGTAACTATTACAAAGAAATCGGTGAAATCACTCACCTCGCTGATATCCAGGAGGGCGATATCTGATCCGAGGTGATCAGACGCTACGTCCAATGCCAGACGGGCGATGCCTTCAGATTCGAGTCGTTCTGACTCTTCGGTAGGTTGTGTACTAGATATCATTGATAAGATTATAGATGTCATGACACAACTTGAGACGGTCTAAATTCAGTGAATTCCATCCAAACACCTCCCTATATTCCAGCGGGCAACGGCCAACGCGTCGTTGTCGCAATGAGTGGCGGAGTCGATTCTTCCGTCGCTGCACTGCTATTACAGCAGGCTGGATACGAAGTTATCGGCGTCACCATGCGCCTGTTCAACGCGCCAACTAACGAGGCAGCACGACTAAACCGTTCATGCTGCTCTCTTGAGGACGTTGCGGATGCGCGCGCTGTGTGTCGTGTGATTGGTGCGCGTCATCACTTCCTGAATTTTGAGCGCGAGTTCAAGAAGCACGTGATCGACTATTTCGTGGATGAATACTCAAAGGGCCGCACTCCATACCCGTGTCTGGCATGCAATGACCGGCTGAAGTTCGACTTCCTGTTGGAGAGAGCAGCGGTTCTTGACGCCGAAATGATTGCGACGGGCCACTACGCCCAGATCGATACGGCCGCTCACCCACACCAGCTGCTACGCGGTGTGGATCCGGGCAAGGATCAGTCGTATGTGCTGTACACGCTCGGTCAGAATCAACTCAACAAGCTGCTCCTCCCGGTTGGTGGATACCAGAAGTCTGAGATACGCCAAATCGCCAGAGACGGTGGTCTAGCGGTTGCGGACAAGCCAGACAGCCAGGACATCTGCTTCATCCCTGATGGTGATTACAGGGACTTCGTAATGCCACGTATCGAGGAACCCAGACCCGGCAAGCTGGTTGGCCCCGACGGTGAAACGTTGCGTGAGCACGATGGTATCCATAACTTCACCATCGGCCAACGCAAGGGACTCGGTCTGCCCGGCGGTGGTGGCAAACCGCTATTTGTCTCAGAGATTGACGCGGAGTCCGGAACTGTGTGGCTTGGCCCTGCGGCCGCGCTGCTGAGAAGTGAGCTGATCGCATCAAAGGTCAACTGGATTGATGGCGCGACGCCTGATTCACCGATCCGTGGACTGGCGCGCATCCGCTACAAGGCACCAGACGTCCCTGCGACGATCACGTCAACTGGTTCAGGTGCGACTGTTGTGTTCGACGAACCGCAACGCGCGGTCACACCGGGACAGGCAGTGGTCTTCTTCGATGGCGATCGCGTACTTGGCGGTGGCACGATTGAGCTCCCTGTGAGGAACGCTCAGCCGGAGCCGGCTTCCGTCGCAATCGCGTAATTCGCGGAAGCACTCCCCTCGCGTATTTAGGGCGCGTAATTGGGTCGCGCAGTTAGACAATGCGCGGTATCCTTTTGCCTCTGCAATCAAACTCCCACCGCAACAGGACACATTCATTGGATTTTCGAGACGTCGCCACCGCCGCATTTACTGAGTACAGAGAGACACTCCGGACTGCGCTAGATGGACTCACTTCTTCGGAGTTGCGCTGGCAACCATCGCCAAACTCCAATCACGCGCTATTTCTCACGTGGCACATCGCACGTGTTGAGGACATGTGGATGACTCGATACGTCGGTGGGCAGGATGAAGTGTGGATCAGTGGACGATGGTGCGAAGCGTTGCGCCTTCCAGCTCAAGGCAACGGCTACGGCATGTCCATGGAGCAGATTGCGTCGTTCCCCGATCTCGATATCGAGCGCGTCCTGGGGTACTTCGACGCCGTGCACGAGAGCACACTTCAAGTCGTCACATCGTTGACCGATGAGGATCTGGGCAAAAACTTCCCGGGGCGTCACTGGCGCGATCCGGAAGGTCCAGACGTGAACGGGGTGATAAGCCACCTGATCATCGAGGCCTCTGAGCACGTGGGTCAGGTTGCTTTCATCCGCGGCATGTTGCGCGGCCTGAACAACTAACCCACGGAGTACCCCAAGGGTAACCCATGGGCGTTTTCCCAGCGTTTCTCGTTTGAGCGCAGCCCGCATTGCTATCCTCGTTTCAACTCGAATCGGTTGATGGCTCAGAAACGCGGAGCGCGCATTGCAGAATTCCATGCCCATTACTGGATGGGAGTATGAAACTTCACTCCTTGAATCCAAGGGTTCCAATGTCGGGGTCATAGCCGGTGTGGACGAAGTGGGTCGCGGCCCTCTCGCAGGACCAGTGGTCGCAGCAGCCGTCATATTGCCAGCAAGCCTCATCGACTCCACTGCAACGTGGCTCGAGGACGTTCGCGACAGCAAGCAGGTATCGCCAAAACGCCGCGCCGCCGTGTGCATCCACATTCATCAACACGCAGTGTCTGTCGGCATAGGCGCCGCATCATCTAGTGAGATTGACACCATTGGAATTGCACCGGCGACCCGCAGGGCCATGGAGCGCGCCATCGAGTGCCTCGATCCGCAGCCCACGCACCTACTGATCGACGCCATGAAGTTGCCCGCCATCGACATCCCCCAAACATCCATCATCAAAGGCGACTCACTGTCCAAGTCGATTGCAGCTGCGTCGATAGTCGCCAAGGAAGATCGCGACACGCTGATGCGGGACGTACTCGATGCCCGATACCCGGGCTATGGGTTCGCTGGACACAAGGGCTACGGCAGCAAAACGCACATGGAGGCTATCGAACGGCTTGGCCCCTGCCCTGTTCATCGCAGATCATTTGCGCCAATTCGTCAGATGGTCGCCGGCGAGTCAGCCTGAAGGTCAACACATTGACTGACCCGAAGAAGTCCGGACAGATTGGCGAGCGAAGCGCAGAGCGCGAACTTCGGCGCATGGGCTATCAGATCATCACGCGCAACTACCGCACACGCCGTGGTGAAGTAGACCTCATCGCAAAAGACCGCGATACGCTGGTATTCGTTGAGGTCAAGACCCGGCTCGGTGGTGCATACGGCACGCCAGAAGAAGCGATCACAACGAAAAAACAGGTCCATCTAGTTGCGGCTGCGCAGAACTATCTGCAGGAAACAGGTGCCGAAAACGCTGATTGGCGCATCGATGTTGTGATCGTTCAGCCCGGCAAGGTTACCGTCCACAAAAACGCCGTTGAGGAGCCCGCCGACTAGCCTTATTTCCGGCTACCCCTTTCCGCTGGATTCAAGATGTAAGAGAATCCGGTCTCTGATCACCAACCAGTCAGTATCCAGTCTCCGGAGCAATCTTCTATGCCAGACCGCTCAATGCAGGGCGTATATCCCATCCTTTCGATGCCGTTCGATGCTCAGGGTCGAATCGTTTTCGAAGATCTCCGCAATGAAGTCGAATGGGCTATCGGCCACGGTGTTCACGGCCTGGGCATCGCCGTTGCGAGTGAGGTCTACAAACTCACAGAAGAAGAGCGCGATGAGGTCACCAAGGCCGTAGTCGACCAGTCCAACGGTCGTACCAAGATCGTTATCAACACCGGTGAGCAAGGAACCGACCTTGCCGTGCACTACTCAAAGCGAGCCGAAGAGCTGGGCGCAGATGCGCTGATGATCCGACCACCAACGTTTATTCCCTCTCCAGAAAGCGAAGTGATCGAGTACTTCCGTCGAATCGCGGAAGCCGTCACGATACCTATATTCCAGCAGGACCAGGGAACAGCCCAAATCGGTCCCGGGCTTGCCGCTACTCTGGCGCGTACGCACGAGAACCTCTGCTACATCAAGGTTGAAACTCCCCCTACCCTACCGCGCATGGCTCAGACAGCGACGGCTCGAGGAGACTCAGGTCTTATCCTCTTTGGTGGAGCCGGTGGTGCGTTCTTCATTGAAGAATTGGATCGCGGAGCCGTTGGCTGCATGCCTGGTACAACACTTCCAGACGTCTTCGTTCGTGTCTGGGATCTGTGGGAGGCAGGTAAGGTCGCAGAAGCTCGCGTTGAGTTCAACAAGTACGAAGCAATCATCCGCACACTGGCCCAGGGACTGGGTCTCGCCAACTGGATCTACAAAGACATTCTTGTCCACAGAGGCGTGTTCCAGAAGACCTCAGCGTTTGCCCGCCACCCGTCGCTAGAGCCAGATGGACAGGCACGGGCTGAGGTAATCGGAATGCTGGAACTGGCAGGTATTGCTGCCGGTGAGTGACGAAGCTGAACCTGACTGTAGCGGCACGGGACTTTTCCCGTGAGCACCGTGAATTCTGTGAGCTGGCGAAAGAGGCCATCACGACTGTTTGACGCGCGCCGGAGCGGAACCAGTGATTGATATGCCGATTCTGGCTATCGACTGGTCGCCTCTCAACGCGTCGCTCGGGGAATACATATTCCTGGGCGTGTTCTCATTCATCTTTGGCATAGTTGCTGGGATGCTTGGCGTAGCCCTTGGCGTCATCCGGTTGCCTGTAATGCTGGCACTTGGGTTCAACCCTGTGATCTCCGCCGGGACGAACCTTGGCGTCAGTATCCTGGGCGGTACAACCGCTTCATGGCCGCACTGGCGGAGTGGTCGCATCGTATTCCGAGTTGTACTGGTTATCGGAATTCCGGCCATTGTCGGATCGTTCCTGGGTGGCCTATTTGCCGACGATGTTAAGTCGTGGATGTTGCTATCAGTCATCGCCGGAATTCTGGCCATTTCCGCCTTGAGCACATACCGACAGTGGTACACCACGGTGCGGCAACCGTTGCGACCAATACGCCATCGGCCTCCGCCGGTGATCACGGACCCTACCGGTGTTTCGAATATCAGACCCAAACGATTGGCGGCTGACAGCGGACTGGGCGTGATCATTGGTTTGATTGGCGGCGCTGCCGGGCTGGTCCTTGGGACGTTGAGGCTTCCCGTGCTGCTCAACGTGCTTCGGATGGATCCCCGTTACGCGGCCGGTACGAATAACGCCATTGGTGTACTTGCTGGCGTATTTGGATTTGTTGGACACGCCGTGAATGTCAATTTCGATGTGGCCGTGATAATCGTCATGGGTGTCACCGGAATGGTTGGCAGCTACATTGGCGCCACACAGACCGGTAAAGTCAGCTCGACCTTGATGCGGCTCATCGTTGCCATAATGCTTACGGCAGTAACACCAATCGTGATCATACGCGCAGTAGCGGAGTACCCAAACTAAGGCTCATGACTACATTTGTTCTGGTTCACGGCGCATGGCACGGTGGCTGGTGCTGGTGGAAGGTGCGGCCAATCCTTGAGGCTGCCGGGCACCGCGTCTTCACGCCGACACTCACGGGTTTGGGAGAGAGATCTCACCTGCTGACACGTGACGTCAATCTCACCACTCACATTCAGGACGTGACGGCGTCGATCTTATTTGAGGAACTCACCGATGTGGTCCTGGTTGGTCACAGCTACGGTGGACTGGTGATCAGTGGTGCTGTTCAGTACATTGAGGACAGGCTCAAGCATCTGGTCTATCTGGATGCGATGGTGCCCACCCACGGCGAGGTACAGGTCGGCGAAGACAGTGACTCACCGCTTCGTAAGAGCGCAATTGAGCGTGGCGACGGTTGGAAGATCCCGGTGCCGCCAATTGTCGATGGCAGTCTGATGGGCGTGCGTGATTTGAACGATCTTTCATGGCTGGCAAAGCGGCTGACGCCCCACCCTCTCGCCACGGTTCAGGAAGCAACCCAACTGAGCACACCAAATAACAATCCCGTACCCGGCACCTATGTTCTCTGCACCGGCGAGGGTCGCGAGCAATCGGCATTCATCACGCACGCTGAGCGAGCAAAAGAACTTGGCTGGCCAGTAGAAAAATTCTCCACCGGCCACGACCTCATGATCACGGAGCCGCAAGCAACTGCGGACCTGCTGATGCGAGCAGACCAGACGTAGTTCCCTCCACAAATCACGTTAAACCAAGAAGCGCGACTTTCGCCGCGCCTCTTATCTTTCCAGTACAACCTTCGGCCTAGGTCACGTCGTATTCGATGATTGCTCGGCCGGTGATCTCACCTGACTGCAAGTCGTTGCACGCCTGGTTGATATCCTCCAGCTTGTAGCGTCGGGTCACCATGTCGTCCAACCGCAACTTGCCCTCTTTGTAGAGACGCAAGTACATCGGGAAGTCCTTATCCGGGTAGGTTGCCCCAAGACTGCCACGGTAGCGACGCTGGTGGAACATGAAGTGTCCCGGCCAGATCGTCATCTCCTGATCAGGCTGCGGCATACCGATGAGAACGGCCATACCGCCATGGTTCTCTGCACCAGAGCCTCCACTGCGAGTAGCAGGCAGAATCTGCTCTGTAGTGATCTTGAACCCAATTGCGTCGAACGAATAGTCGACTCCACCGTTGGATAGTTCAGTCACTCGCGCCACGGCATCTTCATTCGCCGCGTTCACGGTGTGGGTCGCTCCCATGGTTTTTGCCCAGGCAAGTTTCGCGTCATCAAGGTCTACCGCAATGATTGGATAGGCCTCAAGAATGCTCGCCATCTGAACCGCGGCGATGCCAACGCCGCCAACGCCCCAGACCGCCACGGAGTCTCCTGGCTTCACACCGGCCGTGTGCAGGACAGCACCTGATCCGGTGAGGATTGCGCAACCAACGATTGACGAGACATCCTTTGGAACATCATCATCAACTTTGACAACATATTCACCAGTGGTCAGAACATCCTGGCCCCACGTGTACACAGCGCCAGACACTTCTTCTTCCCGGTACGTTACGCCAGACGGTTCTGGTGCCCAGCGGCCTTGCTTGGCATTTCTGGGTACCCAGGTGACGATGACCATGTCACCCTCTTTTACGTGGGTAACGTCGCTGCCAATGTGCGTAACGACGCCGGTGCCTTCATGACCCAGGGTCATCGGGCGCGCGTTTGCGGCGTTGTGCATCTGGTGGAGTTGAGAGTGGCAGACACCACTTGAGTAGAGTTTGACTATTACCTGGTCCGGTCTTGGATCTGGTAGTTCAATCTCATCGACGACCAGTGGCTTGCCATGACCTACATCGATTGCGGCTACGCTTTTCATCGTGTGTGCATATCCCGTTTGACAGTATTTTCGGGGCGCGAATAGTCGCGACCTCTACGGTCGAGTGAGTCTACTCTCGGTCGGGCCAGTGGTGAAGCCTCAATGATCAACTTTCCTGATCAGGTGAGGCATTTCACACACAAATGTCACGGCGCTAGTTTGCTACGCAGATAACTCAGCCAGATAGATCAGCGAGATCGAATCCGCAGGTGGAGATTGCAGTGATTAGCGAGAAGCTGGGCTGAACCGTTCCCTGGAAGATTCCATTGACCTGTTCTTCTCCAAGCTCCTTCACCAGGCAGATCAACGTGTCCGCACCAATGGGAAGTTCAATGCCTGAATCCGCAGCAGTGCCATCCCCGCACTCAAGCAGGGCGATCATTACGCTCACGTCTGGGATACCACCACCGCCGGGCAGGCCATCCACCTGTGCAATCTGATCCGATGTCAGCGTGTCCTCAAGGCATGATCGTAACTCAGCAGATAGAGCCGCAACTTCTTCTAAAGTGATGTCATCCGGCAGCAGCGAAATATCATCCAGATCCGGCAAAATTGGCATTCTTGAACCAGCAATAAGGTCGTCCAGAAACCCGTCAGGGAGGCCCGGAATCGCAGGAATATCATCCCCGCCCAGCAGGCCTTCAAGCAACGCACTGGGATCGAGGTCAGAGCCTTCACCCAGTAAACCTGAGTTTTCCAGTTCAACAGAACAGTCCGCCAGCACCCGACCGGCTACGGCCAGGAGTTCTGCAGATGCGACACTCGGATCGTCAACGATAGTCAGCATCGTAGCCAGGCCGTCAGGACCGGCCGCATCGAATGCACACTCAAGAGCGTCGATCGTAGTTCCGCTAATCTCCGCACCAATTGCTGATGCTCCGGCAGAGCCAATGCCTGCTCGCTCTTCATCATTCAGACAGAAGATCGCCGGGAAGGCTGAAATACCAAACTGCAATAGTTCCGTGGTGTCCTGATCGACTGCCTCTTCATCCGTAACGAGTAGCCGTAGTGTTCTCAAATCTACGTCTTCCAGGCGCTCCGACACGCAAGAGAGAGTAGCGTCGCTCAGTGTCAGGTTCGACTCCGCTAGTGCCACACCAAGTGCGATGTTAACAATCGTCTCGTCACTCACACACCCAAGTAGCGCGCCCAGTTCTTCACTCGAAGGGTCTTCGGTTTGCACGAGCAACTCTTCAAACCGCCCGTCGCCCAATGCGGTTCGAATACATGATTGCTCATCCGATGGCAACGCAGCCAGGAATCCGGCAGGGTCATCTTCCGGATTCACGTTAATTGGCACCAATCCATGTTCTGGAGTCGCAGTTGGCGCAACCGTTGGCACCTCTGTAGGCACGGGTACGGCAGCCGGTTCGTCAGTGCCACATGCAAGGGCAATCGTCGCAATAAGCACAACACTCAGGACGGAGAACGTCCGAAACATTCTGATTCTCATCATTGACCCCAGAAATCCCAACATTTAGCTGCAACGCCGTTGTGCGCATATATAACTCTATGCGCCCTCCTGGATTCCTGAAATGGTCAAATTGTCAAGATTGGGTGAGTGCTCAGAGGCCTTGTAGGGTTCTTCGCAGCAGACTCATCGCGTTAATCGATGCACGACGCCGATCCGGTCGACCACGCCCGGCAGACGCGTTGTGGTGATACCTCACTTCGTCGGCAAGCGAAACCGCAATGTGCGTCTCGCCTCGGCCCAGATTCTCAGTACGTTGGTCACCCTCTTCAACCGCATGCACCGCCAGTCCCACGTCAGCGCCGCTGGCCTTCCTCATAGCCCTGGCGAGTGCCTCAGCTCTGGCCTGACCGTTCTCGAAGGGCGGCGTCTCTCCTCCCGCCGTGACAATGCGCTCCAGGGCAGCGTTGGAGTTGACGATTGATCCTTCCACGAAACGAACATCAGCTGCGCCCTGAATCGCATCGGCCACGGCACCACCACTGAGATCTTCATACGTTGAGATTGTCAGTCCACGCTGCTCTAGCAGTGCCCCAACAACGCTCTCGATAGTGTCGTCGTCTTCGCCAAATATGTTATCGCCAAGGAGTTCGCGAACTTCCGCTTCAACTGGCGCAATCAGTTCTTGAGCCTCAACTTCACTTCCAGCACGGGCAGCAATTCTCACGTCCACCTGACCAGGGTGCGCCAACACGCCCACAGTTGGGTTGGATGACTCTGCAATTAGGTGGCCCATCAGGTGATCAACGCTACTCTCGCCCAGATCGGTCACCTTCAGAATCTTGTAATGGATCACCTGAGATAGTCCATACCGATCACGTAGATACGGAATGATCTCGTTATCGATCAGCCACTTCATCTCGAATGGCACGCCGGGGACTGAGATGATCACTCCTCGCTCGTCCTCCACCAAAAAGGCTGGAGCTGTGCCGTTGGGGTTCTTGATGACGGTTGCGCCTTCAGGGATCTGAGCCTGTCGCTCATTGTTCTTGGTGAGAATGAATCCCCGCTTCTGAAATCGCTCACGAAGATCAAGCAGAGACTCATCATCCGTCACAACTCCCCTGCCGGTCACTGCTGCAACTGCTTCCCGCGTGAGGTCATCCTGTGTCGGACCGATGCCACCAGTGGTGATGACAACATCAGCTCGATCCAGCGCCTTTCCTAGAATCGAGACCATTCTGTCTTCGTTGTCGCCCACAACGGTTTTATAGAAAAGGTTCACGCCCACGCCCGCGAGGCGCTGCGCTATCCAGGCGGAATTGGAATCCACGATCTGGCCCAGAAGCAACTCCGAGCCGATAGCGACTATTTCCGCATTTACATTTCCGCTTGTCTCACCACTGCTACTCACGTGAACTCCGTACTGTCTTGTTCTGGCGCTTGTAGTCCGGAGCCTATTTCGACTTTGCGACGAAAGCAATCCACACGTATCAGAACAATTGTTTCAAACACGTGATGAAAAGGCGTTGACATTATTAGAACACTCGTTCTATATTAGAACACAAGTTCTACCCGTGGCGTTTAGAGAACAACAAAGCGTCAGGCATCAGAAGTAGCGGAGTGAGGAAAATAATGACACAGGTAACGGTTCTACACCCACAGGACTCATCATCATCCATCCGGTCAGAGATCGATGAGTTCGGCCGATCGGTGATTGATAGTGTCGTCAACCGCAAGGGGCTTTCCTTCTCAATCGCGGTAACTGATGAATCAGAAATCGCCAGCATCTCCGGAAGGCTGGAGAAGTTCCTTCTTCTCCTGAGTGCCGCATCAGGCGGGACACTCGCACGGATCGCCCCTCGATTCAGCGATGACACACTCCCCGCGCTGGCATCACTCACCCGTGAGCTACCCGCTGGGTGGAGAGCCGAAGGTAAGCGCACAATTCGGTACGGGCGGGCCAGGCAGGTTTTCGTCAGCGTAGACCGTCCACTCCAGAGCTCGGGCGCAGAGTCTCGCCCCGACCGCTTGGTGGAAGTGGTCTCGGCGCACCAGGTCACATCAGAATGGTTTCAGACCCGGGTACAGCCTCGAATCAACGATCAGCCTCAACTCACCGTTGCTTACTACGGTGTGGCAACGGCCGGGAAGTCACTCTTCTCCGAAGTAGCAGAGAACCATCGCCAGATGGAGTCAGTCAATGACGAACGTCGCCACTTCAATGCTGCGGTTAACGCTGGCGCCGGTTGGGTTCCTTACGGCCTTGCGGACGCTGTCTAGGAGCACTGAACCGTTCGCACAAATCGCCTGAATCAATCCGATATGAAGGAGAACAATCACATGATCACACTAGAGCCAGTACGAGCTGACACACTTCCTGAGAACACCAACTACCGGGACGATGGTTGTGACGTTGCTACCTCATGCCTGGACTGTCCCTTGCCGGTATGCAAGTTCGATGCGCCTGGTTGGATCCAGCGCGCAAGCCGCTACGAACGCGATATGGACGTAGTAAATATGCGTGTTCGAGATGGACTCTCAGTTGAGGAGATTGCAGATCGAGTTGATCTGAGCGGACGAACTATCCACCGAATCTTGCAAAGTGAACGCGACGGAAGCCTGGAAGAACAGGCCGCCGTTCCGGAGTCTCCAACCGATCATCTTCGCGACCGACGCTACTTCAAACTTCACGCACCTTTCCCCCCAGTTCGAAGTCAAGTGCGCGGTACGACCCTCAGCGAAGTCATCACATTCGAGGCCGTTGCAGGCTTCTAAGGTCTGGGTTTTGCGAACCTAGGCCGGTGACTCAGCGTCATCGTCATCGCCGCCCACACGCACCAACTTGCCGGTCGCCTGGAACACCACGCGCTCGGCAATGTTGGTTGCCCTGTCGGCGATTCGCTCAACGTTGTGGGCCGCCCACATCAGATATGTGCCAGTCTCCACGTTCTCAGGATCAATCCGCATTAGCTCCATCAGGTCGGACTGAACAGCGGCGTACATAGCATCCACCGCTTCATCATGCGGGCCAACACTCATCGCGGTGGCCTCCGCCTTGTCTGGATCACGCGTCAAGAACGCCTCAAGGCTGTGCTTGAGCATAGAGACTGCCCTGTCTCCCATGCGCGGGATATCGACGATCTCTTTTGGCAGCGGCTTGTCTGAAAGCAGGTGGGTTATCTTGGCAATTCCCTCTGCGTAGTCGCCAATTCGTTCGAGTTCTCCTGCGAGTTGAAGAATG
>Ga0209403_10001168_pt1 | contig 35013 bp, 35 predicted proteins | sample ArcticOcean_MG_C_8_FD_187440 | JGI IMG/M metagenome (GOLD analysis project Ga0209403, IMG submission 187440) | Marine microbial communities from western Arctic Ocean - ArcticOcean_MG_CB11_86 (SPAdes) (version 2) | ecosystem: Environmental > Aquatic > Marine > Oceanic | place: Arctic Ocean...
CGGCGCGCCGGCGGTCGATCTCGAAAAGTTCATCCGCTTCGGCCTGGAAACGATGGAACCCGAGGCCGAACTGGAACAGGAACCGAATCGGCCGGCCGGGCACCTGGCCGGACTGTTCAATGCCCAGGGACCAAACATGAACTGCCTGACCGCCTGTGCCGCGTCGAGCCAGGCGATCGGTGAGGCGACCGAGTTGATCCGGCGAGGAGATGTCGACGTGATGCTCTCCGGGGGGGCTCACAGCATGATTCACCCCTTCGGAGTCACCGGCTTCAGCCTGCTCACCGCACTCTCGACTCACAACCACGACCCCGCCACCGCCAGCCGTCCGTTCGATCTGAACCGCGACGGCTTTGTTCTCGGTGAAGGCTCGGGTATGTTGGTCCTCGAAGAACTCGAACACGCCCTCGCTCGAGGTGCTCACATCCACGGCGAAATACTCGGGTACGGTTCCACCGCCGACGCCTACCGCATCACCGACATTCACCCCGAAGGCCGAGGAGCGATCGCCTGCATCAACATGGCACTCAAGGATGCTGGCCTCAATCGAGACGAACTCCAATACATCAACGCACACGGCACCAGCACCAAGGTCAACGACAAGGTCGAAACGTTGGCGGTCCGACGGACTCTGGAATCCGACGCCAATTCGACTCCCGTGTCGAGTATCAAAAGTATGATGGGACACCTGATCGCCGCGGCCGGCAGCGTCGAAGCGATCACCTGCCTGCTGGCGATCCGAGACAATGTGCTGCCACCGACGAGAAACTACGAAACTCCCGACCCCGACTGCGACTTGGACTACGTTCCCAACGAAGCCCGTGAGGCTCCGATTACAACAACGTTGTCCAACAGCTTCGGGTTCGGCGGTCAAAACATTTCCCTGGTTCTTTCGGAGTTCAACGGCTAAGGAGACCTGGCTGGGATCTCGTCTCCTGCGTCGATACGAAAACACATTCGAGTGGGTCCGGCCTCCGCGCGCATGCGGTGGTCGTTGCGTTGGAGAAACACCGTGTATTGGGTCATTCTGCTGGGATCAGTCGCCATCGGCTTGGTCGTGCTTGAACTCGTTGTTCAGCTCGTACTCGTCCGTCTCATCGTCCCCTGGTTCGAGAACGGGCCGCCGTTTCAGGTGCCCGACAGCGACGAGGACCATCGAGCCGAACGCTTCGAATTCGAAACCGACGACGGTCTGACGCTCCAAGGCAGCCTCTATCACCACCTCGATCAGACACCACGCGGCCTGATCGTCTTCTGCCACGAATTCACCGGGTCGCAGTGGACTGCCATGGCCTACTGCGAAGGACTCTACCAGTCCGGCTTCGATATCCTCGCCTTCGACTTCCGCAACCACGGCTCCAGTGACAGCCAACACAATTATGTCCCGCTGCATTGGCTCAGCGACCACGAAATGACCGACGTCCAGGCAGCGATCCAGTACGCCGCCGATCGACCTGAACTGGCCGGACTGCCGATCGGTCTCTTTGGAGTCAGCCGAGGTGGAGCAGCCGCACTGGTGGCCGCAGCACGGAATCCCGCCATCGAAGCCGTCGCCAGTGATGGAGGCTATGGCACCAACACACTGATGGAATTCCACACTCCACGATGGGCTCTGCTAGTCGTCCCCGCCTGGATCTACAAACTCATCCCCTGGTGGCACTCGCTGCTCACTCTCGCAATGGTCCGGTGGTGGAGTCAAAAACGACGGGGGGTGACGCTGACCCACGTCGAACGCTGGCTGCCGCGACTCGCCAGCCGAGACGTTCTGCTCGTCTCTGGAGGCAGCGACAACTACGTCGTCCCACAGGTCACACACACACTCCAAAGCCTCATCGGAGGCGACAGCCCCGAACCGTGTATCGTACCCCGAGCCAAACACAATCGGGCTCGATCGGTGCAGACCATCGAATACGATCAACGACTTGTTGATTTCTTCGGTGACATGCCCGGAGCCGAAGTGACCGAAACCGTCGTCGAACGGCTGCACGAACAAACGCCCGTTGTCGTCGACTGATCCGGTCGCCGCCGTACCACACTACCACCGACTCTCCCCTCCGGTAGCCACCGACACCGTTCTTGACGATACCGCCGAACGGCTGATACGGTGAACTCACACGGCCACCACGGTGTGGCTTCTCCGCAATGCGGGCCAGACGCAAGGGGAGGCGATGGCTGACATTACGATCCAGGTCCTCGAAGGACTCGAACGAGGCAAAGTCTTCGAGGCGATCGAAACTCCGGTCACGATCGGCCGAGAAGACGACAACACTATCCAACTCAACGACGAACGGATCAGCCGCTTCCACTCCAAGATCCAAGAAGATAGCAGCCGAATTATCCTCACCGACCTCGACAGCACCAACGGAACACGAGTCAACGGACGACCGGTCCAACTCCGAGTGCTCAAACCCGGCGACCAACTCGCCATCGGACGCTGCCTGCTCGTCTTCGGCAGCCCAACAGAAATCGCCGATCACCTCGGAACGCAACAGAACCGGAAACAACAAGAGACCACTCCAGCCGTCGATGTCACCGTCGGAGCCACCGCCAGCTTCCTGCCGCCCGCCAACGACCAAGAACTCGACCTCATCGATCTCTTCCCCGGCGGACCACCCGAATTGCCCACACAACTCAATCCGCTACAGCAGGCACAACTCTCGGACCTCGTCTCCTTCGTTCACGATCGCATCGGCTCGGTCCTCGCAGCAGCTCACTCAAACCAACCCGCCGACGAACTCGAACTCTCGGCATCCAACACCACCGACAACTCCCTCGACGGACTCCGCGAAGACAATCCCGATCAGACGGCCGGGGAGGCTAATACGGACATGGTCGTTGCGGCCGAGACGTGGCAACAACTGCTGGCACTGGAAATGAACCTCGCCAGATACCTCCGCGGAATCGCCGAACCGGGCGATTCGACCAGCCAAATCGGCTGATCACTTCCGCTCGGTCGACACCCCCAACACCAGCCGGTTTTGACCAGTCAAAACAATGGCCAATTTGGGTGGAGCCGGTTGTAGGGAATGTACGAATAAGAGAGGTAGGGCAAGTTGTGCGCAGGGTCCGAGCAGACCAAAGCCCGTTTCGTACACCAATCTCACCGACAGTGTTGTTGTCGGAACTGAGTCATGGAGCGGCCAGGACAATGAAAACTGCATTCCACATGCTGATGGTTCTGCTGCTGGCAACCGGATCAACGGTGGCGGGTGAATTGGTCTGGATCGAGGATGACGGGACGACGATCGAACCGGCCAGCCTGCTGGCCGCCGCCGTCAGCGAATCGTATCTCGGATTCTCCGACGACGACAACGGCCCGGGGACTCTGCTGAGTTGGCGGAACGGCGAGGGCAACAGTGGAGGCCCCGACCGGGACGCTCCGCTGGTCACCGACCGGCCGGACTTCACCGAGGCATCGACAACGGTCGGTCGCAGGGTCCTGCAACTGGAATTCGGCTACACGTTCACGATGGACCAGGAGCCCGGCGAACGGGTCCGCTCGCACTCGGCCGGCGAACCCCTGATCCGCTGGGGTGTCGGAGCCGACTGGCTGGAACTGCGACTCGCACTGTTCCCGGTCAGCCAACGGACCAACGACGGCAGCGGGTGGAGATCCGTCGGCGGCACCGAAGACCTGTACATCGGTTCCAAGATCGCACTGACACCCCAGGAATGTCATCTCCCCGAAACCGCATTGATCCTGCAGGCGACCGTGCCAACGGGTAGCAACGGATTCACCAACGACGACACCCTGCCCGGCGTGAACTTCATCTATTCCTGGGAAGTGAACGAAAACGTCGCGGTGGCCGGCAGCACGCAGGCCAACAGGGTTCTCGACGAAGGAACCGGAGCCGCCTACATCGAATTCGCTCAGTCGGCCACCTTCGCCCTGGGACTCTCCGACGACATCGGGATGTACACCGAATGGTACGCGATGTTCCCCAACGGAGCCGATACCGCCGAAGTCGAACACTACCTCAACGGCGGCTTCACCTTCCTACTCAGCAACGACGTCCAGTTCGACGTTCGTGTGGGTTATGGAATGAGCCGTGCGGCGGACGATTTCTATGCCGGAGTCGGATTGTCCCTCCGCTTCCAGTAGACACCCGCCTCCTCCGCTTCAGGCCAATACCGCCGCAATCGGGCGGCCGTGGTCCAACACGGCCACCGGGCGGTTCTCGCGGTCGCGGATCCTCGCGTCGATGTCGATCCCCAGAGATCGGTAGATCGTCGCGGCGATATCCGCAGGACTGTAGGGCCGGGTCGTCGGGTAGGCCGCCTGCTTGTCACTGCGACCCACCACCTGGCCACTCTCGATCCCCGCTCCGGCAAAGAAGATGCTGCCGCAGGCCCCCCAATGGTCGCGGCCACCATTCTTGTTGATCTTCGGCGTCCTCCCGAACTCGGTCAGGAACACCACCATCGTCTCGTGCAACAAACCCCGAGTCTCCAAATCGCGGATCAACGCCGCAAATGCCCGGTCGACTCCGGCCACGTTGTAGCCTCGCTTGACCATCTTCGAGACATGAGGAAAATTCTGGCTCGCGGCGTTGTGGATGTCGAACAGGTTGCCGTAGTCCGGATCGTACCCGTAGTCGACCATCACAAACCTCGCCCCCGCCTCGACCAGCCGACGAGCCTGCAAACAACGGCCGCCAATCTTCGTGCGACCGTAATCGTCACGCAGACCAACCGACTCGCTCGACAAGTCAAACGCCTGGCGGACCTTCGGAGACAGCAGCATGTTCAAGGCGTTGCCGTAGTGACCCTCGATCGTCACCAGTCGCCGATCGGTCTCGGCCGCACGAGCCAATCGATTCAAACCCGCAAGTAAACCCACCCGACGACTCAAACGACCGCGATCCAAACCGCCCGGATAGACCAACTCGCGAGGACTCAAATCCTCACTCATCTCAGCCGGCGGATTGTCCAGCTTCTTGCCCACCGTGAAATCCGGCTGCGGAGGTCGACCACCCACGCAAAACGGAGCGTACTGGTTGCCCAGCCAGCCTCCGACAAACAGGTTGTGAGGCGGAGGCCCGGGACGGGTGATGCCGGGGACCGCAATGTAGCCGGGCAGGCCGTTACGCGAACCGTACAGGTGAGACACGACCGCACCAATGTTCGGCTCGCTGAACAACTGGTTGCGGTTCACCTTGCGACCCGAAAGCGTGTACACCTGGCTAAGCAGGTGGTCGTTGCTGTCATGAGAAAAACTGCGGACAACGGCCAGGCGATCGGCCACCTCGGCCAAACCGGGCAACGTCTCGCAAAACTGCACGCCCGGCAAACGCGTCTTGATCGCCGTCAACTCGCCACGCACCTCCTCCGGAGCCTCGGGCTTCGGATCGAAGGAATCGATATGAGTCATCCCGCCGCCGATCCACAAATAGATCACCGACTTGGCTCGGCCCGGTAGGTCCTCCTGAGCAAAAGTGGAATCGAGACCGAGACCGGCGAGGACCGAGGCCGACACGCCCAGCGCACCGGCCTGCAACACGTCGCGTCGTGGCCACGCAAAACGCTCGATAGACTCTCGCGATTCCAATTCGTGACTGTCCTTCCCGGCTGGCTGCAGCATGTTGCCCATTATGTCGCTCTGAAGACGCCGGCGAAAGTGGAGTCCGCCACCACAATGCTCTAGCATACCTCGTATGAAAATCTCAGAAATCAAATGCCAAGTGTTGAGAGTCGAATCGGTCGAAGAAAAGACCGCCAGTTGCCAGGACGTGGCCCTGGTCCGCATCCGCAGCGATTCGGGACTCGAAGGAATCGGCGAAGCGGATGCGTCGCCCGAAGTGGTCCAGGCGGTGATCGATGCACCCTTCAGTCACAACATCGCCTGCGGACTCCGAAAACTACTCGTTGGCGAAGATCCCCTGGCCATCCGCAGGAACTGGAACCGCATGTACCGCGGCTCGATGTACTTTGGTCGAACCAGCGTCACCATCGCCGCCATGGCCGCCGTCGACATGGCACTCTGGGACCTCGCCGGAAAACACTACAACGCACCGATCCACCAACTGCTCGGGGGCAAACAGCACGACGGCATCCGAGCCTACGCCTCGATCCTCTTCGGTAAGGATCGAGCCGAAACCGCCGAGATCGGACAACGATGGGTCGAAGCAGGCTACTCGGCCGTCAAGTTTGGCTGGGAACCCATGGGCCAAGACGAAGCCACAGATATCGAACTCGTCCGAGGTGCCCGCGAAGGACTCGGCCAGGACGCCACGCTGCTGATCGACGCCGGTTGCGTCTGGGACGCACGCACCGCTCTGCGACGGGCTGTCGCCTTCGAAGAATTCGGAGTCGAATGGCTCGAAGAACCTCTGCAACAGGCTGATGTCGACGGTTACGCTTGGCTGCGAGACCGATCGCCTCTGCCGATCGCCGCCGGAGAAGGTGAGTGCGGTCGCGAGAGCTTTCGGCCGTTGATCGACCGCCACGCACTGGATGTCTACCAGGTCGATCTGGCGAGGAACGGATTCACCGAAGCCGCCTACATCCGGGACCGGGTCGAAGAAATCGGAGCCCGACTCTGCAACCACTGCTACACCAGCCCCATCACCGTCGCCGCTAGCGCCCACTGGCTCTCGACTTGCCGCGACGCGTTCCTGTTCGAAGACTGCGTCGAAGACGAACCGCTGCGAAACGAATTGACACTCGAACCTGTCCAGGCCGTCGACGGCACCATCCAGGTCCCCGAGGGCCCCGGACTCGGCATCACGCTCAACGAAGACTTCGTCGCCGCTCACCTGGTCAGCGAATCCCGATAGTCGACCGACCCTGAGCCAGAGGAACCAACAGATGAGCGACACCGACAGGCTCCTCGAAGACCTCAAGAACCAGGTGGTCGTCGTCGATACCGCGGCCGCATACGTCTACGCCGGGACACTGGCCAGCTTCGACTCGAACCACCTCGTGCTCGAACACGCCGACGTCCACGACCTCCGCGACGCCGCCACCACCCGCGAACTGTACGTGCTCGAAACTCGCATGCACGGTGTCCGAGCCAACCGCAACTCCGTGCTCGTTCGACGCGACCAGGTGGTCAGCCTTTCGGCTCTCGACGATGTGATCGAATGACCCGCCGACCTGCCGACCTATCCAAACAGCTTCGGCCAGACCTCCAACTCGACCGCCTTGTAACTGAAGTAGCCGAAGAACACGATCGACCAGCCGATCGCAATCACCCGAATCCAGCTCATCCGCAGACGAGCCGGCAGGATGCGACGGTTGAGATACAGCAGCAGGATCGAATAGACAAACATCACAAATCCGTTCATCGCCGCCGAAGTGACCAGCAGGAACAGTGGTTTGTCGAACCCGATCAACAGAATCACCGTGCCCAACAGAATCTCACCCCACAGGAACAGGTAATACAGTTTCGATAGCGACCAGTTGTCATTGTCACGCAGGTAGTTCACCTTGACGATGTCGGTCGAAATGCGGGCCGTCGCATCCAACACTCCCAGTTCCGTCGTCAGCAGCACCGCCACACCCATGACCAGGAACCCCAGCTTCAATAGCCCGCCACCGGTCGGGTGATTGCCGATCACCGTTGCCTCGCCCCAGACGAAATCCAGACCCGAACCGTACTTCTCCATCCCCTCCTTCAACGTCCCGCTGCTGTCATAAAAGACCGAGTAGGTCAGCAGCGACATCAGGCACAGGCAGACCACGCAAGCCAACAAGAACGACAGTACGTGCTCGGTATTGGCCGCACGCCACCAACCCCGCCAGCGACGCCGATTTTCCTGACCGTCAGGAAACAGGTATCCGGTCCCGGCAGCCGCCTCGTCCAAGCCCGTCAACGGACTGGTGATCCGGCCAATGTACTGGCCCATCCCGTAACCCTTGTCCTTGATGAAATTACTCTGACCCAGGTTCGTCGAGCCACCCGCACCGGCAAATGCCAATGCTCCCAGTAGGCTGATGAACGTCAGCCCCGTGCCGTCCAGATCGGGAATCCGACCCACGTCCAGAATCCCCCAACACATGGCGACAACCGCGTCGGACCGAATCAATACCACGCCCAACCCGATCACGATCACCACGATCATCGCCACCAGCACCATCTGGATCCGCTCGACGGTGTTGTAAACTACCGGCCCGGCCGTCAAGGCGATCCCCACCAGCCACAAGCCCGCAATCCCAAGCGCCGGCACGTATTGCGCCTCGAATGTCACCAGACCCGTCTCGGGATCCACCACCTCCTTGGCACCCAACACGGCCCAACTGAGCATCTGGCCAGCTCCGGTCGCCCAACCCGGCCACGCCCACGGCAGGATGTTCAGGATCAGAAACACCCACGCCCAGTGCCGGTTGATCCGACAGAACCCCGTGATCGCACTCTCGCCCGTCGCCAACGTGTATCGCTCGATTTCCATGTTCAGGAAATACTGAGTCATCACGCCTAGCATGCAGGCCCAGAAAAAAATGAAACCCAGCTTGTAGGTGATGTAGGGCCAGATCACGAATTCGCCCGAACCCAATGCCAAACCCGCCAACATGATGCTCGGACCAACCATCCGCTTCCACGAAATCGGATCCGGCAAATCACGCCACCTGAGAGCCGGCAACACACCGCACGGAATCGTCTCCGACGGCACCAACTCCTCGGACAACTCCTCGGACAACTCCTCGGGCACACCGTCAGGCATCAGTCTCGTCTCCCACTCCCAATCCCAATCCGCTTCCCTGCCAGCCAATCGGCCATCGTGCCACGTCAACCGGTTCGCGGCAACTCCATCAACTCGCCGAACCGCTCGAACACCCGGTCCCGCAACCGTTCGGCACACTCCCCGTCAATCTCACCACTCTGTACCAGGTCGAATGCGATCGTCCGAGTCTCCTCGAGCAGGTCGCGATCGACAATCAGGTCGGCCACACGCAATGGCAACTCGCCATGCTGACGCACACCGAGCACGTCGCCTGGCCCCCTGAGCAGAAAGTCGGCCTCGGCCACCGAAAACCCGTCGGTATGCTCGTCGAGCACATCGAGTCGCGTGGCTGCCGATTCGTCCTGCCGACCAGCCAACAGGAAACAGTAGCCTTGGTAACTGCCCCGACCGATGCGGCCCCTGAGTTGATGCAGTTGACTGAGCCCGAATCGCTCGGCCTGGTAAACAACCATGACTGTCGCATTGGGCACGTCGACACCGACCTCGACCACCGTCGTCGCCACCAGCACCCGGGTCGCCCCGTCACGAAACTCCTGCATCGCCCGAGCCTTGTCGTCGGCATCCAGTCGTCCGTGGACCAGCCCAACCGCCACACCAGACAACTCGTTCTCACGCAACCGCTGCCACGTCTGTTCCACACCCATGCCTTCGCCCGTCTCCTCTCCCGCATCGATCCTCGGACAAACCACAAACGCCTGCCGACCCCCCAACACCTGCTCGCGAACAAACTGCCAGGCCTTGTCCCGATTCGTCTTGTCACGCACCACGCTGGTCACCACCGGTTGCCGGCCCGGTGGCAGGTCGTCGATCGTCGTGACATCCAGGTCGCCGAACTGGGTCAGACAGAGACTGCGAGGAATCGGCGTGGCGGTCATCACGAGTACGTGAGGTGTCTGGGAAGCGTCGTCACGGGCGAATTGCGACCTCTGCATCACACCAAACTTGTGCTGCTCGTCGATCACCGCCAGGCCCAATGACGCAAACTCCACATCCTGCTGGATCACCGCATGAGTCCCCACGATCAGGCCGATCTCGCCAGCCGCAATCCCCCGAAGTGCGTCTCGACGCCGAGCCGCTCCTAGCTGGCCGGTCAACAGAAGTCGCTCGACTCGACTGCCAGACAACAAGTCCTCGATCGTCTGCCAATGCTGCTGAGCCAGGAGTTCCGTCGGAGCCATCAGCACGGCCTGGTGGCCGGCGGCAATGGCCACCAGCATCGCGTACAACGCCACCGCCGTCTTGCCCGCTCCCACGTCGGCCTGCAACAGACGATGCATCGCATGGCCCTCGACCATGTCGCCAGTAATCTCCTCGATCGCTGCCTCCTGACCAGCTGTCAACTCAAACGGAAACCGGCGACGGATCCGAGAATCCACCTTGGCACTGACCGGCAACTGCAAAGCACTGCCCCGAGCACGCCACGCACGACGCCTCAGAGCCAAACCGAGTAGAAACTCGAGCAGGTCGTCGAAGATCAATCGGCGACGAGACGCCCGGTACGACTCGATCGACTCGGGACAATGCACACCCGACAACGCCGCTCGCAATCCCACCAACTCGAAACGATCCAGCCAACTCGCAGGCAATGGATCGTCAACCTGCCCGACGAAACGATCCACCACCTCGCGAGTGATCCGACGCATCGCCTCCATCGTCACGCCGTCGGTCAACGCGTACTTGGGCAACAAGCCGCCGTTGGCATCCAGATCGTCCGTGTCGATGACCTGCAACCGAGGATGAGTCATCTCCCAACGGCCCGCTCGCCGCTTGGGCTTGCCCGAAAACAATACCGCACTCCCATGGTGCACGCGACCGAGCACCCAACCCTGGTTGAACCAGGTCGCCTTCAAGAACCCGTCGCCACTGTCGATCGTCACCGACGACATGCGACGACCGCCCGAGATCCTGCGGTCGTCCAATTCGACCACCTCGCCACGGACCGTCTGAACCACCTCCGGCTCCAACTCGCCCACACGACGCACTTCGGTCAGGTCGACGAGGTCTCGAGGCAATTGCCACAACAGATCCTCGACCGTCTCGATCCCCAATCGCTCCAGCGACTCGGCACGGACCGGGCCCACTCCGGGCAGGAACCTCACAAGAGTCTGCAGAGGCAACTCGTCCATGGTCTCTCGGAATGACAAACCCGTCGCTCAGGCATCGGCAGGCTCGACCGCGTGCGAGGCCGCTACCGCCAACTCGTCACAACGCTCGTTCTCGGGATGACCGCTGTGCCCCTTGACCACGCGGAATCGCACGTCGTGACGATCCAGCAACAGGTCCAGTTCCTGCCACAAATCCACGTTCTTGACCGGCTTCCACTTCCGGCCCTCTCGCCGACGCCAGCCATTGGCCTTCCAACCACTCATCCACTCCGACGCACCCTTGGCCACGTACACACTGTCAGTCACCACCTCGACTTCCGAATCCCGAGTCAAAGCCCGCAGACCCTCGATCACCGCCTGCAACTCCATCCGGTTATTCGTCGTCGCTATATCACCGCCGGAAAACTCCTTCTCGGCTCCCGTCGACGGATGCTTCAACACACAAGCCCAACCACCCGGACCAGGATTGCCGCGACAAGCACCGTCGGTGAACAACTCGACTCGTGACATCCATTCACCCGCCCGCACTACCGCTCGCGGTAGACGATTCGGCCGCGATTGAGGTCGTAGGGAGAAATTTCCACGATCACACGATCACCCGGGACGATCCGGATGAAGTGCTTTCGCATCTTGCCGGCAACATGACACATCACCATATGGTCGTTGTCCAGCTTGACTCGGAACTGAGTGTTGGCCAAAGCCTCGGTCACGTTGCCTTCAGCTTCAATGGCCTCTTCTTTGGCCATGGGCGTCTTATCCTCTCGACTTGGGGGTTTGAGATCTCCGAACAATGCCTTCGCACTGCTCCTGACAAGTTGCGGATTATATCAACGGCAACACGATGCGACCAACACCAGACTGCCTCGAAGGCGGCCCGTTGAGACAACCGGGGGAGCGGACTAGGATGAGTTTCCCGGTGGTGGACTGCGGTGGGGTGCGGTGGACTGCGGTGGACTGCGGTGGGGTTGGACGATTACGGGAGCGGAGACGAGTTGATGACCGAATGCCTGATTGCCCTCGGTGGCAACATGGGAGATGTCGCGAGCACGTTCGCGGCAGCACTGGAGCTGTTGGCCGGGCACGACGACATCACCGTCCGAAATGTCAGCCGCTGCTTCGTCACCGAACCGGTGGGCAGCGATGCCGGAGACTCGTACCTGAACGCCGCCGCACGACTCGAAACGACACTCGATCCCACCAGACTACTCGAAGCCACCAAACAGGTCGAAGCCGAACTCGGACGCGGACCACACCACGCCACATGGGCACCACGCTCCGTCGACCTCGACCTCATCACCTGCGGAAACACCGTACTCGAAAACCACCGACTCAAGATCCCCCACCCCGGCTGCTGGTACCGGCGCTTCGTTCTCGATCCCCTCTGCCGGATTGCACCCACAACAAAACACCCAATCCTCAACCGTACTTTCGAAGAACTCCGAAACAGACTCCTCCCCCGACCACTCCCCGTCTGGCTCGATCTCCCCGATCGTGAACAGACAATCCAAGAACTCCGACAGCAGTTTCCTCAGATCCACTGGGCGTCCGGCCCCGAAGATGTCGCCGACACCGGATTGACACTGCCCGGATCACCCGCTCCACCCGATTCACTCGTCGATGTCCTCGCCGCCGCTACCGGCTCCGTCGAACTCGCCAACCCAATCCCCAACTGGCCCGAATCCCAAGGACCAAGATCCGAGTTGGAATCCGGGCTCGAATCGTAGCCCGGCGGTTGGCAACAGACTCGCCAACACGTTCATAACTGCTCGGGGCGTTGGTTGCATTGGAGGCAGATTTCGGAGATAGTCATCTGCCGACGAAATCCGACAGTCGCAGGGTCACGCCGTGGCCGAGCCCGCAGTCGGAACCAACTCGTGTTGTCAGCGGAGAACGAGACCCGTGAGTGATCTTGCGACCCAGGTGGCCGCGGCCCAACAGGCCCTCGACGACCACACTGTCAAGATGGTGCAGTGGCACTTCAATCCCGAAACCGGTTCACCCTTCTGGCTCGAACAGGCCGCCAGCCTGGATTTCAACCCCCTGACCGACATCAACTGCTTCGCGGATCTGAACAAGTTTCCGCTCTTCGAAGACGATTCGCTGCGAGGCGGACCCGTCGACCGCTGGATCCCCAAGGGGCTGGCCGGCAAGCCGGCCTATGTCTTCGAGACCGGTGGCACCACCGGCACGCCCAAGTCGCGAGTCGTCATGGATGACTTTCGGATCGACTACGAACTGTTCAGTGAAACGCTTCCCGACGAAAACTTTCCGCCGGGCTCGAACTGGCTGATGCTCGGACCGTCGGGGCCGCGGCGTCTCAGACTTGCTGTCGAACATCTCGCACAACACCGAGGTGGCATCTGCTTCTGCGTCGACCTCGACCCCCGCTGGGTCGTCAAACTGCTCAAGCAGGGCAAGACCGAAGAAGCCAAACTGTACGCCGAACACGTGATCGATCAGGCCATGACCGTTCTCGAGGCCGGTCACGACATCAAGTGTGCCTTCTCGACACCCAAGCTGCTCGAAGCACTCGCACTCAGACTGATCGACAAGGGTTCCAGCGTCGCGGAAACCGGGATCACCGGGATCTTCTGTGGCGGTACCGAGTTCACTCCGCAGTGGTACCGCTTCGCACGAGAAGAACTGCTCGGGCCGGAGGTCTACATCACGCCGACCTACGGCAATACCCTGATGGGACTCGCCTGCGGCAAACCGTTCGAGCCCGCCGACGACTACAAGATCACCTACTATGCACCTCAGCCACGAGCCGTCATCAAAGTGGTCGACTTCGATGACCACACACAAGTCGTCGAGCAAGGTGAGACCGGCCGAGTGAAACTCTATACGCTGACCGACGAACTGTTCATCCCCGGGTTCCTCGAACGAGACGAAGGCGAACGCGAAGAACCTCACGACAAGTACCCTTGGGATGGTGTCAGCAGCGTCAGACCGTTTCACGTCTTCGCCAAGACAACCACCGTTGGCGTCTACTAGACGCTGATGACTCAACACGTCGCACTCCAAACCGCAGCACGGGCGACTCGATACACAACTCGCAACAACACGGCCCTCCGCCGCCACTCGCAGCCCGACGAGACACAACGAGACACAACGAGACCAAGGACAAGGCCATGACCGACATGATCGAGATTCCCGTCATTCGCTGGGGCGAACCGTACAAAAGCATGGAGAAGATGGACGTAGTCCACTTCGAAAGCGGTGAAACTCTTGCACAGGTCCACGAAGCCAATGCCGGGCTGATCAAGATGGACATGAGGAAGGCTCGGCGGGCTCGTGAGATCCTGCGCACGTTTTCCATCGACCAACTGGTGAAAATGGTCGCCCAGGCCGCCGACTACTATGTCGACGACACCTTGCCGCTGGGCAACGGAGTCCAGTCGCCCGACGACTTCTGCACCATGCAGTCGGCCACGACCGGATTGCCCGAACACATGTGCCGCATGAACATGACCAAGAACGCCTTCGTCATGAAGAACATGCACCAGATTCTCGATGCCCTCACCCGAGGCCTGCCCTACGACATTCTTAGTGATGGATTCGGAGTCGAGGATCGAGGCGTGATGGTCAGCTACCAGGCCAACTGCAACGCCGCCGGCTGGGTGCTGCCTTCGAACAGCCCCGGTGTGCACACGCTGTGGCTGCCGGTGATTCCACTGCAGATCGGACTGGTGCTCAAACCCGGCCCCCAGGAACCCTGGACCCCCTACCGGATGTACGAAGCCTTCGCCAAGGCGGGCATCCCACGCGAAGCCATTTCGATCTACCCGGGTGGCACCGCCAAGGGAGCAGAATTGGGAAGCGCTGTGCTGGAAAGCTGCGAACGAAGCGTGATCTTCGGTGGACTGGCTACCATCGAACGCTATGTCGGTAACCCCAAGGTCAGCGCACACGGACCCGGGTTCTCGAAGATCTTTCTCGGTGACGACAAGGTCGACGACTGGGAACAGTACATCGACCTGATGGCCGACAGCGTCTACGTCAACAGCGGACGCAGCTGCATCAGCTGCTCGGGGATCTGGGCCTCGAGACACACGGCCGAAATCGCCGACGCACTCGCACAACGACTCGGACCCGTGGCACCAAAAGCCATGAATGACCCCGAAAGTGGCCTGGCTGCGTTTACGATCCCCGGAGCGGCCGAGGCGATGAGCGGTCAGATCGACGATGGATGCAAATCGGCAGCCGTCACCGAAACCACCGCCGCCTATCGGGACGGTGACCGACTCGTGCAAAACGAACGCTGCGACTTCCTCAGACCCACCGTCCTGCACGTCACCGATCCCGACGACACGATGGCCGACACCGAATACATGTTCCCCTTCTGCAGCGTCGTCGAATGCCCACAGGACCAGTTCCTCGAAAAATCCGGCTACACGCTCGTCGGCTCACTCCTCTCCGATGACCAAACACTCGGACGACAGTTCCTCGATGCCACCAACATCGATCGACTGAATATCGGTGAAGTCAAGACGATCCAACTCAACTGGCTCCAGCCGCACGAAGGAAACATCATCGACTTCCTGTTCCGAGCCCGTGCCTTCCAGAACACTCCGCCACCGGCACACTGACCGGCCACAGGGGGCAGCACACCGGCCGCCACAGGGATCGGCGGCACGCAGGGGGACCGAGATCGTCTTTCGGTGCTACAGATTCCCGGATATGCTCGCGACATGATGCTCACACTCCTCTCAGCACCACGCCCGTCTCGCCGAGCACGCAAAACACGCCTCTCGACGTTACTGGCGTTCACACTCGTCTCGATGACCTTCTGCACGGTTGCCACAGCCCAGCCAGCCGGAACCCGAACGGTCAACCCGCCGTCGAAAACGGAACTTCGGACCGAGGTCCGCGTCGAGTTGATCACCGACCGACGCGGGGCTCCACTGGCGGCTCAGCGGTGGGCCATCACGTTTCAACGATTTCAGGTCCCGCTGAGAATCCGACGGACAATCGGCCGCGAACGAACCTCCGTCCGTGAAACGATCACCGGGGGGCTGAGACAGGTCAAGGTCATCGGACTGCTCGATCGCTCCGGCCGCATTCTCGTGCCCGGAAAGTCCTTCTCACCAGGCAACCCGGCTGCGCTGGGCCAATGGCTCAACGAACTGGGAACGTTTGGAGCCAAGGGGAACCCCAGCGGTCAACCCGCCTTCGGACTCTCCGAAGGACAGTTCAACAACCTGTTCGAAACCTTCTCTCAACCCGTCTCCAATGACCTCGCCGGCAACACCCTCGAACAAGCCGTCCGATCACTGAAACTCCCCAATACCCTGACCCTGGATCTCGCTCGACTCGGACCAGCCGCCAAACAGATCGTGCCGCTCCGAACCAATGGACCGGGACTCTCGCGAGGCACCACACTGGCCACCCTGCTGGCCACCGCCGGACTCGCGTTTCAACCCCGTCGAACTCCCGCAGGACAGGTCGAGTTGCTCATTACCCGAACGACCGAAGGAACCAAGACCTGGCCCGTCGGCTGGCCACCACGACTCAGCCGAATCAAAACCGCTCGACCACTGTTCCAAATCGTCCCCGTCGAACTCAACAACGCCAGCTTCCTCGAAGTCCTCGACACGATCGCCGCCAAGACCAAGATCCCCATGCTGATCGACCACCATGGACTCGCCAAAAACAACATCAAACCCGGCTCACTCACAGTCACCGTCAAACCCAAAAAAGCCGCCTGGTTCCAACTCCAGAAAAGTGTCACAAACCCACATCACCTGACCCGTGACCTGAGAATCGATGAGGCTGGAAAACCTTTCGTGCTCGTCACACCCATCACGAACAAACCCGTCAGCAAAAAGTAATCCGTCTCCCGGACCTCACGCCTCGCCCGGACGTCCCGCACGCACGCCAACCCATGTTCACCGCCAACCAGATTGTTGACCTGCTCCAGGAACTCGCGTTCACTCACGTTGTGACGATTCCCGACAGCACGCTCGGGCAATGGGAAGACGGGCTGAAGGCGAGCGAGTCGATCGAGTACGTTGGAGTGTGCCGCGAAGGAGAAGCGTGGGCGGTGGCGGTGGGGCTGGAACTCGGTGGAGCCACACCGCTGGTGATGATCCAGTGCACCGGCCTGTTCGAATCGGGCGACTCGCTCAGAAATGCCCTCTTCGACTACCAACGACCACTCTTCGCAATCGTCGGATACCGCAGCTACCTCGATCAGTCCACCCTGCCCGGTGACACCTGCCTGAAATTCACCGAACCCATTCTCGAGGCCTGGGGCATGGACTGCAGCCTCTACGACCAAGCCGACAATGCCGATGAACAACTCAAAGACATCGCAACTCAAGTTCTCAGGTGCCGGGAATCCGGTGTGCCCGGAGTGGCACTGGTGGCCGAAGGGAGAGCCTAGAGATGTCGACAACTGAGATCGGGATGCCGCTGACAGACTCGCTCGAAGTGCTTCGTGAGATGCGGCGAGACGACGACGTGGTGCTGACCGTGATGGGCACTGCCCGCGAATGGATGGCCATGGGCCAACTGCACCCACTCGATTGGGTCTATGTTCCCTCGAGCATGGGACAGGCACCGTCGCTGGGACTGGGCATGGCACTGGCTCAACCCGACAAACAAATCATCGTCTGCAACGGCGACGGATGCATGCTGATGAACCTGGGCTCGCTGGTCACCATCACCGCTCAGGCACCTCCCAACTACACGCTGATCCTCTTCGACAACGGTGTCTACGAGATCACCGGAGGACAACCGACGCCGGCGACCTCAGACACCGACTCCCAAGTCGACTACATGGCACTCGCCGCCGCCGCCGGGTTCCACCACGTCTTCGCCTTCGATCAACTCGAAGCCTGGCAACAGGCGGCCCGTCAACTGGTCGATCAGCCCGGACCCACCTTCATTCACCTCAATATTGCTCCAGTCCCCGGAGCCGTCGGACCACGCTCGCCCGGACACGCTCCGACCCGAGCCGATCTGTTCGCCAAGGCACTGCAGATGTGATCGGCCCGAGATCCGATGCGGCTACGGCTTGGCCGCATCGTCGCATTCGCAAACCATCTCGCCACAGCCCGGACAGCCCGAACCATACTTGTCCAGCACCGCTCGCTCCAGATCGACGCCCGCAACGTTGGCAATCGTCACCAACCAGGCCAGCACATCGGCAAACTCGGCCGACGTCGCCGCACGGTCACCCACTCGCAACGCCGATGCCAACTCACCCACCTCCTCCATCAACCACATGAACGTCCCGTCAATTCCGCGAGCCTCGTCCTTCGACGAATACATCGCCTCGATCAACCGCTGTAACTGACCCAATGTCAGCGACACCGAACGCTCGGCAGATCCCGGCTCTCCCGACATCACTTGACACTCCACCTTGAACCGAACAGAGCCGGGATCAGAAAGAACCCGGAAGAACAAAAACGCCGCGGCCTCGTGCTGGCACGAGACCGCGGCTATCAAAAACAAACCTCAAAGTAGCTCCGGCGGTTGCTGTGAGCAAAAAAGGGCACTGCCATGGACAAACCGGGGAGTCACCGGCCGGCACACCTGCCCAACACTCTTTACAACGGCACCTCCGAGTCATTCAGCTATCCGCGAGGTCTGGTTAACACGCAACGGAATAGATCGGCAGGATGGAATCGGTAAATTGGGAAAAACCAGTGATTCCGGTCAGACCGATCAGATCGACCCGCCAAACACTCGACCCGGACCGGTTGTGCCGGTCAGTGAACCGCAACAAGACTCAACGATCGGCATCGCAGCTCCCAAGTCGATACAATCGCTACCGATCCGATCAACCGGTACCACCCGACGCCGTCAACCGAATGACACCCACCCAGGACCCGCCACCATGACGCAAACTTCCACTCAACCACCCGGTCAACAGCTCTCCCGCCGGTCCTTCCTGGTCACTGGAGTCGCCGGAGTCGCCGCAGCACACCAGATTCTCCCCAACGCCGCAGCCAACGCCGCAGCCAACACCGCAGCCCCCGCCAAGACCGCCTCGCCGTACGCCGAGTTCCAGATGGGAATCCAAAGCTACTCGCTGCGTGGCTTCGACGCTCGGACCGCCCTGAAACACACTCGCAGTCTCGGACTGAAGTTCTGGGAAGCCTACCCACGCCACGTGCCTCTGGGCACGCTGCCAGCACACATCGCCAAACAAAAAGCCATGCTGACCGAGGCAGGGGTCCGCTTGAGTGCTTACGGAGTGCTCGGATTCGACGCAAATGAAGCCAAGGCCCGGCAGGCATTCGACTTTGCCAAGAAAATGGGGATCGCCTCACTCAGCGCCAATCCAAAAAAGGATAAGGCGACCTTCGACCTGCTCGATCGGATGGTCGACGAATACGGCGTGGCGATCGCAATCCACAACCATGGACCCGGTGCACTATACGACAAGATCTCCGACGTCGAACACATGGTCGCCGATCGGCATCCGTTGATCGGAGCCTGCGTCGACACGGGCCACTTTCTGCGAAGCGACGAAGATCCCGTGGCGGCGATCCGAAGACTGGGCGCGCGAGTCTTCGGAGTACACCTGAAGGACGTCCTATCCACCACCGTCGGTGGCAAGACCCGCAAACAGTTCAAGATCGTCGGCGAAGGCGACCTCGACGTCGTCGGATGCCTCAGGGAACTCCGCAAACTGAAGTACCAGTACTGCGTCGCACTCGAGTACGAAGAAAATCCCAAGAATCCACTCTCGGATCTGGAACTCTGCCTGAAATCCGTCCGTGCCGCAGTCAAGTCGCTCGCCTGATCAACGAACCAACCAGCCAGTCAGACGGCCAGATCAGTCGCGGTCGGTGGCATTGAAAATCACCATGTTGTCACGGTGGACGATCTCGGTATACGGAAGACTGCCCAACCGTTCGGAAATCTGCTCGCTGTGTAGCCCGGCGATCTCCCCAGCGTCGCGGCGGTCGTAGTTGACCAATCCCCTGGCGACTTCTCGCCCTTGGGGATCGATCAGCGCAACAACGTCGCCGTGCACGAATTGGCCATCCACCGCCGTCACCCCGATCGGCAGCAACGACCCACCACTCTCAAACAACGCACGGCAGGCTCCCCGATCGAGGGTCACTCGGCCCTGAGGCATCGCGGCGTAGCCGATCCAGCGCTTCCAGGCCGGCATGGTGGCTCCATGAGCCAGAAACAGTGTCCCCACCTCCCGGCCTTCCAATACGTCGTCCAGAACACCCGCCCGAGCCCCATTGGCCACGATCACGCTCTCACCCACTGCCGTCGCACTCCGGATCGCCTCCAACTTCCGCTTCATCCCACCACGCCCGCCCGGACTCTGTTCGTCACGCACCAGGCCAAACAGACCGTCGTCCCATTCCTCGACCAGTCGTATCGGCTGAACGTCCTCGGGACCGGCAAACAGTCCATCGACGGACGTCAGTAGAACCAGCAGTGGAGCCGGCAGCAGGTTGGTCACCAGAGCCGCCAAGCGGTCGTTGTCCCCAAACCCAATCTCCTCGACACTCACCGTGTCGTTCTCGTTGACGATCGGCACGGCACCGTATTCGAACAGCGTGTGCAGCGTGTTGCGGACGTTCAGATACCGACCTCGCTCGGTGAAATCTTCGGCCGTCAACAACAACTGAGCCGCATGGAAGCCGTGGCGACTCAGGCACTCGTCGTAATGGTGAATCAGTCGAGCCTGTCCGGCGGCTGCGGCGGCCTGAAGATGAGGCAGGTCGTCAGGCCGAGATCCCAGTCCGAGTAGATCGATGCCCGCTCCGACCGCTCCACTCGACACCACCACCACCTGCCGACCCGTCTCCAGGATCCGACGCACCGCATCCACCAAGCTGCCAATTCGCTCGAGATCCAAAGTCGAATCGGGATGCGAAATCACGTTGGTGCCGACCTTGACCACCAGCGTTTTGGCCGTGTCGATCACCTCGCGACGGACCAGATCGGTGGAAAGTTTCGTCATGGAACCGGTTCAGGAACAAATGGACAGGATGCAAGCCAAGTCGACCCGTCTCTTCTAGCCCATCCCCGTAACACGTGAAAGTGCGACGTGCCTCGTTGGTCTCGGCCCCAACGCTCGCTATGATGCACACTTCAACTCGCACTAACTCGCACTAACTCGCAATCCCTCTTGGATCTGCACGGACGCCGGACACCATGGCCGACTTGTTCCACGAGTGTGGCATTGCCGCGGTTTACCACCTGCCCAACCGCGAGACCAGCCGCCTGGCACCCTCGCAAGGAGCTCAGGAAACCTCGAGACTGATGCCGCGACTGCTGCTGGACATTCAGAACCGAGGCCAACTGGCTGCTGGGATGACCACCTTCAGCCCCGATCGCAAACAACTGATCGACACACACCGCGATGTCGGCACCGTCACCGAAGTGTTTCATCTCGGACACCCCGAACCGGCCGAGATGCTGATGCAGAAGTATGCTGGCCCCGCCGCGATCGGACACGTTCGCTATGCCACCTGTGGACAGGATGATCGTAGCTACGCACAACCCTTCGAACGACACCATATCCAGAAATCCAAATGGTTCAGCTTTGCCTTCAACGGACAACTGGCCAACTACCCACAACTCAGAAAAGAAATCCTCTCGCACACCGACTTCCACCTCGCACGAGAAACTGACACCGAAATCCTGATGCACCTGCTCTGCCAGGAACTCGCCGGAGATCAAACTCCCGACCTGCTCGAAGTGCTCAGCGGTGTCACACCCTGGCTCGATGGAGCCTACAACATCGTCTTCCTCAGCGCTCAGGGCGACATGTTCGTCGCCCGCGATCCGCTCGGCATTCGACCACTGTGTTACGCAATCGATGGACCCATGTTCGCCGCCGCCAGCGAAAGCGTGGCACTCTCGCAAATCGGATTTCAAGACAAGGACATCCACAGCCTGCCTCCCGGCGGAGCCGTCATCATCCAGAACGGCGAAATCGATGTACTCCAGTTCGCACCCTCACCCAAACGCTCTCACTGCTTCTTCGAATGGATCTACTTCGCCAACGTCGCCAGTACACTCGACGACCGAAGCGTCTACATGACCCGCAAAGCACTCGGCAAAGAACTGGCCCAACTCGAAACCCTCCCCATCGATGACGACACGATCGTTGTCCCCGTCCCCGACACCGCCAAGGCCGCCGCCGCCTCAATGGCCTTCGAACTCAAGGTCCCCTGCCTCGAAGGACTCATTCGCAATCGATACGTCGGACGCACCTTCATAGAAGGAACCAATCGAGCCGACAAGGCTCGGCTGAAGTACACGCCGCTTCCCGAGGTGCTGCGAGGCAAAAGAGTGCTGTTGGTGGAAGACACCATCGTGAGGTCGACCACCATGAGAGCACTCGTGTCGCAATTGCGAGAACGAGGCGGAGCACGAGAAATACACGTTCGAGTGGCCTGCCCACCCATCGTCGCACCCTGCTTCTATGGCATCGACATGTCCACCATCTCCGAATTGTTCGCACCGAAATTCATGGATGGACCCGACATGAACGTCGACGTCGAACAACAAATGGCCAAAAGCCTCAATGCCGACAGCCTGAGATACCTGCCGATCGAATCCATCTCCCGAGCCATCGGCCTGTCCACCAGCCACCTCTGCCAAGCTTGCGTCGATTCGAAATATCCTACCACCGCCGGCAAAGAACTCTACCAAATCGCCCTGGGCAACGAAGATACACCCGGTGACTCGCGAACCTACGACTCGACCGAAACGGCCGGGACCAGGACCTAGTTGGGAGACTCGCCGGAGACCTGTTGTGGCTTCCCGAGCATCACTCGCTTTTTTTCGTCAACACGCTCGCCACACTTGCACTCCTGACCACCGGCGGGTGCTCACAGGACGCCCAGCTGCCAACTCCCGCACAGCACGCCGTTCGGCAGGACCGGATCGACGATCCACGTAAGTTCTCGTCCGGAAATCTCACCATCTGGTGGGATCGTGTGCCCGAATCGGTCCGTGAACTCAGTCACACCGTCGACCAGGCCTCCGCACACGACAGCAACATCCGACCCGCCGACTACGTCGGCCCCGATGCCTGCCGGACTTGCCACCCCAAACAACACGGCCGCTGGTCCAAACACCCCCATCGCTTCATGAACGCGATGGCCATCAATCCCAACGTCCAGGGTGACTTCTCGGGACCCGCCACAGAACCACCCTTCTTCTCTCGCGACAACCAGCCATCAAACGACTCAAACTCATGCTCACTTCAAGACCGACCCTGACCACACCACACCCGCCTCAGTCCACCTCGTAGTCAGCCGCTAGACGACGCAACCCGTCCAATGCCGCCTCGTCAACTCCCCCAGTCCAGTGGATCTCGACAGACGCTTCGGTGCTCCCGACCAGTTCGCGAGCCGACACTTTGATGTGTCCGCTGAGATCATAGCCGTACTGGACTTCGATCGGCGATCCGGCTGCCAAGCCCGCTGGCAGATCGACCACGCGGAAGTCTCCGATCACCACGCACGCATCAATGTCGCGGACTTCTCCCTCGAGCAACCGGATGTAAATCGCTCGAGGATTGTCCGTCGTGGTCACGAAGCGTTGAGTGACCTGGCAGGGGACTGGGGTATTCCGGGGGATCATGATGTGGTTGGAACGAATGGTCGAGTCGTTGGCATCGGTGACCTCGACACCCAGCGAGTGCGAGTTGACGTTCGAGGTGCTGATCTGCTGCAGCCGACGCCGCAATGCCTGGCCGGTTTGGCCGTCGGTGCCTTCACGCCGCGCCTCGAGAATAGCGGCGTGTATCGCCGCACCCTTGGCGACGGCGAGCGAAGGATCCAGCAGAGTACTCGGCGGCTGACCGCTAAGTTCTTCGAGCATCGTGCGGACTCCGGGAATCGCCGTCGATCCGCCGATCAACACGATGTCGTCCAATTCGGTGCCCTCGATCTCGGCCTGAACCAGCACCAGTTCGGTCGTGTCGCGAGTCCGCTGCAACAGGTCGGCCGTCGCACGCTCAAAACGAGATCGTGTCAGGTCGATCGCATGATCCCTGCCGTCATGAGTCAACACGAGAGTGGTCACCATCCGAGTGCTCAATTCTCGCTTGGCCGTCTCGCACGCCTGAGACAGCCGGAAGGCCACCTCGGGCGTCTCTCGCGGATCACTGCCACCCTGCCCGATGATCTCCTCGGCCACCTCGTCACACAACCTCGCCGTCCAATCCACTCCACCCAGCATCGTGTCTCCATCGGTCGCCCGGACTCTCAAATGAGCTGCCGTGATCTCGACCAGGGTCACGTCGAACGTTCCACCACCCAGATCGTAGACCAGGATCCTGCGCCGCCCACCAGGACCACTCGTACCCAGTGCCCCGCACATCCAAGCGTACGTCAATGCCGCCGCAGTCGGCTCGTTGATGATGTCCACCACCTCCAAACCCGCGATGCGGCCAGCGTTGCGAGTCGCCCGCCGACGCAACTCGTTGAAATAATACGGCACCGTGATCACCGCACGGCGGATCGGACCGATCTGCACTTCGGCGTCCTGACGCAAACGAGTGAGAATCAAGGAACTGAGCAGCTCCGGAGTCAGCCGGCGATCGCCATGATGTAAGGCGAATCGAGGATTCCCCATCTCACGCTTGATCGCCAGAACCCGCTGCCCCGGAGGACTCGATGCCAACAACTCGTGCGATGGATCCACCTCCGCACGATCCGCACTCGACAACAAGACCACCGATGCCGTCAAAGGCGAACCGCTGGAATTGTCGATCACACGAGGCTGACCGTCCTCCTCAAGAACAGCCAGAGCCGAATACGACGTGCCCAGGTCGATGCCGACAACCCGGTCGGTCGACTCGAGTGCGTCGCAAGACACAGACGATGAACTGCCGTCAGACATCCGCTTCACTCGATTCTGATGACTCTGTTTTGGACTCGCTCTGCTCGATTCGCCCGTCGACAATCCTCAGGATGCAGTCCCCAAGTTGCTCGGCCTCGACTCGGCTGTGAGTGATATGAAGCGTCGTCACACCGGCCTCGCGAGTGACCGTGCGGACCAGGTTGTACATGTCGCCACGAGTCTCTTCGTCCAAAGCACTAAACGGCTCGTCAAGACACAAGACGCTCGGTCGAGCCGCCAGAGCTCGGCCCAACGCCACCCTCTGACGCTCGCCTCCACTGAGACCCTCGGGACCACGATCCAACAGGTCGACGATTCCCAATAGCTCGGCCAGAGTCTTCACTCGAGACGCTATCGTCGATGCCGACTGCCGACGGATCTCCAAGGCGAAACCGATCTGGTCACGCACCGACATCCGATGGAACAGGGCGCCCTCCTGAGGCACAAAGCCGATCCCGCGAGCACCCGGCTTCAAACTCGTTACCTCCTCACCATCGATCATGATCCGACCCGAATCCAATGGCTTCAAACCACACAACGACTCGAGCAACGTCGTCTTGCCACTCCCCGTCCGGCCCATCAGGATCCCGTACTCGCCAGCCTGCAGCGAAAACGAAATGTCCTGCAAGGAAAAACTTCCGACGGTGACGCTGAGTTCTTCGACAACAATCACGAGACGGTCCGTTGGTCAATCCAGAGAATAGACAACCCGGGTCAGGCGCGAACAAGGCAACAGGCCAGGACACCCATCTCCTGACTCTACAATTCAGTTTAACCCACAGCCGACCTGCGGTCAGTACAAGCTGACTCGATTCGACAGTTATCGGGCTTACCCAACCCCCCCACCACGAAGACTCGACACCGTCGGTACAGCACGATCCACATGGCTTGCCAGTGGAGTCCCACACTGGAGGTGGCCGATACGGAAAGTGAGTGAGTTCTGCCGTCACGATCGCTCGCAACCTTCTCCCACCCAGGAGCGGTCCTCGATGTCTTCCGAACACGCCGACCACTCGACAGCAACTCCCCGCCGAATCGAACTCCTCGAAGAACAACTCCGGCAAGCTCAGAAAATGAGCACCATCGGAGCGATCGCCGCGTCGACAACTCACGAATTCAACAACATCCTGACCACGGTGATCAACTACGCGAAGATGGGTCTGAGAAGAACGGATGAGGCGACTCGGGAAAAAGCCTTCACCAAGATCCTCGCCGCCGGACAACGTGCCGCAAAAATTACCACCGGCATGCTCTCCTACGCCCGCAACAGCAAGGACCGACACGAACCCATCGACCTCGCTGAACTCGTCACCGACCTGCTGCTGCTCGTCGACAAGGACCTGCAAAAATACCGAGTCGGTCTCGATACGCGACTCGATGACGGTGTCTTCGCAGCCGTCAACACCAGCCAGGTACAACAGGTCCTGCTCAATCTCATCATCAACGCACGACAGGCGATGGACGACGGAGGCCAACTGACGATCAGCGTCCGAGCCAACTCGGACGATCAAATGGCCGAAATCCTGGTGGCCGACACCGGAAACGGGATGATGCCCGAAACGCTGGGACGGATCTTCGAACCGTTCTTCTCGACCAAAGAGGCAGACGGACAAGGACAAGGAGGGACCGGGCTGGGACTCTCGCTGTGCCGTGAAATCATCGAGTCGCACCAGGGACGGATCCGGGTCGAAAGCGCCGTGGGAAAAGGGACCCGCTTCACGCTCCGATTCCCGCTCACAGCTGCACCCTCCTCGGCAGCCGCCTGACACTCATCCGACAACTCGCTCAGGCCAAACCGCTCAACGCCAGAATCGTCGCCGCGACGCCCAGGGCACCCAGCACAATCCACCACGTCGATCGGCCCTGCCACGGCGAATGGAACACCGTGATCCACTCGCCACACGACACGCACCGCTCGGCATCCTCGTATACCAACTCGCCGCACGATGGACATTCGACGGTTTCCGATGGTCCGTCGTCGTCCCAACTCGCTTCGTCCTCCCAGCCAGATTCGTCGTCCCAATCGTCGGTCATTGGCTCGGGCTTGAAGACAAGAACAGAGACCCTGGCTAGGGACCCAGCAGGTTCGCCAACCGCCTGCGATGATACGCCAACCGCTCGTCGGATGTCATCGCCGAAAACTCGGGCAAATCGTCAAGCCGGCCGCCATCGTCGACCGGTTCGCTCGACGGATCAGACAACGACTCGGACACCGATTCCGATGACGGCAGACTGATCGTCCGGGTCTCGGTGCCCCCGTAACTCATCACACCCGTCTCTAGTACCAGGTCGTCCGCCAACGATCGGCGGGGAGTGACGTTCAACTTCTCGAGCACCGAGTGATAGGCACGGACCGCCTCGATCGGATCCAACACCCCGTCGACAATCAGTCGCAAGAATCGCACAAACGCCAGCTGGTTCTCGGAATTATTGATCTTGCGACCAAACAACGCCACGCGAGCACCGTACTTCTGAGCCTCGTGGATCAACTGAAACGCATCGAGCGTAGTGCCCGCCGATCCACCCAGGATGCCAATCACCAGGCCTGGATCGTAATGGACCAGCTCCTCGGTCGCAGCCGGACCGTGGTAGACCATCTTCAGGAACAACGGTCGAGCCGACCGGGTGACGCCGGCAAGAGTGCGAGCGATCAGGTCGTTGATGAAGCCGGGCAACAGGTCCGCAGTCACGCAATCCTTCAGATTCGGGTCGAACACCTCCAGGAAATGCCGGAACCCCTTCCGCTCGGCCTCGTCACGAAACACGCCGTACGCCTCGATCGTCTCGAGATCCAGATCGCGGTCGTTGGTGAAAGTAACCGAGTAGAGTCCGAGATCAGCGCCCGAGGTGCGTTCGTCGGTCTCGCAATCCAGATGACCACACTGGATGTGGTCGATCGAAGCCGTGCGGTACGGCTTCGATGCCGATTCGTGAATCCGACCGCCACGCACAACATGAATGTCGGTCGTGTCGTTGGCTCGAACCGCCGGAGTCACTTCGCTGTTGTCGAACAACCGCTCGCCAATCGTCAACTCCTCGTTCGTCGAGGCCGACATCAACATGATGTCCACCAAACCGCCACTGACGATTTCCCGCATCATGTCGCGGTACTCGGCCAACGATCGGAACTTCCACTCCACGTCGTGACGCTCCGGAGACCGTCCCGGTGCACCCATGCCAAACGCCATGTCCGCGTCCTTGGCGTCGGCCAGAATGAACTCGCGACTGCCCGATGGATCCAAGGCGATCGCCGACAACTTGCGGTCCAAGGACTTGGTGCTGAATTCGGTCATCTGGAAATATCTTTGAAAAAATAATACGGACGACGTCGGCCGAAATCGTCCGACGACGCTGCCAATGGACTACTCCGAAAGTGCCGACATCACCTGGTCGGTGATCGCCGAAACCAGGTCCTCGGATGGGGCAGATGAACCGGCGGCGGCGGTAGCGGCGGTGGTAGCGGCGGCGGCGGTGGACGTTGACGCCTGCTGCAGGTAGCCGGGGAACGACGGAGCCGGGGCGAAGGCCTTCTGAGTCGGCGGCTGGCCACCGTAGCCCTCGACGAAGGACGTGTTGCCACACAGGTCGCAATCGGGTTTGTGGAACCGAGGATCGTCGAATCCGAGTTTCTGCTTCAGCTCCAGCAGTTCTCGTGCCTCACGCTCGTCGAAATAGTTCACGTTGCCCAACTGCTTGGCCAACAACAGAATCCGGCAATACGCGTCCAGAATCTCTGTCTTCCAATACGCATCGACCAGGTCCTTGCCAAAACTGACCGTGCCATGGCTGGCCAGGATGATCGTGTTGGTTCCCTCAAGAAACGGGATCACCGTGTCCGCAAACGACTGTCCACCGGGAGTTTCGTACGGAGCCAGCGGCACCTCGCCCATGAACACCTCGACCTCGGGCAAGACACACTGAGGAATCGGCTCGCCGGCGACGGCGAATGCGGTAGCGTGAGGTGGATGGCAGTGCACGACGGCTCGGACGTCGGGACGCTGCTTCATGATCGTCAGATGCAACAACACCTCGCTGGTCCGCTTGCGACGACCGGCAATCTGGTTCCCATCCAGATCCACCGCACAAATGTCCTCGGGCTCCATGAACCCCTTGCAGATCATCGTCGGCGAACACAGCACCTCGTTCTCACCAACCCGGATCGAGATGTTCCCGTCGTTGGCCGCGGCGAATCCCTTGTTGTAAACCCGACGCCCGATCTCACAGATCTCCTCCTTCAACGCCCGATCATGAATACCTCGTCCCCATTGTGTCTCGGTCATCGCTGATCCCTTCTGATATTGACTAGTCAGTTCGAAAAAACGTTGTTGAAAAATGCACTCAGTTCAGGTCGATCGTGTCGAGAATTGCAGCGTTGTAGGCATCCAGTGGCTTGGAGTCCGGCAGGAACGGATTCGACGCCTCGGGCCCCTCGGCCACCGCGATCATCGCTCCAAGCCCCGCACGCTGCTCGTCAAGCAACACCAGCGGCTCGCCACGACCACCCGGCTTGCCGGCAAGTCCGTCGGCCGAAAACGGGACGGCAATCAACCACGTGGCACCATCCAAACTCGGGTGACACGCCGACAGCGTCACGTTGCCAATCACCTCGGCGACACGCATCAACTGACCCTCCACGTAAACAGTGTCTCGAATCGCATCGGTTCGCTTTCGTTCAATGACTTCACGATGGCCAATCCTCGGGCACCCGAGGCGACTCGGCTGCCAGGCAGGTCTCGACAATCTGACGCGACTGCCAGGCTCCAGTCGCCAACGGACACGCCACCACCAGGTTGGCTCCCAGTCGCACCAGCAACCCGGCCGCTTCCTCGGCATCCCGCACCACCACCGCTCGTACCTGCGATCGACGGTTGGCCAGGCAGGCAAGACGATGAGGCTCTCGAGACAACACCACCACGCCAGACCCCTCGACACTCGAAAGACGCTCGCACACGCGAGACACCGCCAACTCGATCCCCTCGGACCGCTCCGAAACCAAACCACGCAGCTCCGCGACATCCGAACCCACCAGCAACAGCAGCCAACCCGGCTCCGACTGACCGTCCGAACCGCATCCCAGTTGGCCGACTTCCAAATCGACAGTGACCAACAACTCGTGCCGAGCAATCAACTCGCGAGCCGTTGGTGTCAGGATCGATGACTTCCGGATACGCAACTGACGCGTCTCGGACGTGATCCGCTCGGACAACATCTCGCCAGTCACAATTCGCTCGACACACTCAACCTCATCGCCACCGCCCGCAACGACTGGCTGCACAGATGTGCCTGCCTCGCCGACTCCGCCCGACATGTCGTCCGCCAGCCGACGCTCGACTGCGACGACGATCTGTTCGATGAGATTCGCGTCGGGGATGGTCATGAGTTGATGACCCCGATAATGGCCCAGCGGGCCGGAGCGTTGTCGGATCCGAGCATGCGGCGGACCGATCGGCCGTCACTGGTCAACAACACGCGGTCTCCAGTCCGGCTGCTCACCGCATCAATCACCACCATCGGGTCTCCCTCGGCAGCCGACACAGCATCGAGTGGCTGTACCAGGACCAGGCGCTCGGCCTCGAGCGAGACGTGCTTGACGGTGGCCGTGGCACGGCCGATGACGCGACCCCAACGCATCAGTTGCTCCCCGAAGACGCGATCAAGGACGAACGCCGCTGTCGAGTGAACGTCAATGGGTTGGTCACGCCTTCGCCAGTCGGAGTGGCAATCGTGAACGAAAGGTACCCCTCACCGCCCAGGCCCAATCCTGCCATGCTCGGACCGTTCTTGATAAACAGAGTCGTGTTCATCGCGCGGTCCATTTCGGCCATCCTGCCAATGTCACGCGAATGAATCAGGCCGGTGTGGCCGTAACCGTGCTCGGCCGCCAATGCCAACTCGATCCCCTCCGATGCGTCCCGACAACGGACAAACGGCAGACACGGCATCATCTGCTCCTCGGGAACAAACGGGTTGTCCGTCGACGTTTCGCCGAACAGGATCTGAGTGCCAACTGGAACCTTGACCCCGATCCGCTCGGCCAAAACCTCGGCGTCGGCACCAATCAAATCGCGGTTCAACACGTGGTGACCGCCGGGCTCGGTCGGAGCGGAAAAGGCGACCGAGGCCATCTGGTCCATCTGGTCCGGTGTCAGCTGGTAGCCACCGCTCCTGGCAACCGACTCGAGTAACTCGTCGAAAATCGATTCGACCGCGAACACCTCCTTCTCGCCAATACAAAGCAGGTTGTTGTCGTAGGCAGCCCCCTGGACGATCGACGACGCCGCGTTGCTCAGATCGGCCGTTTCGTCGACGACGACCGGAGGATTTCCCGGGCCGGCGACGATCGCTCGCTTGCGACTGGCCAACGCCGCTCGAGCCACTCCCGGGCCTCCCGTGACGACCAGCAATTTCACTCCCCGATGCTCGAAAATCTCGCCGGCCGTCTCCAAAGTCGGCTCGCTGACAATCGTGACCAGGTTCTCGACACCGATCGCTTCATGAATCGCACGGTTGAATCGCCTCACACCCTCGCAGGCGATCCGAGCACCCGACGGATGAGGGTTGACGACCAGAGTATTCCCCGATGCCACCATGTTCACGACGTTGCCGGCCAGAGTGGGCAGGGAGTGAGTCACCGGGGTGATGACGCCGATGACGCCAAACGGAGCGTACTCGGTGATGGTCAGACCATTGTCACCGGACATCGCGTCGCAACGCAGAAACTCGGTGCCGGGAACCAACTTGATGATCTGCAACTTCTCGATCTTGTGGTCCAAACGGCCAATCCGAGTCTCCTCGAACTCGGCTCGACCCAACTCGTCACTCTGCATCGAACAGATGCGGACCACGCAGGCGATCGCACGGGCCCGGTCCTCGATCGTCTTGCCCTGCAACTGAATAAATGCCCGATTCGCCGCGTCCACCGCGTCGTCAACCTTCGTGAAAACGCCCCAGTCGCCGTCGGCCGACGTCTCCTCACTCAAACCCGCACTCGACCGACTTGGAGTCTGGTTGCCCAGTTGCGACAGAACCTCTTCCACCACGGTACGTACGGCCTGTTCGTTAGCTTGGATCATCAGTTCACCTCAGTTCTTTTAGTTGGCAGTCAGGTTGGATTCGCTTGGCTTGGTCTGCAGTTACCTCGACGTTCTGACGACGGGGCCGGTGGCTGGTTTGATGGGTTCTCAACACACGTCAGTTGGGGACGGGCACCAGCCGGTTGCCGACGTGGACCTGGTCGACGATGCCCACGATGGCGGCGTCGATCGGCAGAGTCTTTGTCTGGTCGGTGAAACGGGCACTCGAACCCTGGACACACAACACCACCTCGCCCTCGCCGGCACCAACGGTGTCGACGACGATGAACGTGCGTCCGGTTGTCTTCAGTTTCGCTTGAGTCTTCTCGTCGATCCGCAATGGCTCAACGATCAACAGCTTCTGGCCAATCATCGATTCGACCTTCTGGCTCGAAACGATGCTGCCGGTGATCTTTGCTATGAACATCGCCGCCGGTCTCCACAACCTCTTCGAGTTTCAGACTCCTTCGCCCAACAACTCGGCCGCCTGCCGAGCCACAATCAACTCCTCGTTCGTCGGAACCACCCAAGTCGCTACCTGGCTCCCCGACAACGTGATCTCGAATTCACTCTCCCCCACGCCCGCAGCCGATTCATTCGCCACCTCGTCAATCTCCAATCCGCACCACCGCATTCCCTCACACACCCGGCTGCGGATCCCCACACTGTTCTCTCCAATGCCACCGGTGAAAACCACCATCTCGCAGCCACCAAGGACGGCCATCTGCTGAGCCAGATAGCCCCGGATCGCGGCGACAAAATGATCGACCGCCAGGATCGCTCCGGAATGACCCTCGGCAGCAGCCTGTTCGAGATCCCTCAAGTCTCCGCTGAGACCGCTGAGACCCAACAGGCCGCTTCGGGTGGCAAGATCGTCGAGAAGCTCGTCGAGTCCCCGGCCGGTGGCTCGCATCAGGACCGGTAAGGCAAATGGGTCGAAGTCGCCGACTCGGTTGTTGTGAGGCAATCCGCTCTGAGGACTCATCCCCATGCTCGCAGCACGCGAAACTCCCGAATCAATCGCAGCCAACGAACTGCTACCACCCAGATGACAGGAAATCAGCTTCAGATCGTCCCGACCAGTCAACTCGGACATCCGAGTCGCTATGTAACGGTGGCTGGCACCGTGGTAACCCCAGCGACGCACTCCGTACTGCTGCCACTCGGCCGGAACAGCGTACACCCGCTGCGACTCGGCAATCGTCTCGTGGAAACCCGTCTCCAAAGACGCCACGAGAGGAATTTTCGGGAAGGCACTTTGCAGCTGACGCATCGCCGCGACGTAGGGAGGATTGTGGGCCGGAGCCACATCGGACAGCGAATCCATTCGATCCAGCAAGATGTCATCCACAAGACGGACACCCGAAAGTTCCGCGGCGAAGACCGCCTTGAAACCAATCGCCGATATCTCCTCGATTACCGACAAACAGCCTTGCTGGGGATCCACCAACGCGTCCAGGCAAATGCCCACCGCGACCGCATGATCCGACACCGTCGACGTCGACTCCAACACGCTCGCATCGGATCCCGAAACCGCAGTGATCTCGATCGACACGCGACTGGACTCCTCGCCAATGCGATCGATCGCACCGCGAGCCAGTTGACGTTCACCGTCGAGATCGTACAGCCGAAACTTGAAGCTGGTCGACCCGAGATTGGCGACAAGGACTTTCATGGTTCGTTCCTTCAAACCTCCGGACTCCCAATCAAGACAAAAACATCTCGATCAGCCCGTCGGCCGGTCGAGGAATGACGTGAGCAGACACGAGTTCGCCGGCGTCTGCGGCCGCCTGAGACCCTGCGTCCACCGCCGCCTTCACACTGCCCGTGTCGCCTTCGACCACCGCTGTGATCCAGCCGCCTCCCAACGTCACTTTGCCGGCGATTACCACGTTGGCTGCCTTGACCATCGCGTCGGAAGCGACTGTATGAGCCACCACGCCGCGAGTCTCTACCAGTCCGATCGATTCACCACTCATGAGACTGCCTCTCTTCTTTGAGTCCGATTGGAAATCTCTGCCAGCCTCCACATGGAGACTCATCAGGAACCATCACACGCTGCCGGAATGCGAACAGCCAAACCCGAACCATTCGCCTTGGACACGCTCGATGCATCCGGCCTACCAGGCCGACTTCAGTCGGAACCGGGCAACATCGAAACGAGTTCATCGTGAGGTCGAGGAATCACCTGGACACTGACGACCTCGCCGACCTTGCTCGCGGCACTCGCACCCGCGTCAACAGCCGCCTTGACTGCCGCCACGTCGCCAACCAAGAAGCCGGTCACCAGGCCGCCACCGACCTGACGCCATCCACGCATCTCGACGTTCGCCGCCTTCAGACTCGCGTCGCATGCCTCGATCAGGCCCACAAGCCCACGAGTCTCGATCATTCCCAATGCTTCCATTTTCTTCGCCATCTCTCAGGTCTCCTACTTCCTAACCCAGGGGGGGGGTAATCACGGTATTCTGCAAACGGCAACACGCCGCTCGACTCAATACTCCTCGTCTCAGCTCAATACAGGATTCCCGCGACAATTCACGAGATCCCAGAATGTTGTTTCGTGTTCGCTCGTTTCAATGACAGGCACACTCTGCCGCTTTCTGCAGCAACACCCGGTCTGCTGCCGACAGGTTCACCGCGTTTCCCTCGTCCGTGTCGATGTGGACCTCCAGACGAATCTCCTCGCCCGCACGCACCACCAAACCTTCCAGCACACTCGTGCAACCGGACGACTCGATTCGCAATTGCATCGCCTCGCCCGCTTCGACTCCGTAATGAATCAAGTCCGATGGACCCATGTGGACGTGACGCATCGCACGGATCAGACCCGATTCCAACTCGACCGATCCATGTGGCCCCACCAGCAGACATCCCGGAGTGCCCTCGAGGTCGCCGCTGATTCGCACCGGCAGGTCCAGGCCCAAAAAGATGCCGTCCGTCAGAGACAACTCGACCTGAGTCGCACCGCGGCATGGGCCCAGCACGCGGACTTCCGGGAGCATCCGACGACGTGGACCGACGACGGCGACCGTCTGCCGAGCCGCAAAATAACCGGACTGGTACAACTCCCGATCCACCTCCAACTCGGCTCCAGGACCGTACAACAACTCAAGATGCTCGGGCGACAAATGGACGTGACGAGCCGATACGTTGACGATCAGCGGGTTCGGAGCGGCACCATCACACGGTGCCGCGACCGCTGGCGACGATTCCGTCGATGATCCCTGACTCAAGGCCGCACGCACCAAGGCCTCGATCTCAACCCGAGACACGTCGGCCAGAGAATCTGCTGCTGGACTCATCACGATC
>Ga0209403_10001170_pt1 | contig 34980 bp, 33 predicted proteins | sample ArcticOcean_MG_C_8_FD_187440 | JGI IMG/M metagenome (GOLD analysis project Ga0209403, IMG submission 187440) | Marine microbial communities from western Arctic Ocean - ArcticOcean_MG_CB11_86 (SPAdes) (version 2) | ecosystem: Environmental > Aquatic > Marine > Oceanic | place: Arctic Ocean...
TTAGAGCCAGGTTGGACTTCTCTATTTTCTGTCCTTCCCCCCGCAATTTGATATAATTGGTATGCTGTTGCAAACATACAGTCGGGTTTGAGATGGAGATAAGGTAATGGGGCGTACCGCTTTTTTGTACCAATCAATTATTATCACTTTGTTAATTTTAACAATGTCCTCTTGCGGTTCATCCGATGCTAGTCCAGAGCCAGCTGAAGCTCAAAATGATTTGAGAAATTATTCTGGGGCTTCTACTCCCACACCTGTTAAAGATGTGCAGGTAAATCCATCCAGAAAGATTCCGTCAGTTCCCTCTATTCCGAAAATGCCATCTGGCCCCGCACCAATACCTAAATCAGCTGTGCAAATACCTTCAATTCCCCAATTGCCGCCTGTGGGAGGACTTTGTGCTAACGATGGTCCTGGAGGGCCTGCATACGATGGCCCGGGAGGTCCTGCCTACGATGGCCCGTTAGGTCCTTGTGATGACGGTCCCGGTGGCGCGTGTTCTATGCTCGGGAATGATTGTCCAAAAGTTTGTAGTTGTAAAAATTGACCTTCGTGCTTCCTTCCAACAGGCAAGACTTCAACGTTTGGTCCTCTAACGGTAAAATACTGGACAATAAATTTACTCTTCAGACTACAGAACTTGGACATTGCCAAAGCTCTTCTGAAGCTTTTATGTCTTTTACCTATTCTAATAATTGAATAGCATCCTCCAAGTGGTCAGCCGTCACCGATAGATATACCTGCGTGGTGGCAAGGCTAGAGTGCCCCAGAAGTTCCTGTATTACTCTCAAATTTACGCCACAACAAAAATGCCGTTACCAACAGGATGGCCGACACAATAATCTAGTATTGGAATTTGGTCACAAAATGGTCACCAACTCTTGAGGATGTATGAATAAGGGCTAAGACTGTTAGTGAAGATTAGCCTCTGTGCTGAGTACAAATGAAGACAAACTAATCTTCAAAGTGCTCTACTAAAACACCCTTAGTACAATTCAATAACCAATAGTTAGTTCTTAGATTTTTCGCCTTCGTATCCTTCCGTTTCCATGATTTTAGCAGCACTGCTATGGTCGGCAACATTGCTGAGCCTAGCGACATCACCTTTTTTCCAAGTTTCTCTATTGTTAATTACAAAATCTAGGGAGTCACGGTAGTCATCAAGCATATGATTGATTTCAGGTATTACGTATCTTGCGACGAGATCCCAGCTACGCTTGGTGTTTTCTCTATTTGCCCAATCATGTGCAAATCCTATTACAGCACCAAATCCTCCTGTTACTTCAATGAATTCTCCGATTTTATTAATTAAATCATCAGGTGTTCCAATTACAGCAGTACTTGACTCTGAGAAGGCAGTTTCATCGACCGCTTCATCGGGAGTTTTGTATATCACACCTTCATCGGGATTCAATACCGAAGTTCTATATTCATTATTATGTCGAAATAAACCATCTCTAGCTTGTTCTCTAGCTAAATCACGCGTTTCAGCAATGTGCCAGCTCATTAGTACGCGCCAATTTTCTCTGCTTACTTGATTGCCATGCTTTGTTGCTGATTCTTCAGCAAATCCCCATTGTGTTGAAAGAGATTTAAGACCCTGAGAAGCCATTCCTCCAATTGAAATTACACCAGTTTCATATTTTCCAGATAATGTCATCCCTGATGGAGTAAATGTTGATGCAACTACAAACTCCATATTTTCTTGTAATGGGCGTAATTGCAGTTTGGCATCTTTTAAAGTAAACCATTCCGATTCATAAGAAAATCTTTCCCCGGCAAATAGTCTTTTAATAACTCCAATCGCCTCATCTTGTCTTGCTCGTTGAAGCATAGGATCTATTCCAAATGTGTGTGCATCTGATGGAAGGGCTCCCGGTCCAGAACCAAAAATCAGCCTACCTCTAGACTGGTAGTCTAATTGAACAAGTCTTTGGGCAACCATGAAAGGATGATGATAGGGTAGTGAAATTACTCCAGTCCCTAATTTGATTCGATGAGTTCGTTCAGCAGCGGCAGCTAAAAAAACTTCCGGAGATGCAATCGTTTCCCATCCCGTTGAATGATGTTCCCCGCACCAAAATTCATCAAATCCTAAATGGTCTAAATGTTGGGCCAGTTCTAAATCACTTTGTAACTGTAATAAAGGATTTTCGCCAATAGGGTGATGAGGTGCAATAAATGTACCGAAACGCATTTTAGTCATAATTCCCCTTCTAGTATGAATGTCCATGAATAATATAATATTAATTAAAACAACACTAGCATATACTGGTGGAGACGGGGGAGGGTCGAACTCCCCGTCCAAAAAACATCCCGGCGAGAATATGCTACAGGTTTATTCGATCGTTAATTTCGACTGGACAGATTCTGATCGACAAGCGTCTATCCAGACTATCCGATAGTCTTTAGCCAGATATATCGGTGTCTAACCGGCTGCACCCTGTTTATTTGTCGCTCTTTCGGTTCCTTCAGGGATCAGAAGCGAAGAACGTAGCCGCTTTAAGCGGCTAGTGCTAGCTGTTTGTTGCCAGTTATATTTTTGCCACTTGTTAACGAGGGTGATGGCATCCCCGACCTGCAATCCTGCGGTAACATCTTCTGTCGAATCCGCGCGTCCCCATATATTTATATTTTATCATTCTTAGTCAAATTAATATATCATTTCACTTTATAACTGTGTTGAATGTAGCTACAATAATCAAACTATTGTTTAGGAGAATCATAAATATGCTTAAATTTGCTGCTAACTTGAGTATGATGTTTGCCGAGGCGGAATTTTTAAATAGGTTCAATCTTGCTTCAGAAAATGGTTTTAAAGGTGTCGAGTATTTGTTTCCATATGACTATGACGCAGAACAATTATCAGATTTACTGAAAACCAACAATTTGATACAGGTTTTGTATAATCTTCCGGCCGGAAATTGGGCTCAAGGTGATAGAGGTATTGCCTGTGATCCCAATCGAGTAGATGAGTTTAAAGATGGGATAACTTTAGCTGTTAAGTACGCAACTAAATTACAATGCGGACTAGTTAATTGCTTGGCAGGGATTAAGCCGGACGATGTTTCACATGAACTAGCCGAGAAAACTTTTGTAAGTAACCTTCAATATGCGGCACCAATTTTAGCAAAAATAGGAGTTAATTTAATTATTGAGAGTATTAATACTCGGGATATTAGCGGGTTTTATTTAAATAATACAAAACATGCCAGATCGATAATTGAAAAAGTAAATCATCCGAATCTTTTTTTACAGCATGATATTTATCATATGCAAATCATGGAAGGTGACTTGGCAAGAACAATCGAAAATAATATTGATTTTATTAAACATATTCAATTAGCGGATAATCCGGGACGTCATGAACCTGGTACGGGCGAAATCAACTATGATTATTTACTTCCGTTTATAAACAACTTAAATTATGACGGATGGATTGGATGTGAATATGTTCCGGAAACTACGACAGATAATAGTTTGCGATGGTTGGATAAATATAAATAAAGTTTCAATCTAATGTAGAAAGTTAAAAAAGGAATTCTGATGAAAATTTTAATAATTCATGGTGCGGGAATTAATATGCGAGGAAAATCACAGGTCGATATATTTGGAACGAAAACGATGAATGACTACACTAAACAGATCAATCAATATGCAGAAACCCTAAACATCGATGTCGATATATTCCATTCGAATATAGAAGGTGAAGTCATTAACAAAATTTATCAGTCGCACTTAGATGGATATGATGCGGCTATAATAAACCCAGCAGGGTATTCTTCTGGATATCCTGCTCTTGCCGCAGCAATTACACAGGTGGAATATCCTACTATCGAAGTTCATATATCTAATCCCGCAGCGAGAGGTAATGTTTCGCAGATATCGCCCTCATGTAAAGGTGTCATTACAGGATTCGGATTGTACGGATATTTTATAGCGTTACAAGCCATCTATGAAATTATTAAAACTCAATAAGGATTCACTTAAAATGAGACGTTATTTGGCCCCATTTGTATTTGCTATAAGTGTTTTTATGGCATGTGAAACGCAACCCGAATTTGAAGGGACACGTAATATCAAACAATACGATTCTCTTCCTGAGATGTTAATAGACAAATCCCTAGATTACAAAGCAGTTTTTGAATTAGATGCGGGGAAATCTTTTACTGTGGACCTGTATGAGAAACTTGTTCCAATAACAGTGAATAATTTCGTGTTTTTAGCTCAAGAAGGTTATTATGATGGAACGACTTTCCATAGAGTTATTGAAAACTTTATGGCTCAAGGAGGAGATCCAACTGGTACAGGTAGAGGTGACCCGGGATATTATTTTGACAATGAATTTCATATAGATGCATTGCATAACATGGAAGGGGTTTTTTCTATGGCTAACAAAGGAATTATTGATGGAAGAGGCACTAATGGAAGCCAATTTTTCATTACATTTAGAGCTACAAACTCATTGGATGGATATTTACCTTATTCAAACAAATTGAAACAATGTGAGTCCCCTAGAAATTCGTGCCATTCTGTTTTCGGACAAGTAATATCTGGAATGGATTCGGTTAAAGCCTTGACGTTAAGAGATCCTTCTACTGCAACTGTACCGGGAGATTTGATAAAATCTGTCACAATTATTACGGACTAATTGTGACAGGTTTCTTACTCAGTCGATGATTTACTTATAAATTGAAATAGTTTTCCGGAGGTTCCTATCCATGTGTTATTATCGATTACTGAACCGTTAATAATCGGTGATGAATTTATTCTTACCGTCGATTGTATATTATGTGTTTTCATATATATTACTTCTGCTTTGAACTTAAAAATGACTTCTGATAGTTCTTTTATATTTAATTCCTTACCATTAATTGAATCTCTGTTAATGACACTTTGCACCAACGACTTTTTTATATTGGAAAAATCAACTAATTGGTTTCCATTTTCATCTATTAAGTATCCGAATGGATGAGTTTTGTTACGCCGATATAAATATCCTCCAGCTATAATTATAGAAAAACCTGCAAATACGACAGCTATCAATATGATTGCAAATAAAGTTATATTCAAAGTCGTTTTCGATATTGAATTAACTAATATGGATTGAGTTGGAAGGTCATAATAGGTGGATGCATATTCCAGGTTTATGCCAAAATCAATAGAGTATTCTCCGATCTCTTTAGGAGTAAATATAACATCAAACATCCATGCTTTTCCGTCTGAGTTGCTACGCCTAGGGATTATTTTAACCATGTTAGAATCTGAAACACCATTATTGCTGTAAATAGAAGAGCTTATTGATTCGGGATTTATCGCATAAGGATTTTCATTGATTTTCACATAAAGTGTAGCGATATTTGAAGAACTATTAGTATTAATATCTGTCGCATTTAGTGCATCTATGATTAATCTAGGAAAAGCTATTGATTCAAATTCATTATTTGCTATTAAGCTAAATTTATCGTACCCATCCCACTTCATTTGTAACTTTACTTTGTAAAATCCTGGCATGGTTATTTGAGGTATAGCAATTGAAAAATAACCATCGTTTTCTATTGCATCACCGTTTACTCCCAAATCATTCATTTCGTATATAGTTGCAGTACCTTCAGGGTTGATTAAGGATAACTGAATATTAACCGATTCCTTTAAAATGATTACTGATTTCGTGTTATCTGTGACATAGCTGACTAAAATTAATGAATCTCCTTGAGAAACTTGGTTTTGAGAATTGAGGAGATTGATTTCGTATTTATTTTTTGTCATGCCCCAAGCAGATATTTCACCGTTTATATTGTTAATTTCAACTGACCATTTTCCGGGCATAGGGTCTGTGATTTCCCATATGATCGAATGAGGTGATTCAGTCACTGTTGAAGAAGTACGATCTCCTACATACGATTCTATTCCGTACGGATTTATTAGTCTCAAAGAGCCATGGATGTCCTCTTTAAAAAATAACAAGGTTATATTTTTAGTTCCAGGGCTCACTTCTATTTTTTGCAGTAATGTGTCAGCGGGTTTCAATTGAGTTGATTGTATAAATTGTAATGAACCACTAAATTTGTCCAACATAATCGAATCACTGAAATCCTTCAATACAAAAGGGGAAATGAATGAACTTGAAAATCCGTTACTCATTTGAGCATATCTTTCAACTAGATTAACCATACTTTGAGGAGAATCAGGCAGGTTAAATCCATATATTTTCCAAGAATTAGCAGCATAAAGTTTTGCTATTGGATCTATAAATTCCCTCTTCACATTTTCTGAGTCTGCTTCAGACATTAGAATTGGTACGGGACTACCTCCGATTATAAAAATTCCAGACCCTGAATTTGCATTGATGGACTCTAAAAAATTATATGCTTGTAGCATACTGTCATTAACTTCTAATCCAATGTCATTGGAATAAATATGAGCATTAATTATATCGGCTAATTCAGCAGACATGGTTTTAGAAGTCGAATCTACTTTATACGGTCCATGATAATCCTTACCATTGGAAATTTTATCAATTGAAGTAAAATAAAATTCATCATCTGGAGATAATGTAGAAGCAACATTTAGAAGAGAAGTTAAAATGTTAATGCTTTGATCCGAGTTTTTGTTTAACGCATTTATATCTAACATGAATATAAACGTTCTATTTGAGTTTAATATAGTAGTGTCATTAGCGAATATTGATAATGGATTGTACACGCTTAAAAATAAAACCGAAGCAAAAATAAAACTCATTAGTAGATTTGTATAACGATAGCGTTTCATATTTGCCTTGGATATGTTTTTTAACATAAAAAATTTGTTTTAGCACAGGTATTACATGATAATAAACATAATTTGTATATTCAATTAGAATTAAGGTTACTTAATACAGGATATTGTGTGAAGAACGTAATTTGAAGATAAAAAAGAATGTTTTTTATATTTTAATGGTATTTTTATTGATGTTATCTACTAGTTGTCATCGGGTAATTCAAGAAACACATAATGAAAACCATAGTGTTATAGGCCTTATCACGGAAGTTAAGGACGTTTCACTACGAGATATAAATTTTTTTGAATTAACTGACTTTAATGGGAGTGAATTTATTTTCCACATGCCGCAAATTAAGAGAGGATTTACCCCGTCTCATTTGATGCAACACATGGTTTCAGGAGATCCAGTAATTATTACATATGTGAAAAATAATGATATGTGGGAAGTGATTAACATAGAAGATTATAAATAAATTCTAATAAGAAGGTTTTTTTCTATATTTAAAACTGAGAATTATAACGCAAGTTACAATTGTTAAAAATATGAATATAAAAAAAATACCTGCATAGGATGTAGGTATAAACGTTTCTGAATGAACGTTACTGCCAGTTATGGTTATAGGAAAAAATATGCTGTGTTTTCTATCAGGGATCGTGGAAATTTCGACTTCTACGTTCCATTGTCCAGGTTGATATAATGTTAGATTGGCAAAATAAATGTCTGGGTTATTTGGAGAATTAACTGCTCTAGACATGAACGATTCTTTATTTGAGTTTACTATAATTGTTATTATGGCTTTTTCAACAGGATCATCACTGTTGAGATGAGTAGGGTAGATTCTAAATTGGACAGGCCCGACTACAGGAGTATTAGGAAGTATTTGAACCATGATGTTATAGGTTGATATTTCTCCGTTAAATACGATGTTCTTAGCATCAGCATCAGCATCAGCATCAGCATAAACAGAAGTGGGCATAATATATATTAAAAAAATAGTGATAAATATTAGTTTGGTAATGTGAGAATACAATTTTGCCACTCTTGTCCTTGATTATTAGGATAAAATACACATTGATAATTATATCAAATGAAAATAGCAACTTTTAGATTATGCGGTCCATTAAATTGTTATAATTGGAATTTAGTTGGTGGGCCCGGCAGGGATCGAACCTGCGACTAATCGGTTATGAGCCGACCGCTCTAACCACTGAGCTACGGGCCCTTGTATAAAGAGGGGGAGTTCTCTTATTTAAAGAGTATTGTTATTAGCTACTTTTCACAAGTATGAAGTTGTTGGAGTTTCTCGTTTTTAGTTGAATAAAATTAGACAATAATATTGTCTTTTACACAAGGCATGTAGTCAAGGATATAATAAACACCTACTTTATGTAGGAGTAATCTCGAGTCATTTCAATACTAAAATTTCCCAATATGGTTTTTAGTTGTCTCCATAGTTTTCAATGATTGTTCCATTTATGTGATTATTTTCTAGGATTTGTTCACAAGAATGAACAATCTACCTTTTACTAAAATTCCACCATTCGATTGCAGTAATATATATAATGCTTGAAACTCATATATTTTATTGACTTAACATTAGTATAATTAATAACATTTTTATATTTGGAACTTTTGCTAGTTAAAACTAATTACATTTTATTTATTAAAAGTTACAATTGACCTGAATTTTGTTTATATATATTGTTTCTTATCATAATTAAGACTTTGTGATTATATTGTTTGATATTATTAAAAAACCAAGTGTATTTTGTTTGCTGGCCATTTGTTTCACATGTTTTTCCTGTTCGGATATAGAAAAACCTGTTTTATTAATACAGGATAATTCCGATTCGGCTCAAATAAATCCAAATTTGAACATTAATACTTTACCTGATGCAGGTGAAAGGAGTTTGGATAACATTGTTGAAAACAAAACTGGAACAATGGGTTTAGAAATAAATGACCAATTTTACGAATCGATTATCACTGATGTTTATGGTGCCGAGTTGCCATATTTCGTAAGCATGTATGATGAGGCTGTGGGATTAACAATACCACAGATTCACGGTACCAGAATAAACGGAGAAAAAAGTATTATAGGTACCTCTGGTACTCCTACGATAATAATAATACTTGCTCATTGGTGTCCGTATTGTCGTAATGAAGTCCGAGATTTATCTCCTTATTTGAAATATTTAGAACAAATTGAGGAAGTAAAAATAGTAACTATACTTACCAGCATAAGTAAAAATAAGTCTAATTATCCTCCGCACGAGTGGCTGAAACTAGAAAAATGGTCTTTACCTACGATGGTAGATACTTCAGACTCTGATATAGCAAAAGCTCTAGGAGTTTCTTCTTTCCCTTTTTTTATTGCTTTTGATGCTAAAGGAGAGATAATCGTCAGATTGCCTGGACGACTAGGCATAACTGGACTCTCTAATTTGATTAAAATTATGAGTGACATTAAAACGGAAAATTTATCATAAAATCAAATGATTCCAGATAAGGAGATCAGCTAATGCCAATATCTAAAAAAATATTAAATTTGATGAAACAAGGTTCTTGGATAAGAAAAATGTTTGAAGAAGGAATAGCGTTAAAAGCTGAATTCGGAGAAGAAAATATATTTGACTTGTCTTTGGGAAATCCAGTTATCAATCCACCGAAAGAGTTTTATGATCAATTGAAATTAATTTCAATTGATCCAAAGCCAGGCATGCATAGATATATGCCCAATGCAGGATTACAAATTACAAGAGACGCTGTTGCAAAAGAACTCAGCTATGAAACAAATTTTCAGTTTACAGGAAATCAAATCATTATGACTTGCGGTGCTGGCGGTGCGTTGAATGTAATTATAAAAACTCTAATGGATCAAAATGACGAGTTGATTATTTTTGCGCCGTTTTTTGTTGAATATAAATTTTATGCTGATAATCATGGGGCTAAGTGTAAAGTCATACCTCCTGACGACAGATTTTTACCTGATATGAAGTCTTTTGAAGATTCTATTACATCACGCACTAAAGCTGTTTTAATTAACTCTCCAAATAATCCAACAGGAGTTCTATATACTGAAGATACGTTGAAAAATCTAACTACTATAATTAAAGCAAAAGAAAAAGAATTAAACACAGAGATTTTTTTGATAAGCGATGAACCATATCGAAAAATTATTTTCGACGAATTAAATTACCCTCATATATTTCAATATCATGTTCGGACAATCGTTGCGACATCTCATTCAAAAGATTTAGCTATACCAGGTGAAAGAATAGGGTATATTGCGGTAAATCCAGAAATGCAATCATCAGAAGAATTAATAGATGGACTTGTATTTTGTAACAGGACTTTAGGATTTGTTAATGCTCCTGCATTGATTCAACATATAGTGTCTCAGCTTCAATCAGTTACAGTAGATGTAACTGATTACGAAAGAAAACGCAATTATTTATATGAATCATTGACAGAATATGGCTATTCCATAGTGAAACCGCAAGGCGCTTTTTATATGTTTCCGAAATCTCCCATACCAGACGATGTCCAGTTCGTAGAAGAGCTTAAAAACGAAAAAATTCTTGCTGTGCCTGGGACGGGTTTTGGTTTCCCAGGACACTTCAGGATTTCATATTGTTTGGAAGACAAGACTATCAAAGGTGCTTTACCGGGATTACATAAAGCAATTAGTAAATATAAGAATTGATTTATATAGGTGATTTGTCTTTAAGTCCAAATCCTGTTAACGGAATTAATACGGAATCATTTTTCCCGATAATTTTGTTTTGAGTTAATTTATGTAACCCTGCCATTGCGGCAGCGGCAGTTGGTTCAACGTATAGCCCATATGCTTTACCCAATATTAATTGCCATTGTAAGATATTTTTTTCAGATACAACCTCGCAATGACCATTTGATATATCTAACACCTGTATGATTTGATTGATTCTAGGAGGAGATGCGACTGCAATCCCTCCAGCTATTGTGCTGTTATTATCAGTTTTTTTATTATTGATACCATAATAGGTCGAGTAAATAGGTTGAATTGATTCAGTTTGAATACAGTGCATTTTCGGAATTTTCCGAATTATATTTTTGGATTTCAATTCATTAAATCCTTGCCATGCCCCTATGAACAATGAACCGTTGCCAACTGGCATGATTATGTGGTCGGGTAACTCGAAATCGAATTGTTCAGCAACTTCATAAGCGAATATTTTGGTTCCTTCTAAGAAGTAAGGACTCAAATTGTGTGAAGCGTAGGTAGTATTAGTTTCAAGTGAAAATTTTTGTGCATATTTAGTCGCTTCTTGCCTGTTACCAGGAATTAGATGCGTGGTTGCACCATAAACTTTTATTTGCTCTATTTTAGATTTGGGCGCATTTTCCGGTGCGAATATGTGGGTTTTTATTCCTGCATGAGCTGCATAAGCTGCTATAGATGACCCTGCATTGCCTGAGGAATCTTCACATATTGCCGATATGCCATATTGTTTTAATACCGATATTAAGATAGCACTTCCCCGATCTTTAAATGAACCAGTAGGATTTAAGTATTCAAGTTTTGCAGAAATAGATATTCCAAGTTCAACTGACAATTTTGATAACGAGATTACAGGAGTATTTCCTTCTCCCAGGCTTATCAATTCAAAATCTCCATCAATGGGTAATGGTATTTTATGGTTAATTAAATGTTTAATATATACGGAAGAATCACTATGGGCAGAATATTTTATGTTTAGAGGGCTATTGCAACTTGAACACTGTAATAATGAGTGAGATGGAGCTTCTTCATAACCACATTCAGAACATATAAAAGTGTAATTGTTATTCAATATAGATATTCCTGATTGTCTGATTATGTGCCTTTTTGGGCTATGTATTTTTGTAATAGCCTCAACGTTCGTATATTTATTTTGATACTATTTACGCAATGGGTCAATATAACACATTAAATTCAGAAACAAATCGCAATCGCTTTTTTTATGGGTGGTGGATAGTAATGATCGGGGTGGTTTTACTGACTATCAATTCTTTAGCGGTTTTTCGAGGAATTGGGGTTTTAGTAATTGTTTTAAAAAAAGAACTTGGGTGGAATCGTACACAAGTAACTATAGGAACATTTTTAAGTAGAGCTGAAGGCGCAGCATTAGGACCTATAGAAGGATACCTGATAGATAAAATTGGTGCTCGAAAAATGGTGTTGATTGGCATGTCTATTATGGGTGTAGGGTTTTTAATGTTTTCTCGAATTCAAAATGTGTGGCAATTTTACGCAGTATATATTGTTATTACTTTGGGAGCAGGAATGGGAGGTTGGCTTGCTGTAGCATCTTTAATCAACAATTGGTTTATTAGGAAGAAATCGATAGCAATGGCTATTGCTATGTCAGGGATATATATTGCAGGATTTTTATTAACTCCTTATGGAAAGGCAATGTATATTGATTTTAGACTAACACTGTTAGTAATAGGGTTAATTGTTTTAGTTGTGACATTTCCCAGTGTTTTTATAATTAGGAATAAACCAGAATTGATGGGACTATTACCAGACGGGAATAGAGGTTGCAGAAATAAAAAAACCTTATCTGATAATCCAAACACATTGCCCGATTTGGCTATGGGCACTAATCCAATTGATTTTACTGTTTCTCAGGCTTTAAAACTCCCTGTTTTTTGGATATTGACGTTAGCTCACGTTTGTTCCACTATTTCTATAGCTACTATGGGAGTTCATTTAACTCCTAGAATCACAGATTTGTTAGTGTCTTTGGGTAGATCGGAAGAATCCGCTCTGACATTAGCGACGAACGTGGAATTTGTTTACTCAGCCTTTGCCTTACCTGCTATTTTTATCTCAGGAAGTCTTGGAGATCGTTTTTCCAAGCAAAAAATGTTAGTGTTTTTTTTGATTTTGCAATCTATATCAACATTGATTTTAGCGCTAGGTAATACCTTGAGTATGGCGTTTGTATTCGCTGTAGTTTATGGCATCGCCTTTGGAGGAAGAGTCCCACTGATGTCAGCTATTCGGGGTGATTATTTTGGAAGAAAAAACTTTGCTAGTATTACTGGATGGTCTATGCTACCTAATGGAATATTGACGGCTATAGTTCCGGTTACTATTGCTTGGTGGTATGATAATTATCATACTTACACTCTACCTTTTTTAGTCCTTGCAATGATTAATTTTGTTGGTGCGATAGTTATGATTTTTGCTAATCCACCTCAATATCATTTAAATGCAAATAAACCTAATATTAAAAAAAATATTGAAACAAATGAGATTAATTAGCCATGTGGTTTAAAGACTGGTTGTTTTACACACTAGTAACTGTGGTGTTTGCCGTCGATCAGATTGCTAAAGAGTTTGTAAGATCATATATACCACTATATGGGTCTTGGCCTGAAAGTGGATTCTTTAGATTGGTTCATGGTGTTAATACGGGATCGGCATTTGGAATGTTTTCTAACTACACATTTTTTCTCATTATAGGGTCAATTATAGGAATAGGTTTTCTCCTCTATTTTTTCCATCAAAAAAAATTTACTGTGATTTGGTTACGTCTAGCAATTGGTTTGATTGTGGGTGGAGCGTCGGGTAATTTGTTTGATCGTATTATATTTGGTGGAGTCGTAGATTTTGTTCAAGTAGGGTGGTGGCCTGCATTCAACGTGGCTGATTCATGTATTAGTGTAGGTATGTTTTTCTTTATAGTGATTATGCTTTTTGGAGAAAAATTAGGATTGAAAATTAACGAAAATAGGAATCCTGAAATTGAATGATATAAAAAAGCTAGAAGGCATAGATTCTGTCAGACTGGATTATTTCGTCGCAACTAATGTCGATATTCTTTCTCGATCTATGGCTTCTAAATTAATTTTAGATGGGTTAGTAACAGTAAATGGTATTTCTCAAAAACCATCTTATAAACTGAAAAACGGACAACAGGTGATGGTATATCTCCAAGAATCAGATGAAATAAACCTTCGTCCTCAGAATTTACACCTTAATATAATATTTGAAGATGATGATATGGTTGTGATTAATAAGAAAGCTGGACTCCCAGTTCACCCGGGCCCCGGCCATCCCGACCACACTTTGGTTAACGGAGTTTTATTTGCTTGTCCGGATATTAGTAGTTTTAGATCTATTAGACCGGGTATAGTTCACAGGTTAGATAAAGATACATCTGGCGTAATAATCGTAGCTAAAAATGATAATTCCTTATCACATATATCTGAGCAAATTAAAAACAGAACAGTTGTAAAAAAATACATAGGTTTAGTAAAAGGCAACTTAGAATCTGAATCTGCAATTATTGATGCCCCTATTGGTAGAGATCCTTATAATCGTAAGCGTATGGCAGTTGTGGAAAACGGAAAAAATTCCATTACAAAGTACGACGTTGTCACTAGATATAAGGATTATGATTACCTGGATATCAGCCCACTTACAGGCCGTACCCATCAGATTAGAGTGCATTTATCATCAATAGGTTATCCGATCGCTGGTGACTCCTTATATAACGGTACTGTTGATAATTTACAAAGGCAATTTTTGCATGCTAAATCTATAGAATTTCAACATCCTACATCAAAACAACATATGAAATTTACTGCCGATTTAGCAGATGATTTGAAGTTATTTTTAACTGATATATAAATGGTGATATGCTATCTGTGTTTTTAGTATTTAATTTAAAGGATATATGAGTTTTAAATCTATGATGTTCGATAAACCAAGAGTGAGATATGCTCCTAGCCCTACTGGAGAACCCCATGTCGGCAATATTAGAACAGCATTGTTTGATTGGTTGATATCCAAAAAATATGATGGAAAATTTATAATTAGAGAAGAAGATACTGATCAGGCGAGAATAATTAATGGAGCAATGAATCAACAAGAAGAATCTTTGAGATGGCTTGGTTTGAATTGGGACGAAGGTCTTGGTACAACAGGTGATTATGGCCCATATGTTCAATCAAAAAGAATTGGTTTGTATCATGAATTTGCTGAAAAATTATTATTGTCGGGTAATGCCTATAAATGTTTTTGCTCTAAAGAGCGATTAGATGAACTAAGAGGCATTCAAAACAACTCAAAATCTTCCTTCATTGGTTATGACGGGAAATGTAAGAATAATATTGGTGATTCATATTACCCTAAAGAAGAATGCGTAATAAGATTTAATATGCCTGATTCTGGAAAATCTGTCATAGCTGATTTGGTTAGAGGTAATATAGAGTTCAATAATTCCTTAATGGAAGATTTTGTTATTTTGAAATCTGATTGCTATCCAACCTATCATTTTGCCTCTGTAATCGATGATCATTTAATGCGCATTTCCATTGTTATTAGAGGCGAAGAATGGTTGTCCAGCCTACCTAGGCATATACAAATATATGAAGCTTTTGGATGGGAAATACCACAGTTTGCTCACTTGCCCACAATTTTAGCAATGGATAAAACAAAATTAAGTAAAAGACATGGTGCGACTTCGATTTTGGAATTCAAAGCAGATGGTTATTTGCCTGAGGCCATGATTAATTTCCTTTCTCTACTTGGATGGTCCATAGATGGCGAAAAAGAGATAATTTCTGTAACAGATCTGATCCAGAAATTCGACATTTCAACCCTTAATTCATCAGGTGCTGTATTTGATAAAGAAAAATTAAATTGGATGAATGGATATTATATACGTAACAAAAATGATTATGAACTAGGAAATATTCTCTTTGAGTATTGGCAAGAATATCCACCGGAAGTTTTCGAGTGGCAACCAACGTTGATGGAAACAATTCAAATAGTTCCTTTGATTTCGCAAAGACTAAAAACTTTAGGAGAAGCCGCTTCTTGGGTGTCTTTTTTATACAAAAAGGAAATACATTATGATATAGAGGAATTAATTGAAAAATCAACTGTCACGATCGCACAAAAAGTTGTTGATATAGCTCTAATTGAATTAGAAAAATTGGAATATTTTGAGTCTGATAAAATTGAGGAATTGTTGCGTACTATATTTTTTGAAGAAGAAATAAAAACGGGTGTTTTCCTAGGTATAATTAGATTAGCAACTTCAGGACAAAAAATATCACCACCTATTTTTCAATCCTTGGAAATATTAGGTAAACAAAGAACTTTGCGATTTTTGAAAAATTGTCAGTCGTTAATCCAAGTTTTCAATACTTATTGACGCTATACTTCAGCAATCTTATACTCAGATATGTCTTTAAATATAATAATAACGTGAGAAATTTATATGTCACTTAAACAAGATTTGCAAGATCGATTAAAAGAAGCTATGCGTAATAAAGAAGCTTTAAAACGAACACTTTTAAGAACACTTTTATCGGAAATTAAAAATGTTGAAATAGATCTTAAAAAAGAATTAAACGATGAAGAAATAATTTCTGTTTTTTCGAAACAAGCTCAACAACGTAAAGACAGTATCGAAGCTTTCGAACGTGCTGCTCGTTTTGATTTAGTTGAAAAAGAAACATTAGAATTAACCATAATAGAGACATACTTGCCTGAACAAATGGATACTGTGGAAATTATGACTATAATTGATTCGGTTATATTGGAAGTAAATGCTCAGAATCCAAGTGATATTGGAAAAGTTATGAGTGTTTTAATGCCTAAAATAAAAAATCGCGCTGACGGTAAAACTGTTAATTTGTTGGTACTTTCAAAATTAAAGGATCTAGCTTGACGTTGAAATTTGGTGTTGTCGTTTTCCCAGGTACTTGGAGTGATCAAGATTGCCATTACGTGATTAAAAATCAATTCAAACAAAGGGTTGAATATATATGGCATAAGGATACTGACCTTAGCGGAATTGACTGCCTTATTTTACCAGGGGGATTTTCTTATGGAGATTTTTTGAGATGCGGGGCTTTAGCTAGATTTTCACCTATTATGAAGTCCGTTATTTCATTTGCTTCTCAAGGTAAACCGGTGATTGGTATTTGTAACGGATTTCAAATTTTATGTGAATCCGGTCTTTTACCGGGCGTTTTGACAAGAAACCATGATTTAAAGTTCAAATGTGAATGGGTTCATTTAAAAGTAGTTAATAATAATACTATTTTTACTAGCAAAACAGAAAAAGATAAATTAATAAGAATGCCTATTTCTCATGGTGAAGGAAATTTTTATGCTGATGAAAAATCATTATTAGATATAGAACGAAATAACCAAGTTGTGCTCAGATATTCTTCAATTAACGGCAGTTTAAATATGAAATATAATCCTAATGGGTCAGTTAATAATATAGCAGGAATTGTTAATATTGAAGGTAACGTATTAGGCATGATGCCACACCCAGAAAGAAACTGTGAAAGCTTATTGGGTGGGACTGACGGTAAAATTATTTTTCAGTCTGTTTTGGATGCTCTTAATATTGTCGTGCCGGCTTGATTATAGGAATAATCCTAGCATTATTTGCAGGATTCGGATTTGCAGGCAGCGCAGTATTTATTCGTATTTCTTTGAAAAATATAGGATTATCCGGAGCAACTGTTATTTCGCTATTTGCTTCAACGATATTTGCTTTGATTGCAGCAAGCATTTTTCATATGGATGAAATAATTCTATTGCAACCAACCACATTGTTGTGGTTTCTATTGATAGGTGGTATTACTTTTGCTGGAGGTAGATCATTGCAATACTTGGCTATAAAACATTTGGGTGCAGCCAAGGCATCAGCTATAGTTTCAGCCTCTCCCTTATTCGCTTCCGTGTTAGCTGTCGTATTTATCAATGAATCCATTACTATCCCTGTGGCTATTGGTACGATTTCAATACTAATTGGCCTAATTACAGTGTCTTATAATAAAAACGAAAGTAGCATTAATCAATCTACAATCATAACAACCCACCTACATCATAGAAAAATATTTGGACAACATCTGATAAATCGTGCAACCGTAGCGTCAATATTTTCACTAGGTGCTATGTATGGAATCATCGCGGCTTTGATGTATGGGATTTCTGCTGTATTAGGCAAAAAAGTAACCTCTGATTTAGCTTCTCCTTTGGTAACAACAGGATTTTCATTACTATTCGGATTAATACTGACATCAATAATAATGGGTAGGCTAGCTTTTAGGGATATTAAAAGAGCGAAAGTAAAATCTTTTATAACCGTTGTGATTGCTGGATTTTTTTCTGCCAGTGGAGTTTCTTTTTGGTTATTTAGCCTATCAAAAGCTTCGGTAGTAGTAGTAATGCCTATAATTGCGATTTATCCATTGATTACTATAATAATGGTGAAATTATTACTTAAAGGTGATGAAAATATTACTAAAAAAACAATTATAGGAACTTTTATAGTAATCATTGGTGTTATTTCTATCGGGATTGGTAATATATAAAATCATAAAATCGGGACAAATTATTTATGAAATTTGATGATTTATTGTTAGATAATCTAGCATTATCTAGATTAGAGTATGAAATTATAGTTGAAAGAATTCAAAGAGAACCTAATTATTTAGAATTAGGCTTATTCGGATCTCTTTGGAGTGAACATTGTGGATATCAACATTCTAAACTTTTGTTGAAGCGTTTTGACGTAAATCATTCTCGATTGCTAGTTAATGCGGGAGAAGAAAATTCAGGAGTTGTCGATATCGGGGATGATTTAGCCATTAGTTTTAAAATTGAATCCCACAATCATCCTTCCGCTATTGAACCATATGAAGGCGCTGCTACCGGAGTAGGGGGTATTGTAAGAGATATTTTTGCAATGGGAGCTCGCCCTATAGCACTTTTAAATTCCTTGAGATTTGGTCCATTAACTCACTCTAGAAATAAATATATTTTTAATGGAGTTGTATCCGGTATTTCGAACTATGGAAATTGTTTAGGTATACCTAATATCGGAGGGGAAGTTTCATTTTCGTATTCGTATATAGATAATCCACTGGTTAATGCTATGTGTATAGGTCTTTTAAACAAAAAAGACTTAATGAGATCTGATTCAGGATCACCTGGTAATTTACTATTATTGGCAGGTTCGGGAACTGGTAAGGATGGAATTCATGGAGCATCAGGTTTAGCTTCAACTACATTTGCAAATGAAAGAGAATTAAGACCTACAGTGCAAGTGGGTAATCCTTTTTTGGAAAAAAAGTTAATTGAAGCATGCTTAGAAATAGTTTATTCAGGGAAAATTGATGGTATGCAAGATTTGGGAGCAGCAGGATTAACTAGTGCTGCGGTAGAATGCGCCGCTAATGGTGGCAACGGAATTGAAATCGATGTTTCTTTGATATCAAGAAGAGATTCTGACATGGAACCTTATGAAGTGATGTTGTCCGAAACTCAAGAAAGAATGCTGATGTCTGTTAAACCGGAAAACTTGAAATTTGTAATCAATATATTTGAGAAATGGGATATTAATAGTGAAGTTATAGGTACGGTAACTGACACTGCTAATACGGTTATTACAGATAATGGGAAAGTAATAGCAGATTTACCCGTTTATATTCTTACAGATCCTCCTCTTTACACATTGAATGGTATTGAGTCTAGTGAGGTGGGAATTTCACGGAATTTCGACTTAAGCAAATTTTCTTTATCAAATGATACTCCATCAAATATATTTTTGAAAATTTTGGCTTCAGAAAATATAGCAAGCCGGAAATTTATATTTTCCCAATATGATCATCAAGTGCAAACTAATACTGTTGTAGGTCCAGGAGGAGATGCGGCACTTATACGAATTAAAGGTACGAATAAAGGATTAGCATCAGCCACAGACGGTAACTCTAAAATGTGTTATTTGGACCCGTATATTGGTTCACAAATAGCTGTGGCTGAAGCTTGTAGAAACGTGTCATGTACTGGCGCTACTCCTATCGCCATAACGAATTGTTTAAATTTTGGAGACCCAGAAAAACCCGAAATATATTACCAATTGGATCGATGTGTATCGGGTATTGCTGATGCTGCTAATATATTCGACAGTCCAGTTATTAGTGGAAATGTTAGTCTTTATAACGGAACAGGCCAATCCGATATTTATCCTACGCCAATTATAGGAGCAGTGGGGTTAATAGATAATGTTAATAAATATTGTGGTGCAGGATTTGTAAATGAAAATGATTTGGTTGCTGTTCTTGGGGTTTCTGAACTTTCATTGGATGTTAAATATCTCGCAGGTAGTGAGTATTTAGATGTGCTTCACGGTAAAGTCATGGGTGCCCCAGAGATTGATATGGATTTTGAATTAAAATTACAAAAAACATGTGTGGCTCTTATAAACGATCAATTGTTAAATTCATCTCATGATTGTTCAGACGGAGGCTTGGCTATAACCATTGCGGAATCTGCCATATTAGGAAATAAAGGGTTTGAATTATCATCTGAAATTGATGGCAGATGGGATAGCGCATTATTTGGTGAAAAACAGTCTCGAATAGTGATATCCTTTAATCCAAAATACTTGGATCAGATAAGAGAAATTTGCAATATTAATTGTTTGCCGTATATTGTTATTGGAGAAGTTTTATTTGATCGTTTTCGAATGAAGGATTTTATAGACATAAACTTAGTAGACTTATCGGATATTTGGCATCAATCATTGGAATTGCTGAGTCAATAATTATTTGACATGATTTTTAACCAATGCTAAATTACTTTTTGTTTTAATGGTTTTTTTGTTTTTTGATTATTAAATAAATTTTACAATCAACTGGAGTTTCATATAAGTGCCTACATATGATTATCATTGCGACCAATGTGGAGCCGATTTCGAATTAAGACTTCGGTTCAGTGATTTAGTTGAACAAGATTGTGTAAATGAAGAATGCTCTGCAATAGCAAGAAGATTGTTTTCAGTAGTGCCCGTAGTTTTTAAAGGCAGCGGTTGGTATGTAAATGATTATGGAAATAAAACCAGTGCTTCTGCTAAAACTGCAGAAACTTCTTCATCTGATCAATCGAATACTGATAATAAATCTTCAAAATCTGATAATAAATCTTCAAAATCTGATAATAAATCTTCAAAATCTGATAATAAATCAAATACTACGTCTTCCGATGCTAACTCTTCTACTAGTTCAGTCTCCGCTAATTCTTCCGATAAAAAAAATAAATAATGATTGCTCTGCTTCAGAGAGTGTTGGAAGCTGAGGTAAAATCTGCACAACATGCGGTAGGATCAATTGACTTAGGTATTTTATTATTTCTTGGGATATCTTTTGATGATGGCATGGATGATATAAGCTACATAGTGGACAAGGTAATTAATCTGCGAATTTTTTCAGGTCCCAGAGGAGATTTAGACGTTTCTGTAAAAAATATTAGCGGAAGCATCTTAATAATAAGCCAATTTACTCTTATGGCTTCAATAAAAAATGGTCGAAGACCTAACTTCAAAAATGCAATGACATCTGACAATGCAAAAAATATATACGAAATTGTAGTTAACGAATTCATCAAAACTGGCATTAATGTAGTAACTGGAGAATTTAAATCACAAATGATCGTTAAATCATCAAATGATGGTCCATTTACAATCATAGTAAACTCAAAAGATAGATCGGTATAGAATTGTTATGCTATATTTAAACTCAAATCTAGGTTTGGAGCGGAGTGAGTTATTGCTCCTACCGATATAAGATCTACTCCAGATTCGGCTACTTTTTGTACTGTGTTTATGTTTATTCCACCTGAGGCCTCAGTAATTATTTTTCCTTTACATAATGCTACTGCAATGGTCATGTCATCGGGGCTCATATTGTCTAGTAGTATGATTTCGGCTCCAGATTCTATTACGGCGTTTAGTTGGTCTAAGTTTTCTACTTCAATTTCAACTTTTATAGTGTGTGACGCTCTGTCATGAGCTTTTTTGATTACGTCTCCTATCGTCAATCCATCAGCAGCTAATGTTTTGATGTGATTATCTTTAATTAATATGCCATCGGCTAAATTTTGTCGGTGATTATAACCACCACCCATTCTAACCGCATATTTTTCTAAAGATCGGAACCCGGGAGTAGTTTTACGTGTATCGACTATTTTTGCCTTTGTATGAGAAATTGCCTTAACATATTTTGATGTTTCAGTTGATATACCGCTAAGTTTTCTTAAGAAATTGAGCGCGGTTCTTTCTGCTATCAAAATCGAAGCCAGCTTTCCTTCTATTTGCGCAATCTTTTGGTTCATATTTAAATTATCACTGTCGTTACTTAATTGTGTTATTTTAAGTAATGGATCTACTGAATTGAACACATACTTAGTGACATCGATCCCAGCCAATATTCCAATCTCATCAGATATTATGGTAGCCTTACCGATTAAATTGTCAGAAATTAAGGCTTCCGTAGTTGCATCCCCCATGGAGTAATCTTCCATGATTGCTAAATTTACCAGTGACTTTATTGATGGTGTTATTATCATTTATTACCTATCTGATTCGTTATTAACGTGGATTATACAAGGGAAAGCATTCGCTCTAAAGCAATTCGAGAGTACTTTCTAGTTTGCTCATCTACCTTTATTTGGTTTACTACTATTCCTTCAAGCAATCCGTCTAGTACCCATGATAGGTAGGCTGGATGTATCCTGTACATGGTTGAGCAAGGACAGACTACCGAATCCAAACAAAATATAGTTTTGTCAGGATTTTCTGTAGCTAACCTATTAACCATGCTTATTTCTGTACCTATGGCCCATTGGGTTCCTGCATCAGATTCAGTCACCATTTTTTTGATATATTCTGTAGATCCTGAGAAATCTGCTTCCATTACTACATCTTGTGTGCACTCAGGATGAACTATTATGTTTATGTTCGAGTTATCCGATCGAGCTTTTTCTATTTGTTGCACCGTGAATCTTGTGTGAACTGAGCAATGCCCTTGCCATAAAATTAGCTTCGCGTCTGATATTTCTTTTTTTGAATGGCCACCTAATGGTTTGAAAGGGTTCCATACGATCATTTCATCAGTACTCAGTCCTTTTTTTATAGCCGTATTTCTTCCTAGGTGTTGATCGGGAAGGAATAGTATTTTGTCTCCTTTTTCATAAGCCCAATCAAATGCTGAATCAGCATTTGAAGATGTGCAGACTATTCCTCCATTTTCTCCACATAGAGATTTTATTGCTGCAGTAGAATTCATGTACGTTATCGGGATTATTTTCGATTCTCCAGAGACTATTTCGTTAAGATCATCCCAACAGTCTTTGACATCTTCTATTTGTGCCATATCAGCCATAGAACATCCTGCTGTTATGTTTGGAAGTATTACTTTTTGTGCTTCAGTACTTAGTAGATCTGCTGTTTCTGCCATAAAATGTACTCCACAGAATATTATGTATTCAGCATTCCCATGTTCTGCGGCGTATTGAGCTAATTTGAAAGAGTCTCCCCTGACATCCGCATGTTTTATTACCTCATCTCTTTGATAGTGATGCCCAAGAATTACTAGTTTGTCACCTAATATTTCCTTCGCATTTTTTATGTTGATTTCCAGTTGAGCAGAGTCTGTACGCATGTAGCTTAACGGGAGTTTTTGCCAACGTACTCCAATGTCAAATTCCTCTTCTAGAGTTCTCGATGATAAATCATCGTCGGTTTGACAGAAAGCAGACTGTTCTAGTTCAGTGATGGGAATAGTAGGATTTTTGTATTTGATTATCAAATGTACACCTCATTTTACTATTGTGTGATTACTGTTCCGTTAAGATACCAGGGACTTGTTTTATTTATTTTAACGTTTATTAATTCTCCTGGCGAATGGCATTCACTATCCAAAAAGACAATTTTATCATTTCTGTTTCTCCCAAATGATTTGCCTTCTTTTTCCCCTTCAATTAACACTTCGAATGTTTTGCCTAATAGAGCGAGATTTAATTCTCGCACAATTTTTTCTTGAGTATCATTTATTATTTTTAATCGTGTTTTTTTCACTTCTTGTGGCACATTGTCAATCATTTTTCTGTCTGCTATCGTGCCTTCTCTTGTTGAATATGCCGCAGAATGAATTTTATCAAATTTTAAATCTGTTATTAAATCCACAGTACTTTGAAATTGCTCATTTGTTTCTCCACAGAATCCAACTATTAAATCGGTACTTAGTGTTACATTAGGGATTTTATCTCTGATTTTTTGAATCAATGATCTGTATTCTTCGTTTGTGTATCCACGTCGCATGTTTTTTAAAACATCATTATGCCCAGCTTGAAATGGTAAGTTAATGTTTTCACATACTTTATCTAAATTCGCAATTGCATCTATGATGTTGTCATCCATGTCGTTTGGGTGAGATGTAAGGAACCTTATTCGTTCTATTCCTTTCACTGAATTGATCGATTCGAGTAATTGAGCGAGGTTTGTTGAACCAGGCAAATCATGTCCGTAAGAATCAACATTTTGTCCCAATAGAGTTATTTCCTTCACTCCTCTTGCTGCTAATCGTTCTGATTCTAATGTTATATCCTCAATACCTCTACTTTTTTCTCTGCCACGTCGATACGGTATGATACAAAATGAACAGAATTTATCACATCCGTGAATTATTGGTATGAAGGTTGTTACTGACGGAACAGCTGTCATATTTTGAATACATCCGTCAGTATTTATATCCATTTTATCGGAAAGAAATTGAAGCAATGGGTCGTATTGTTGTGGTTGCATGAATACGTCGACATAAGGAAACCTTTTCTCTAATGATTCTGTTTTAGGCCCTACCATACATCCCATTAAAGCAATGATTTTATTGGGGTTTTGTTGTTTACTTGGTTTGAGACTTGTTAATGTGCCGACTGCTTTGTTCTCTGCATTCTGCCGAACAACGCACGTGTTTAGTACTACAAGATCGGCATCTTGTTTAGAATTCGAGTATACAAATCCTAGGCCTTCAAGTGCTCCTTGTAATCTCTCAGAGTCAGCTGTATTCATTTGGCATCCTGTTGTCCAAATATGGTATGTCTGCATACTTATAGCTCTTTTATTTAGTGGCGGAGGTAATGGGATTCGAACCCATGAAAGGGCTTAACACCCTCTAACCGCTTAGCAGGCGGCCGCACTAGACCACTATGCGATACCTCCATTATATTTTTTTCTTATGATCCATATTATATTGAAATTAGTTGGTTATGACCAACTCTAATCTAATAACACTCATATAAGGGTGTTATTTTAAGTTTTTTTATTTAAAAAGGTCGGAATCCTGATTCGTCTTCTATCCAAATACTTCCTTCTGTAAAATATTCTTTTTTCCAAATAGGTACAATTTGTTTTATTCTATCTACAGAGTACTGGCAAGCATTAAAAGAATCTTTTCTATGAGGAGATCCTATAGCCACAACTAGACTGACTTCTCCGACATATAATTTGCCTATCCTGTGTAATATAGCAACTTTCACATTCCATTGGGCTACTATTTCTTTACATACTTGTTCAAGTTTTGTTATGGCCATCGTTTCGTAACACTCATATTCAAGAAATAATACTTTTCGGTCTTGAGTATGATCCCTAGTGACTCCTCTAAATAAGGTTGATGCTCCATTAGAATTTGAATCAACGAAATCCATTGCTTCCGTTGGATTTAACGGTTGTTCAGAAATTCGTACAAAGTATTTCTTAATACTAGGCATTGTTCATCCTCCACTAACAGGTGGTATCAATGCCACAATATTTTCAGGTTCTAATACTGTGTTGTGTCCACAAAACTCTTCATTAATAGCTGCTACGATTTTGGACGTATCAGTTTTGATATTTGGGAATCGTCTTGAAATTATTTGGATTAAATCTCCTAGCGTGGCCCCCGGGTTAATTTCAAAGTAATCTGATTTGATGCCTGTTTTTTCTCTATAGGATGCGAAAAACAATACTTTAATTTCCATGTTTATGACTTTTGTTATTTGTTTATGTTGAAAAATTTATAGTTTTAGTTTCCGATAACTCACTTATTTTTTCATCAGAATACCCTAAAATATCCTTCAATATTTGTTGAGAATGCTCACCTATCATGGGTGTGGGGCCTACCACCATCTCTGTTCTACCGAACTTGATCATCTTACCTGACACATGCATCGATCCAGCTATTGGGTCGGTTACTTCAACAAGTATTTCCCGTGCTTTTAAGTGCGGATCTTCGGCTGCTTGAGGGGTACTATTAACGGGAGAGCAAGGTACACCGTTGTTAGATAAAATTTCTACGGCAGTACTCATTGTGTGTTCTATAAACCAACTTTGTAGTCCTGCCTCTAATTCCGAGGTATTTTTAGATCGATCTGACCTAGTTTGAAATTTTTTGTCTTCAAGCCATTCGGGTTTTTGTATTGAATCGCATAGACGTTCCCACATGTTTTCATTTGTTGCAGCAATGATTACATACCCATCTTTTGTTTCGTAACATCCGCCTGTTCCTTTACCGTTACCTTCTCTCTCAGGCAGTAAACCTCCTTCTAAATAGGCAGTAATAGGGATTTCGTTACAGGTATATCCCGTGTCAGCTAGACACACGTCAATTGTTTGTCCTTCTCCGGAAAACTCTCTTTCTCTTAATGCTGCTAATGCACCTATTGTAGCGTGTAATGAGGTAATGCGGTCTATCAAAGGGAAACTTGTTCGTGCTGGAGGTGCGTCTTCTTCACCATTAACTAGCATCATCCCACTTATTGCTTGCCCTATGGGATCAAACCCCACTCTATCTTTATATGGGCCGTATTGGCCATAAGCAGAAACATTTACCATTATTATTTTTTTATTCAGTTTTTTTAATTCTTGATAACCAAACCCCATTTTATCTATCGTGCCTGGTCTGAAGTTTTGAATTAAAACATCGGACATTTTGACTAGGTCAGCTAGTACTTTTTTACCATTTTCATCACGTAAATTTATGGCTAAGCTTTTTTTCCCACTATTGTATTGAACCCAATAAGCACTTTGCCCTCTCACAGTAGGTCCATTTTTACGGCTTTCATCGCCATCTATACCTTCTATTTTAATTACTTCTGCACCCATACGGGCAAACATCAAGGCACAACGTGGTCCGGCTTGATATCTACCTAGATCTAGTACCCTTATACCTTCAAGAGGCGCTGATATGTTTTTTGTTTGAGTCGTCATGTTTTCCTCCTTATTGGGAATGAATATTTAAACTTTCCTGCCTTTTCGATCTATAAAAGATTTAAACCCTTCAAGCACAGGAGTAGGGCTTAGTTTTCCTGCAACAGCGTCCATCTCATTTTTGTAGGTGTCTGGCCATGCTAAGCCTACGTTGCTAGTCAATAATTCTTTTATGCCTTGAACCATTCTAGGGTCATTGGCAGCTATTTGTTCAGCTAATTCTCTAGCTTTATTCATGAGGTTTTCTGATTCAACAAGATGATTTATAAGTCCGATTTGTAAAGCTTCCTTAGCTTCTATGATTCGAGCTGTCATAAGTAATTCCTTTGCTTTTGGCCAACCGACTTGCATAGGAAGGCTCCATGTGGCATTAACCCTTCCATATGATGCTGCAAGGAACTTGAATTTGGTTCTTTCACATCCCACTCTCATGTCAAAACTAGAAGCTAATACTGAACCTCCGCCATATGCCAATCCGTTTATGGCTCCTATCGTAGGCTTGGTGCATGCACCAATATGCCAAGGGTAGGAGCTCCTGTTTGGGTCCTCCTCTATCGGTGTTGCACTTTCAGCATTTCTAGTCATTTCATGTATATCCATGCCTGCAGTGAATGCTCTATCACCTGCTCCTGTAAATATCACAACTTTTATTGAGTCATCTGACTCCATATTGGTTACAGCATCGTCCATTTCTTTTACTAAGGTTGTACTTAAAGCATTTAAAACCTCAGGCCGGTTTAAGGTTATTGTACCTATTCCCGAAGATTTATCGGTTAGTATTGTTTGATAAGTCATCAAAAATCTCCCTTTTTATATTATGAGGTTTTATTATAGCCACTTTTCATAATTGTTTGTTTTTATAAATAAGAATAACTACTATCTTTTAACATAAAACATTTGAATACTGTTACTATTCGGCTGGTATAAAAAACATTTAAATAATACAGGGGGGAAAAATGACTGAAGGATCTTTTCATCCAATAAAAAAAATTCCCGTTGAATCTATGACTGTCAAGCCAAATCTGGATTTGAATAAGACTTATGAAAATTTCACGTGGGAATCTATGTATGACGAATTGGATTGGCTACCCGGTGGCGGATTAAATATGGCGCACGAAGCGATAGATCGGCATGCGAATGGAACGAAAAAGAACAAAATTGCATTAATTTGGGAAGGTAAAAATGGAGAAAATGAAGAATACACATTTGGAGATCTCCAATTACTTACCAATAAATTCGCAAATGTTCTAACTAGTTTGGGCATTGTAAAAGGAGACAGAGTTTTTATATTTATGGATAGATTGCCGGAACTTTATGTGGCATTTTTTGGAGCATTAAAATCGGGAGCAGTGGTTGGTCCTTTGTTTTCGGCTTTTGGTCCGGAACCAGTTCGCGACCGTATGCAAGATAGTGGGGCTAAAGTTTTAATCACGCAACCAAATTTAAGAGCAAAAATATCTGAAATAATTCCGGAATTGTTTGAATTGCAACATATTTTGATAGTTAATAAGGATGGTCGAGACTCAAGTCCAATTGATCCACAGGATTTGTCATATTACGAAGAAATGGATAAAGCTTCAGACCAATTCACTACTGTTGTAACGGGACAATATGATTATTCTGTTATGCACTATACCTCTGGTACTACAGGTAAACCAAAAGGTGCTGTACATAGGCATCAAGCGGTAGTTCAGCAAAGAGCAACGGGTAAGTGGGCATTGGATCTGCATGAGGATGATATATATTGGTGTACGGCTGATCCGGGTTGGGTAACCGGCACATCATATGGGATGTTGGCACCGTGGACTAATGGTGTTACACAGCTCATATACGAGGGAGGATTTGGAGCTAGTAAATGGTATGAACAAATTCAAAAACACAATGTTACTGTTTGGTACACTGCTCCAACCGCTATACGTATGCTTATGAAAGCCGGAGCAAATGTTATAGATAAATATGATTTATCATCCTTAAGATTCATTAGTAGTGTAGGTGAACCATTGAATCCGGAGGCAGTAGTATGGAGTAATGAGGTGTTTGGCATGCCATTCCATGATAATTTTTGGCAAACCGAAACAGGTGCGATCATATGTGCAAATTATCCATCTATGGAGGTCAGGCCAGGATCAATGGGACGCCCTATACCAGGCGTGCAAATAGAGATGGTTGATGAGAATTTTAATGTGGTTCCGGCTGGAGAGGTAGGGAATTTGGTTGTAAAACCAGGGTGGCCATCTATGTTTCATGCATATTGGAACAATTCGGAAATGTACAACTCTCGTTTTAGAGCAGGATGGTACATGACTGGAGATAGGGCAAAAAAAGATGAAGACGGATATATATGGTTCATAGGAAGAGCAGATGATGTCATTAATACAGCCGGGCATTTGGTCGGACCATTTGAAGTAGAAAGTGCCTTGATCGAACATCCTGCTGTAGCAGAAGCTGGAGTAATAGGTAAACCAGATCCTATAGCAATGGAAATTGTCAAAGCTTTTATTTCTCTTAAGGACGGATATGAAGAATCAACAAAACTCCGCAATGAGATAATGAAATTTGCAAAAGAAAAATTGTCGACGGCAGTTGCTCCCAGAGAGATTGATTTCATAGATTCTTTACCAAAAACACGAAGTGGTAAAATCATGCGTCGGTTGCTTAAGGCAAGAGAATTGGGTTTACCAGAAGGTGATACCTCAACATTGGAAGATGATTAATGGGTTCAACTAAAACCCAATCAGGCAATCTCAAAGCTCTTGTTTGTTCGGAGATTGATAACAATAAAGAAAAATTGATATCTGTGGCAAAAGAAATATTAGAAAATCCAGAGACTGGATTCAAAGAATTTAATACTTCTAAAATTGTAGCTAGAGAATTCATGTCTTTAGGAATGGAATTTGTAGATCAGATTGCAATCACAGGACTGAAATCAAAATTAGATTCTGGATTTGCCGGACCTAATATTGCTGTGATCGGTGAATTAGATTCAGTAAAAGTTGCGGGGCATCCATATCAAGACTCAGAATCTATTGCCGCTCATGCATGCGGACATCATTGCCAAATAGCAATGATGTTGGGAGTTGCTATCGGATTAAAGGCGAAAGGAGTTCTAGATAATTTATCGGGAAAAATCACGTTTATGGCGGTTCCGGCAGAAGAATACATAGAAATTGAATATAGAGATGATTTGAGACGTAATGGAATAATAGAGTTTTTAGGTGGAAAACCTGAATTTGTGAGACTTGGTCATTTCGATGATGTTGATATGGCTATTATGACTCATACTACATCCCAAAGTTCGAAAATCACTTTAGCTGCCACTAATAATGGAATGGTTGGAAAGTCAATAAAATTCTCGGGGGTAGCCTCGCATGCAGGAGGCGCTCCCCATTTGGGAATTAATGCTTTAAATGCCGCAATGTTGGCAATGACTGCTATACACGCCCAACGAGAGACATATAGAGATGAAGATTCTATTAGAATACATCCTATTATCACTAAAGGGGGTACATCAGTGAGCTCTGTTCCTGATGAAGTTAGAATGGAAACATATGTTAGAGGAGCTTCAATTGAAGCATTTTTATCTGCTTCCGAAAAAGTTGATAGAGCTTTACGAGCTGGAGCAATTGCTATGGGAGCTTCTGTAGATATCACAACATTGCCTGGGTATTTGCCCATTATTAATAATGAATCTTTATTAGCGATTTATGAACTCAATGCAAAACAATTGGTAGGAAAGAAAAATTTAAATACAGAACTTATTCATGGAGCAGGATCTACAGACATGGGTGATATTTCACAACTTATGCCGGTCATTCACCCATATGTAGGAGCTGCTTCTGGAAAAGGGCATGGACTTGATTATGTCATTGAAGATTATGAATTAGCAGTTGTTACTAGCGCAAAAGCCATGGCATTGACTGTGATAGATTTATTAATGGATGGAAGTAAAGTTGGCGGTAAAATAGTGATTGATACCATTTCTCCTTTAAATAAGGAGTCTTATTTATCGTTATTGAGGAATATGACTAAAGATGAGACTTTTCAGTATTAATTAAATTCTGAAAAGAATGACGAATTTTAATGTTACAATTCGTCATTTCAAAAATTCCGAGAGTTCTTTTGAAAATTTGTTTTTCCATGCAATATTTAAATAAATTCTTTCAAGGGCCTGTTGAATAGTTCTAGCAGCAGCAGGAGTAGGATTATCGTCGAAAAATTTTTCTATTTCTTCTATTCTGGATGCTTCGGAAAAACCAGATACAAGTGATACCAGTCTGTTTAAAGCAAATCCTCCATCTCCATATCTCTTATCAATTTCAGTCCAATTTTCGCGTATAAAATCCCATGCTATTGATCTGCCTAATTGTGAAGCCGACACTCCTACAATGATCCTTATTGAGTCTTGAGCACGAATTCTTCCGCTCAATGAAATTTCTAGAGATCTATTAAGTAAAGATTTTTCTGAAAAATTAGCTAATGCTCCATGCAGTCTTACTTTTTCCTCTTGTAGAGTTACTTTTCTTTCTAAGTCGAGCATTTGGTTGAAAATTGGTGTATCCCCATTTTGAGCAGTTATGTTGAATATGACTCCTCTTATGTCTGGGTGTACCTCGTCAGAATTCCGACAATATAATTGGAATAGTTCTAAAGACTTGTTAATAGTTGATTTATTTCCATAGTGCCCTAAATTTCCTAATGCTGTAGATCTGAGTAGAGAATCTAAATGACCTTCATTTTCTTTTTTATACCACCCAATAGAATCTGCGATTTGTATGTAAATTTGTTCACAGAAGGATTTGTAATTTTTATGATAACTTTCAGATTCTATTAAATTCTCTATAAATCTCAATCCACTGGATAAATCTGATAACACCGAAGCATCAGATTCATTATTGAATGATTTGGCCAAAGTTAAAAACCTTGTGGGAGAACTATATCCAGCCCTACTTAAAGCAAATGCGTCTCCTTGAATACCTAATCTATCTCTGGCCGGTATTTGGTTTCGCTGAATCGCTGTTTGGAGCTTTAATAATTGTTGATCAGAATAATTAACTCTGTAAAATCCAGTTTGATCCGGATTAATTTTAATCCACTTATCGGATGAATCTAACGTAGTACTAAAAGAATCGGTAGCTGACTCCATTAGTATAGAGGTTTCCGATTTAGAATCGTTGCATGCTTTGACTGGAATAGCCCATGTAGTTGTATCCGTAATTGATTTTGATATATTTTCAAATAAAAATCTTTTTTGATTTATTGTTATTTGGTTGTTTTTATCTATATCAAAATCAATTACGGGGAAGCCAGTTTGTTTGACCCATGAGTCCATAATTTTCGAAACTGGTTTTCCGGATACTTCAGCTAAAGAATTCCACAAGTCTTGAGTTTGCGCATTTTGATATGAATGTTTGGTTAAATACAAATTTATACCTTTCCGGAAATCTTTTGCTCCTAAATAATCTTCAAGCATTCTTAGAACAGATCCGCCTTTACTGTAGCTGATAGCGTCAAACAGAGCTCCTATTTCGTCAGGGTTATTCACTTCTTGTTCAATGGGGTGTGAGTTTTTTAGACTATCTAATGAGAAAGCTGAACCAGTGTCCGCATTTAAAAATTCAGTCCAAACTTCCCATTCGGGATGAATTGCATCAACGGCTTTATCTCCCATCCATGAAGCAAAGCTTTCGTTAAGCCAAAGATCATTCCACCAATCCATGGTTACTAAGTCACCAAACCACATATGGGCCATTTCATGGGAAATGATTGAAGCAACTCTTTGTTTTGTGGACGCAGATGTGTTTTTAGGATCTACTAACAGAGCGGCCTCTCGATAAGTGATTGCGCCCCAGTTTTCCATAGCACCTGCTGCGAAATCTGGTAATGCAATGTGATCCATTTTCGGTAAAGGATATGGAATCCCAAAATATTCATTGAAAAAAGTTAACAAATTTACAGATGTTTCAAGTGCAAATTCTCCCTGTGTTTCATTCCCTCTAGTAGTCCAAATTCTCATTAGAGTTCCATTATCGGCATACTGCTCTATGTGCGCTAGATCTCCTATTATAAAGGCTAATAGATATGTGGACATTTTAGGAGTTGGATCATATGTGATAGATTTCCACCCGGATTCACCAAAAAATTCTTGGGCGACCGGCATATTAGATAGGGCTGAAAATTTACTTTCTATTTGTAAAGTTACGTTAAAAGTAGATTTGTAGTTTGGCTCATCCCAACAAGGGAATGCTCTGCGAGCAAAAGTCGATTCGAATTGAGTGGCAGCTAAAAAAGCTTCTTCTCCTTCAGGGTTAATATAAGAACTCTTATAGAATCCGTGCAGCCTGTCATTAAGGTTTCCCCTGTAATTTATGTTTAAAAAATATTCACCTGTAGATATCGGTTCAGACAAATTTATAGACAAGATTTGTGAATTTTCATCTAGGTCAAAATTTTCTAATTGCATAGATTCAGTCGTGTTTTCGACCGTGATGGATTGTATTTCCAGTTCTGTAGCATTAAGAAGGATTTTACTAGTTGTGGTTAACACATCTAAAGATATTTTGACTTTTCCGTCAAACTTAAAAGATTCTAGGTTGGGTTTTAACCATAGATCATAATTTGTAGGAATTATATTTCTGGGCAAAACTTCTCTATTGTCAGGCATGTGAATTCATTGACTCCTTCATATAATTGTTATTTTGCTTGCCAGTTAGGAGTTCTTTTTTCTGAAAAAGCTAATGGCCCTTCTTTTCTATCCTCAGAATTCACCCATTTTTTTTCTTCAGAATAAGTTCCTTTGATAGCATTTGGTAAAGAAGTTTCTAACCCTACATATGACATCTGTTTAGATAGTCTCACAGAAAGTGGTGCTGCCTCTAATATTTGATTAGCCCATTTTTCGGCAGTTTCTATGAGCTTGGCTAATGGTACTATTTCATTAGCTAATCCTAGATTGTATGCTTCTTGTGCAGAAATTCTTGTGGCAGTTAACATCATGCCCATAGCTCGTTTAAGCGGGATATGTCTAGATAATCTATGTATTCCTCCTGCACCTGCCACTAATCCTACGCGTGGTTCAGGGAGGCCAATTTCTGCATGGTCAGCCATGATAATGATATCGCATGCCATAGCTAACTCTAATCCACCACCTAATGCATACCCGTTAACTGCGGCAATGATAGGTTTCCAACATTTAAATTCTGTATCTGTTGTGATACCTCCTAACGGTGCTCTTTCTGGCAAGTCTATTTCTCTATTTTTATATTCGTCGTAATTTTCAGCAGTATATTTTAGATCATTACCTGCGCTGAAAGCTTTATCACCTTTCCCTGTGACAATTATTATCCAAGAATCCTCATCTTCGTTAAATGCTTTGAATGCATGAGCCATTTCTGAATTTATTGGAGGATGAAGAGCATTCATTCGTTCCGGTCTATTAATTGTTAGGTAGGCTATTCGTCCTTTTTTTTCGTAGGTTATAAATTCGTAGTTCATTAGTTCCTCCGTATCATATTCAAATTATAAAGATATTATTTTCACGCAAATATTTTCCCAACTTAAGTAGGATAACTTAAAATTTTAACATTGATAAGGCTTTACATCATAATTGATTTGTAGATAGCTATGAAAAACGTTATTATAAATAGATAAATAAGCATACTTACTAGGTGATATGAATGAAGATAAATACTTCTCTTCCGACGGTTGCTTCAGGTAAATATTCCTTGAAGTCTATCTCAGAAGCCGCACATATCGCTGAATCAAGAGGATATGATGTTTGTTCTTCTAATGAAATTGGGCATAATCCATATTTACCCCTTGTGATCGCCGCAGAGCACACTGAAAAAATTGAATTGCAAACTGCTATTGCACTGTCATTTTCCCGAAGCCCTATGGATACTGCTTACCTTGCTTGGGATTTGCAAAATCTTTCTAATGGAAGATTTATTTTAGGGTTGGGCAGTCAAGTTAGGGGCCATATTGTACGAAGATTTTCGATGCCGTGGGGTGCTCCTGCCCCTCGAACTAGAGAATACATCAACTCGCTTAAGCATATATGGGATTGTTGGCAAAATGGAACCACGCTGAATTTTGCAGGGGATCATTATTCGTTTAATTTGATGCCTCCATTTT
>Ga0209403_10001171_pt1 | contig 34943 bp, 36 predicted proteins | sample ArcticOcean_MG_C_8_FD_187440 | JGI IMG/M metagenome (GOLD analysis project Ga0209403, IMG submission 187440) | Marine microbial communities from western Arctic Ocean - ArcticOcean_MG_CB11_86 (SPAdes) (version 2) | ecosystem: Environmental > Aquatic > Marine > Oceanic | place: Arctic Ocean...
TAGCCGCGTAAAATGCCGTTTTCAATCAGAGTGGTGGTGCCGGTGGGTGTGCCCTCATCGTCAATCGTCAGGGAGCCACGCCGCCCGTCGAGGGTGCCGTCATCAATAACTGTGACGCCGTCCGCGGCGACTCGTTCACCAAGAAGCCCGGCGAAGGCCGATGTTTTCTTGCGGTTGAAATCGCCTTCAAGCCCATGGCCGATGGCTTCGTGCAAGAGGATGCCGGGCCAGCCGGGGCCGAGCACTACGGGGAATTCACCTGCCGGCGCCGGGACTGCTTCCAAATTGACCAGCGCCTGGCGGAGCGCCTCATTGACCTGGGCCTGCCAATTCTCCGGTGCAATATAGTCGCTATAGTTTGAGCGCCCGCCGACACCATGTGAGCCGGTTTCCTGGCGCTCACCGTCGCGTACCATGAGCGACACATTGAGCCGCACCAGGGGGCGGATATCGGCGGCGCGGCGGCCACCGGCGCGAATAATCTGCACCGCCTGCCACTCGCCGGTGAGCGATACCATCACCTGGCCGACACGCGGATCAAGGGCGCGCGCAAAGGCATCGATCTCGCCGAGCAGGGCAATCTTCTCCTCGAACGGGGTGCCCAAGAGCGGGTTGTCATCGGGATAAAGCGTTTGATTGGTTTGCTGGGGGTCCGCCGCCGCGGTGCCGGAATGGCCGGCGCGCACCGCCTTGACCGTCTCGCCAGCGCGCCGGATTGCCGCTTCGTTGAGTTCAGAGGCGTGGGCGTAGCCAGTGGCTTCATCGGCGATGGCGCGCAGGCCAAAGCCTTGCGTGGTGTCGAAGCTCGCACTCTTGAGCCGGCCATCGTCAAACGCCAAGCCTTCGCTTTGGCGATATTCGAGGAAAAGTTCGCCATCGTCGGTGCCGGCCAACGCATCCTCTACAATATGTTCCGTTCGCGCCCGGTCGAGGCCGGCGCGGGTGAAAAACAAATCGTCGGTGGCGGTGAATTCACTCATGTTGGTTCCCTGAATTTGGCAGCTGAATGGCGCTCATGTTGGTGCCCATGATATGGCAGTGAAAGCGCTCTTCGCCAAGCGCTGTTGGGTATTTTTTAGTTTTTGGCGCGGCCGACTTGCGTCGTATTTTGCCGAAAGCGCGACAATTCGACGCAGGTAGAGGGTAAATTTATTTAATATTAAGCTTTTATCAATGGTTATCGTTTGTCATAACGATCATTAATAACAGATAGATAGGCAGAGGTTGTTGAGTCTGAGACTGGGAGATAGGCAGCGTTTAGACGTATTCAAAAAAACTTACAGTTAATAGCCCTGTAATGGCTTACTTCCCAGGGGCTCAGCCACTATAGTCTGGCCGCGCTGAACTGGTATTCGGAGTGAACTGTCTTGGATTGGCGCCAAGCAAACTGGCTGATCATTCGGTCGGTGGGGTGAAGGAAAACCAATATGCTTAAAAAGAGACTGACTGCGCTGGCGGCCTTCTTTACGACGACTGTGATTGGCGGCAGCATTGCCATGGCTCAGGCGCCAGAAGAATGGCAAATGGGCTTTCAAGATGCGCATAGCCCGACGATGGAGAAAATCGTCAGCTTCAACGACGTCCTGTTGTGGATATGTATTGTCATGTCGGTGGGTATCGTGGGGCTCATGGCTTATATTCTTGTCCGCTTCAGCCGGAAGAGAAATCCGGTGCCGCAGAAATTCTCACATAATTCGGTGGTCGAGGTACTGTGGACAGTCATTCCGGTGATTATTCTTGTGATCATCGCGATCCCGTCTTTCCGCCTGCTCTATTTTATGGACCGGACGACGGAAGCAGAGATGACCATCAAGGCCATCGGCCATCAATGGTATTGGTCCTACGAGTACCCCGATTTGGGCGAAGACGTCTCTTTCGATGCTTTCATGATCCCCGACGATGAAATAGAGGAGGGACAGATCAGGCTGCTGGAGACCGACGAAAGCGTCGTTGTTCCCATCGACACCAATATCCGCCTCCTTGTCACCGCAGATGACGTCCTCCATGCCTGGACCATTCCCTCGTTCGGTATCAAGATTGACGCTGTCCCCGGACGGATAAATGAGGGTTGGTTCCGCGTCGATGCGGAAGGCGTCTATTATGGCCAATGCTCCGAACTGTGCGGACGCGATCATGCGTTTATGCCAATTCGGGTCAAAGCCGTCTCGAAAGAGGCGTATGCCGAGTGGGTTGCTTACGCCAAAGAAGAATTCGCCAGCAATGACAGCGACGAGGACCTCACGGTCGCTCGTCTCGCGTCGGCTGACTGAGCCGGTAAGGAAGGAAACGTTTAATGAGTCACAGTGAAGCAGGGCACGACGCCCATCACACCCCGCGGGGCATTACCCGCTGGCTCTACTCCACCAATCACAAGGACATCGGCACGATGTACCTTGTGTTCGCTATTATCATGGGCATTATTGGTGCAGCCCTTTCCATTCTGATGCGCTTTGAGCTGAGCGAGCCGGGGATGCAAATTTTTGGCGACAACCCGCATTATTTTAATGTGTTTGTCACCGCTCATGGCTTGATCATGGTGTTCTTCTTTGTCATGCCAGCGTTTATTGGCGGCTTCGGCAATTGGATGGTGCCATTGATGATCGGGGCGCCGGATATGGCGTTCCCGCGCATGAACAATATTAGTTTCTGGCTGTTGGTGCCGGCTGCAGCGCTACTTGTAGGCTCGCTGTTTATGCCAAGTACGGCGGGAGGCGCTACCGGGGTTGGTGGCGGCTGGACCATCTACGCGCCGCTATCAACCAGCGGACAACCAGGGCCGGCCATGGATATGGCGATTTTCGCTCTCCATCTCGCCGGTGCGTCGTCTATTTTGGGTGCCATCAACTTCATTACTACCATTCTTAATATGCGTGCCCCGGGCATGACGCTGCATAAAATGCCGCTGTTCGCCTGGTCGATCCTGGTGACGGCGTTCTTGTTGCTGCTCTCCCTGCCTGTTCTGGCCGGCGCCATCACGATGCTGCTGACGGACCGTAATGTCGGCACCTCTTTCTTTGATCCGGCCGGTGGCGGTGATCCGGTGCTGTTCCAGCATCTGTTCTGGTTCTTCGGCCATCCGGAAGTGTATATCCTGGTCCTGCCTGGCTTCGGCATTGCCAGCCATGTTGTCTCGACCTTCTCCAAGAAGCCGATATTTGGCTATCTCGGTATGGCCTATGCGATGGTGGCAATTGGCTTTGTCGGCTTCGTCGTCTGGGCTCATCACATGTACACGGTGGGTATGGACGTGAATACCAGAGCCTACTTTATTGCGGCCACCATGGTGATTGCGGTGCCGACAGGCATCAAGATATTCAGCTGGTTGGCAACCATGTGGGGTGGCTCAATTGAGCTGAAGACTCCCATGCTTTGGGTGTTGGGCTTTATCTTCCTCTTTACCGTCGGCGGTGTGACGGGCGTTGTGCTTTCAAACGCCGGTATCGATATTGCGCTCCACGATACATATTACGTGGTTGGCCATTTCCATTACACCATGTCGATTGGTGCCGCCTTCCTGATCTTCGCCGGCTTCTATTATTGGTTTGGCAAGATGAGCGGTCGTCAATATCCGGAAATGTTGGGCAAGATTCATTTCTTTATCTCGTTCATCGGCGTCAATATGACGTTCTTCCCGATGCATTTCCTGGGCGCGGCCGGTATGCCGCGTCGTGTTCCGGACTATCCGGATGCCTTTGCTGGTTGGAATATGGTCGCCTCGATCGGCTCCTATATTTCGGCCGTGGGTATCCTGTTATTCATCTTCATCGTCATTTACACCCTGATGAAGGGTAAAAAATGCGAAGCCAACCCGTGGGGCGAAGGTGCGGACACGTTGGAGTGGACGGTGGATTCACCGGCGCCGTTCCATACCCATGAAGAGCTGCCGCGGATCCGTTGATCGGGCTGCACAATGTGGAGAAGGTTTGATTAGGTGACGGCGACACATTACCCAACGGTTGGCTCGGGCGAAGTGGGCGGTGCGAATAGCGCCGTGCACGGGCCTGAGGTTGAGTTGCGAGATTTTATCGCGCTCTTGAAGCCGCGTGTGATGTCGCTCGTCGTCTTTACCGCTGCCGTCGGCATGGTGCTGGCGCCGGGTGCATTGCATCCGGTGTTGGCCATTGTGGCGATTCTCTGCATTGCGGTTGGCGCGGGCGCTGCCGGTGCCATCAACATGTGGTACGACCGAGATATAGATGCCTTGATGTCGCGCACCAAAAATCGGCCGATCCCGGCTGGCCGCGCGGCGCCGAATACCGCGCTCGGCTTTGGCATCATTCTCTCGGTTGCCTCGGTCTCGATCATGGCGCTTGCCATTAATGGCGTGGCGGCAGGGATGTTGGCCTTCACCATCTTCTTCTATATCGTTATCTACAGCATGGGGCTCAAGCGCCGCACGCCGCATAATATTGTTATCGGTGGTGCTGCCGGAGCCTTTCCGCCGATGATCGGTTGGGCGGCTGTTGGCGGTGATATTACCCTTGGCTCTATCTTTCTGTTCGCCATTATTTTTCTCTGGACGCCGCCGCATTTCTGGGCGCTGGCTCTCTACAAGCGCGGTGATTACGACAAGGCCGGTGTGCCGATGCTGCCGGTTGTTGCAGGGCGTAAAACCACTGCCTGGCAAATGCTGGGTTATACTGTGGCGCTGCTGCCGGTCACGCTGGCGCCCTGTTTCATTGGTCTCTCGGGCATGGTATATGGCGCCGGTGCGTTGGTGCTTGGCTTGCTGTTCCTTGCCTTTGCCGTCAGTGTTATTCGTGATAGCGGCCCACACGAAGATGGTGGCATTGGCGAAAGTGGCGGCGAAATCAAAGAGCGTAACGCGCGTCGCATGTTCCCGTTCTCGATCCTATATCTCTTTTTGATCTTCGTTCTTCTGTTGGTCGATCAGAGCCTGTGGGTCGCCTTCTAGAGCGATGGACCAAGCAATGCCAAATAGTAAAGACAATAAGGAATATCATCGCCGTCGCCGGTGGCGCAATTATGCCTTGGCAGCAGTCCTGTTTGGGTTGGTGGTGATGTTTTTCTTTATCACCGTGGCCCGCATGGGGGACCAGTAGCATGGCGATCAGTAAACAGCGCAAGAGCGTGATGTTGGTCGTCTTGGGCGGAGTTGTATGCGGCATGGTTGGCTTGTCCTTTGCCGCGGTGCCGCTTTACGATCTCTTTTGCAGTGTCACCGGCTTCGGTGGGACGACGCAGACCGCCGACGCAGCGCCGAAAGAAATTGGTGAGCGCGTGATTGCGGTGCGCTTCAATTCCGATGTGTCGAACGATGTGCCGTGGCGCTTCAAGCCCTCTCAGCTTGAGGTCAAATTGCATGTCGGTGAGGTTGGCCTAGCTTTCTATACGGCGAAGAATGAATCGGCGAAAGCTATATTGGGCAGCGCCACTTTCAACGTGACACCGCTAAAAGCCGGCATTTACTTCACCAAGGTGGATTGCTTCTGTTTTGAAGAACAGATGTTGCGGCCGGGCGAAAGCGCCGAGCTGCCGGTTACCTTTTTTGTCGATCCGGAAATCGTAAACGATTCGTATTTAGACGATGTGACGACCATTACCCTGTCCTACACCTTTTTTAATCAGGGTGAGGAGGCTTTACGGAGCTACCTTGGGGAGCTTGGGGAAGACGCTAAATTGGCGAGCCGTGACGTGAGCGGTAAGACGAAGAATAATTGAAACGGAACTGGTGTCATCCCGGCCTCTACCGGGATATGACCATGGAGTGACGATATGACCGATACCACACAGTCTAAGGGCCACCAATATCACATGGTCAAGCCAAGCCCGTGGCCATTCCTCGGGGCAATGGCAGGCGGCGCGTTATTGGGTGGTAGTATCCTCTACTTCCGCGACGAACAAATTTGGCTGATGGCCATCGGTTTTGCCATGACCATCTTTACGATGTATGGCTGGTGGCGTGATGTCATTCGCGAGGCGGCCGAAAATTTCCACACGCCTGTCGTCACCCGTGGCCTCAGATTTGGCATGGTGCTGTTTATCGCTTCCGAAGTGATGTTCTTCGCCGCCTTTTTCTGGGCTTTTTTCAACGCCTCCATCATGCCGACCGAGGCAATTGGCTTTCAGTGGCCACCGGCTGATGTTGAGGCCATGCATACCTGGGGATTACCGCTCCTCAATACCATCATTCTACTGACCTCTGGCGTCACCGTTACGTGGGCTCATCATGCGCTCAAGCATGACAATCAAAAGCATCTTATTTGGGGCTTGTCTCTGACCGTTCTGTTGAGCGTTATCTTCCTCTGCATTCAGGGTTATGAATATGCCGACGCAGCGTTCGGTTTCCGCGATGGCATCTATTCCTCAACCTTCTATATGGCAACCGGCTTTCATGGCTTCCATGTGACCGTCGGCGCGATTTTCCTAGGCGTCTGCCTGGTGCGCGCCAAGCGTGGCCACTTTAAGCCGAGCCAGCATATCGGCTTCGAGGCCGCTGCCTGGTATTGGCATTTTGTTGACGTGGTCTGGTTGTTCCTGTTCATCTGGGTCTATTGGTGGGGTGGCGCATCCGCGCATTAAGCCCGTCCCCGTCGCTCTAACAATTTGAAGAGCGGCACAAGGTAACAAAACGCGGCGCCTGCGGCCCCACCAATTGGGCTCGCGGGCGTTGCCTTGTTGGCGTAGAATATTTTTGTTATTACGCGAGCGAGGGAAGGGTTGGCGCCGTCATCTAACGCGGGGGGGTCAGCCGGGTTTGAATTCTAATCATTTAGAGGTTTGCAAGCGCATGGCAGAAGCGCCACTTCTACCCGTCTCTCCTATTCGCGCCGGCATCTTGTGCCGCTGCCCAAAATGCGGCAAAGGCCGGCTTTATTCCGGTTTTCTTACTATTGTCGAAAAATGTGCGAGCTGCGGTCTTGAGCTGCGCAAACAGGATGCCGGGGATGGTCCGGCGGTATTTATCGTGCTGTTTGTCGGCGGTATTATTGTTGGCTTGGCCCTTTGGGTCGAAATTGTCTATCAGCCGCCCTATTGGGTACATGTGGTCATCTGGGCTCCGGCAATCCTGGCCGGGTGTCTCGGTGCCCTGCGCCCGGCAAAGGCGCTGATGATCGCGCTTCAATTTAAACATAAGATTTTAGGTTTAGACGATGAATCCTAATGCCACTCCCGCCCGCGCCAAGCGCTGGCTCATTTGTATCGCCATTCCAGGCATATTGATCATGCTGGCGCTCGGCTCCTGGCAGGTGCAGCGCCTGATGTGGAAAAACAGCACCAATGATTTCCGCCAGGAGCGCGCCCGATCAGAGGCAGTGCTTCTGCCGGAGAGCGTCGAGGATGTTGCTGGCATGCAGTATCGCCCGGTTTGGCTGGAGGGCCGCTTTCAGCATGGCAAAGAGATGTATCTGGCGGCACGATCGTTTCGCTCCAATCCCGGTTTTCATGTCATCACCCCGTTTGAGCGCCTGGATGGCAGCGTCCTCCTAGTCAATCGTGGTTGGATTCCCATGGACCGGCGTGACCCGGCGAGCCGCGCCGAAGGGCAAGTTGAAGGCGTCATGCGTATCGAAGGGCTGCTCGCCACCAGCGTTCAGCCGGGTTGGATGACGCCGGAAAATGTGCCGGCGGAAAATTTCTGGTATTGGCTTGATATGCCGACGCTCAGCGCCCAGGCCGGCATTGAGCCGCGCGATTATTTGGTTGATGCCGGGCCGGTGGCCAATCCGGGCGGCTATCCAATCGGCGGCCAGACCAAGGTCGAACTGAGAAATTCCCATGTGCAATATGTCGTCACCTGGTATGCGATGGCCGTCACGCTGGGCGTGATTACCTTCTTGATGATGCGCGGCGCCCGGCGCCGGGCAACGCAGGCGGAGGGCGAGCAGAATTGATGAGCCCTTATACCGAGCTTGAGGGGCGTTTTCGCCGCATTGCCAATCTCGGTGGCGCGGCGGCCATATTGCAGTGGGACTGGGCCGCGATTATGCCGGTCGGCGGCGCCGATGCGCGCACTGCCCAACTTACCGAACTTGATCTGATACAACATGAATGTATGGCCGATCCGAAATTGGCCGATCTTCTCGACAACGCCGAGTCTGCGCGCAGCGAGCTTGAGCCGTGGCAAAATGCCAATCTTGCGGAAATGCGCCTGCGCTGGTCCCATGCAAATTCCCTGCCGGCCGATTTGGTATCGGCCTTTGGCAAAGCTGCCGCATCTTGTGAGATGATATGGCGTGAGGCGCGTGCCAATAGCGATTTTCATGCCTTTAGCCAAGCTTTTGCGCCTCTACTGGTTCTGATCCGTGAAAAAGCTGCAGCCAAGTCCGAAGCGTTGGGTCTGGCGCCCTATGATGCCTTGATCGATAGCTACGATCCCGGCTTTCGCATGGCGGAGATTGACGGTATTTTCGCTGATCTCGGTGCCTTTTTGCCGCCCTTCCTGGCCCAGGTGATAGAAATGCAGGCGCGTGAACCGGCGCCGGTGCAACCCATTGGGCCGTTTCCGATCGCCCAACAGCGCGCGCTGTCACAAACCCTGATGGAGCAGATCGGCTTCGATTTTGCCCATGGCCGTCTGGATGAAAGTCACCATCCCTTTTGCGGCGGCGTGCCCGATGATGTGCGCATTACCACACGTTATGACGAAGGGGATTTCGCCTCTTCGGTGATGGCCGTGCTGCATGAAACCGGCCATGCCATGTATGAGCGCGGCTTGCCCAAAGATTGGCGCGGTCAACCGGTGGGTGATGCTCGCAGCATGAGCATACATGAAAGCCAATCCTTGTTGATGGAGATGCAGGCTTGTCGGAGCGGCGAATTTTTCAGCTTTGCTGCGCCCCTTATGCAACAGGCTCTTGTTTCCGATGGTTCGGCAGCCGCCGCGTTTACTCCGGAGAATTTACATAAAATTGCGATGCGCGTGGCGCCCGGCTTTATCCGCGTCGATGCGGATGAGGTGACCTATCCGGCCCATGTCATGTTGCGTTACCGCCTCGAGAAGGCGCTGATTGCTGGTGATTTGCAAGCGCCGGATCTGCCGGCGGCCTGGCAGGAGGGCATGCAGGAATTTCTCGGCCTGACGCCCAAAAATCACGCTGAGGGCTGTCTCCAGGATATCCATTGGGCGTGTGGTGATATCGGCTATTTCCCAAGCTATACCCTGGGTGCGCTGATCGCAGCGCAGCTTTTCGACAGTGCCAATCGGGAGATCGAGAACCTGCGCCCGGCGATTGCGGAGGGTGAGTTCACACCTTTGCTAACCTGGTTGCAGAGCGCCATTCACAGTCAGGCGTCGCGCTATTCGAGCCATGAATTGATCGAGCGCGCTACCGGTCGGGCGCTCAGCGCTGATGCCTTCAAGGCGCACCTTCAGCAGCGCTATCTCGACGAAGCTTTGCCTGACCTATAGTTTGGCCCGGAACTTGATTATGCCTGAGAGAGATAGTTCATGCGTTATGTGAGTACGCGCGGTGATAACCTGAACGACAGTAAGTCGTTCGAATACGTATTGCTTGCGGGCCTGGCGCGCGACGGTGGCTTGTTTGTGCCGGCAAGTTGGCCGGCACCTTTCTCAGAGAGTGAGCTGGTGGAGATGGCATCGCTCAGCTATGCTGATCTCGCCATTCGCCTAACTCAGCCCTTTATTGGCGATGCGGTTGCGCCGGCGGATTTGGCGCGGATCGCCCACGAGACCTATGCCGGTTTCGAGCACCCGGCAACGGCGCCGCTTACCCAACTCGGCCCGAGCTTCTGGCTGATGGAGCTCTATCATGGGCCGACCCTGGCGTTTAAGGATTATGCTCTGCAGTTTTTGGGCCGCCTTTTTGATCATGTGGTGGCGCGACGCGGTGAACGATTGACGATCGTCGGTGCCACCTCGGGCGATACCGGCTCCGCTGCTATTGAAGCCTGCCGCGGACGTGACGCACTCTCCATCGTCATTTTGTATCCTGAGGGCCGCGTCTCTGAAGTGCAGCGCCGTCAGATGACCACGGTCGATGAAGCCAATGTGCACAATGTGGCGGTGGCTGGAACCTTCGATGATTGCCAGGCCATGGTCAAGGGGATGTTTAACGATCTGGCGTTCCGCGATGAATTGAATTTGGCGGCGATCAATTCGATAAACTGGGCACGAATTTTGGCGCAAACCGTCTATTACGCCTATGCGGCCCTGGCGCTTGGCTCTCCGGCGCGTCCGGTGACCTTCGCCGTGCCGACGGGTAATTTCGGCAATGTCTATTCCGGATATTTGGCGACGCGTCTCGGCCTACCGATTCGCCATTTGATGGTGGCGACCAATGCCAATGATATTCTGGCGCGCTTCTTCAATGGCGCCGGTTATTACAAGAGCGATGTCGTCGCTAGTATCAGCCCGAGCATGGATATTCAGATCGCGAGCAATTTCGAGCGCTTGGTGTTTGAATTACAGGGGCGCGATAGTGCTGCCGTTCGCGCCTTGATCGACAGCCTTGATCGAGATAGTGGCTTTGAGATTGCGGCGGATAAGCTGGAACTAGCGCGCCGCCTATTTTCGGGCCAGCGCGTCGATGATGCGCGGGCGTTTGAATGCATGGCGCGGGTGTGGCGCGAATGCGGCACCCTGATTGATCCGCACAGCGCTGCCGGCGTAGCGGCGGCGGAAGACGCCTTGGCGCAGCAGGAAACGGGCGCCGAGCAATCCGCGATGATTTGTCTTGCTACCGCACATCCGGCTAAGTTTCCGGATGCCGTTGAGCAGGCGACCGCCATTCGCCCGGCGTTGCCGGACCGGCTTGCTGATTTATTGCAGCGCCCGGAGCATGTGACCCATCTGCCGAATGATTTGGCAGCGGTAAAAGAGTTCGTCCAGGCATGTGCCAGGGACGCGCAGGGAGGGAAGGCCGCGTGACAACACAAATGACTACTTTGCCCAACGGGCTGCGTGTGTTGAGTGAGACGATGCCGCATCTTGAGACCGCATCCGTCGGTGTTTGGGTTGATGTCGGTGCGCGCTATGAAAGCGCCGATATCAACGGCGTGTCGCATCTGTTGGAGCATATGGCCTTCAAAGGCACCAGCCGGCGCAGTGCCCTCGACATTGCCGAAGAGATCGAAGCAGTGGGCGGCCATGTCAACGCTTATACCTCGCGCGAGCAGACCGCCTATTACGCCAAGGTCATGAAGGAGGATGTCGGTCTCGCGGTCGATATTCTTGCCGATATTCTACAGCATTCGGCATTTGCTGATGATGAACTGGAGCGCGAGCGGGCCGTAGTTATCCAGGAGATCGCCCAGGCGCATGACACACCCGATGATCTCGTCTTCGATCAGTTTCAGGAAACTGTCTATCCGGGTCAACCGCTGGGTCGGACGATCCTCGGCCCGGTAGCGCAGGTATTGGCCTATTCACGCGATGTCCTGACAGGATATATGGCCCACCATTACAGTGCCTCGCGCATGGTTGTGGTCGGCGCCGGGCAGGTCGATCACGCGACATTCACGGATATGGTTGGGGCCGCGTTCGACGCCTTGCCGCCGGCTCAGCCTGCAACGGACCTGACCGCGCACTATGCCGGCGGAGATATGCGCACGGTCAAGGATTTGGAGCAGGCGCATCTGGTGCTCGGCTTTGATGGGCTGCCTTATGGCGATGATGATTTTTATACCGTGCAATTGCTGTCAACGCTTCTTGGCGGCGGCATGTCTTCCCGCTTGTTTCAGGAAATTCGCGAGCGGCGAGGTTTGGCCTATTCCGTCTTCAGCTTCGCCTCCTCCTATGTGGATGGCGGTGTGTTCGGTGTTTATTGCGGCACCGGGCCGGATAAATTGGCGGAACTTACGCCGGTGATCGCCGGCGAATTGCACAAAGTCTGTGAGCATGTGACGGCAGAGGAAGTGGCGCGCTCGCGGGCGCAAGTGAAATCGAGCCTGTTGATGTCGCTTGAATCTTCTTCATCCCGGTGCGAGCGATTGGGCCGGCAAATGCTTATTTTCGGCCGTGCTATTTCGATTGAAGAGATGGTGGTAAAGATTGATGCGATTACGCCGCAAGATATTATTCGCGTTGCCGAACGTATTTTCGCCCATAGTCGCCCAAGCTTGGCGGCGCTGGGTCCGATTGCCGGTCTTGAGAGTTATGAGCGCATCGCGGAGCGCTTTGCCTGATGTCGGTGCTCCGATCTTCGCGCGGCGAGCGCGATGAATCGCAGCTGCTCGGCAGCAATATACGGGTCCGCGTGCCCGAGCTGCGCGATTGGCAGGCCTGGGCGGAATTGCGCACGGCATCGCGTGATTTTTTAGCGCCGTGGGAGCCCGCCTGGGCAAGTGATGCCCATAGCCGCGCCGCCTATCGCCGTCGTCTGCGGCGTCAGCAGCGCGATGCCAATGACGGTATGTGTTTCTCCTATTTCATCAACCGCCTTGCCGATAATGCGTTGATGGGCGGCATCACCTTGAGCAATGTTCAGCGCGGTGTGGCCCAGACCTGCAATGTCGGCTATTGGATCGGCGAGCCCTATGCGCGCGGTGGTTATATGACCGAAGCGCTCAATTGTGCGCTCAGCTATTGTTTCGGCAATCTCGGGTTACACCGCATCGAGGCGGCCTGCATGCCGAGCAACCAAGCAAGCCAGGCGTTGCTGTGGCGTTGTGGTTTTCAGCGTGAAGGCTATGCCCGGAAATTTCTCAAGATCAATGGCGTGTGGCAGGATCATCTGTTGTTCGCCGTGGTCGAAAGCGAATGGCAGCGCCCAGGCTGACTTAGCGCCTTTGAGCAGGGTGACTTATGCTCTAGGCGTGGCCCACATCAGCGGAAAGATTGGAGATATCCACGCCCAGGCTGGCGACTGCACTTTGCCACTTGGTGTCGTTGTTTTGTCCAAAGACGATATCCCCATTGGCTGGCGCAGTTAGCCAACCGTTATTCTGTACCTCTTCATCCAATTGGCCCGGCGCCCAGCCGGCATAGCCCAGCGCCAACAAACTATCGCGTGGTCCGGTGCCTTCGGCCAGGGCCTGGAGGATATCAACGGTTGCTGTCAGGGCGAATTCATCATCGACCATCATTGTCGCATCATGAACATAATCTGCCGAATGTAGAACAAAGCCGCGCGCCGCCTCGACCGGCCCACCAAAATGCACCCGGATGTTTTCGTCAACGCTTTCCGTTTCGATCTCCAACTGCTCCAGAAGCTCTGAAAAACTTAAAGATTCCAGCGGTTTATTGACAACGATCCCCATCGCGCCTTCATCCGAATGGGCGCATAGATAGATGACGGACCGTTCAAATCGCGGATCCGGCATGGCTGGCATAGCGATCAATAGCTGGCCTTCAAAATAGAACGACGGCGCTGTCATGTTTGAATTCTCCGGCACGCTTCGACCTTGAAATAGGATTTTGAATAGTGTGTCAATTCACCATATAGGTGACAATAGTTTCCTTGATGAATCGATAGCTTTTGCCTTGGATAGCGTATTTTTTGATGGTTGTAATCTAGTCTCCGGCCACTCATATTACCTCTGTGACACGCTCGGGTATTTGGTTAACATGATCAAAGCGGGCAGATTTTTATATAACGCCATGCGGGGAGCAAAGCGATGACGATTAATGTGGGCGATAAAGTACCTTCCGTGAATTTCAAACAAATAACGGCAGATGGTATGTCGGACGTTCCCAGCGATGATTATTTCAAGGGGCGGAAAGTGGCGCTCTTTTCTGTGCCGGGCGCATTCACGCCAACCTGTTCCGCCCAACATGTGCCGAGCTATGTCGGTAATGCGGCGGCGCTGAAGGCCAAAGGCGTGAGCGCCATCGCCTGTGTTTCGGTGAATGATGCTTTTGTCATGAAGGCGTGGGGCGAGGCTCAGGGCGTCGGTGATGCGGTTGAGATGCTGGCTGATGGCAATGGCGAGTTCGCGCGTGCCACGGGCCTGACGCTGGACGGCAGCGGATTTGGGCTGGGCGAGCGTTCAACCCGTTTTTCGATGATCATTGATGACGGCACGGTGAGCCATCTCAACGTGGAGAGCAACCCGTCTGAAATGGATGTGAGCAGCGCTGAGCATATGCTGGGCCAGCTCTAGTTCAGACATATTTGGTTTTTCGGGACGGGGGCTTTAGGCCCCCGTTTTGATTTAGACTCTTTCAAGTTTAGACGGAAGGGTGTCTGCAACGCCTTACAGCGCCGAGGCCAGCGCTCCACATCAGCCCGGCCTTGCTCAAGAGCGCGCAGCGTTTTTTTTAACCGCAAGCCCTCGCGCCGAAGAAACGTCCATATCGCCTGATGCGAAATTGCTAGGCCGCTTGCTGCCAATATTTTCTTCAGGCCGGATAGCGTCAGGTGTGACGTCCGTCCGATCTGTTCAATGATAAAGCCCCGATGCGGCTCCAGAGTCCTGCGCTATGGATTTTCTTTAATTACCAAGAGCTAAAGATCTTCGATTACGCGCATGCGGGCGTGACACACTCTAACCCGGCGCGCTGCCGGCCTGCGCCAGTCGTTCGAGAAAGCGTTCGCGCGCCGGCGGCACATTGGCTTCGGCGAAGACATGACCGGTGAGAAACCAGCCGGTTAAATTCAATGCCGCGCGCACATCTTCCGATGATGGCGCGCCGGCTTCCGAGCGCAAGAGAAAGGCCGGCAAGGGCAGTAATTTTTCACGCCATTCAGCTCCTGCTTCGCTTGATACGGCGCGGCCCGAGCGCGGCGAAACATAGACCAGGTCCGTGGTTTGCCCGCTGACAGCACAGGCGGAGAGGTCAAGGCCGAAGCCAAGCTCAGCCAGCAGCGTCAATTCGAAGTGTGCATAGGATTCAGCCCAGGCTGCGTCATTCTCAATTTTACCGGCGAGGCGGAGAAATTCTTCGTAGAGAATTGGGTAGGGGTAGCGCTCCGGCAGGGCAGCTTCAACCACCGCGCAGACTGCCGAGAGAGCTGCCAGGCGTAAGGCATCGTCGAGCAACCCGGCGGCGGCGGTATGCATCAATTCACAGCGGAGGTTGCCAAGGTGCTCTTCGAGGCGGGCGCGCCAGGTGGCACTGACCTGATTGCCGGCCTGATAGAGGCCGCGCGCACGTCGCCCCTGCCCACCGCGCACCAGCCCGGCATGGCGGCCATGCTGGGCGGTGAACAGCATCACCAAGGATGATGTTTCACCGTGCCGTCGCGCCGACAGGACAATGCCCGAATCATTCCATTCCATGGCTTGTTTATAGCACGGGGCGAAGCTTTTGGCGTGCGCTGCGGAGGCAGAGAAAAACAATGATTAACAATAACTTAATCTTATTGCTCCAAGCTGACCGCCGATTACCTAAATCAGAAACAACATAAGCCGAAATAATGAATAACGCTGGCGCTAGTAGCGCTGCCCCTTTTGCCACCGCTTCGGACTCGTCGACCGGATATGACCTAGCGGATGTGGAAGTGGTGCTGTTCAGCCCGGTAATACCAGGCGGGTTATCCGCGGCGCCATTCATGGCGCCGGATTTCGTAAGCTCAACGTCGTCGTGTCGACCGAAAATCTGCGCCGTGCCGTACGCGAGACCGAATTCGACATGCTGATTCTCGAAGCAAAAGACCATTTGGAATTGGTTTGTGAGCATATTCGCGACATTCGCCACGGTCGGCTTGGCTATAATCCCTATCTAGTGATTTCCGTCATCACCTGGAAGCTGAGCGATAATGTTATCCGCACATTGATCGATGCCGGCGCCGATATTATTATTATGCCCATATCCATCGGCGCGGTGACCAGCCGGGTCGATAATATTGTTAAAAACCGTAAAGAATTTATAGCCACGTCAAGCTATGTCGGACCTGACCGGCGTGGCGCTAACCGTGCCACTGACAATGATGAGGTCGGCGCCTTCAAGGTACCGAATGGTGTGCGCCTTAAGGCGACGCGCGATTTATCAGTCAAAGTGGATTTGGAGAAAATTGAGCGCGCCAATAATATTGTTCATGAACATCGCCTGCGCCGTAGCACGTTGCGGTTTGGCCAACTTGCCAGCAGTCTGGAGCGTTTCATTAAGCAAAAACCAGGCCAGGATTTACCGAACAAAGAGCTTTCGGAAATGATGCGCCTGGTCGCGCATATCGCGGGGCAAACGGAAAATGATTAGCGCTCGGAAATTATCGACCTGGTGACATCACTGGAAAGAATCATGAACGAGGCTTCTGGCTAAGGTCGGCCGGAAGCGGATTTGTTCGCGCTCCTCAGGGTGCATGGCGAGGCCCTGTTGGCGTTGCTTCGCGGTGAAGAAGCGGCCGCCGATCTCGTTGTTCGCGCGGTCATCACCGCAACCAAGAAAATTGATGATCGGGTGGCCAAGAGAAAAGCGCCGCTCCCGGATAAAAAATCCAGTGATGCGGGCGGCGATGAACCAGACATGGAAGTTAATTCAGATATATAGCCTGCGCTACGCATGGCGTTCTTTACGCTAGCTGTTAAATTCCAGTCCGAGGTCGCGGTAGCGCTCCGGGTCGTCGTGCCAGCCTTCGCGAACCTTCACAAATAAAAATAAATGCATTTTGCGCTCGAGCAACGTCTCAAGCTCGAGGCGCGATTCCTGGCCGACGGATTTGATCCGCTGCCCGCCTTTACCCAGCACCATCGCCTTATGTGTGGTGCGCGAAACATAGATCACCTGTTCGATTCTAACCGAACCATCTTTTAATTCGCGCCAGCCCTCGGTTTCAACGGTGAGCGAATAGGGCAGTTCCTGATGGAGCTGGAGAAATAATTTCTCACGCGTGATTTCAGCCGCCAACATGCGGTCGGAAATATCGCTCAACTGATCTTCCGGATAGAGCCATGGCCCTTTCGGCAAGACGCCCACCAGATGATCAAGCAGATCCTCAACACCATGGCCGTCGAGGGCAGAGATCATGAAGATGCGCTCGGCCGTTTTGCCGTCATCCAAAGACGCGGCGAGCGGCAGTAAGCTCGCACGGGCCACGCGATCAATCTTGTTGATGGCGATCATTGCCTTGCGCTCGGACTTCACCAACTCCTCGCGGATTTTTCGCGTATTGGCATCGAGGCCGCGTTCGGCATCGACCAGTAGCAGGATCGCATCGGCATCCTGGGCGCCGCTCCAGGCGGCGTGCACCATGGCGCGTTCCAGGCGGCGTTTGGCGTCGTGAAAAATGCCGGGTGTATCGACCAACACCAGCTGTGCCGCGCCAACTATGCGAATGCCGCGCACACGCGCGCGCGTGGTCTGCACCTTGGGCGAGACGATCGAGACCTTGCTGCCCACCAGGCGGTTGATCAGCGTTGATTTGCCCACATTGGGAGCGCCCAGAATGGCGACAAATCCAGCACTTTGTTGTTCGCTCTGCTCAGTCATTTTTCGCCTGCAATCTTTCCAATAAAATTTGTGCGGCGGCCTGCTCTGCCGTCTGTTTGCTGCCGCCCTTCGCGGTGGCGCCGGGAAAGTCAGCAATGCGCGCTTCAACTTCAAATAAGGGCGCATGGGCCGGGCCTTCGCGTTGCACGGTTTGATAGACCGGCAGCACGCCATGATGCGCCTGGGACCATTCCTGTAAGGCCGATTTCGCGTCGCGCGGCGGGCTTACATCCTCAGCCATGGGCGCCGCCCAATAATGTGTGATAAACTTTGCTGCCACCGCGTAGCCGCCATCGACAAAAAGCGCAGCGATCAGCGCTTCACAGGTATCGGCGAGGTTGGTTGAATTCTCCCGCCCGCCGCTATCTTCTTCGCCCTTGGCCAGAATTAGATGATCGCCGAAGTTAAGACTGCGGGCAATGCGCTCCAGCGCCTCGCGCCGCACTAATGCGGTGAAACGCGGCGACAGCGCGCCTTCGCTTTCGCTCGGGTAGCGCGCGTAAAGCATCTCCGCCACCGCCAGGCCAAGCACGCGATCACCGAGAAATTCCAGCCGTTGATTGGATTGTACGGCGCCGGACACGGCGCTCGGATGAACGAAGGCGCGGGCCAGTAATTGGTTATCGTTAAAGCGGTGAAAGAGATTCGCTTGCAGTGTCTCCGCCAGCGTTTTAGCGAACTGCGCGGTGAAGGGCGGTGCGGATTTTCGGCGCTCGGCCATAGCGGGAGTCTAGACCCTAGTCGACGCTAGTAAACAGGCGTTCAAATCGGGTCGCTTTGCCCCATTTCCAGATTTCCCAAATCTCGGCGCCGCCATTGGTCGAATAGAAAATAAACTCTGCCCGACCGACAAGGTTTTCCGCCGGGATGAAACCGACGCCCGAATAGGTATTGTCGATACGGCTATCGATGGAATTATCTCGATTGTCGCCCATGGCGAAAAAATGGCCTTTCGGAACGGTGTAGATTTTGGTGTTGTCGAGATTGCCGTTGGGATTCGAATCTAGCGTATGGTGCAGCACGCCGTTCGGTAAAATTTCCGCGAACTGGGTGATCGAGCGGGTCCGGCCATAAAGGTCAGTGAAGGTAAAGTCATCGATCTGGGTGCGTTCAACCGGCACATCATTGATCCGTAAGACGCCGTCCAGAACCTGGAGGCGATCACCCGGTAGGCCGACGATGCGCTTGATATAATCTGTTTCATTGTCGCGCGGCAGCTTGAACACGGCGACATCACCGCGCTCCGGATCCGAGCCAAAGACGCGCCCGGAGAACAAGTCGATATCCCACGGCAGGGAATGTTTGCTGTAACCATAGGCATATTTCGAGACGAACAGATAATCGCCGACCATCAATGTCGGGATCATCGAGCCGGAGGGAATATTAAACGGCTCCAGGCCAACCGAGCGCACCACCATGGCGGCGATGACCGCATAGGCAACGGTGCGGATGGTGTCCCAAAATCCACTAGATTTCCGCTTCTTGGTATTTTCGCTGTTTTTCGCTTTGGCCATAGGGTTGGCGGAATCCGGTTATGGTTGGTGATCAATATGATTGATGGTCAATAAGGTGGCGTCGAATGTCCCCGACCGTTATGTACCGATTGCGCTTCACTCTGGCGTCGCCGGCACGGCGGTGATGATCACGATGGCCTGGGCGGTTGGCGGTTCGTCGGTCAGAGAAATATCAATCTGTGTGGTCATGCCTGAAGGCGTTAGGGATTGCAAGCGTTCCGCGGCCCCACCCGTGAGGCGCATGGTCGGTTTTCCTGACGGCAAATTGATGACTTCCATATCGCGCCAAAAAACGCCCTTGCGAAAACCTGTTCCTAGCGCCTTGGAGCAAGCTTCTTTGGCGGCAAAGCGGCGGGCATAAGTTTCAACCCGTGTTGCCCGGCGCTCTGCTTTGGCGCGCTCGCCTTCGGTAAAAATTCGCTTGATAAAGCGCTCGCCAAAGCGCTCGAGCGTGCGTTCGATGCGCCGTATATCAATGAGATCGCTGCCGAGGCCAATAATCATGTGGTGGGAATGAGCACGCCTAAGAACTTAGGCGCTGCGCTCGCCCAGCGCGTCGGCGCGGGTCCGGTCCATCAGCGCCCGCATGCGGCGAATAGCGCTGTCGAGGCCGGAAAAAATCGCCTCGCCAATGAGAAAATGGCCGATATTAAGCTCGACCACTTCGTTAATCGCCGCAATCGGCGCTACATCATCAAAACTGAGACCATGCCCAGCGCGCACCTCCAGGCCGAGTTTCGAGCCATAGAGTGCGGCTTCCTTGATGCGCATCAATTCATGGTGGCGCGGTGCGCCTTCCGGCGAATCGCAATAGGTTCCGGTGTGTAGTTCCACCGCCGTGGCGCCGACCGCCAGCGAGGCGTCGAGCTGGGTCGCATTGGGATCGATAAACAGGCTGACCAAACAGCCGGCGGATTTTAGCGGTTTGATATAATCCGTAAGATAGGCTTGGGCCGCGATAACGTCGAGCCCGCCTTCGGTGGTCAATTCCTGGCGTTTTTCCGGCACCAGGCAAATGCCCGGCGGCGTGTGGCGCAGCGCGATCTCGCGCATTTCATCGGTGGCCGCCATTTCAAGATTGAGGGGCAGGTCAATCTCCGCCATCAAGCGGGCCAAATCCTTATCGGAAATATGCCGTCGATCTTCACGCAGATGGCAGACAATGCCGTCCGCCCCGGCTGTGGCCGCGAGCTTGGCCGCCCGCACCGGATCCGGCAAGCCGCCGCCGCGTGCGTTTCGGATGGTCGCCACATGATCAATATTGACGCCGAGGCGCAGTTTTTCGCTCATCAAATCTTGCCCTCGCCTGCCGCCCGCCCGATCGGTGTGATGGTTGCCGAAGGCCGCGTTTCTTCTTCACCATTTGGCTGGGGAATGGCGAATTCATCGCTTGCGTCCACTGGAGCCGCCGGCTGTTGTTCTGTGTCGGATTGCGCCGCCGCATTGCTGTTGGCCACATTGGCCTCGCGCTCGCGCCGTTCCTCGGCCAAAACCTGCTGACGCTTGACGCGCGAAGTATGGCGGTGATGTTGGTAATTGGCGATCACTCGGCGAATGGGGAGATAGACAATCACCCAAACGAGAGCGCCTGCCGGCACGCCGCCGACCAGCATGGGAACACCAATCTCCGAGAACTGATCGAAGATCATGGTGATGCTCATGTCGGAAAAACTCATCGCCGGCATTTCGCGGCCCAAGATCTTGCTGCCCAACCACAATACGCCGAACCAAATCCCCGGGAAGGTCCAGGGATTGCCGACCGCCGTACCGATCGCCGAGGCTAGAATATTGGCGCGCAGCGCCCAGGCCAGGAGGCCCGCAATAATAAAATGAAAGCCGACAAAGGGCGAAAACGACACTGCGGCGCCGAGGGCGAAACCGCAGGAGATCGAATAAGGCGTGCCGGGCAGGCGCTTGATGCGAAACGAATAATATTTGCCGGCGCGGCGCCAACCCATGCGCGGCCAGACAATTTCCAACAGACGCATCAGCAGCGCGCGTTTGCGCCGACGGCGGAATACGCTCATTTTGCGCTCCCCTCGTCACCGCCAGCGGTAACCGGGCCGAAACCGGCCTCCGCCTTGCGGTGCATCACTCTAAACGTCATTCTTCTCCCTTTCGAAGGCATGGGTATATTTTTTTCGCCTCGAACTTTACTAAATATCGCAAAAAGTGGGTATAGCGCAAGAGATGCGCCCAGACTCATGGCGCAAATCAATAGGTCTCTTTTCTCGCCGATAGGCCGCAAATGCGCACCAAAGGAGCTGTTCACAGCCACATTATTCAATAAAATTGGCAATATCGTCGAGCGGCTTGCGTTCGATATCCGGCACCTCGGCCTGTTCTTCGGGATAGCCGACCACCACAATCATCGCCGCTCGCTCATTGGTTGGGCGACCCAGGAGGGTGCGCAGAAAACCCATCGGGCTCGGCGTGTGGGTAGAGTGTGGCCAGGCCGACATGATTGAGAGCTGTCAACAGGATGCCGGTGGCGATGCCGACGCTTTCCGTCACATAGTAATTCTTAGTACGCTCGCCCGCCGCATCGATATCATAACTGCGTTGAAAGACGACGATCAGATAGGGCGCGATCTCGAGATAAGGCTTTTTGGCGTTGGTGCCAAGCGGCTCCAGGGCTTTCAACCAGGCTTTGGGTGCGCGGCCGCCGTAAAATTGACGCTCTGCTTTTTCCGCTTCCAGGCGAATGCGGCATTTGATCTCTGGCGCGCTGACAACAACAAAATGCCAGGGCTGAAAATTAGCGCCGCTGGGCGCTGTGCCGGCGTTCATGACGCATTTCTCGATGATGCTACGCGGCACCGGGCGATCAGAAAACATACGCACCGTGCGGCGCCGGGCGACGGAGCGATAAAAATTAGCGGCGCGGCGCGTCATGGCGGCGCCGTCGCGCGTCACATAGCCGCTCAGCGGTACGGAGCGATATTTCGCTATATGTATATCCTCTGTCTAGCCCTAGTCTCGTCCCAGTCTAACCGCGCGCGCGCTCGACATTGCTGATGCAGGGCATGGCACGCAGCGTTGCCATGATATCGGTTAAATGGCGCGCATCCTCAACTTCGACATCAACCAGAATATCGAAAAATTCAGCCGAGCGGCTGGTGATTGTGAGGTTGGTAATGTTGCCTTTGCATTTGGCAATGGCGGTCGCAAATTCGCCGAGCGAGCCCGCCTCGTTAGCGACAATCAGATCCAGGCGACCGACATGAGAGCTGTTTTCGCTATCCACCTTATCCCAGGAAAGATCAAGCCAGCGCTCCGGCGTGTCGCTGAAGCTGACCAGGGTATCGCAATCGATTGTATGCACGCTGACGCCGATGCCGGTGGCAATAATGCCGACGATGCGGTCGCCCGGCAGGGGGCTGCAACATTCAGCCAAATGCACCGCCATGCCGGGTACCAAACCACGAATGGGGATGGCGGCGTCGCCGGCTTTGGTTTCGCCGCTGCGTCCCCGCATCATAGAGAGCGCGCGCGAGGCCACGCTGGGCCGGCGGCGGGTCGGGAAACAGGCATCGCTTAGTTCATGGCCTGTTAAATGTCCTTGGCCGAGGGCGACAAACAGCTCCTCGACGGTCTTTAACTTTAGCCTCGGCAAAGCCTGTTCGATCACTGGCGGTGAAAACACCTCATCTATTTTGCGAAACGCCTTCTCGGCAATCGCCCGACCGAGCGCTTCATATTCCTTGCGCTGCTTGAGGCGGATAAAGCGCCGCACGCTGGCCCGCGCTTTGCCGGTGACCAAGAAACTCTCCCAGGTCGGCGACGGCGCCGGCACGGTGGAGCGGATGATCTCCACCTGATCGCCGTTCGAGAGGCGTGTCCGGAGCGGCACCATGCGGCCATTGAGCTTGGCGCCGACGCAGGTATCGCCGATATCCGAATGCACGGCATAGGCAAAATCCACCGGCGTGGCGCCGCGCGGCAAATTGATGAGATCGCCATGCGGGGTGAAACAGAACACCTGATCGCGGAACATTTCCAGCTTGGTATGTTCGAGAAATTCTTCCGGCCCGGCGGCATTGTCGAGAATATCCAACAGCTCGCGCAGCCAACGATACTGCTTGCCGTCACTGCCTGCATCGATCTGCTTGAAGGCCCAGTGGGCGGCGACGCCGAGCTCCGCTTCTTCGTGCATTTCGCGGGTGCGAATTTGAACTTCAATACGCTGACGCTCCGGCCCCATCACGGCGGTGTGGAGCGAGCGATAGCCGTTCGGTTTGGGCGTGCTGATGTAATCCTTAAAGCGCCCCGGCACCATGGCGTAGGCACCGTGTACGTAACCGAGCGCGTGATAACAATCCTCAACGCTATCAACAATGATGCGAAACGCCACAATATCGGACAGTTGCTCAAAGGCGATATTCTTGGTTTCCATCTTGTGCCAGATCGAATAAAGGCGCTTTTCGCGTCCTTCCACATTGATACGCAAGCGGTGGCCAGCCAGCATTTCGCGCAGCGCCATAACAATTCGCGGTACGATGTCGCCGCTTTCTTCTCTCAGGAATTCGAGCCGCGTCTGCACCGAATTGCGGGCATCCGGGTTGATCTCGGCAAAGGCAAGGTCTTCCAGCTCATCCTTGATGGTCTGCAGGCCAATGCGCTCGGCGAGCGGTGCGTAGATGTCCATGGTTTCGTTGGCGATGCGCCGGCGCTTGTCTTCTTTTTCAATGAAATGGAGGGTGCGCATATTGTGCAGGCGGTCGGCTAGCTTGACCAACAGCACGCGGATATCGCGCGACATAGCGAGCACGAATTTACGGAAATTTTCGGCCTGTTTGGTGTGGTCAGATTGCAGTTCAATCTGGCTGAGCTTGGTGACGCCATCGACCAAGCGGGCGACAGGAGCGCCGAAATGGCTTTCGATCTCATCGAGCGAAGCCAGAGTATCTTCTACCGTATCATGCAGCAGGGCAGTGACGATGGTATCGCAGTCGAGCTTGAGCCCGGTCAGAATACCGGCCACTTCGAGGGGATGGGAGAAGTAGGGGTCGCCGCTGGCGCGAATCTGCGCGCCATGGGCTTTTAGAGAGAAAACATAGGCGCGGTTCAATGCGCCCTCATCCGCAGTGGGATCGTAAGCCTTAACGCGCTCGACGAGTTCGTATTGGCGAATCACTAGCTGTCATGCGCACGGCCTGTCCTCACTGCGGACAATAGGCGCTCAGGCCTCTTCGTCGGCAGCGCTCGGCACAGCTTTGCCAGCGTCATCCAAGGTAGGCTTGAATACGGCGTCTGCGCCCACGGCAGCGGCGTCCGCGCCATCATCGTCAGGGTCCGCTGAACCGGTAACGCCGGCCCAGGCCTGCTCAGCCGACAGCACAGCCAGATTTTCCTCTTCCGGCTCGTCCAGCTCATGGTCGATATCAGCGCCATGTTCCATCTCGTATTTCAGCGCCTCAAGCTCGATCGTCTCATCGGCGATCTCGCGCAATGCCACAACCGGGTTTTTATCATTGTCGCGCTCAAGCGTTAACGGCGCGCCGGAATGAATATTCCGCGCCCGGCGGGCAGCGAGCAAAACCAACTCAAAACGATTTGGGATCTTATCGACGCAATCTTCAACAGTTACACGCGCCATGCGCAGAGCACTCCATTTTTATCAATAAATGCGGATTGAATATCGCCGGCAACCTACCCGCTTGTTTTCCACCATGCAAGGAAAATTGCCCGTCCATACAGGTAAAATTGGGCATTTCCGGTGTAAATCAAGGGGTTTATTCGCATACACGCTCAATTTTCTGGCCGGGCGGCAGTTCGGCGATGAGATCATCGATATGCCGCCCGTTTTCAGGGTGGCGCCAATCGGCGGCAATTTCGGCCAGTGGCAGTAATACAAAAGCGCGCTCATGCAGCCGCGGATGCGGTAACTGCACTGCCGGACCATTGTCAACCGCCGATTTGTTCAGGATTTCGCCATTATAATCGATCAGGTCGAGATCGAGGACGCGCGCCGCATTGCGACTGTTGCGCTGGCGCCCGAATTCCGACTCGACACTAAGCAGCAGTGCCATCAACGCGACCGGCGAGAGGTCACAGGCTATTTCGGCAACGCCATTCACGTACCAAGGCTGGTCGGCAGTGGGAAAGGGAGCGCTCTGATACCAGTTGGAGCGTGTTTTAAGCGTAACACCCGTTGCCGTCAAATGACGCAACGCCGCCGCCAATCCGTTCTGCGGTGCACCATAGCGCTTGGTTTCGAGGTTGGCGCCAAGAGCGATCACAATCATCTGATTGGTGTCGCGTGGTCGAGGGGTTGCCGTGGATGGGAGAACGACATAGGTCTTAACCGTGAGATTTAGTGTGAAATATGATATCTATTTGATTTTAATAGTAAATTTATTTTCTGTAACAATATCATAGCTGCAACTCCCTCGTGGATAGCTGGTTTTCGCATCGTATTTAACCAATTTAGGTTTATTTTTTATGTCTATGTTTTACTCGGAAGAGCGTGTTGGTCTGTTCATCGACGGCTCAAATCTATACGCCGCCGCTCGGGCGCTGTCCTTCGATATTGATTATAAACGTCTGCTCGGCGCCTTTGGCGACAGTGGTCGTCTGGTCCGCGCCTATTATTATACCGCCTTGATTGACGATCAGGAATATTCGCCGATTCGTCCACTGGTCGATTGGCTGGATTATAATGGCTATACTATGGTAACCAAGCCGGCCAAAGAATTCACCGATTCCATGGGGCGGCGCAAAATCAAAGGCAATATGGATATAGAACTGGCGATCGATGTGGTCGAAATGGCGCCGGTTCTTGATCATATCGTGCTGTTCTCCGGCGATGGCGATTTTCGCCGTTTGGTGGAGGCGGTGCAGCGCAAGGGCCTGCGTGTCACCGTGGTCAGCACGGTGCGCTCCCAGCCGCCCATGGTGGCCGATGAATTACGGCGCCAAGCGGATAATTTCATCGAATTACAGGATCTCCAGGCAAAGATTGGTCGCGCGCCGCAATGGCGCGAGGGCGATGAACGCAACAGCCCGGACGCGTCACCGATGCATGAACATTACACCGAAGATGATGACGATGACGATGGCAACTATCGGGAGAGCGCGGGCGATAATAGCGAAGAATTCGTCGACGCGAGCTAGCCATGGTGCTGCCGATTGAACCGGGGCGCGATTGCGCCGAATGCCCTCGACTTGTCGAGTATCGCGAAGCCAGCCGCGCCAAGCAGCCGACATGGCACAATGCGCCGGTGGAGAGCGCCGGGCCGATCAACGCCCGCCTGCTGATCGCCGGATTGGCGCCGGGCATGAAGGGTGCCAACCGCACCGGGCGGCCCTTCACCGGAGATTTTGCCGGCGATCTGCTTTATCCCACATTGGTCAAATACGGTTTTGCTGACGGTACTTATGGCCGCGAAGCGGATGATGGCCTGACGCTGACAGATTGCCGTATTACCAATGCGGTGCGCTGTGTGCCGCCGCAAAACAAGCCGACCGGCGCCGAGGTATTGGCCTGCCGCCCTTTTTTACAAAATGAGATCGCCGCCATGGCGGACCTGCGCGTTATCCTGGCGCTGGGCGGCATTGCGCATCAGGCGGTATTACGCACTCTCGGCCTAAAAGTAAGCGCTCATAAGTTCGCTCACCGCGCATGCTATGAGGTGGCGGAAGGGGTGATGATGATCGACAGCTATCATTGCTCACGCCTCAACACCAACACCGGCCGTCTGACGGAGGCCATGTTCCACGATGTGTTTGAGGATATTCACCGGCTGATGGGTTAGAGAAAACTCCGAGCAGGCGGTATCACCTGCGACATGGGTTTGCTCCAATGAATCAGACGTTAGTGGGCGAATGGCTTAAAGCCGGACGCCTATTTGCTAGCTATCGTCCCGATTGCGATTGCGCAGCAAGCGCTGTTTATCGCGATTCCAATCTTTGTCTTTTTGCGCCGCGCGCTTGTCGTATTTACGTTTGCCTGAGGCCAGGGCGAGTTCGATTTTGGCGCGGCCGCGCTCATTAAAATAAAGGCTAAGCGGCACCATGGTCATGCCGCCGCGGCGCATACGACCAATCAGTTTGCCAATCTCGCGCTTACGCAGGAGCAATTTGCGGGCACGCAGGGGTGTGTGATTATAGCGCCCCCCGGCGGCATATTCGGCGATATGGGCATTTACCAGAAATATTTCACCATCGCGCTCCACCGCATAGGCATCCCCCATGCTGGCATGGCCGAGGCGGAGCGCTTTCACTTCCGTCCCGGTCAGCATGATCCCCGCTTCAAACTTATCGGAGATATGATAATTGTGCCAAGCCTTGCGGTTCTTGGCGACGATCGTATGGCCGTCACTTTGATTTTCTTTGGCGGCCATCTGATTGCCGATCTATGCCGCAGCGTCGCTCAACAAAGCGAGGTCGCGTAATGTCGCTTCAATGCGCTGCTTGCTATCGTCTGATGGCTGGCACATGGGCAGGCGCATGTCGGTACGGCATTTGCCGAGCAGGTGAGCGGCATATTTAACCGGTATTGGACTGGATTCGCAGAACAGCACATCATGCAGCGGCATCAGGCGGGTGTGCAGCTCGAGCGCCTTGGCCACATCGCCGGCCTTCCAGGCGGCAAAAAATTCGGCGCAGGCGCGCGGCGCTACATTCGACGATACCGAGATACAGCCATGCCCGCCCTGGGCAAAATAGCCGATCGCCGTACCGTCTTCGCCCGACATCTGGTTGAAATCGCCTGGGATGGCGACGCGCGTCAAGGTCGGGCGGGTGAGATCGGCGGTGGCGTCTTTCACGCCGATGATATTAGGCAGTTTTGCCAGGCGAGCCATGGTCTCGACCGACATATCGACGACGCTGCGTCCGGGGATGTTGTAAATATATTGTGGTATGGCCACCGCATCCTGCACCGCCTTGAAATGCTGATACATGCCTTCTTGGCTCGGTTTGTTGTAATAGGGCATGACCAGCAGCGCTGCATCAGCGCCGGTTTCCTTGGCGTGGCGCGTGAGCTCAATGGCTTCGGCTGTGCTGTTGGAGCCGGTACCGGCCAGCACCGGCACCCGCCCATTGGCCACCTCAATACATATTTCAGTGATGCGCTTATGTTCAGCATGGCTGAGAGTGGGCGATTCACCGGTTGTGCCGCACGGCAATAATCCCGATACGCCTTCAGTGATTTGCCACTCGACAAATGCACGAAATGCCTCTTCATCGACCTCACCGTCACGCATTGGCGTTATCAGGGCCGTGCAATATCCTTCCAACATCGCGCTCTCCGTACTCAATTTGTTAAAATTTTACAAAGCATAATTTGCCGTTCAGCAAACGACAAGGCCAGCGCAACCCGCTTGCAGCCACGTGGAGGCTGCGCCTAAAATCGCGCGCGGCTTGTTCTTAAATGATGGAAGGGCATTTGTGCGTATTATTTTGCCGATAGTTTTGGCGCTGGCCATCCTGTGGTCGGTCGGTTCGCGTGCAAACCATGCGGCGGCCGAGACTTTATTGCCGCCGCCGGTATCTGGCACGGACATCAAATTATATAAGAGCGCGTTCAAGGAAGCTGGGAGCGGTCGTTGGCCCGCCGCTCACCGCATCGCGGCCAAGGCGCGTGACCCGCTGGGCGCGGCAGTGCTGCGCTGGATGGATTATTCGCGCGCCTATAATGACGTTTCCTTCACCGATATATCCGCCTTCATCGCCGCCAATCCAGATTGGCCGCGCCAGCGCGCACTTGAGGCCAGTGCCGAAACGGCGATGCTGAGTGATGTTGAAAATAAAACTGTTCTTGCCTGGTTCCGGTGGCGTGATCCGGTTAGCCGCGATGGGCGTCTGCGTTTCGCCGACGCGTTGTTGGCCGAGGGTGATGTAGCGCGGGCCGAGAAATTCGTGCGTCACGCCTGGGTAGAAGATAATTTTTCCAGCAAGGATGTGAAGATCATTTACCGGCGCTATAAAAAGCTGCTGCGTAAAGAGGATCATGTGGCGCGCCTCGATCGGCTGGTGTGGGACAATCGCCAGCGCGATGCGCGGCGCATGTTCCGCCACGTGGATAAGGGGCAACAGGCATTGGCCCAGGCGCGTATGGCGTTGCACGCTTTTGCCGGTGGCGTTGATGCAGCGATCTCGCGCGTGCCGGGTAAATTGGTGGCTACGGCGGGCCTGATGTATGAGCGCCTGCGCTGGCGTCGACGCAAGGGTCGCGATGACGGTGCGCGCGAGATATTGTTTGCCGCACCCGAAGATTTGGGTGTGCCCAAATTATGGTGGCGCGAGCGTGTGCTGCAGGCGCGAAAATCCCTCAACCGGGGCAATGTCACTGATGCCTACCGCCTAGCCAGCCAACATGGCCAGATTGAAAGTTCAAGCTTTGCCGAAGCGGAGTGGTTGGCCGGCTGGATCGCGCTCCGCTTTCTCAATGAAAAAGAGGATGCGTTCGATCATTTCACCCGTCTCTATGATGCGGTGTTCATGCCGATCAGCCGTGCCCGCGCCGCCTATTGGGCTGGGCGCACGGCGGCGGCCATGGGGGATCCGGAGGGCGCTGCCTTATGGTATGCCCAGGCGGCGCAATATCCCGGCACCTATTACGGTCAGCTCGCCGCGGCGCGGAATGGCGGGCAGTCAGTGGCGCTACCCTTCGCCAAACTGCCGCTCGGCGCCGACCCAGACAAGCGGGCGGCTCTCGACGGACATAAATTGTTTGCCGTGATCCGCCTGTTGAATTTTCTAGGTGAGGATAGATTGGCGAGCGTCTTCTCCCGCCGTCTGGTGGAGATTGCCAAGGGTCCGGCGGACTATGCTCTGATTTCAGAATTTGCCCATAGCCTCGGGCGTTACGATATGGCGATCTACGCGGCCAAGCAGGCGACGCGCGATGGCTATATTTCGGACGCCCATATTTTCCCACTCGTCGATATCCCCTTCGCCTATGAAAATGACGTGCTTGAGCATGCGCTCGTTCTCGCCCTGACCCGCCAGGAAAGCTTGTTCGATAAGAGAGCGAAAAGCCATGCCGGGGCGCGCGGCCTGATGCAGCTGATGCCGGCCACGGCGCGCGTGGTGTCGCGCCGGGTGCGCCTGCCCTACGCCAAGAGCAAACTCACTGATGCTGCCTATAATGTGAAATTGGGCAGCACCTATCTGGCCGATCTGATCGAGAAATATGATGGCTCCTATGTCCTCGCTCTTGCCGCCTATAATGCCGGGCCGTCGAATGTACGCCGTTGGCTACGTGACAATGGCGATCCCCGGCATGATCCGGGGGTTGATCTGGTCGATTGGATCGAAATGATCTCCATCCCTGAAACCAGAAATTACGTGCAGCGCGTGCTCGAAGGCGCCCAGGTTTATCGCTGGCAGCTGGGCGCGCGTGTGCTCGCCGATAGCCTGGAGCAAGATTTGGCGCGTGGTGTGTCGCCGCAGGTATTGGCCAGCCGATGCGTAGCGCCGGATGCGGACGATCTTATTGTAGTAGCGGACCTGGCGGCCCATTGCTGACCGCGTCGCAATCATTGGCTGTTTGCCGGATGCTGAGCACGCGCCCTACCCTTGGCGCTTGGCGTGCGGACGTGTACCTTTTGGCCGGTTCTGCGCAAGTAGGGAAGAGGGGCTAATATGATGGCGAAGCTGGGAGTACTGCAAAAACTTGTAACCGCTGGGCTGGTCGTAGTGATGGCGTTGGCGCTGTTGCCGGTCGTGACGGTGGCGGAAGAGGCGCCCAAGAAAACGAGTGAGCTCAAAGTCTCGGACGTCAAATTTGAAGAGGTCGGGCGCTTTGGGCAGTTCACCTATACGCGTGAGTTTCACGATCATGGCGGCAGCGACGCCAAGATCAGACATGGCCAGGTTTGTTACAGCAGTGGCGGTTGCATCTCGGCGCCGCTCGAATATCTCGTCGAGCCCGATGGCGTTCTGATGCAGGAGGGCCAGTTGTTGATGCCCATGTCCATATCCCAAGTCTTCGATTCTACCTATATTGGCGAGGACGGCTCCGGCGCCAAGATCATCGTCAAGGCGCGCATATTGGTGGTCGGTGATCAGTTGGAACTTCAGGAACTGGAATGAGCCGCGCTGATCGCAAATCGCGGGCACAGTCGAAACGGGCGCTGCCTAAATATGCCGATGTCTGCGCGGCTGCGGAGCGCCTCACCGGCTATGCGGTGAGCACGCCATTGCTCGAATCACCCTGGCTTAACGAGCGCATGGGTGCACGTCTGCTGATCAAGGCGGAGCCGCTGCAACGTACCGGCTCATTTAAGTTTCGTGGCGCCTTTAATTGCATCAGCCAAATCGATCCGGCAGAGCGCTTGAACGGCGTGGTTGCGTATTCATCGGGCAATCATGCTCAGGCTGTCGCGGCGGCGGCGCATCTGCATGATATTCCGGCGACCATCGTCATGCCTGGCAACGCGCCGGAAGTTAAAGTTACCGGCACCAAACGCTACGGCGCCGATATTGTTCGCTATGACCGGGCGCGCGAAAACCGCGAGGAAATGGCCGAGCGCATCGCCGAGGAAAAGGGCGCGACGCTGGTTCGGCCCTATGAGGAATTCAATGTTATTGCCGGGCAGGGCACGGTGGGTTTGGAGATCGCGGCGGCATGCCGGGTGCGCCGGATCGCGCCGGATTATGTCGTGGTGCCGGCTGGTGGCGGTGGCTTGATGGCCGGCTGCGCGTTGGCGATCAGTGCTGAAATGCCGGAGGCCGCGCTCTATACAGCTGAGCCTGAGGGTTATGATGATCACGCTCGTTCCTTCATCGCTGGTGCGCGCCAGGAGGTGATGGATATGAGCGCCACTTCTTTATGTGATGCGCTGCTGTCCAATACGCCGGGTGAGCTTACCTTCGCGATTAATCGCCGTCGCGTGCGGGGCGGGGTGACAGCTGATGACGGCGCAGTGTTGCGCGCCATGGCCACTGCTTTTCATCATCTTAAACTGGTGATTGAGCCGGGCGGTGCTGCAGCCTTGGCTGCGGTGCTGAACGGTGAATTGGATATAGAGGGCAAGACCGTCGTGGTGGTGGCATCCGGTGGCAATGTGGATCCGGACGTTTTCCGCCTCGCCTTGGAGGTTGGTGAAGATGCCTAAATATCTCGCTGCCCTATTCGCCCTCGCCTTGCTGTGTCTGGCGTCGGCAATTGGTGGCGGCGGATTGGCGCAGACGTTGCCACAGGAGCTGGCCCAACGTATCGGTGTGGCGGCGGAGCAAGGCCGCCAGCACCAGGCGGCACTGAGCGATATTATTGATGAGCGCCGCCAAGGCGCCAATCGGCAATTGGAAACGGTGGTGATCTCGGCAATCAATCAGCACCCCGACCTGTTTCAATCGATCATGCAGGAGGCCCACCGCCAGGCGCCCGAATCACGCGTTAGCCTGAACCAGCTGGTCGGCGGCATGTTCCCGGGCTTTGCCGGTACATTGCGCGCGACGCCTCAGTCACAAGAGTCGACGCAAGCACTACCCAAGCAGGTTGAGGAATCCCGGGCCGCTGAGAAAGCGATCCATGATGCGCGCGCGCCACCGATGCGCTTTGCGGCGCCATCGCCATCGCTGGAAGAGCGCCCGGCGGATTGGCCGATTCTGACCAGGGAAGGCGGGATCGATGGTTACGCCGATAAAGATCCGCTTGAGCTACTCAACAAAGTCTTCTTCTACACCAATGGCGCGCTGGATTTTATTATCTTTGAGCCCCTGGCGCGCGGCTATCGCTTTATCGGGCCGGTCGGCTTGCGGCACGCGCTGGGGCGCGCTTTCAATAATCTTTCCTCGCCGATTACATTCGCCAATGATCTGCTGCAATTCCGCTTTCGCCGCGCCGCCACGACCTTTTCCCGCTTTGCCATCAACAGCACTACCGGCGTTTTAGGGCTGTTCGATGTCGCCGCCGATCTCGGGCTGGAAGGGCATGATGCGGATTTTGGCCAGACCCTGCATTATTATGGCGTGGGCGATGGTATCTATTTGGTGCTGCCGCTGTTCGGCCCGACCACGATGCGCGATGCCATTGGTATCGGCGTCGATAGTTTATTGGATCCACGCAGCTGGTTCATTGGTTCAGCTGAGCGCTATGCCTTGTTTGCCGCTGAAGGCGTGGTGCGGCGTGAAAAGCTGATCGACGCGATCGATTTTCTCATTGATCACTCCGACGCTACATATGAAGACGTGCGCGCTTGGTCCTTCCAGCAGCGCGAGCGTGAATTGTGGGAAGAATGTCAGCGCCGCACCCATATCGTGTGCAGCGCGCGTTAGCCTTTTAGAGGCTCGACGCCGCCGGGGTAGCAGAAGGACGAAGCCGGCGAATAAAAGCCGAAGGTAATTTCAAGTGGATCGGCCGGACGGAGCGCATAGCTCGGATGATCCGGCGCCAGGAATTCAAGGCTCTCCACTTCAAACTCTTCGACGACATCGCCCACAAAGGCATAGCGCCCGCTTTCCATGGCGCCATTAAGCTCGGTGATATAGCGCAGATGGCCGCGCACCGATTCGCCGATTTTTTCAGAGAGCCGCACTTTGGTCCGAAACAGCAATGCGCCGTCGCCTAAATAGGTGTTAGCGGTGAGGATGCCACCGGCGATATCGAGCTCGGTCTTGCCTACTTCCGCCGGGATGCCGCGCTCGGCGGCGTAGGCGCGCATGCCGGCATTAGAATTGAAATAATGGGTCCAGAAGCGCCCGGGCGTTTCCGCATCAATATCCAGGCCATCGAGATTGAGGCCCATATAGGTCAGCGTATAGGCGCCGAAATGGGAGGTCTGGGCGTCGGTATCAACGCAATATTGATTGATATAGATGGCTTTGTCTTGCGCCGGGGTCAGGCCGGCGGGAAGGAGCGTGGCGCAGGCGGCAGGATCAGCCGGCACCCAGCTGAAATAGAGCATGCGCGCATTGGTGATTAATTGTGGCGGCAGCAATTCCTGGCTCATATTTTCGCTCCATCTTTTGTCAAATTAGAATTGCGCCATCATACGCTCGGGCGGCAGCTCAAGTGAAGAAATATGCGCCTGCGACGGGGCTCAAGTAAAAAAATAAGGCGCTAGGCCCAGATGGTTTTCATCGACGACCAAGCGCCGGTTAAGCGGTGGATAGGCGCGGCGGTTACACTCTAGGCGGTCACACAGGCGGCAATTGACGCCGATCTTAAGCGCCGCATCCGCGTCCGCCGGCAGCTTGCCGTCGGCATAGATCATTTGTCCGGCATGGCTCGCCTCGCAGCCGATGGCGACGACGAATTGCTGCGCCGGCACGCGGTGGCCACCGCCCGGCCGGGCGACCAGACGGGCGACGCTGAAGAACGTGCCGCCGTCCGGCATCTGCACGAATTCAGTGCGCGTTTCGCCCGGCGTGCGAAAGGCGCGGTGCACCCCCCAGCGCGGGCACAGGCCGCCGAAGCGGGCAAAATGAAAGCCGTTGGCGCTGAGGCGGCGCGAGACATTGCCGGCGCAATCCATGCGTACCAGAAACAGCGGCACGCCCTTGTCGCCGGGGCGTTGCAGGCTGGTCAGACGGTTGCACACCTGCTCATAGCCGGCGCCGAAGCGCTGCGCCAGCAGGTCAATATCGTAGCGCAGCGCCTTTACCGCTTCATGGAAGCGCGTATAGGGCATGATCACAGCACCGGCCATATAATTGGCCAGGCCAATGCGCAGCAGGCGCCGCGTCTCGCCGCCTTCTAGTCCGGAACTATCGACGATCTCATCAATCAATTCCGCCCGATCCAAGAGCGCAATCTGATAGGCAAGCTGATAGGTACGGCTCTCAGCCGAGAGAATTTCCGACAGCATCACTCGTCGGCCATGGCGGTCATAACGGCGCAGCGTATCTTCCATTACATCAAACGGCAGAACGCGTACCTTGATGCTGTGGGTATTGAGAAGATGGGCGCGCAAGGATTCGTAGAGTGCTTCCTTGTCGAGCTTGGCCTCGCGCCACAATTGATCGGCGGCGTCTTCGAGGTCAGGAAAATAATTGTCGCGCGCCTGGATAAAGTCTTGCATTTCCTCGCCGGCGAGGCGGAGCGCCGCCGGCCCGCCGAGCTTATCGTTGTCGCTCAGGCCCTCAGCCATATTGAGCGCATTATCGACAAGCTCTCGGTAGGCGCGGAAAAGGGCAAAAACAGCTTCACCGCCCATGGGGCTGGCTGCCGCCATATCCTGGAT
>Ga0209403_10001174_pt1 | contig 34925 bp, 32 predicted proteins | sample ArcticOcean_MG_C_8_FD_187440 | JGI IMG/M metagenome (GOLD analysis project Ga0209403, IMG submission 187440) | Marine microbial communities from western Arctic Ocean - ArcticOcean_MG_CB11_86 (SPAdes) (version 2) | ecosystem: Environmental > Aquatic > Marine > Oceanic | place: Arctic Ocean...
TATCCTCTTTTTGTTCCTTCTGATTTTACACCTTTAACTGTAATAACATAAAAATTATTATTTATACTTTCGTTAATAACTAACTTATTATTATTTTCTTCTTTGGTATATCTTTGAACATAATTTTCAGTATTAAAAGTTGAGGTTTGATTTGACTCAAAATTTTTATTTTCATTCGTATTATCTTCAAATTTATCTATTGGACTTTCTTGAACATTTTGACTGCGCAAAGAAATATTTTGAACAAGATCAAGTGTGTCTGTATCAGCTAATAAATTTGAATCCAAATCGTAAAACTGAACGCGATCTAGGTTTTGAAACAGGAATCTTGTAGATAATAAAAATTCAACCATAGCCTTTTCGGTAAATTTAATATTTAATCTATTTATGTGATCAGATGTATTGTTAATAATTTTTAAATGTTCATTAGATCTGCCATTAATTAAATTTGGTTTAATAGCTTTAAGATATAAGAATGTAAATATTCCTAAAACTAAAAAGGCAACTAAATTAAAAGATAAAAAATTTTTTAGAATTGATCGTGATCTAAAAAAACTAAAAATCATTAACTAATATTCCACCTATATCCACTACCATATCTTGTTTCAATTGCTGAAAAGTTTTGATCTACTTTTTTGAACTTTTTTCTTATTCTTTTAACATGACTATCAATAGTTCTATCTTCGATATCATTATTATCTTTATATGCTATATCCATTAGCTGACCTCTCTCTTTAATCATTCCTGGTCTCTTTGCTAATTCTTTAACAATTAAAAATTCTGTTGTTGTGAGTTTTTCAGGAAGATTTTCGCCACCCCAAGAACATTCTAGTTGTGCTGGGTCAAGTATAAGCTTTCCATGCTTAATAAGGTTTTTTGATTCGTCAATATTGTTAATTTTTTTTCTTAATTGAACTCTTATTCTTTCAATAAGTATTTTGATGGAAAACCCACCAGATTTTTTAATAAAATCATCCGCACCTAATTTTAACCCCAATAGCTCATCTACCTCTTCATCTTTCGAAGTTAAAAACAGTATTGGAATTGTGGTTGTTTTTCTTAATCGCCTAAGCAATTCTTCACCATCCATCCGTGGCATTTTAATATCTATTACTGCTAAATCTGGAGGATTTCTACTAATGCCCACCAATGCACTCTCTGCATCAATATATGTTTGAACTTTAAAACCTTCATTCTCTAAGGCCATACTTATACTTGTAAGTATATTTCTATCATCATCTACTAAAGCAATTGTTTGGTTCATAATTAATTATATTACATATATAAAAATACTAAATTGTCACAAATTGGGCAAGTATTGATATATTTAATGAGCGTCATCCCAATTATTTCCTGAATTCACATTAACATCTAAAGGAATTGAAAACATATGATGCTCAGAGCTTGAAATAGATATCATTGCCTCTTTTATACTTTTTTTAATATATACTTCATCTTTTTTTAAACACTCAAATATAAGCTCATCATGGATTTGTAGTAGTATTTGTGTTTTCACCTTTTTGTCTTCTTCAATTAATTTATCTATTTTAATCATAGCCAATCTTATAATATCTGCTGCAGAACCTTGGATTGGGGCATTGATTGCTGCCCTTTCTTGAAAACTTCTAATACTAAAATTTTTATCATTAATTCCTCGTAGATGAATTTTTCTACCAAAAATATTTTTTACATAACCTTGTTTTCTACATGTAGCTATTGTTGAATTCATATAATCTTTTATTTCAGGAAATTTTTTAAAGTAAGAATTAATAAAATCTAAAGCCTCTTGATTTGAAACAGAAATTTGTTTAGCTAGACCATACTGTGTAATTCCATAAATTATGCCAAAATTGATTGTTTTTGCTTTTCGTCTAAGATCTTCATTTACCTTATTAATTGGTATATTGAAAACCTGACTCGCTGTTAAACTGTGTATATCTTCATTATTTTTAAAAGCTTTTTTTAATTCTTTTACATCCGCTATATCCGCCAAAATTCGCATTTCTATTTGGTTATAGTCTGCAGAAATTAAAATATTTTTTTTTTCAGCAATAAAAGCTTTTCTAATTTCTCTTCCTTCTTCAGATTTAATTGGAATATTTTGTAGATTAGGATTGCTAGAAGCTAGTCTTCCAGTGTTTGTGGCAGCTAACAAAAATGAAGTGTGTACTCTTTTTGTTATTTTATTTATATGACCTTGCAAAGCATCTGAATAGGTATTTTTAAGTTTTGAAACTTGTCGCCAATCTAATATCATTTTAGGAAATTTATGTCCTGTAAGTGCTAGATCCTCAAGTATGCTTGCATTTGTTGCTAGACTTCCTTTTTTTGTTTTTTTTAGTTTAGCTATTTTAAGTTCATTATAGATGATTTCACCAAGTTGTTTAGGTGAACCAATATTAAATTCTTTACCAGCTATAGAATATATTTCCTTTTCTATTTTTTTTAGTTTTTCTTCAAATTTTTTAGAAAGATTTTTAAGATATTTATCATCAACTTTAATACCATTAATCTCTAATTTTGAAAGCAAATGCACCATAGGTTTCTCAAATAACTCATAAACTTGATTAAGTTTTTCTGCATCAAGTCTTGATTTAAGTAGCGTATAGAGTCTTAATGTTATGTCAGCATCTTCCGCAGCATACTCTGTTGCTTGATCTATTGGAACCTCCGAAAAGTTTATCTTATTTTTTCCACTACCAACTATTTCTTTATAAGAAATAGTTTTGTGATTTAAATGAATTTCAGCAAGTGTATCCAAATTATGTCTATTAGTTCCAGCATCTAAAGCGTATGAAATTAACATTGTGTCTTCAATTGAGTTTATATTAATTCCATTTTGTTTAAGAATAATTAAGTCGAATTTAATATTTTGACCAACTTTTTTTATGCTTGAGTCTTCTAATATTGGTTTAATTTTTTTTAATACAAGAGTTTTTTTCAATCCTTTGCTATTTTTGTGCTCCAAAGGTATATAGCAAGCTTTATTAGGTGCATAACTAAACGAAACACCAACTAGATTAGCTTCTAATGGATTTAATGAAGTGGTTTCAGTATCAACAGCAATAACCGATTTCTCATTTAAAATACTTAACCATTTATTTAAAGCTTTCTCTTCAGTAATACATTCGTAAGCTTTAGTATTAATTTTTAAATTTTTAACTGTAATATTATTTTTTTTTATATTGTTATTTTCTGATTCCCCATAAAAGCTTATTGCTTGACTTAATAATCTATTAAACTCCATTTCTCTTAAAAAATTATACAACTTGTCTTTTTCAACTTCTTTTAAAATAAAACTATTTAAAGTATCTTTGACTGGAACATCGATTTTAAGAGTAACTAATTTTTTGCTTAAAAGGGCTTTATCTTTATTTGCCAGTAAAGTTTCTCTTCTCTTGTTTTGAGGAATTTCTCCAGCTTTTTTTAATAAAGTATCTAAATTTTTATATTTATTAATAAGTTCAGAAGCTGTTTTTATACCTATACCAGGAACACCAGGAACATTATCTGAAGAATCTCCCGCTAGTGACTGAACATCTATAACTTGGTTTGGTTTTACTCCAAATTTTTCAAAAACTTCCTTCTCGCCTAAGACTTTACTTTTCATAGGATCATACAACCTGACTCTATCAGAAACTAATTGCATTAAATCTTTATCTGAAGAAATAACCGTAACTTTAGCTCCAGCTTTATTAATTTGTTGTGCATACGTTGCTATTAAATCATCAGCTTCATAGTTAAGTAACTCTATGGATGGTAAATTAAATGCCTTGACTGATTTTCTAATATATTCAAACTGAGGGGCTAGGTCTTCTGGAGCTTCTGTTCTATTTGCTTTGTATTCGCTGTAAATTTCATTTCTAAAATTTTTTCTCGCAGAATCAAAAATTACCGCAAAGTGTGTTGGTTTGTGTATTGAATTATCTGACCTTGATTCTTCTAATAATTTAAAAAGCATAGAACAAAATCCACTTACTGCTCCTGTTGGGAGCCCATCACTTTTTCTAGAAAGTGGTGGTAGGGCATAATAGGCCCTAAAAATATATCCAGAACCATCGATAAGATAAAAGTGATCAGTTTTTTTTATTGAATTCATATGACAATATTATTGTATTTTAATTACAGTTATAGATATATAAAAGCAAAATCATCATGATTAAAAAAAATGCTTTAAAAGTAGAAGAATTAAACAAAATTTATTCAAAAAACTCACCTAGAGATATTAAAGCCCTAAATAATTTAAACTTAGAAGTGAAAGTAGGTGAAATTTTTGGATTACTTGGACCTAACGGCGCTGGAAAAACAACTTTTTTAAATATTCTTGCTGGTACGATCATTAAAAACTCTGGAAACGTAAATGTTTGGGGTTACGATTTAGATAAAAATCCAAGGCAAGTCAGGTCATCAATAGGAATTGTCCCACAAGAAGTAAATCTTGATGCTTTTTTTAGTCCTAGAAAACTTTTAGAGCTTCAAGCAGGATTATATGGAATAGCAAAAAAAGATAGAATAACAGATACGATATTAAAAATGGTTTCTCTTGAATCTCATGCGGAAGCCTATGCAAGAAGCTTGTCGGGTGGGATGAAAAGACGTTTATTAATAGCCAAAGCAATGGTTCATAGACCACCTATTTTAGTTCTAGATGAACCGACAGCAGGAGTAGATGTTCAGTTACGACAAAACTTATGGAATAATGTAAAATTTCTTAACAAACAAGGTGTAACAATAATCTTAACTACACATCTAATGTATGAAGCTGAAGAAATGTGTAATAAAATTGCAATTATAAATAAAGGAAATTTAGTTAAATTAGATACAACAGAAAATTTATTAAATAGTATTAAAACTAAAAAAATAATTTTTAAGGTTCAAAAGATCAATAAAGTTAATCCTATAGATCTAAATGGTATAAAAATTTCTTACCAATCAAATAATCTAATTTCAGTTTTATATGAAAGAAAAAAACACAAAATAGATGAAATAATAAATAAAATTAAAACTGCAGATATGGAAATTGAGGATATTTCAACAGACGAAGGTGACTTAGAGGATGTTTTTATTGATCTTACAAAAAACTAGATTTCATTATAAAAAGTTGTATTGTATTGAGCATGGAAGCTATAAAAAAAATTGAATTAAATAAGGTTACTAAAGTTATATTGCTTGCGATAATTGGAAGTATACTTTTAACAATTTCTGCAAAAATTAAAATACCATTTTATCCAGTTCCAATGACAATGCAGACTTTTGTTGTTTTATTTTTAGGGATTGTTCTTGGGCCAAAAATTGGTTTACTTACAGTCAGTCTATATTTGTTTGAAGGAATTTTTGGGTTGCCAGTGTTTGCAGGTTCACCAGAAAAAGGAATTGGTTTTATATATTTTACAGGACCAACGATGGGTTATCTTATTGGATTTTTAGCTGCAATTTATTTTGCTGGCTTATTTAAATATGAAAAAGGACTAATAGATACTTTTTTAAAATTAATTTTTTCTGTAAGTTTTATTTATATAATAGGTTTAATTTGGTTGGGCATGTTAATTGGATGGGAAAAACCAATATTTAAACTTGGCGCTCAACCATTTTTGTTGGCTGAAATATTTAAAATTTTATTGTTGTTATTTTTAATGCCGAATTTACTAAAAGTAAAAAAGTTATTAAAAATCATCTAGGTGATCTTTTAGACATTATTCTTTGGAGAGTCCTTCTGTGCATTTTCAATCTTCTTGCTGTTTCAGAAACATTTCTATTACACAATTCAAAGACTCGATGTATATGTTCCCATTTAACTCTGTCTGCTGACATTGGGTTGTCGGGTGGCGCCGCTTTAGACTCTGGTGATGCCATGAGTGCATTCTCAACATCATCAGCATCAGTAGGTTTTGGAATATAATCTATTGCTCCCGCCTTGATTGCAGCCACTGCTGTGGGGATATTTCCATATCCTGTTAGCATTACTACTTTGCTATCTTTTTTTAACTTATGTATTTCTCTGACAACCTCTAGGCCACTCCCGTCAGTTAGGCGCAAATCCACCAAAGCAAAGGCTGGTGGAGTAATTTTTACCTTATTTATACCGTCTTTTACATTTTCGGCTTGAGTTACCTTAAAACCCTTTTTTTCCATTGCACGAGCCAGCCTATCTCTCAAGGGATTATCATCGTCTACAATCAGTAGTGATTTATCAGCAAAATCAGCAATTTTTTGAATTTTTGTTTTATCTGGTTCAATTTTCATATTTTATATTTGGCCTGCTTCTATCTTGATATAGGTTTAAAAAATTAAATTTCAAGGACCTAATTTATTGCTTTACATTACTCTCCATTTCTATAAATACGATTCTTATAAACGTTTTTTTACAAATTTTTTTATAATTTTTTGTGTAATAAATAAAGGGGATACACGAGATGCAAAAATTTAATTCGGTTGATGAGCTAATTAATAAAATTAAGCCAGTTGACCCAATTTATTGTATAAGACTACATTCTATTAAGTCTGCTTGTGGTTGGTTTAAAAATAAGTTTCCTGGAAATATACTGTACGCAGTAAAAACCAATCCAAACGAAGACGTTATTAAATATATTGCTGAGAGCGGTATTAAGCGCTTTGATGTTGCTTCAATAAGTGAAATTAAATTGATAAAAAAATTATTACCAAAAGCGCGTTCTTACTACATGAATACTGTAAAAAGTCGAGAGCACATATCGGAAGCTTATTTTAATTATAATATTAGAGATTTTGCACTTGATACAAAAGAAGAGCTTCAAAAAATCATGGAAGCAACAAATAATGCAAAGGACTTAACTCTGTATATTAGAATTTCAATATCGAATGAACATGCTGAAATTGATTTGTCTCAAAAATTTGGTGCACTTTCTAGTGAAGCATTAGGTTTATTAAGATTAGCAAAAGCACATGCTAAAAAAGTTGGTTTAAGTTTCCATGTTGGGTCGCAATGTATGCACCCTATATCTTACGCCAAAGGCATTAGAGAAGTTGGTAATATAATTAAAAAAACTAAAATAAATCCAGACATTATAAATGTTGGTGGTGGATTCCCCTCTATTTATCCTGATTTGCAACCACAACCACTTGAAAATTATATTAAAGAAATACAAAAAGCTTTTGATAATCTTAAACTAGAAAATAAACCTGAATTATTATGCGAGCCTGGTAGAGCGCTTGTAGCCGAAAGTGGATCATCAATCGTAAAAGTTGTTCTTAGAAAAAAACAAAAGCTTTATATTAACGATGGAACATATGGAAGTTTATTTGATGCGGGAGTATTAAATTTTGTTCTTCCCACAAGAATGATTTCAAATGGAAGAATAACTTCTAAAAAATTAACATCTTATAGTTTATACGGACCAACATGCGATAGCGCTGACTATATGAAGGGACCTTTTGTTTTACCTAATAATATAAAAGAAGGAGATTATATTGAGATAGGTCAACTTGGGGCATACTCACTAACGTTTAGAACAAAATTTAATGGCTTTTATTCTGATAAAATTTTTGAAGTACAAGATAAACCTATAATATCTATGTATGAAAAAGACAGCACTTCTCGTTATTTGGTCGCTTAAATGAATAACCCTAAAAATCCTAAATTAGGCCACAATAAAAAAACCTTTTTAGAGAAGCCTGTAGAACATATTGATATTACTTCTTTTGATTCAAGAAAAATTATAGAATCTATGGGTAAAATGTCTTTTACTTCAAGAGACACTGCTAAAGCTTCAGGTATATTTAATGAAATGCTATCAGATAAGAATTGCACAACTTTTTTAACTCTGGCTGGGTCAACATCAGCTGCTGGATGTATGCAAATATATTCCGACATGATTAAATATAATATGATTGATGTAATAGTTGCTACCGGAGCCTCAATTATAGATATGGATTTTTTTGAAGCATTAGGTTTTAGACACTATCAAGGCTCTCAATTTCAGGACGACACCCAATTAAGAGAAAACTATATAGATAGAATATATGATACATATATTGACGAAGAAGAACTTCAAACATGTGATAAGATTATTTGTGATATAGCAGATAAATTAGAGCCGAGAGCTTATACCTCTAGAGAATTTATAAAAGAAATAGGAAAGTATTTAAAAACTAGTGCAAAAAAAAAAGGCTCTTTAATCGAAACTGCTTACGATAATAATGTTCCTATTTTTTGTCCAGCTTTTACTGATTCAAGTGCAGGATTTGGTTTAGTGATGCACCAAGAAAAAAATCCAAAGAAATGCTTAACTATAGATTCTATAAGAGAATTTAGAGAATTAACTGAAATAAAAATTAAATCTAAATCTTCTGGACTTTTTATGGTTGGTGGGGGTGTACCAAAAAATTTTGTGCAAGATACGGTAGTTTGTGCTGAACTTTTAGGTAAAGAAGTTGATATGCATAAATACGCAGTACAAATTACTGTAGCTGACGCTAGGGATGGAGCTTGCAGCAGCTCTACTCTCAAAGAGGCAAGTTCTTGGGGGAAAGTTGATATTTCAAAAGAGCAAATGGTCTTTGCGGAAGCAACTAGTGTTTTGCCGTTAATAGCTAGTGACGCTTACCATCGTAAAAATTGGGAACAAAGAAAACCAAAAAATTTTTCAAATATATTTAATTAAAAAGTGAAATACTTACCAAACAAAAAAGGTTTTCTTGGAATTGATAACAAAATTAGTTTCAAAGAAAAAGTAGTTGTCATTCCTTTTGGTTTAGAAAAAACTGTTAGTTATGGTGGTGGTACTAGAAATGGGCCAAAAGAAATAATTAAAGCTTCACATCAAGTAGAATTATATGATGAAGAATTAGAATATGAACCATATAAAAAAATTGGAATAAAAACTTTAAAACCGTTTAAAATTGACAAAAATATCAAAAAAGCATTAAAAAAAATGTCTGATATTAATGAAAAACTTTTAAAAAAAAAAATTTTTCCTATGACATTAGGGGGTGAACATTCAATCACACCAGGATGTATTGTACCGTTTACAAAAAAATATAAAAAAATATGTTTGTTACACTTTGATGCACATGCAGATTTAAGAGAAAGTTATAATGGTAATAAGTTTTCACATGCGTCAGCTATTAAAAGGTGCTTAGATTATGAAAATGTGTCCTTAATTTCTTTTGGAATAAGAAATATTTCTAAAAGTGAAATACCTTTTTTGAAAAAAAATTCTTCCAGAATTAATATTTTTTGGGCAAAAGATAAGCCATCGTGGAATTTGAATAAATTTAAAAATTTAATAAAAAACAAAAATGTTTACTTAACATTTGATGTTGATGGATTGGATGCCAGTATAATGCCAGCGACAGGCACCCCTGAGCCAGGAGGTTTATTGTGGGACGAAACCTTAAAAATAATTAAGATAGCTGCAAAAAACTCTAATATAGTTGGATCTGATATAAATGAATTGTCTCCAATAAAGGGGTTTAATTCTTATAATTTCTTGGTAGCAAAACTCGCTTATAAAATAATTTCATATACTTTTAAGTTTAAAAAAAATTAAATATTAAATAAATCTTTAGTTTTCCATTTTACTGTTACTGAGGCTCCATTTAATTTTATTGAATTATCAAATTGAACATTAGCCTTCATTCTTTCTAATAATGTCTTACCAATAAACGTGCCAAGTCCGAGTCCTGATTTAGAGCTTATAATTTTATTTTTAGAACGAATATATGGTTCTCCCAGAACATCTTTTACATCTTCAGAAAAACCTGGCCCATCATCACTTATTTTAACTTCGGTAACTGTATCATTGCTCTTTAAATTGATTTCTACAAAAGAATTACTATATTTTACAGCATTTCCAATAAAATTTCTTAATCCATACGTAATTTCTAATGTTCTGTCTATTTGTGGATCTAATTCATTTTGGTCTTTAATTAACATTATTTTTTTTTCTGAAATTTCACTAAAAGATCTAACAATTTCATCAAGTAAATCTCCAATTTTTATATTATTTAAAAAATTATCTTCTTTAAGTTGGTCTTGAGAAAGATTTTTTAATATTTCTGAACATCTTTTCGTTTGAGATAAAAGAAGATTTATGTCTTTCGAATATTGAGGATCATCTCCAATCTCTTTTTTTAATTCTTTTGCAACGACAGTAATAGTGGATAGAGGTGTTCCCAAAGAATGTGCTGCAGCAGCAGCTTGAAGTCCTATTGATTCTAATTCGTGTTCTTGTGCTAAAATTAATTCTAACCTGTTGAGAGCTTCACTTCTTTTTCTAGCTTCCGCACCAAACCTTGCTCCAAAATATGTCAAAAAAACTAATCCTATTATTATTGCTAAAGGTATTGTGTATAAATAATAATTTGGAACATGAAAATGCAGTTCTTCACTTACTTTGTGTGGCAAAGGAAGATAGCTAACTGTTAAGACAACTAGAATTGTTATTGTAATAATTGACAAATTTACAGTACTACGTAAGCTTAGAAAAGTTGAAGATACAATAGCAGGTATTATTAATAAAATTATAAAAGGATTTGTTACCCCTCCTGTAAAAAAAAGCAACAAAGATAGTTGCACTAAATCATACAGCAAATACATAGATGATTTTATATTATCAAGCTGATTTTCCTTTACTAAGAATTGCAAATATAAATTTGTTAATACTCCAAGTAAAATAATTACTGTACATTCGAAAATAGGAAGTTGAAAATTTAAAAAAAAATAAACAATACTTATTGAAATATATTGTCCAATTATAGCAATCCACCTTAATATAACTAAAGTTTTTTTATCTAGTTGAATTATGTTTTTTGATGTAAAAAATTCTGAAAACTTCATTCAGAAATTATATATCTAAGTTTGATACATCTAAAGCTCTACTAATTATGAAGTCTTTCCTTGGCGCAACCTCGTCTCCCATAAGTACTTTTATTAAATCTTGATCTTTTTTAGATTTAGCTTTAGTGGCATTTGTATATTTTACTTGTAACAATATACGTTCTTCAGGGTCTAAAGTTGTTTGCCACAACTCTTTTGGATTCATTTCTCCCAATCCCTTAAATCGCTGTATATTAATTTTACTTTTTTCGTTTTCAATAAATTTATAAAACTCTTTACTATTTTTCTTAATTGAATTTTTTTTCTTTTCAGCTGACTTCATTATAAAATTTTCTAAATCTTTATCATTTTTTATATAATGATTTTTTGATCCTTTTGTAATTTTATAAAGTGGTGGTTGAGCTAAATATATATGATTTTTCTCTATTAATTCATGAAAAGGATGATTATTAAATAAAGTTAATAAAAGAGTTCTTATATGAGATCCATCAACATCAGCATCCGTCATTATTATAACTTTTTCATATCTCAAATTAGTAATATCAAAATCTTTAGAACCTGTGCCTAAAGCATTAATTAAAGTAACAATTTCGTTGGAAGACATCATTTTAGATAAAACTTTAGTCTCTAAGTCTTGACCATTACCGTTTCTAGCTTTTTTTTCATTAGTATCAACATAAGTATTTAATATCTTTCCTCTTAAGGGAAGGACCGCCTGGAATTTCCTATTTCTACCTTGTTTTGCTGATCCTCCCGCTGAATCTCCCTCTACAATAAATAATTCTGTTCCTTCGGCTTTTCCAATTTGACAATCTGCAAGTTTTCCAGGAAGTCCCGACAATTCTAAGGATCCTTTTCTTCTAACGTTTTCTCTTGCTTTGCGCGCAACATCTCTTGCAACAGCAGCCTGCACTACTTTTGACAATAACATTTTAACTATTCCAGGGTTTTGATCAAACCACACTGATAACTTGTCGCTAACTATCGATTCTACAATAAATCTTACTTCAGAAGAAACAAGTTTATCTTTTGTTTGAGAAGAAAATTTTGGATCAGGGACTTTTATAGATAATACTACGGTCAAACCCTCTCTAGTATCTTCTCCTGATAAGGTAACTTTATTTTTCTTTAAAAGATTGGTTGACGTTGCATATTTATTTATTACTCTTGTTAAAGCACTTCTAAAACCTAATAAATGTGTTCCGCCATCTTTTTGATGAATATTATTTGTAAATGGATATACATCTTCAGAGTAGCCGGAGTTCCATTTCAACGAACAGTCTAGGATAATATTATTTTTTTCTCCTGTAATGGAAATTGGTTTTTTAAATAAATTAGATTCATTTTTACTAAGTAAACTTTTTTTATTTTTGTCTAAAAACTCTACAAACTCTTCTATGCCTCCATCATACTTATTTACGTATTTTTTTTCCTTCTTTTCCGTTTTATCTATTAAAATGATAGATAGACCTTTATTCAAAAAAGCTAGCTCTCTCATTCTTTTTTGTAATATTGATGCGCTAAATTTAGTCGAAGAAAATACTTCATCAGAGGGTAGAAAATTAATTAAAGTTCCAGTTTTATTTGTTTTGCCAAACGTTTTTATAGGCGCTAAAGCCTTACCATCTTTAAATTCTATACGATGTTCTTTTTTTTCTCTAAATATACTTAATGACAACTTTTTAGATAGTGCATTAACTACAGAAACTCCCACTCCATGAAGCCCACCAGAAACTTTGTAGGAATCGTGATCAAACTTACCCCCCGCATGCAACTGAGTCATAATTACTTCTGCTGCTGATTTTTTTTCTCCTTTATGAAAGTCAACTGGAATTCCTCGCCCATCATCTTCTACAGAAACTGAACCATTTGAATTTATAATGATTTGTATATTTTTGCAGTGTCCTGCTAGTGCTTCGTCAATTGCATTGTCGACAACCTCGTAAACCATGTGGTGTAACCCCGTACCATCATCGGTGTCACCAATGTACATCCCAGGTCTTTTTCTGACTGCCTCTAATCCTTTAAGCACCTTAATAGAATCAGCACTATATTGATTATTAGTTTGTATATTTTTTGGACTCATTTTATGAAATATTTACTTATTTTAACATTTTTTTATAGTGAATGAAATCTAAAGCAAATGTATACCTTAAATTACCGTTGGAGTTAAATGATTACTAGCTAAAAAAATAAAAATTAACCTACTATTTAAAAAACACAAAATAGATCAAATTTTCATCGGCATAACAACATAAAAACTTTTCTTATCTGATAGATCTTTAATTAAGACTGGAGATCCAGGATCTTTTAAATTTAATATGATTACATCACTTTCAATTTGAGACGCAATGTCTATAAGGTATTTGCTGTTAAAGCTTATAGTTAAATCGTCTGCATTAAATTTAGCATTAATATTTTCACTTCCGTCACCGCTATTTGGATTATTAACTGAAAATTGTAGTGCATCTTTAGATATAAAAATCTTTAAACCTTCTTTTTTATCTGAAGAAACTGTTGTTACTCTTTCTATGGAGTTTTTAAAATCATTTAATTTAACTTCTAAAACTTTATCATTATTTTTAGGTATAACTTTACTATAATCAGGAAATCTACCATCTATAACTTTTGAGATTAAAGTACCATTACCTAATACAAATTTAATTTTTGACTTAGAATTAGAAATTTTAATGGTATTATTATTTTCTTCTAATAGAGATGTGAGTTGAAAGATAGTTTTTTTAGGAAGTATAATAGATTCAAAATCTGTATTTTGATCTACCTCTAAACTGCTCGATGAAAGCCTATGACTATCCGTTGCGACACCTGTAAGGAAAGACTTATTTTCTAAATCAGTTTTATGTAAATAGATTCCATTAAGATAATGTCTAGTTTCATCATTGGAAATTGAAATCTTTGTTTTATTTAAAAGTTTTAATAATTTTTGGGGAGAAACATCGAAAGTCTTATTTGGGCTTTCTTCATTTGATAGTGGAAAATTATCTGCTGGCATACACAATAAATTAAACTTTGAATTATCTGAGGTAATTTTTAATTTATTGGAGCTTTGTAATATTAATTCTACTTTAGAATCTGTTTTTAATTTTCTAAGTATATCGTAGAGTACGCTTGCTGACGTGGTAGTTGAGCCTTCTTTTTTTAGTTCTTGTATGGGAACTTCTTCAGTATAAATTATATCTAAATCTGTCGCAGTTATTTTAATTTTTGAATTTTTTGCTTCAATTAGTATATTGGATAAAATTGGCAGTGTGGTTTTTTTTTCAATAACACCATAAGCGTGGCCTAACGACTTTAAAAAAATGTCTCTATTTATTGAAAATTCCATTTTCTTTTACAGAAGTTTTTTTTTTAATTGTTCAACATTTTTTCTAATTTCTTGATCACTTTTTATAAGTTCATCAATTTTTTTTACTGCATGAATCACTGTTGTATGATCACGGTTAGAAAATTTTCTACCTATATCAGGTAAAGAATTGGTTGTGTATTTTTTTGCTAAGTACATAGCTATTTGTCTTGGGCGCGCTAATGATCTAGATCTTCTTGCTGACAGCATTTCTTGAAGGCCTAGGTTAAAGTGAGTAGCAACTAAATTTTGTAAAAATTCAACACTTATAGTTTTATGGTTATAATTAATAAAGTCTTTTAATATTTGTTTACACTCATTAATATTTGGTGGTTTGGTGTTTGCTTTACTAAAAGCTAGTATTCTATTTAAAGCCCCAACCATCTCTCTTACACTTGATGTTATTTTTGATGCTAAAAAGTTTATAACTTCGTCATTTAAATTACAATTTTCACCAAAATTATTTTTTATTTCTTCAATTTTACTTTTTAAAATTTTTATTCTTAGATTTAAATCTGGTGGTTGAATATCAATTACTAATCCACCTGATAACCTAGATTTAATTCTTTCCTGAATTCTATCAAGGTTTGACGGTGACCTATCAGACGACACTACTATTTGTGAATTTCTTTCCATTAGTGCATTAAAGGTGTGAAAAAATTCTTCTTGCATAGCTTCTTTTCCACCTACAAACTGGATATCATCAATAATAAATACATTCGACGTTCTAAAAAAATCTTTGAATTTAACCATTTCGTTACTTCTAATAGATCTTATAAAATGGTACATAAATCTCTCAGCTGAAATATACATAACTTTCTTCTTACTACCTATTTCTAATCCAATAGCGTTAAGCAAATGTGTTTTGCCCATTCCAACATCGCTATAAATAAAAAGGGGATTGTAGTGCGAAGAATTGGTGCAAATTTTTTTAGCAGCAGTATGTGCTAGTTCATTACCATTGCCAACCATAAATTTTTCAAAACTGTAATTTGTGTTGAAGCGATTATAATTAAGAATAGAATTTTCAATTAAAGAAACTCTGTTATCTTTCGGCAAATTTGTTTTATTTTTTTTTAAATCGGAATCTTCTATTAAAAATTCAATTCTTTGTATACTTTTTTTATCTCTTTTAATTATATCTAATATTCTATCTGCATACCTAGAAACAATCCAATCTCTAACAAATCTTGTAGGCGCTGATAATACTACATAATGATTATATTCTTTTTTTAAGCTAATATTTTTTATCCAACTTTCATAAACATCACTCCCTAACGATTTTTGCAAAGTTAATAAAGTTGCGTTCCAATCAATTAAGTTTTCTTCTTTTGCTAAGAAGTTATTTGTTTTTAGTTTTGATAAAATTTCTACCATAAGGATCTTTTTTGAAAAACTATTTCTATTTTTTTTTTAGGTAACTTGCAATATTTATAGGTTGTATTTGAAAATAATTATTTAATTATTTAAAATTAAATCCAAAGTATAAAAATTATTAAAAATATATACAACTTCAAATATCAATTAACTATATGTGGAACTTTTTTACTTAATTAATTTTTATATAGTTTACCTGGGGAAACAATTTTAAAATTAAGCAACCTTAAATTGATTTTTTAATATTTTTAATATTTTTTGAAAATCTAGATATCTTTCTTGACGCAGTTCGTTTATCTATTGCACCTGTTTTAGCAATTTTCATCAATTGTGAGTGGAATTTTGGCATAAAACTTTCAGCTTCCTTAATATTTTTTTTTAAAATATAATTTTGCATAGTCTTAATAGCTGATTTATACTTACTTTTTCTTAATCTGTTAATCTTGGTTTGTATTACAGTTTTTTTTGCTCTTCTTATTGCGGATTTAATATTTGGCATGAAAGGATGTTGTTATATCTTTTTGCTAATAAGCGGTCAATACTAAATTATTTTTGACATATGGTGCAATAATAAGAAGATCTATCAGATATAAAAAACCTTTTTATTTTTCCTTTACACGAAATACGGGAACAATTTTTATTTTCCTTATTATAAACATGAAAAAATTGTTGAAAAATGCCAGATTTACCACTTGTGTTTACAAAATCTTTAATTGAAGACCCCCCTTTGGATATCGAAAACCTCAATAATTTTTTTATATTAAAAACTAATTCTTTTATTTCTCTGTCCTCTAATTTATTACAACTACGTATTGGATGTATTTTTGATAAAAATAAAGCTTCATTGACATAAATATTTCCTAGTCCACTTATAAAAGTTTGATCCATAAGTGTACTTTTTATATTTTTATTTTTATTTTTAACATAGTTTTTAAAGAAATTTTTATTAAATAATTTGCTTAGTGGTTCCACACCAAGTTTTTTTAAAAAGTTGATTTTATTAAAATCTTTATTATAAAATACTTTAAAAAATCCAAATCGCCTAACGTCGTTATATATTAATATAAAGCCATTATTTAAAGTAAAATAAATATGGTTGTGGGCAGGCAGTATATTTAAATCATAAAAAAAACTTGTTTTAAATAATGAATTATCTTTTTTTTTGAAAGTTATAAATTTTCCACTCATTCCACAGTGGGCCAATAATAATTTTTTTTTGAAGTGAAAAATTATATATTTAGATCTTCTGGAAATTTTTATTATTTTTTCGCCAAGCAAGTCTTTTTTAAAAGAGTAAGGTATTTTATAACGCAAATTTCTATTATTAATTTTAATTTTAATAATTTTTGTCCCATTTATCATTTTAATTAAAGATTTTTTTACTATTTCTATTTCAGGAAGTTCTGGCATCTATAAAATATATATATTGTGAAAAAACTTAACATATGATCTATTAATTTAAATGGAAACGTATCATAAAAGTAAAGAAAAAATTGTAAAAAAAGTTTTTGAAGATGTTTTTAGCAAATACGATCTAATGAATGATATTATGTCATTGGGTATCCACAGATTTTGGAAAAAAAATTTAATCAATTGGCTAAATCCTCAAAAAAACAAAAAATTAGTTGATGTAGCCTCTGGAACTGGCGATGTTACAAAATTATTTTTAGAAAGAGTTGGTTATCTTAGCGATGCATATTGTGTAGACGAAAATCAAGGTATGCTAAATTTAAGTAAAAAAAAATTTAATAATACTCATAATATTAAATGGATTAATGCTAATGCAGAATCTCTTCCTTTTGATGATAACTTTTTTGACTATTACACAATTAGTTTTGGTATTAGAAATGTCAGAAATATTAATAAAGCAATTAAAGAAGCACATCGTGTTTTAAAACCAGGTGGTAGATTTTTATGTTTAGAATTTTCAAAAGTTGAAAATGAAATTTTAAATAAATTTTATAAAATGTACTCAAAATCAATACCAAAAATAGGTAAATTAATAATTGGCAAATCTGAACCCTACGAATATTTAGTCAAAAGTATTGAAAAATTCTACTCTCAAGAAGAATTTTATCAAGTTATAAAGTTACACGACTTTGCAAATGTTACTTATAGAAGTTTAAGTGGTGGTATAGTGTGTATTCATTCAGCATGGAAAGTTTAAAATGTTAAAAAAAATTTTTCTCTTGTTCAAAATTGGGAGAAACCTTTCAACTTCTGGCGCTATCTCTTCCATTTATGAAATATATGATCCACCAATATTATTAAAGTTTTTTTTCACTCTAATTGGATTGGGCTCAAGAGATAATCAAAAAAACAATAATTTACCTTCTGGAAAAAAATTGTGTAACGCTCTCCAAAAGATGGGTACAACGTTTATTAAATTAGGCCAATTTTTAGCAACAAGACCAGACATAATTGGTGAAAATATTTCCAAAGAACTGGAAAAACTGCAAGATAAATTGCCATCTTTTGATTTGTACACTGCTAAAAGTATATTAATGAGTGAATTAGGTAAGGACAATTTTTCTAAAATTGAAAATATTTCTGAACCTATAGCTGCTGCTTCTATTGCCCAAGTTCATTTTGCAAATATAAAAATTAATGGAGAAAATAAAGAAATTGCAATTAAAATTCTTAGACCAAATATTGAAAAAGTTTTTAATGAAGAATTAGATGCTTTAATGTTTTTAGCATACATAACGGAAAGTTTAATTAATAAAACAAAAAGATTAAAACTTGTCGAGATTGTTCAATTATTAAGAGAAATTACTAATGTAGAAATGGACTTAAGATATGAAGCCGCAGCGGCAAACGAATTTTATGAGAATACGAAAAACGATATTGGCTTTAATGTTCCAAAAATTTATTGGAATTACACCAGCAAAAAAGTTTTATGTCTTGATAAAGTTAATGGGATTTCGATAAGAGATACAGAAAAACTAAAATCTTTAAAAATTGACTTAAAAAAGTTAGCCAAAGATACTATTCAGCATTTTCTTAGACATGCAGTTAGAGATGGTTTTTTTCATGGTGATATGCACCAAGGAAATCTTTTTGTAGATAATAATGGTGAAATTGTTCCAGTTGATTTTGGTATAATGGGAAGACTAGATAAATATAATAAAAAATATTTGGCTGAGATTCTTTATGGATTTATTAAAAGAGATTATAAAAAAGTAGCAGAAATACACTTTTTGGCAGGTTTAGTTCCCAAAGATGTCTCCAGAGATGAGTTTGCTCAAGCACTTCGTTCAATTGGTGAGCCAATTTTTGGTCAATCAATTAAAAATATATCAGGTGGAAAATTATTAAGTCAACTTTTTGAAGTTACAGAAAAATTTAATATGCACACTCAAATACAATTATTACTTTTACAAAAAACTATGGTAGTTGTTGAGGGTGTAGCTAGAAAAATTGATCCCGAAACTAACATTTGGGATGTTTCTAAACCAATATTAGAAAGCTGGCTAAAAGATACTAAAAATCCATTAAATAAGGTAAATGAAGCTTTTAGTGATGCTGCTGAAGTTTTAAAACGAATTCCAGAACTACCTTCTATTATGGATAAGGCAAACGAAGTTATGACGTTAATATCAGAAGGTAAATTTAATCCAAATACACTAGCATATAGTAGTTTGAAAGAGGAAGAATTGAAACTTAAATTAATGCGAAATAAAATTTTGGGAGGATTTTTAATACTTGTAATTTTAGCTTTGTTAGTATTCTAATAATAAACTTATGAATAATTTATTGGGTAAAAAAATACTTTTAATTGTCTGCGGAGGAATATCTGCATATAAAAGCTTGGATCTAATAAGATCGTTTAAAAAAAAAGGAGCAAAAATTAAAACAATCTTAACTAAAAGTGCTAAAGAATTTATTACACCTTTGTCTGTTGCATCACTATCGCAAGAAAAAGTTTATAGTGATTTATTTAATCCTGAAAATGAAGCGGAAATGGACCATATATCACTTTCAAGATGGTCTGATGTAATAATTGTTGCGCCCACAACTGCCAACACTATTTCAAAGCTAAGCGCGGGATCTTCAGATGATTTAGCATCAACAGTAATTCTTGCGTCTGATAAAGAGATTTTTTTAGCACCAGCAATGAATGTTAGAATGTGGGAACATCCTTCGACTAAAGAAAATATAAAAAAATTGAAAAGATTTGGTTATAAGTTTCTTGGGCCAAAAATTGGTGAAATGGCATGTGGAGAATTTGGGGAAGGTAAAATGATGGAGCCTAATGAGATTGTTGGCTATATCGAAAATTATTTAATTAATTTTAACAAAAATAAAAAATACAAGGCTTTAGTAACTGCAGGTCCAACACATGAATATATTGATCCCATTAGATTTATAGCTAATAAGTCAAGTGGAAAACAAGGTTTTGAATTAGCTAAATCCTTATTAAAAAAAGGTTTTGAAACCACACTTATATCTGGACCAACTTCTTTAAGAATAGATAATGAAATAAATTTTATAGAAGTTGAAACGGCTGATCAGATGTTTAAAGCAACACAAAATAACTTACCTGTGGATGTAGCTATATTCTCTGCCGCAGTATCAGACTTTAAAGCTATAGAAAAAAGAAAAAAGAAAATAAAAAAAAAAGATTATTTAAATTTAAACTTAGAAAAAAATATCGATATTTTAAATTATGTTTCAAATCACAATTCTCTTCGCCCAAATATAGTTATTGGTTTTGCTGCTGAAACAAATGATATAAAAAGTAATGCAAAAAAAAAATTAATGGAAAAAAATTGTGATTGGATTATTGCAAACGACGTTTCAAATAAAGCTATCGGATTTGGATCTGATTTCAATGAAGTTACAATTTTTTATAAAAATAAAAAAATGGCGGATGAAAAGCTCGATTTGAAAACAAAGTCAAAAATCTCAGATGAAATAATTGATAGAATTGTTAACCACTTAAATTAAAATTTAATGGTAAAAGTACTATTTAAAAAATTAGATCCAACAGTAGAGATACCCACTTACAAGACACAGGGTGCTTCTGGCATGGACCTAATGGCTTTTATAAAACAACCTATTAAATTATCCCCTAGAAAATCATGCTTAGTGCCTACTGGTCTCTCAGTTGCTTTTCCAAAAGAATACGAAATACAAATTAGACCTAGATCAGGATTGGCGGCAAAAAATAATATATCTGTTTTGAACACCCCTGGGACTATTGATAGTGATTATAGAGGTGAAATAAAAATAATACTTTTTAACCATGGAAGCGCTGAATTTGTTATCAATAATAAAGATAGGATAGCCCAAATGATTTTAATGCCAGTTCATAAAATGCATCTTGAAGAAGTAGAAAACTTACCAGAAACTATGAGGGGCAAAGATGGTTTTGGATCTACAGGTAAATAAAAAGTACTAATGAAATTTACAAAGAAACAAATAGATAGATATTCTAGGCAGATAATTTTAAAAAAGATTGGTACTATTGGGCAAAAAAAAATTTTTCAGTCAAGAGTTTTAATAATTGGTGCGGGTGGACTTGGTTCACCTATTGCAATCTATTTAGCTGCAGCTGGAATAGGAAAAATAGGAATTGTTGACAGAGACAAAGTTGAGCTATCTAATCTAAGTAGACAAATTATTTTTACCACTAAAGATATAAAGAAAAGCAAGTCTTTGCTGGCTATTAAAAAGTTAAAAAGTATTAATCCTACTATAGAAGTAAAATCCTTTAATAAAAATCTTACAATTAGTAATATAAATTATATAGCAAAAAACTATGAATTTATAATAGATGGAAGTGATAATTTTAAAACACGATTTTTAATTAATGATTATTGTTTAAAAAAAAAAAAAATTTTAATTTCTGGTGCTATAAGTAAATTTGATGGACATGTTTATACTTTTAATTTTTCTAATAAAAAATCACCATGTTTGAGATGTTTTATTCCAGATATGCCAAGTAACTCAGATATTGATAATTGCGAGTATGAGGGGGTCCTGAGCACATTGGGGGGTATAATTGGGAGCTTACAGGCAAATGAAGTTTTAAAAGAAATTTTAAAAATAGGAAATTCTCTTTGTGGTTATATATTAATCATAGATTCTTTAAAAATATCCTTTAGAAAAGTAAAACTTAATAAACGTTCAGATTGTTTCTGTAATGAAAAATAATAGTAAAATTTTTTTTTTTATTTTATTACTGATTTTTTGTTTTTCTTTAAAATCTTTATCTGCTGAATTAAAAAAATTTATGTCACTAAAAAATAATAAAGTATATTTGCGTCAAGGACCATCTTTTGAATACCCTGTAAAGTTAATTTACAAAAAAAAATACCTACCAGTGGAAATAATAGATAGATCAGAAACCTGGAGAAAAATTAAAGATTTTGAAAAAAATTCTGGATGGATACATATTTCACAACTATCGAGAAAAAAGTCAGCTTTAAACATAAAAAATAATTCAATACTTTATAAAAAACCTACTATTTTTTCTAAACCGATTGCTAAAATTGAAAAAGGAAAATTAGTTTTAATAAAAAAATGTAAGATAAAATGGTGTAATATTAAATCTAATGAATTTAATGGCTGGATTATTAAAGATTTTTTATGGGGAAAAATTAATTAAAATCTTCTGATAATGAAACTTTTTGATCTTTAGATATTTGGGAAGTATGATTATATAATTTGTGTTCAATACCAATGATTACTTTTGTGTTTATGTCTTTAAATTTTTTAATCTGATCTTTTGAAAAATTAAAATGTAAAAATTGTACAGACGAAGCTTTTCCTTCTGCTGAAGTGCGATCTACATCTATTTCTGGAATAGCTTTAATTTTTTCTTCACCAACATTTATATAAACTTTTTCTTCTATTCTACCAACCTTTCCTAAAAAGTCTGCACGCACAATAGGATTATCAATTTCAAACATTAATGTTGATACTAACTCATTACCTTTTGGAATTAATGGATTGTAAGCATTTAATTCATCTTTCAACTGATCTACACCACCTTTTTCTATATGTAACATCTCTTGGATTTGAGCTAACATTGTATCAAAATTTTCAAAATAAAATGTTGCATATGGGCCTATAGATACTCTTCTATTTTTTTTATATTCAACTAATTTTTTTCTGATTTGCTTTCTATCTTTTGCATAAATATCAGTTGGAATTAAATCACTTTTTTCAACAATTCTATTTATTTTTGTCATAATCATAATCTATATGCCTTTGCTAATAATTCGATAGGATGTAATGCCTCATCACTTGTAATGTTTGTATCTATCTCAAGCTGCTTTAAATGTTTTCCTGCCAAAGGACAGTCGGATGCCATATATTTATTATTTTTATTTTCAATTTGCCTTGCGGTGGGTCTTCCTACTTTTAACGCAAGTTTGTGAGTTTCTTTCATAATACCAAAAGTTCCTCCGTGGCCAGCACACCTTTCAACTACATCAATTTTGATATTTGGAATTAACTTGAGCATGTCTCGTGCTTTAATACCCATATTTTGAGCTCTGGCATGGCATGCATTATGAACTGTTACGCCTCCATCAATCTCTTTGATACCATCCGCTAACCCCTCTTTAGCAGATATATCAACAATATATTCGTCTATATCACTTATATTTTTTGATAATCGTTTTATATCTTCATCTTTAGGCAATAATAATGGCCACTCAAATTTTAACATCAACCCGCAACTAGCTGTTAATGTGATCACATGATATCCTTTATCTACCCACGTTAGTAATTCTTTTGATATTTTTTTTGCCTGTATAACAACCTTTGGTAAATCAGCTTGTTCTAAAAAAGGCATACCGCAGCAACCAGGATATGCTTCTTTGACCTCTACTCCATTTTTTTTTAGAACTTTAACTGCGGCTATTCCAGTATCTTTTTTATTAAAATTAACAAAACAAGTTGAGTAAATAACTACTTTTCTATTTTTAGTAGAGATTCCTACATTTATATTATTCTTATTTTTTTTAAAATAACTTGTAAAAGTTTGAGAATTATACACTGGAAGCTTAACTCTTTTATCTATGCCAGTTATTAATTCTAATATTTTTCTGAAAAATTTATTTTTGGTATTTGAAACCCAATTTACTAGTATTGAAAATGTGATACCAATTTTGGCATTCCTATCTATTTGAGCTAATTGCGAGGGTATCAGCGGTAGTTTGTTTTGCTTTCTTTGAAGTGTTCGATATCTAAGCATTAAATGAGGAAAATCAAGATTGAATTCATGTGGGGGAACATAAGGGCACTTTGTCATAAAACACATATCGCAAAGTGTGCAGGCGTTCACAACTGGAGAAAATTGATCACTTGATAAACTTTCCACATCCTCGTTTTTTGAATCATCAATCATATCAAAGAGTTTTGGGAAACTATCGCAAAGATTAAAACATCTTCTACATCCATGACAAATATCGAAAACTCTTCTCATTTCTTGATCTAGTTTTTTTTCATCAAGGAAATCTGGGTGATTAAAATCTATTGGATGTCTTATTGGCGCTTGCGTACCGCCTTCTTTGTTATTCATTTTTTAAATTTTTTGGTGAGGATTATCCCCACCATGTATTTATTTATTAGATTGATTCTAATGTTTTTTGAAATTTACCAGCATGAGATTTTTCTGCCTTAGCTAACGTTTCAAACCAGTCTGCGATTTCTTCGAAACCTTCTTCTCTAGCTGTTTTAGCCATACCAGGATACATATCTGTATATTCATGCGTTTCACCCGCAACTGCAGAAGCTAAATTGTCTTTAGTTTCTCCAATAGGTTTTCCAGTTGCTGGATCACCCACTTCTTCTAAATATTCAAGATGCCCGTGAGCATGTCCTGTTTCACCTTCTGCAGTAGATCTAAAGACAGCCGCAACATCATTGTACCCTTCAACGTCTGCTTTTTGTGCAAAGTAAAGATACCTACGGTTTGCTTGACTTTCACCAGCAAAAGCTTCTTTCAAGTTATTTTCTGTTTTACTTCCTTTAAGTGCCATACAAATTCTCCTCTAAGTTAATTTGTTGTTTGATTAAATTACTTTATAACTATTCTAAACTATAAGTCAATAGTTTAGAATTGCTTTAAATAATATTAAATAAATTATTTTTTCTGATTTTGATTATTGTTCGCAAGACTTACTGTGATTTCCACCCCATTAATTTTTTTACCTTTGGGAGCGGAAGGAAGTTTACTTATAGATATGTCTTCATTTTTAATATCCATTAAACTGTCAGTATCTTGATCATAAAAATGATGATGGCTTTTTGAGTTTGTATCAAAAAAAGTTTTATTTCCACGTACGAAAATTTCCTTTAAATAACCATTTTTTTTAAATGCATGTATAGTATTATAAACAGTAGCAAGAGAAATTTTGCTTTTTGTGTTTTTTTCAATTTTTTTTTTTAAGTTATCGATAGTAAAATGAAATGTGTCTTTTCTATCAAAAAGAACCTTACATATTGTAATCCTTTGCTTAGTTGGCCTTAATCCAGATAATCTTAGTCTGTTAACAAAGGTTTTGGAGTCGTTTATCATGTGTAATTTTATATTTTTTTTAATTTATAATTATTCTAAACTAAATATATGTAATAAACTTACTAAATCAAGTATTAATTTATTCATATGTTAAAAAAAAAAACTTTTAGTTATGAAGAGCTAATTGACTGCGCTAACGGTAAACTATTTGGGCCAGGCAATGCAAAATTACCTTCCCCCCCTATGTTAATGTTTAATAGAATTACTAATGTTGAGGAAGGGAATGGAAAATTTAAAAAAGGTTTAATTGAAGCAGAACTTGATATAGAAAAAAATTTATGGTTTTTTGATTGTCATTTTAAAGAAGACCCTGTAATGCCAGGATGTCTTGGTTTAGATGCTATGTGGCAATTAGTAGGTTTTTACTTAGGATGGAAAGGAGAGCCTGGAAAAGGTAGGGCTCTTGGAGTAAATTCAGTAAAATTTACAGGCGAAGTAATTACAACAGTTAAAATTGCAAGATATGAAGTTAGTATGAAAAGAATTTTAAAAAAAGAAGGAGCTGTTGTAGGATTGGCAGATGGAATTTTATATGCAGATAATAAAGCAATATATCAAGCTGAAAGTTTAAAAGTAGGATTATTTAAATCATGAGAAGAGTAGTAATAACCGGATTAGGAATAGTTTCTTGTATAGGTAACAACCAGTCTGAAGTTTTAGATTCTTTATTAAATACAAAATCAGGAATTGTTTTTTCAGAAGATCATAAAAAATATAATTTTAGAAGCCAGGTTGTGGGATCGATAAAAAATTTAAATTTATCCGATCATATTGATAGAAAAAAAATAAGATTTATGGGTGATGGATCTGCTTATAATTATATTGCGATGCAAGAAGCAATAAAAGATTCTGGACTAGAAGAAAAAAATATTAGCAATGAAATGACTGGGATTATTATGGGTTCTGGTGGGCCTTCTATCAAAAACGTAGTTCTAGCTGTGGATGCTACAAGAGAGTCTGGACCAAAAAAAATGGGTCCTTGTATTGTACCAAGAACAATGTCGAGCACTAATTCTGCTACGCTTGCTGTGCCATTCAAAATTAAAGGTGTCAATTATTCTATAAGCTCAGCTTGTGCGACGAGTGCTCACTGTATAGGAAATGGAATGGAATTAATTCAGTATGGAAAACAAGATATAATATTTGCTGGAGGCGGAGAAGAACTAAATTGGGGTATGTCAGGAATGTTTGATGCTATGACCGCACTATCTTCAAAATATAATGATACTCCAGAAAAAGCATCAAGGCCTTATGATAAAGATAGGGATGGATTTATAATTGCTGGAGGAGCAGGGACTCTTGTCCTTGAAGAGCTTGAACATGCAAAAGCTAGAGGTGCTAAAATTTACGCAGAGTTGGTTGGGTATGGAGCTACATCTGATGGATATGACATGGTTGCTCCATCAGGTGAAGGAGCTGCACGATGTATGAGTATGGCTTTAAAGACAACTAAAAATAAAGTTGACTACATAAATACCCATGGAACGTCTACGCCAGTTGGAGATGTAAAAGAATTAGAAGCTATAAAAAGTGTTTTTAAAGATAATATTCCTAAGATTAGTTCTACAAAGTCATTAACAGGACACTCTTTAGGAGCAACATCTGTACAAGAAGCAGTATATTGTCTATTGATGATGAAAAATAAATTTATTTCTGCATCAGCACATATTGAAAATATGGATGAAAAAGCTAAAGGTTTTCCAATAGTGACGAAAATTGAAAAAGATACTAACTTAAATTGTGTTATGTCTAATAGCTTTGGATTTGGTGGAACTAACGCAACATTAATATTTGAAAAACTAAATTAATAATATGTCTCTATTAAAAGGAAAAAAAGGACTAATTATGGGAGTGGCCAACGATAGATCTATCGCTTGGGGAATATCTAAAAAATTGGCAGAACACGGCGCAGAGTTAGCTTTTACTTATTTAGGTGATGCTTTAAAAAAAAGGGTTATCCCTTTAGCTAAATCTTTGAATTCAGAATTTACGTTAAGTTGCAATGTAGAAAACAAGCAAGAAGTAGTTAACCTATTTGAAGATATTAAAGCAAAATGGAATAAGATAGATTTTGTTGTTCATGCTATAGCTTATTCGGACAAAACAGAATTATCTGGTGAATATTTGAATACTACACGAGATAATTTCTTAAAAAGTATGCTCATATCATGTTTCTCTTTTACTGAGATAGCAAAAGAGGCTTCAAAAATAATGAATAGTAGTGGAAGTATGTTAACTCTTACATACGAATCTACGAAAGTTATTCCAAATTATAATGTTATGGGTGTTTGTAAATCTGCACTAGAAACAAGTGTTAAATATTTAGCAAGAGATTTGGGTGAAAAAAATATCAGAGTTAATGCAATAAGTGCAGGCCCAATTAAAACTTTAGCGGCTTCTGCTATTGGTGATGCTAAATTTTTATATAAATGGAATGAAGATCATTCTTTGTTAAAAAGAAATGTAAATATCAATGATGTTGGTGGTTCAGCTTTATATTTATTAAGTGATTTAGCTGCTGCTGTAACCGGTGAAATTCATTATGTTGATGCTGGATATAATAAAGTGGGAATGCCAAATCCAAAAAATATTACTTAGAGTCTGCTTCTTTCATAGATAATTTTACTTTTCCTCTGTCAAAACCAATAACTTTAACGGAAACTTCGTCACCTTCTTTTACAACATCACCAACTTTTTCTACTCTTTTTGCGGCAAGTTGTGAGATATGCACTAAGCCATCTTGTTTACCTAAAAAGTTGACGAAAGCACCAAACTCCATAATTTTTACCACTTTGCCTTTATAAACTTTTCCCATTTCAGGTTTTGCAACAATACTTTTTACCATTTCCATTGCTTTATTTCTTGATTCTTCGTCTGGCGCTGCAATCGTAACTTCACCCGTATCTTTAACATCTACTTTTGCTCCAGATAATTCTACAATTTCTCTTATTGTGGCTCCACCTTTGCCTATAACAGCTGCTATATCTTTTTTATCAACCATAACAGTTTCTATTTTTGGAGTATGTTTAGAAACTTCTTTTCTTGAAGATTTAATAGTTTTATTCATCTCACCCAATATATGGGCTCTTCCTTCTTTTGCTTGATTGAGCGCTTGTTCCATAATTTCAAAAGTAATTCCTGTGATTTTTATATCCATTTGTAATGAAGTGATTCCATCTTTAGTACCTGCAACTTTAAAATCCATATCTCCAAGATGGTCTTCGTCTCCTAAAATGTCTGACAATACTGAAAATTCATCTTTTTCTTTTATTAAACCCATTGCTATTCCTGCAACCGGTTCATTTATTGGAACAGCTGCATCCATAAGTGCTAAAGATGCACCACATACTGTTGCCATTGATGAAGAGCCATTTGATTCAGTAATTTCTGAAACCACTCTTATAGTATAAGGAAATTTTTCTTTTTCAGGCAAAGATGAATTTATTGCTCTCCAAGCTAACTTTCCATGCCCAACTTCTCTTCTTCCTGTTCCTATTCTACCTGTTTCTCCAACAGAAAATGGTGGAAAATTGTAGTGCAACATGAATCTAACTCTTTTTTGTCCTTCTAAACTTTCAATTCTTTGCTCGTCATCTGACATTCCTAAAGTTGTAACTACTAATGCTTGCGTTTCCCCTCTGGTAAATAAAGCTGACCCATGTGTTCTAGGTAAAACTCCTACTTCACATTTAATATCTCTAACATCTGACAAGCCTCTGCCATCAATTCTTTTTTTAGTTTTAAGTATTCTTCCTCTAACTATATCTTTTTCTAAATGTTTGAGTTGTAGTGAAACTTCTAAATCTGAATAAGTTTCGTCCCCTTCAAATAAAGATTTGCATTTTTCTGTTGCTATATTAATCATTTCAGATCTTTTTTGCTTATCTTTTTCAGAAAATGCTTTTTCTAAATCTTTTGTTAATTCTTTAGAAATTTTTGCTTTTAAATCTGTATAATCTTTTTCTTCTACTACCCAAGCTTCTTTTGCACATTTTTTAGCAAGTGACTCTATTGCTTTAATAACTGGGACAAATTTTTCATGACCAAATTTCACAGCATCTAACATTTGTTTTTCTGTCATACCAGAAGTTTCTGATTCGACCATCAATACAGCATCTTTTGTACCTGCAACTACTAAATCTAATTTGGATTCCGTTAATTGTTCTTTTGAAGGGTTTAAAACATATTCATCATTTATATATCCCACTCTGGAAGCGGCTATAGGTCCTTGGAAAGGTAAACCTGAAATCGCTAGAGCAGCTGAAGATGCAATTATTGATAGTATATCAGCTTCGTTCTCATTATCGTACGAAAGGACAGTTGGTAAAATTTGGACTTCATTTCTAAAACTTTCTGGAAATAGAGGTCTTATAGGTCTATCAATTAATCTAGATGTTAAAGTTTCTGCTTCTGTTGGTCTTGCTTCTCTTTTAAAATAACCACCTGGTATTTTTCCAGCAGCATAATACTTTTCCTGATAATTTACTTGAAGTGGAAAATAATCTGTATCAGGATTAACTTTTTTTCTTCCGACTACTGTTGAAATAACAACCGTTTCTCCCAATGTAGCAATAATTGCTCCATCAGCCTGTCGAGCTACTTTACCCGTTTCTAAGGTTAATTTTTTTCCGCCTAGTTCTAATTCTTCTTTATATATTTTAAACATTTATTTTCTTAAATTTAATTGACTTAAAACTTTAGTATAGGAATCTTTATTTTGTTTTTTCAAATAAGTAAGCAAACGCTTTCTTCTATTTACTGCTTTTACTAAACCCATTGTTGAGTGCTTATCATTCTTATTTTTTTTAAAGTGTCCAGTTAATATATTTATTTTCTCACTTAATAAACCAATTTGTACTTCAGACGAACCAACATCTTTAGGATTTTTTTTAAGAGAATCTATTATTTTTTTCTTTTCTATTTTCATGTTTATTTATTTTTCTGTATTAATTTTTCAATTTTTTCTGCGTAATCAAAAGATTTATCACTAACAAAAGAAACTCTAGGTAAAAATTTCATATCAATTTTTTTTGACAATGCTTTTCTTATTCTGTACGAAAATTCAGTTAAAATACTAACAGTTTTTTCGGCATCCTTTCCTCCCAAAGGAATTACATATGCTCTTGCATTTTTAAGATCTGGACTCATTCTTACCTCGGTAACAGTAATATTTTTTGTTTCTAATGTAGGAACTTTTGCCTCATCTCTTAAAAAAATTTGTCCTAAATTTTGTTTTACTAATTCTCCTACTCTCAGTTGTCTCTGAGAAAAAGGCATATTGCTTGCTGGTCTTATCATTGTATTCTTCTTTCTGTTTCTATAATTTTGTAGACTTCGATTACATCCTTTTCTTTAAAATCCGCAAAATCCTTCAAAGTTATACCACATTCCAAACCTGCAGTGACTTGTTTAGTGGCATTTTTTTCTCTAAAAATACTTCCTATAGAACCTGTATATAATACATTTCCATCTCTTATCAACCTTGCATTTACGTTGTTTATTATTTCACCCTCTATTACTTTTGAGCCCGCTACTTTTCCAATCTTTGAAACCTTAAAAATTTCTTGCACTTCAGCCGATCCCAGTATTTCTTCTTTTATGTCTGGCTTAAGCAAACCAGATAGGGAATCATTGATAAAATCCAAAACTTCATAAATTATGTTAAAAAATTTTAAAGTAATTTTATTAGTTTCTGCCATTTTCTTTGCCTCTTTGTTAGGCCTTACATTGAAACCAACAATAATAGCGTTTGAGGCTTTTGCTAAACTAACATCAGTTTCGGTAATAACCCCAATATTTGATAAAATTATTTTTGGAATAACTTCATCATGTTTAATTTTTTCAATTGCATTTTTCAAAGCTTCGCTAGATCCTTGCACGTCAGATTTAATTATCATTGCCAATTCTTTTGGTAGCGAGCTGTCATCAAAAACTGATTCTTTACTAGCTGAAATTATTGGAGTTTGTTTAGATTTTGCGTGTTGAATTCTATAATCATTTACTTCTTTTGCTTTTTCTTCAGACTCCACAACAAAAAAATCATCGCCTGCAAGAGCTGAATTGTTCATTCCAAGTATTTCTACTGGTGTTGATGGTTTAGCTATATCAATGTTTTTATTTTCATCATTTATCATTGCTCTTATTTTTCCCCAAGTATTTCCACTAACAAAAAAATCTCCTTTTTTTAGACTTCCTTCGGTTACAAGAACTGTAGAAACGGGTCCTTTACCTTTATCAATTCTTGATTCTAAAATTACACCTTTTGCACTTGTCTCATAATCTGTTTTTAAGTCTAGGAGATCAGCTTGTAAAATAATATTTTCTTTAAGTTTATCTAAATTTTTTTTAGTTGTAGCTGAAACTTCAGCAAATAAAGTTTCACCACTCAGATCTTCTGCTATTAGCTCATATTGTAAAAGTTCATTTTTAATTTTTTGTGGTTCAGAGCCAGGTAAATCGCATTTATTTATCGCTACAATAATTGGGACTTTTGCTGCTTTTGCATGTTTTATAGCTTCTATTGTTTGTGGTTTAACTCCATCGTCACCAGCTACTACTAAAATAACAATATCAGTTACTCTGGAACCTCTTGCTCTCATCTCAGTAAAAGCAGCATGACCAGGTGTATCAATAAATGTTATCTCTTTACCTTCTTCTGTTTTAATTTTATATGCTCCTATGTGTTGTGTTATTCCGCCGTATTCTTGATCAACAACTTTTGTATTTCTAAGTGCGTCCAGCAAAGAGGTTTTCCCGTGGTCCACATGCCCCATAACTGTTACGATTGGCGCTCTAGATTTTAAATTTTTACTCTTTTGTTTATTTAATTCTTTAATATCTAAATCAGGCTTTTGTTCTCTAATCGGAACGTTGCCAAATTCTTTAGCGAGATACTCGGCAGTATCAGCATCAAGAGTGTGGTTTATGGTTGCCACAACACCCATGCCAAGCAAATGTTTAATTATTCCACTAGCTTGTGTTGCCATTCTATTTGAGAGTTCTTGTATGGTAATTTTATCAGGTATATTAACTTCTCTAATTACTTTTTTTGGATCACCTTTAATTTCACTATTATCTAGATTTTTTTTCTCTTTCAGTCTTGCTCTTTTTACTGAAGCTAAACTTCTTTCTCTTCCTTCTAGAGCTTCATCATCTAGAGCTTTGGACAGAGTAAGCTTATACTCTCTTTTCGAAGTAGAGCTTTTATTTTTTCCAATAGTGCTCTTTTTAGCTTGTAAACTTTCTTTTTCTACATTTCTAAATCTTTTAGTAGCTCTCTCTTCTGCTATTTTTCTAATTTCTGAACTTTTTTTTGCACCTACGTTTTTATTAACATTTCTATCATTTTTTATTTCTTTACCTCTATTTAAAGAATCAGTTCTAGTTTTGTCTAAATTGCTATTCCGCGTTTGAAATTTTCTATCACCCCATCTTCTTGGGGTTTTTTTTTCAATAATTACAGATGTTTTTCCTTTAGATTTGACAAAATTTGATAGATTTGGAACTGTTTTTGCCGAAGTAGTTAAAGTAAGTTTCTTTTTCTTTTTTTCTTTTTCCATAAAAATTCATACCTATTCTTTAAAAACGATATTTCTTGCATTCATTATTAAATCGTCAGCTTCATTTTTTGACAAAGCAAATTCTTCTAGATATCCGTCCATTTTAAAACGTTTTCCTTTTATTTCGTCAAATCCACCTATTAATTCATCCGTTGAAAGCTCAGCAAAATCTTTTAAAGTTTTAATTTTTTTCTCACCTAAAGTAAGTAACATTCCAGGGGTGATTCCTTTGAGATTTATAAAAGTATCTTCCACACCAAGCTCTTTAAGTTTTTTCCCAATATCTTCTTTTTCTTTTTTTAAACATTCATCTGCTCTTTCTTTTAATTCTTTGGCGGTATTTTCGTCTATAGCTTCAATTTTATTAATATCTTCAATATTTGCTTGACTAATTTCTTCAATTGATGAAAAACCTTCTGCAACTAATAATTGACCCAATGTTTCATCAACTTCTAAATTATTAACAAATATTTCTGTTTTCTCTTTAAATTCAGTCTGTCTTTTTTCTGTTTCTTCTTTTTCAGTCAATATATCTATTTCATAATCTATTAACTTTGAAGCCAACCTAACGTTTTGTCCTCTTCTTCCTATGGCTTTACTTAAATTTTCCTCAGTTAAAATAACTTCTATTCTTCTAACTTCATCATCTATTATTACTTTTTGAATTTCAGCTGGTGCTAGTGCACTTACAACTAATGCAGCTGGATCTTCTGACCAATGAACTATGTCTATTTTTTCTCCTTGGAGTTCGTTTACAACTGATTGAACTCTGCTACCTCGCATTCCGACACATGCTCCCACAGGATCTATAGTGGAGTCATTTGATTGTACGCAAATTTTTGCTCTGCTACCTGGGTCTCTAGCTGACGATTTTATTTCGATTATATTATCGTAAATTTCTGGAACTTCTTGTGAGAATAGCATTTCCATGAATTTTGGATGAGATCTTGATAAAAATATTTGTTGTCCTTTGTTTTCTCTGATCACATCATAACAATAGGCCTTTATTCTATCTCCTGCCTTAATGATTTCTCTTGGTATAAGGTCTTCTTTTTTAATAATTGCTTCTGCACGATTTAAATCTACAATAACATTACTGTATTCTAGCCTTTTAACTACACCATTTAAAATATCACCTTTTTTTTCTATAAAGTCATTGTATTGTCTTTCTCTTTCGGCAGCTCTCACACTTTGTGTGATTACCTGTCGTGCAGTTTGAGCAGCTATTCTTCCAAAATCAACTGGCGGCAATTCTTCATATATTTCGTCACCAATTTTTACTTCTTCATTTTTCTCCTGTTTAATCGCTTGTTCTAAAGAAATTTCAGTATCAAAGTTTTCTGGTTTTACTACAACTTGAAGCACTTTATGAAGTGTTATATTTCCACTTTCTCTATCAATTATGACACGAATATTATTTTCAGATCCAAATCTTGTTTTTGCAGCCTTTTGAATAGCTGACTCCATTGATGTTAAAATTATCTCCTTATCAATGGATTTTTCAATAGCGACCGATTCTGCTATTCTTAAAAGTTCAACTTTATCTGATCTTTGATTAAGCATATTATAAATTTTTTACCTACTAAAAAAAAATGGGCTAAAGCCCATTTTGTATTATTCAAGTTACTTGGGTATTTATTTAATTTAAATTTTAGTGTTTTTCAAGGTCTACTTTTTAAAAACTGTTGTTTTATCTGTTTTTTCCCATGAAAATGAACCATCAGACTCTGGTTCTCTTCCGAAATGTCCGTATGCAGCTGTTTTTTGATAAATTGGTTTGTTTAGACCTAACATCTCCCTAATTCCTCTTGGGCTTAAATCAAAATTATCTTTAATTAATTTTTCAACATGTTTATTTTTTTCTTCATCATCATCAAAAAGATCAACGTAAATAGACAAAGGTTTTGAAACTCCAATTGCATAAGCTAGTTGGATTAAACATTTATCTGCAATTTTTGAAGCTACTACATTTTTAGCTAAGTATCTTGATACGTATGCAGCTGATCTATCGACTTTAGAAGGATCTTTGCCAGAAAAGGCTCCGCCGCCATGAGGTGCTGCACCTCCATATGTATCAACAATTATTTTTCTTCCTGTTAATCCAGCATCACCATCTGGGCCACCAATAACAAAGTTTCCAGTTGGATTAACATAAATTTCTTTTTCATCTAAACTTGTCAAAAGATTTTTTGGAATAGATTTTTCTATATAAGGTTTTACTAATTCTCTAACTTGAGATTGATTAACGTCAGCTGTGTGTTGAGTGGAAATTAC
>Ga0209403_10001176_pt1 | contig 34833 bp, 26 predicted proteins | sample ArcticOcean_MG_C_8_FD_187440 | JGI IMG/M metagenome (GOLD analysis project Ga0209403, IMG submission 187440) | Marine microbial communities from western Arctic Ocean - ArcticOcean_MG_CB11_86 (SPAdes) (version 2) | ecosystem: Environmental > Aquatic > Marine > Oceanic | place: Arctic Ocean...
CGAACGACAACGTCGCGCTCTGGCTGGCTCAATACACGACCAGGTGCGAACGTCAGTGCTGAACTTTCGATAGATTGCGCCAGTTCTGCGTAATCGAGGGTTACTACTGCAACCATGCTCTCGGGGTCAGCGAACAGCATTGACGAATCACTTCCGTTAGACGTTTCTGACGACGCCAATGGCCACTGGATTCCACCGGACTGAAGTGACTCGTGGCTCATGCCTGCGTAGTTGGGGATATTGCCCGTAATCTCGGCAAATACTTCTGACGAGGAAGCGAAATCTAATCCAGAACCACCCATGGCGTTTCCGATTGCCGCAATGGTTTCCCATCCGGTTTTCTCTTCATGCTTAGTTTCAGCCGTGATACGAATCATTTGAACTCTTCGTTCAACATTCGTAACGGTCGAGTTCTGCTCTGCGTATGTCGCAGCAGGAAGAACAACGTCAGCGTGATGTGTGATTTCAGAATCGAGTGCAGCCGATACAACGAGAAATTCGAGTTTTTCGAGCGCTGATGGAAGACCTGTGAGCGTCGGGGAGTATCCAGATACACCGTCGGCCATCACGAGTGCTGCCTTGACCTCACCACGCGACATACCGGCGATCATTCCGGAGATATCCAATCCGTTTTCACCCGGAGTTGCACCCATGTCACGGGCGCCGAGGGTGTTGGATCCCTGGTAGAGCGGGAATATTCCACCTGATGCCTTGCCAATGTTGCCTGTGATGGCGGCGAGATCGACTACGGCATCAACGAGATGCTCTGCTGCTGCGGTGTATAGCCCATCGTTACCAAGAAGAATTGCTCCTGCATCGCTTTCGGCGAATATTCTCGCGGCACGACGTATCTGTGCGTCTTCGATTCCGGTGTCGCGGGAAACTTTCGCCAGATCGAACGTCCACAGCGACTGCTTCAGTTCTTCACCGTTTTCGATACGTGAACCGACGAATTCCTTGTTTTCGAGTGCTTCGTCGAGAATCGCTCGTGAAATGCCTGCGATTAGCAGTGCTTCGGATCCGGGTTTCGGTCGAAGCCATTCGGCGGCGTACCGAGTTAGTTCGGTTTCACGAGAGTCGATAACGACCAGCTTTGCGCCTTCACGCACGGCCTTTTTAGCCGGAACTGCCAGAACGTTCTGTTCTTCGGTTGGGTTGCCTGCAACGACGAGAAGACTCTTAGAGTTTTCAAGATCCCAGATTGGGTTGGTAGCGGCCCCGGCTCCGAGTCGCTCTTCAAGTCGGGACAGCAGCGCACTGTTCCAGTTGAGTGCTGAATCGATATTTGGAGTCTTTAGAACGGAGCTGGCGAATTTCGCAGCTATGAACTGATCTTCGTTCGATCCCCGAGGTGATGTAATTACGGCAAGCTCTGACGCTGCTCGGTCGCCCAGGCCTTGCTTGATGCGTTCTAGCGCCTCATCCCACGTCGCTTTGCGGAGGATTCCACCTTCACGAACATAGGGACGTTTCAGCCTCTTGGAGTCGTTCGTGTATTCATATCCGAACTTGCCTGTCATACAGGCCTGTCCGTTGTTCGCTGCTCCTGCAAGGTCTCCCTTGAAGCGGATGACCTTACCGAACTTGTTTACCTCCGCGATCATCTGGCATCCAACCGGGCAGTTCGTGCAAACGGTCGTCACTTCAGTAAAGGCCTTTTCCCACTTGTACTCCCGTTCGGTTAGCGCTCCAGTCGGGCAGACGTCTACACACGCGCCACAGAACTCACAGCCTGATTCAAGAAGCGAAGTTCCGTGGGATGTGCCGACCAGTGACACACCCGAACGAGAAGTCAACGTTAGAGCAGTATCGAAACGAATTTCGTCACAAACACGCACGCAACGTGAGCAGACGATACAGAGATTGTAGTCGCGGTCGTAGAACGGATCGTCGGCGTGGATTGGCAGATCGCGACGGTGGTAGTTCAGGGGGGTGCGAAGGTCGAGTTCGACCAGTCGTACGGTGTCTTTGAGCTCGCAGCGTTCGTTCTTCGGGCAGATCGTGCATCGGTCGGTGACCGTCACGTGCCGCTGGCAAATATCCTGCGGGCCACACAATTCGATTCTGTGGCAGGTCAGGCACCCGTGCGGGTGTTCGGTCATCAGGAGTTCAATAATGTCCCTGCGAAGCTCCTTCACCGCGTCGGTGTTCGTTGCGACCTCGGCGTCGGGCATCGGTGGAGTCGTGCACGAGGCGACGGTCATCGTTCGGCCGTTTGCCTCGACCTCGACCATGCATGCCCGGCAGGAGCCCTGTGGCTTCATCTTCGGGTAGTAGCAAAGATAAGGAATGTAGATGTCCTGATCCATTGCAGCCTGCAGAATCGTCTGGCCAGGTTTTGCAGTTACCTCTTGGCCATCGATCTTGAAGGTTGTTCCATCTGCCATGCAGAAAACTCCGAACGTTTGGGCCGTTGGTTGTGGCCCCAATATTTATACGACTAAAGAATTAAGGACGTGTACGGGTGGGAAGAATCATCGTGCCGTCGCCATAAACACCACCAGGTGCAATTTCGCCGGCCAGGGTCGAGATAATCTCATCTCCAAAGTACTTCAGAGCTGAGGCGATTGGATTGAAGCCAAGCTGACCATGACCGCAGAGCGATCCAGCCTTCATGCTGGTTCCAACCCGTTCAAGTAACGCGAGGTCAGCGGACTTCGCTTTGTTCTGGCACATACGGTCCAGAATTTCGAGCATATGAGTGTTACCAAGTCGACACGGGAAGCATTTTCCGCAGGATTCGAACTGGTTGAATGCAATGAGAGATCTGAGCAGGTCCACGACATCGGTCGTTTCGTTACCGACAATGATTCCGCCTGAACCAATTGAAGCTCCCGCTGCCGACATCGCATCGAAGTCGATCATGGTGTCGAAGGCTTCTACACCAAGCAGACCGTTGAGAGGACCACCAGCCTGGAGAACTTTTATTCGTTCGCCGTCAGAAACGCCGCCGCCAATTTTCTCAAGCACTTCGCGAATGGTCATACCCATCGGGACTTCGTACATACCGGGGTAGGTGATGTGCCCTGATAGGCAAACGATAGCGGTGCCAGACGTTGTTTCGGTGCCGATGCTTTTGAACCAGTCGGAACCGTTACGGACTATCTCGGGCACGTACGCCAGTGTTTTGACGTTGTTGATATTCGTTGGCTTCTGCCAGAGACCGGCAGCCGCTGGAAACGGAGGTTTGAACCGCGGTGTGGCCCGCTTCCCCTCGATAGCCTCCATGAGAGCGGTTTCTTCACCGGCAACATACGAGTCGCCAGTCAGGGAAACTTCCATATCGAATGAAAAATCGCTTCCAAGAATATTCTTGCCAAGCAGTTCTGCTTCATACGCCGCAGCGATTGCTTTGCGAACCGACTCGATGGGAAGCTCGTGTCCGGTGCGAATGAAGATGTAGCCGTGAGTCGAACGGGTTGCGTAGCCGTTGATGATCAGGCCTTCGACCAGCGTGTGCGGATCGTTTTCGATGATGCCCTTGTCGTTGAAAGCACCGGGGTCGCCCTCTTCGCAGTTGCAAAGAACGTACTTCACCGGAGCAGTGGACGGAGCGAGGAAGCTCCACTTCACACCGGCCGGGAACGCAGCGCCACCACGACCTCGAAGTCCTGCGGCTTTCACCTCATCGACGATCTCTTCGGGGGTCATCTCGGTTAGTGCCCGGTTCAGGGCCTGGTATCCGCCGTTGGCGACGTACTGAAGAAGATCGTGCGGATCGGTTTCGCCGAAGTTTCGTGTGGCGATCCGGTGCTGAAGCGCCACCATCGGTAGGCTGCTCAGCTCAGGCAAGTTGCCGACACCGCTGCCATCACCGCCGGAATAAGCATATGCACGGTCGATGAGTGGTTCGCCGTTCTTCACGTGCTGTTCAACGATTGTCTGCGCCTCTTCAGGCTCGACATTTCCGTAGAAGACCCGTGATCCGTTCGGCATGAGTACGTCGACCTGTGGTTCGAGGTACATCAGTCCCATCGCGCTAACCATAGAAACGTTGGCGTTTACGCCCGTCGATTCGACTGAGCTTTTGAACGCATCGAATACCGCATCGGCACCTACGGCCTGCCCTGAAGTGCCGCCACCAACTCGAATCCAGGCGCTTTCGCCCGATGTCAGCTCATCCCAACGCTTTGCTGCGCGGGCCTGGAGCTCTTCGAAGATCGTTGGCATCTGGTCTGTGTTCCCCGTGGTCTCTGGTAGTGGTGGTCTCTGGTATTCGGGATCGGCTGGATAATTATCCGTCGAGCCCACGCAATTCCCGAGCGATTTTCGCTGCGGATTCTGCAGTTTGCTTGCCGATCAGGTGGTGATCGACTGCGATTACGGGTCCTTGGGCGCAGGCACCGAGGCACGTGTTGTACTTCAAAGTTACTTTGCCGTCGGGGCTTTCGCCTTCTTCCTTGACTTCGAGCGCCGATTGCACTGAATCAAGAACCTGCTGTGCGCCGAGTATGTGACATGACGGCCCCCAGCAGACATCGAGTGTCTTCTCACCAGGTGCCGTGAATCGGAAGTTCGTGTAGAACGAAGCAACGCTCCACACTTCATTAATGGTAGATCCACAGAACGTCGCCGTTTCTTTAATGGCTTCGTCTGGTAAGTAGTGAATAGAGTCCTGCACCGCAATCAGCGATGACAGCACAGTGACCGTTGGCTGTTCCTGTGAGTTCAGGATTTGCCGGATCTGCTCACGCATTTTTGAGCGCTGCTTGGTGTCAGCAGTTGTCAACTTAACCTCAACAAAATAGTAGGTATTTCGACTTCGGGAATCGAATCACCATCCTAGCAGAGCCCAATAGGCCACACAACGAAATTCCTATGGAAATATCATGTTCAAAACAGTCGATATTTTTTATAGGCTTCCTGAGGGTCCATCCCGTTCAATATCATGGTCCTGAGTTCACTCTCAGTCGACATGATATTGAACGGTCTTGTCGAGCACGGTCTCGATTAGGGACTGGGGAATAACCACAACACCGTCGATATCGGCGAGAATCCAGTCGCCGCTGGTTATCTCGACATCACCAATTACGATCGGTTCTCCCATCGAATCAACGCGCCACCTGCCCACTACGTCTCTCGGTGTGTAGTACCTGAAAAACAGCGGCCACTCGAGCTTTTTGATGAAATCGGAGTCTCTGTTCCCGCCATCGACTACGTAACCGAGTACCCCTCGGTGTTTCAGGGTCTCTGCCGAAAGCTCCCCCATATGAGCGATTGTCGAGTCGTTCGGCTGGCATACAAGCACCTTGCCTGAGGGCGCCTTGCTGAGCAGGCCGGTCCAACTCATCAGAGAGTCGTCATTCGAGATCGATTCGTCGATTCGACCGCTACAGGTCCATATCGGTCCTGCCAGTGTCAACGAATCGTCGAGTGGTCGAATGTCATGTGGGAGGGTGCAATTTGGATGCCCGATCTCGCGCATTACGTCGTAGACAGCCCCGGTGAAACACTATGCCAGTCGTTCGGTGATGCTCTTCGCCAACGGGTTGCCTCTCACTACTTGTATATGCCGAATAGAATACGGCGGTTCGCCGACTATCGTCATCTCAATTCGGAGCCTTATCGTGAAGATCACGTCTATCGAAACCATTCAGCTCGAAGAATTCCCGGCAATCATATGGATCCAGGTAAAGACCGACTCGGGCCATGTTGGGCTTGGAGAAACGTTCTTTGGGGCACGTGCGGTCGCGGGTTGTGTGCACGAGATGTTCGCTCCGATGCTGATCGGCAAAGATCCGATGGCGATTGAATGACACTGGCGAGATATGTTCGACATGGCGAACGCCTACGGTTACGCGGGCGCCGAGGCCAGGGTGATTTCAGCTATCGACATCGCTCTGTGGGACATCGCCGGGCAGGTTGCGGGCCAGCCGATTTACAACATGCTTGGCGGTGCGTGTCGTGACCGTATTCGTACTTACAACACGACCGGACAGTACGGCGATAACAAAGATATGGAGATGGCGATCGTAGATGCCGGGACGCTGGCGAAGAGTCTGCTGGACGATGGCATTACAGCTATGAAGTGGGCGTTTACCGATCAGTTCGCCGATATCAACCGCGGTGCCCATATCTCGAACGAGGATATGAGGCTTCTAATCAAGCCTGTCGAGGACATTCGCGCCGCGGTTGGTGATCAGATTGAAGTTGCGAACGATGGTCACGGTCGTTGGAACTTGAATTCGGCGATCAAGATCGGCAAGGCAATGGATCATCTCGACATGATGTGGCAAGAGGAGTTGATCCAGCCCACCAATGTCGACAGCCATCTGCGGCTGGCCGAGGAAATCGAAGCACCGGTGTGCGTTTCCGAACGGCTAATTGGCAAGTACCAGTGGCGCGAGTATCTGAAAGCTGGAGCTGCAGAAGTTGTCATGCCAGACCTGATCTGGACAGGTGGCATTACGGAAACAAAGAAAATTTGCACGATGGCCGAGGTCGAGCAACGGCCGGTAGCACCCCCCGATATGACCGGGCCGGTCAACGTGTTTACGTGTGCTCATATTTCAATGAACGCCCCGAATGAGTTTTTGATGGAGACCTGCAGGGCGTTTTACGGCAAAGGCGGCTGGTACGCCAAAGTGCTAGAGGTCGATATCAAAGTAGAAGACGGTTACTTACTGGCGCCGCAAGGACCGGGACTTGGCACTCGACTGCGTAAAGACGTGTTCGATCGCTCAGATCTGACTGTAGAAGTCACGGATGAACCGGGTGATCACTATCACTGGGGCGGCCATGAATCACCGGTGTTCGAGGTAGTTGGTGAGCGTGGTGACCGACGTGTCCAGTACCGAGATACGTGGACTGGCGCAGACCCTGATATGGTTTCGAACGCGAAAAAACGTTAATCTGCTGGATATGACCTGCAAAGCATCGACAACTTCATGAATCGATTCACGGTTTCAACAGAGCTCTCTGCATCGCCACAAAGCGTTTATTACGCGTGGCTAAACAGCGAACAGCATAGTGAGCTCAGTCGCCAGTGTCGGCATCGACAGAAGTTGCCGGAATATTCACGGCACACGATGGGTACATCAACGGCATCAATCTAGAACTCGAGGATGCGCAGCGAATTCTGCAGACATGGCGGACCTCGCAATTCGAGGGTACCGACCCCGATTCATCGATCGAGATAATCCTTGAAAAGGTAGCCAACGGCACGCTGCTTACGTTGAAGCAGTGGAACATACCCGAAGGACAGGCCGAGGGATACGAATCGGGCTGGCACGACTTCTACTTCACTCCGATGCAGGAGTTTTTCTCGAACAAACAGAAGCTGTAGCCACCCCGTTATTCTTCTGAAGAACCGGCTTTGGCTGCGGCTTCGATGTCACGTGTCCGATCTCTCGGTATCGTAGGCGACATCACGATTTCTTCTATTACCGTTCGCCCCGGAAGTGTGGCACACAGCAGTATCGCCTTCGCCACATCTTCGGCCGCCATCATCTTTGCGCGAGCTGCGGCATCTGGTTTATGCGGACGATTGTTGAGAATCGGCGTGTCGACCTCAGCTGGCAGTATCGTGGACGCCCGAATCCCCTTCGCATTTAGCTCGGAGTTGATACCGCGCATCATGTTGTACGAGGCGGCTTTTGCCGCGCTGTACGCAATTCCTCCGAGAGGTCCCGGCCTGATTGCGGCCATTGATGATGTGGTGATAACGGTTCCACCACCACGTTCGATCATCGAGTCAATAACCGACTGCGTCAGCCGGTAGACACCTTGAACATTCACCTTGAAGACATTTTCCCACTCTTCGGTGCCCACATGGCGGATCGACCGAGCGTGTGTGCTGTGCCCTGCGTTGTTCACGAGCACGTCAACTTGTCCGAACTCAGATAGCGTCCATGCACCCAGTGCTGCGGCGGCGTCTCCATCTTCCATGTCGACTGACTTCGCGACGGCTGTGCCGCCCTTCGATTCGATCAGTGCGACTACTTCGTTTAGCGGCTCGATGCGACGTCCGGTCAACACGAGCTTTGCGCCTTCGTCAGCGAACATCAAGGCCGCTTCGCGTCCAATACCCGTACCCGCGCCAGTGATGATTGCTACCTGTCCATCGAGATGTCCCATTGGTAAGTTATTCCAGTCCTAAATAGTTTGTCGGTGGGTTCGAAAAGATTCCCAGAGTTTACTTGTTACGTCCAGTTGCTCCAGCTTTGTTTGCCGTCGTTCATGATCGTCGAAGCAATTTCGCGTCCCATCTTGAAGCTGTAGTTGGTTCCGCGATCTTCGGGGTAGATCTGCGTGGTGTTCGCCAAATACAGTCGTTTAATTGGCGTTCGATGATCGGGGATGGATTTCGAGTAGTTGATCGGAATAATTGGCTGCGCAGCACTCACAGAGTTGTAGTGCACGGCCTTTATCGATGAACGGTCGAACTCGGGGTTGATCTTAGTCATGTGCGGCAGGTAGAGATCGAGGAGCTCGTCTTTCGACAGGCTGTAAACAGGATCATTACGGTCGAGATAGTTCGTTATGTAGAGAACGTTACTGCCGCCGTACCACTCTTTCGGCAGCATGTTTGTGTGCTCAATCAGACCCAGAAATGGGATTTCAGGATCGGCAATATTCATCCAGTAGTAGCTGGTCAGAGGTCGAGCGAGTTCAAGAATTACAACAACCGCAGCGAGGTAATGAACGTCGGTCAGCCGTTTTTTATAGTCGTCAGGGAGTTCGACGAGGTCTGGGAACGAGAATGACGGGACGGTTGAGAGTATGCAGTCGAACTCTTCTCGTATTTCGTCACCAGCGTCGGGCTTTGCGATCAGCGCTTTTGCCACGCCGTCGACAACCTCGACTTTAGTCACGGATGTCGAGATGTGAATCTCACCACCCTGCGATTCGATGACGCTTTTAAGCCTGTCGAACACCGCATCGAAGCTACCATCCGGATAGCCGAGAACCTCACGACCGCGTATGCCCTGCCGGGAAGCCAGCCGTGTTTGGATTTTCGACCAGAACCACGGCATTCCAATTTGATCGTAGAACCTGCCGAATTTGCCCTTCAGTAACGGTGCCCAAACCTTCTCGTAAGCCGGTCCGCCGAGCCGTTCTCTGAGCCAGTAGTCCGCTGTTTGATCTTCGAGATCGCGCCAGTCCTTGATCCGCCCTACTTTCAGTGCGAAGAGTCCAAGTTTGATTCGATCGAAAAACGGTATGGCACCTAAGCGAAGTAGATCGAGTGCGGTAGTGGTTTTGTAAACCTTGCCAGATGTGTAGGTTCCGACACGAGACGGATACCACTTCATCTTGTCGTGAATTCCAAGATCAGTCATCAATTCAAGAATGGCGGCATCGTTGGTGAACAGGTGGTGGTAACCGCGTTCGAGCGGGTTGCCTCCAACTGGAATCGTTGACGCCTGTCCACCAATGAACGGCGCTGATTCGTAGACCACGACTTTGTGGTTTTTACCCGAGAGATCGAGGGCGGCTGCAAGACCTGCTGCTCCTGCGCCGATAATCCCAATTTTCATCTTGAAGAACTCTCCCCTACGATCGCATTATCGGATTCTCGAGCGCCCTTCATCAACTTCGAAAGCGAACTACCATCCAGAATCAGCAAAACTGCTCCGAGTACGGTTGGCGGTAACCAGAGGGCTACGTGGACGGTCAATGCGTATGCCGCCGCAACGTCCTGCCCTACCCCGAGGGCGACCAGCGCTGCTGCGCCAAAGAAATCGAATGGGCCCCAGCTTCCAGCGGTCGATGGCAGCACTCCGGCGAGATTTGCCGCGGCCGTGAACACGAGGATTGCAGCGATATATTCTACCTGGCTGTCGAACACAGACCGAAGATCGAACCCCTGTGCGATCAGGTAGTACATCACGGCCTCGGCGGCCCAGACAGGAATTGACCAGGCGAAGACCTTTGCAAGGTCCTTCAGCGAACTGATGACTGTCAGCCCTTCGAGCAGTCGCTCGGCGATGCCGAGAAGCCGGGTTCGAAGGCTGCCACCGACCATAAACATCATGCGGTCGAGCCAGCCGAGGACCGTTTTGGAGCTGGCGGTTGAGATGACTATTACTACGGTCAGTACGGCTACGAATGGCAGTAGAGCGACGAGCGCCAGCACTAACGCGCCACCGGGGACCTCGGATGAAATATCACCTACTGTGCGCTCAACCCCGACCGTTCCCATCAGCCCTGCAGCTGCCAGGAAAAACAGGAGAGCGAGAACGTCGGTTGCACGCTCGACTGCCACTGTGCCGAATGCGGCGGTGGCTGAACATGATTCTCGAAGGCTGAGGTAGTAGGACCGAACGATTTCACCGATCCGAACAGGGATCAGGTTGTTAGCCATGTATCCAATAACAACTACCGAATAGATGCTCTTGGTTGGTTTTCCGATCAGGGGGCGAAGTAAGAACTTCCATCTAGCGGCACGGAACCATACGGCAATGAAGTAAAACACCAGCGAGGGCAGCACATAGAGGTAATTGGCTTCGCCCAGCACATCGCCAATCGTGTTGAAATCAACGAATAACACGAAGAACACGGCAAGAAATACCGCACTGCCGATTGCGCCGAACCAGAAGGCTTTATTGCCCATATAAATAAAGTGCCGTTGTCGTCATTGAACTACCAGGAAAACACTTGCTGACCACTCGGTAAGGCCCGTCCAAATTATTTCGCGGGGACGAGTGGAACCTCGTCGGAGAAATATACGAACGAATCGATAGTGCCAAGTGATTCGGAAATATTTCTGTATAAGAAATAGTCTACGGAGCCAGCCCAACGTTCGCGATCCACCAACGTGCTGAAGAACGTACCCGGTTTGATATTTCGATAGTTTTCAGGGAACCACCACCGATGCACTAACCTGCGCCCTTCCGAGAAGCCATCTGGCAGCTTCGAGATTGTCTTGGCATTGTTATGTTCGTTGATGACGGCGATAACCCGATCCTCACCAACGGTTTTGTCATCCGATGTGTGATCAGTGAAAACGACTTCGGTGTACCTTCGCAGGTACCACTGCCACGGCCAGGCGTAGGCGTCTCTTGTGTCGATCGCGAGTTTGATCTCCGATCTATCTCCGTTAAGCTCGGCCGTGCGCTCGATCTCTTTTGCGAGATCGTGTAAATCCGGGGATGTCTGGGTATATACGAGCATTTCTCTTGGAACGTCACCGTTCTGGAAGCTGGCGATCCAGCCGGCCCTGAATGTGAATCCGAACAACATCGTGACAGAAATCAACGCTGCTATACCCAGTGCCTGTGAACGCCCAATTCGACTTGCCAGCAACTGCAGACCGAGAAGAAGCAGGCCGAGTATCGCAAGTAGCGACCAGGCTGCGATGAATTGATCACTACCATCACCCAGATCGTGTAACACAAGCTTCCACAGAAGCACGAAGAAAATCGGCACCCCTATCAGGGCCAGTCCTGCCTGGTTGATCCAGGCTTTACGCCACTCGATCGACATTACGATGTCGTTCAATATGTTGGCTGCAAGAACTATCGCAGGTAAAACAACGTTCACAAGCAACCACGGCATTTTCTCGCCGGCCTGGGTGTAGGCGATGAAAGTCCCGATGGTCCAGAAGAATAGAAACTTGTTGAACTTCGATGTTTTTAGAACGAACGGAATTGCTGCAAATGATCCATATACGACCAGTAGCGCCAGAATGCCTGCATAGGTAAGGACATCTTTCTCGAAGCTCACACTATCGTTGGCAAGCACAACCATGCCAAGTGCCACCAGTGCAAACAAAATCCACGGACGTATTCCCGATCTGAACGAGTAGTACAACAGCCCCGCGACCGCAACGATAAACGGCAGGAATTCGTAAATCGCACCGATTGTGAAGTAGTAGTACCAGGGCTGGCTTCCACGTGCGACTTCTTGTTGGGCCAACCAGTATCCAAGCGATTGCCATGCGCCGCTGCCAACACCTACCGGGTGCGATCCGAAGTTGGAAAACAAGAGCACGAACACCAGTGCAAAAACGCCGAACGCTGCAAGGAATACTTTCCGATTCCAGTACCAACCAAGTGCGAGTGCAGCCGCAAGGAACGCAGCACTCAAACCGATCGCTATGTACCATCCGTCGCCGTTCGGGCTTCCAGTTGGGACACCCGGTAAGCCGTCAGGGGCTGCCAATGTGATACCAAGCGCTCCCTGGAATATGGCGACACCGGCCGCGGTGACGGGCAAGCTCAACGTCACAAGCAAAATGAAGAACGATGCTGACGGGCTGAATTCGTGAAGTGATCGTCTCGCGTAGAGCCAGTCACGCAACTCTTTCCATACCTGGGTGAAGAGAAACGTTCCGAGCAACGCAACAACAATGTACTGAGTTTCTTTTGTGGCGAACCCAATTGCGACCAGGCCCGCGGCGATGTACAGCCAGCGGTTTTTTCGTTCATCCATGTATCGCCACATCACACCGACCAGTGCGAGAGCGAATACTGCCATGAATATGTCGTTACGGGCGAACCGGCTGTAGTAGAGCATAGACGGTGAGAACGCCAGAAGCACCGCCGCAATGAGCGCTCCGACCTGGCCGATACGCGGTTTTAGGATCAGTGGAACAAGTACCAGACCTGCCCCAAATATCGCCATCGGTAGCCGCAGCGAGAACTCACTGTCGCCCACAAAGAAAAAGGACGTTGCGACAGACTGGAACAGGAACATTCCGTGCATCAGCGGGTTGTGCTCGTAATTGGAGCCGCTGAAGAGTTGATATGCGAAGTAGCCGTGAAGGCTTTCATCGTGGTGAACTGCTCGACCACCGAGATCGTAGAGTCGCATTGCCAATGCCACGAGCAACAGCCCGGCGTATATCGACCACTCGGTCCCGAACGGAATCGTTATGCCGCGAGGCGATTTCGATAAGTAGGAACTCTGCGACTCACTTTGCTGCTTCGGCACACTCCGTGCTTCGCTGTCGCCCGTCACCCAGCGTCCGTTGATCCACGTGCCTTCGGTAGAGGCAGATGAGGCTGACATTTGATCTGTTGCGGTGTCTTCTGTGGTCAACGGTTATTTGTTAATGCTGAATACGGTATAGAAGCCGTGCTCGATTATGCGGTCACCAATCGTATCGAACATTGTCATGTCGATGTTGCCGTAGGTTGACCTTTCCCGAGGTCCTACCACCACCATGGTGAGCGAGTATTTGGCGATAATTTCATCTATTTCAGATCTATCGTTGGTTGTGTACAACGTTTCGAGGTCGGACTTTCGATCAGAAAACAGATCCGTACTGCCATGCCACTGTTTTTCATGGAACTCCCAACCTAGTGGTGTGGGAACACCAGTCGATCCGGAAATCCGTGAGTATTCCGAGTAGCTACCGCCGACTGCTTCAACCAGAACGTCATCGTGCCCGGAGATTTTCGAAATATCCCGGATCACGTTCAGTTCATCCTCGTCTCGTGCTTTCATGAAGCTCAATCCATCCAGATTGGGTCCCAGACCCGAAGCAACGGTTTTCGATACGGCCGCAGCCACGGGAAAGTAGAGCGAACTGATAATGACTACGATCAGCACACCAATAGCGGTTCTACTTCCCACCCTGGTTACGCCTACAAGTTTCGGGTGATGCTTCCACCAAACGTATGATCCGTAGCCACCAACCACCGAGAGAACGATCCACGCCTGGTAGTAGAACTTGAACACGGTGTTCATTCGGTTGCTGAAGAGATCGTGGACAAAGAACAGTTCTGCTGCGAATAGCAGATAGACAGCGATGGCACCCAGGATTAGGACGTAGTGCGCTCCGTCGTCCGCTCCACGTCTTGCACGCGTTAGAACCACTGCGATCATGGTCGCGGAAATCGCGCCCAGAACTCCTGTTACGGGCAGCCGCGTAATCACGTCAGTAATGAATGCTTTTTCGTTAAACACGGTGTGAGTTACGACCCAGATAAGCCAAGGAATGACTACGAGCGCCGCCCCGGTGATCCACGCTGGACGCCAGATAAGGTTGCGTTCAGATTGCGGACTAACCGTTTTGCGGCGAACCAGCGCCGCGATACGTGATGTGTATTTGCTGGCGAGCAACATGGCAACCGGTGCTGCCAGGGTCAACAAGAGTAGCCAGATCGAAATAAAGTGGATTGGGCGCGATCCATATTTAACCGGTGCAAGCGGTGGCCATTGGACCTGGCTTTCGGCGGTTCCGAAATAAAACGGCGAGTAAATAAGCACGCCGATAGCCCATAACGCTGTGATAGGAGCCGCGGCTACGATCAATCGTCTTACGCCAAATTTCCCTCTGGCAATCCATGAGGCGATAACCAATCCAGTCGAGAGTAGTAACAGCAGCCCTACATCCCAGAAGTTGATAAATCCTGAAGATCCGATCGCAAGTGCTGCGATCACTGTGGCCGGGATGTTCTTCCGCAACGTTGAGAACGAAATTGATCGGTTCGCTATGAAAAGAGCCGTCAGAACCGTTATCCCTGTGAGCACGAACGGTATCGACATTAAATGCGGGTGGAAGTCGCCAAGAAGAATGCTGAAGAAAGGAAATTCCTGAATAGTGAAGTCGAGATCACCACCTTCAGCGTTGAACGAATTCGTGATTCTGGAACTTTTCCACCACCACCAGAAATCATCGGGTCGCCACGTCACAATATTGTCGATACGGTCGTATTCCTTGCCGTGATACCAGTTCAACAGCGAGACGGGCGCTATTTTGGTGATGTCGAGAAGTGTCCATAACCCTGAGAGATTCGACATCAAAAGCAACAGAATTGCGGATACTCCGCCTGCAATGAGAGACGCCTTCTCACGGGCACCATCTCGCCTTACAAGGAACACAACAAACGACGCTGCAACCGACGCGGCAAGACCAGCAACCAGTGCGATACCTACATTGAAGGCGAGCGAGGGGACGGTCCCAGCCATGGCGTTCACGCCGCCGTACATCCAGTATCCGAAGTAGTAGTACGCAATTGGCTCACCGGCGAGCCAAGGGTCTTCCGGTGGAGCGTATTCGGCGCTCGTGACACCGGTAAGCAGCATTAGATCCATCGGCTTCTCAGTACCCGATGCAGCGGGATCAAACGCTCGCATAGAGAGAAACATCAGGAAGAACACGAGGAATATCACTTCGATGGTGACAATAATTCGCCATCGCCGTGCCAGCGATTTGCGAAGCTGGGGCCAGTCAGATCGAAGCAGCCAGATGCTCACCAGTGAGAGCAATCCCAGCATTACCCACCACGTTAACGGCGAATTTGGAATTAGCCGTGTGTACGAGATCAGCCACACTGCCGTTGCGACAAGCAAAATCCCAATGGGTTTCGATATCGCCCAGCCTCGATCGGCCAGCACAGGGAACGCCCGGGCAACAAGCGGGAACGCCGCAAGCCCAATTAGCTCGACCGTTAGGAGTGTTGCGAAAGCTTGCTGCATTTACTGTGTAACGTCGCCAGATCGGTCGAGATGAGTACGGTCGGGTTGAATATGATCGGTTAGTCGGCGTTCTCTGGAAGCAACGCCTCGGCAAATGCATCGGCATCGAACGCGGACATATCTGACGATTTCTCACCGGTGCCGATAAACCAGATGGGTAAACCTAACTCACCGGCTATAGCAAGAGCCACCCCACCTTTAGCCGTACCATCGAGTTTGGTGAGAAAAACACCGTTGCACTTGACCGACTCGGTGAATGATTTTGCCTGAATCAGGCCATTTTGACCCGTTGTGCCGTCGATCACCAGTAGCACTCTAATCGTAAAGTCATGGCTGTTCTTTTCTACGATGCCATGAACCTTTCGGAGTTCTTCCATCAGGTTGTGAGTGGTGTGAAGTCGACCAGCTGTATCGATTATCAACAGATCAACCTGTCGAGCACGTGCTGCGTTGATCGCGTCAAAAGCAACCGCCCCCGGGTCGCTTCCGGCCTGTTGAGATATGACCGGGACACCCAGTCGATCGCCCCAGATCTTGATCTGTTCAATCGCCCCTGCCCTGAATGTGTCGGCAGCAGCGAGCATCACGTCCTGGCCCTCTTTTTTTGCGACATCGACCAGTTTTGCGATCGAAGTGGTCTTGCCCGCGCCGTTCACTCCGACAACGAGCAAAATAACGGGCTCATCCTCGGGAATGGGGTCGACGCCGGACTTATCGGACAGCATCTCAGCAACCTTGGTTCGCATGCGAGTTCTGACCTGGTCGGGTTCTTTTAAGGACTCATCGTCAACAATATCTCGAAGCTGATCGATAAGCGTCATGGTCGTATTCACACCGACATCTGAGACGACTAGAGCCTCTTCCAGTTCGTCCCAGAAGTCGTCGTCGATTTTCGAACGACTGAATATTCCAGATAGCCGACTCCGCCATGCCGAGCCGGTTTTCTCCGAACTTTCAGTGGTTTTTTCTTTCTTTTTAAATACCCCGAACAGCTTCGGTTCCTCTTTCTTCGGTTGGCTTTGTTTGCGAGCCAGACTTGCGTGCTGGTTACGTTGTTTTCGGCTGAGTAGTTTTGAGAAGTTCTAGTGCGAGACTCGCCGCCTCGCGCTCAGCATCGATTTTTCTCGATCCAGAGCCGGTCGCAACTGATTGTGAATCGACGATGACATCAATGGTAAATACGAGATCACCGGGTGTACCAGATTCTGCGATCAGTTGATACCGGGGTGGCTTACTACCGTTGCCCTGTAGATATTCCTGCAACAACGATTTTGGGTCTTTGCGAGTTTCTGTTCGAAGAGCTTCGTCCACGTACCCGCCCAACCAGCGATTAACGAACGAACGCGCCTGTCGATACCCGCGATCGACGAAAACGGCCCCGACAATCGCTTCGAAAGTGTCGGCCAGGTTCGATGCCCTATCAGCGCCGCCTGCACCGGCTTCGCCCTTGCCCATTACCAGCCACTGCCCGAGACCAATCGATTCGGACGCTAACGCCAGCGTTTCTCTGCGTATTACCTGTGAGCGTCTGACAGTCAAATCACCTTCGGGCAAGTCAGGCGCTCCGGTGAACATTCTGTCGGCAACAACCATCCCCACGATCGAGTCGCCCAGAAACTCCAGGCGTTCGTTCGATACTGGTGGAACATCCGGGTGCTCGTTGGCGTACGACTGATGAGTCAGTGCGAGCGTCAGCACATTCCTGTCGCCGAACTTTATGTTCAGCGCGTCTTCAACGGCATCGAGCTGTTCCGGTTCTAGTGGGGATATCGGCAACTGCGGTTAATCTTTCGAATCACGCGGCCAGGGTGGCTGTGGCCGTTTGAGTTCGCCAAAGTACTTCCGGCCGCTTGCAATGCCCATGAAATCGTTGAACGCGCTCATCGATTCATCTTCGGGCGGAGTGAACATTTTCAGGAATGCGGCGGTGCCGTCTTCGAACACAAACGTCGGTGTGCCAAACACGCCGTGTTCAAGGGCTGCCTCGTGATCTTCTCCGATCTTCAAAAGCGTTGACGGGTCGTCTATTGCACGGGTGAACTCGTCAGCATCGAGACCGGATGCAACGGCGATATCGATCACTGATTCCCGGGTACGAACGTCTTCACGCTCGACGTGCTTGGCGTGGAGTAGTTTTTCCATGTATTCGTTGTGGGCGTCGGTTCCTTGGGCACGCGCTGCTATGCCACCACGCAGAGGCCAGAGTCCCCGGCTAACGTACTCGTCGCCCTGTTCCCAGGCCTTCCAGTCGTCGCCTTCTTTGGAGTTGACCTGTTCCAACGCGAAGCTGCGCCAGTTGATCTCCAGAGCCTCGCCCATCTCTTCTTTTACCCTGGCCAGCCAAATGCCGGCCTGATGCACCCACGGTCAGGTGTAGTCGATGAACACATCGAACTTGATCGATTCAGTTGCAGTATTTGATTGCATAGCTTACGCACATTCTTTCGCTAGTCCCTCACATCACCGCTCAGATTCTAGCAATGCCACATCGAATCGTTGGGGCGAAGGTTCGTCAATTACGCTTAGAATTCACCTCTAACGACTGAATAATCGCAGATGCCAAACTTAGCCCAACTACTTATATCGAAATCTTCTGACGAGTACCGCAGGGTCTTCGAGCTGTGCAGGGAGATCGGCGAAGAGCTCGAAGGCGTTGATCGTGTCTATGTAGTTGGTGGCATCGTACGCGATCTGATTATTGGTCGGGAACCGGGCGACGTTGATCTGTCAGTTGTGGGCGATGCAGGTACTTTTGCAACCGAGCTTGCTACTCGCACCGGAACCCCGGCACCTACGGAGTCGCAATTCCTGACATTCAAGATCGATACCGGCGGTTCAATCGAGGGTATTTCTTCGATCGATATCGTGACAGCGCGTTCCGAGACCTATGCCGAACCGGCTGCCCTACCTGAGGTTTCTCCTTCTAATGTTGAAAACGATCTGAGTCGACGCGACTTCACGGTCAATTCGATTGCTATTTCTCTGTCGGCTCGCGATTGGGGAACCCTTGTGGACCCCTCGAACGGGTTTGGCGACATCATGCGAAAACGCATCAAAGTGCTGCATGAATCGAGCTTCACCGATGATCCGACTCGCATGTTTCGCGCCGTTCGCTACTCGACAAGACTCGGATATTCGATCGATTCTCGTACCGAAGATTTGATCTCGAAATCACTGCAATATATCGACCACCTTAGCGGAACCCGTATTCGCAACGAATTCGAGCTGATTCTCACCGAAGATACGCGGGTTGAATCTCTCGAGATGTGTGAAAAGTTGGGGATACTCGCTGCGATCAGCCCCGGATTGCGAGTCGGTACGAGAGGCCTTCAGGTGCTCGAAGAGTTGGCGAAAGATGGAAAGCTCTCCTCTGATATTCAGGACCTGCTCGCTCTGGCAACTTTCGGGCTGAACAAGGATGAAGCAAAGCAGACGGTACAACGCCTTGCCGAAACTTCCGACTGGGGTGAATCGATACTCGGGAACGCCGAACTGGCGAAGACTGTCACGGTGCTGGATCAGACTGACTTACGTCCCAGTGAAGTCGTTGAAATATTGGGTAACATCCCGCTCGCTTCGATTCGTGCATATATCGAAGCAGGACCGCCATTGCCGCGCAGGGGTCGGCTTGTCGACTACATCGAGACGCTCAGATTCGTTAAGTCTGAGATATCTGGTGACGATCTACTCGATATAGGAATTCCTCAGGGTCCAACGATCGGTGAACTGCTCGATATCGTTCGACGCTCTCGGTTAGACGGCCAGGTGAAATCGAGGCAGGAAGAACTTGAACTCGTAAAAAGCAGACTTCCCGGTTTTCTAACGAAGTAGCAGTCGGTTCATTCCCCGAACGCGTCTGAGTTCACGGCTAGGACTAATTTCCGTCTTCGGGCAGCGCACGCTCAACGTGGGTGCCGCCCCACTCCGATGCACGACGCGATAGGCGCTCACGGTGGAACATGTACTGATTCGCTAGTGCTGCGTGCTCACCAAAGAAGTCACGTGCCCAGTCAGCTGCGTAGGTCAGGCTCGCCTTCTCGGGAACACCGTACCATCTGTGTAATGCCCTGAGAATATGACGATCGACGATGAACGACTCGGGTTTGTCGAGAGAAAACGCTAGTACGCAATCGGCTACTTTTTCGCCGACACCGTGGAGTTCTATCAACGCCTCTCTGGCTTCCGAATAACTCGCTTCTCGAAGATCGGCAAGCGGCAAGCGACCAGACGACACTGCCTCTGCGGCCGGTGCTAGGTACTTCGCACGGAACCCAAAGCCCAGATCGCGCAGGAACTGCTCGCCAGCCTCGGCGACAACCTCTGGTTCTGGGAACATGACGTCCTGTTCCTCTGAGCCGATCGAGTAGCCGAGGTGTTTGGCGACTGAACTGACGTTCAGCTTGATCCTGGGTATGTTCGATGTACTGGACGTTATAAAGCTAAAAAGACATTCCCACGGATCCTGCCGGAGTACGCGCAGCCCGGAATAACCGCGAAGCGCGGGGCCAAGACATGGATCGTCTTCGAATCGAATTCGAAAGCCTTCTAGATCCTGATCCTGCCCAAGATATTCGAGCATCGAATGGTTCAGACCCTCGGATCCTTTACCGTCGGCCGGGGTGACGAGTAAGCCGCCATCAGCTTCAGTGACGCTGACCACACGACGACCAACAACACCTCGATAGGCGTGATCTCCGGGATTTTCACCGGAATCGGTATTCGTTGGCCACCACCGAAAGGCCTGTCCGCCATCGAGGGTTGCCTCGATATCGACGTAGCCAACGGGGAGAAAGATGGAGTTTTCAGTCATCGTGCGGTTATCGGAAGTAGTCACTCGAAGGTCCCGTTTCGCCAGCTTTCCAACAATGGGAACAGGCGCTCTTTACTGACTCGGCGAACAATGCATCGTGGCAGTGATCGCTGGAATTTCACACCGTAGCTTTTCGTCACAATTCGATTATCAAGAATCACAAACGCGCCTCGATCAGTTCGTGAACGGATAAGGCGCCCAAATCCCTGTCGAAAGCGTTGTACTGCCTCGGGAATGCTGTACTCGTTGAATCCATCCTCAAATTGTTCGCTTCTTGCAGCAACAATCGGATCGGAGGGCACTGGAAACGGCAGTCTCGCCATCACCAGCGCATCGAGTGAAGCACCCTGCAGGTCAACGCCCTCCCAGAGGCTACTTGTTCCCAACGCGATGGTTGGGCCTTCTTCAGCAAGCATTCGCATGATTCGTGCTGGCGAGCCGTCGGCGCCCTGTGCGATCACTCGGATGCCCTCCTGTCTGAGAATCGGTGTGATTGCTTTGCGGGCATTGTCGAGTGCGGATATCGAGGTGAACAGGGCAAGCACGCGCCCGGCACTTGATTTGGCGATATCGACAAGCACATCGGCAGTAGCGTTTGCGAATCCCGGGTCGCCCGGGGCTGGCAAATCTTCAGGAACGGCGATGAGCGTGTTTTTTTTATAGTCGTAGGGTGAGCCGAGAACGAGATCGGTCCCGGTCTCAAGACCGACCGAGTTGCGGAATCGCTCGAAGTTCTTTTCGTAAGCAACTGTCGCACCGGTGAGGATCACAGTTTTATCGGAGCTGAAAAGAGCCTCGTTCAGTTTGACCGAAACGTCGAGTGGCGCTCCGTTAATATTTGTTCCGCGATTGCCCGACTGCGCTCGCAGCCAGTAAACACTGTCGTTCTGCGGTTCTGGAATCGCTTCTCGAAGCGACGAGACCGCTGTTTCAACCGAGTCTTTTACGGAGTAGGCGTCAAGTACGAGTCCTTCGGCAGAACTGTCTTTGGTAGCGCTGGCTTGTTCACACAATTCACCTAGATGTGCAGAAACTTCGAGCAGACGGACGTTTGCGTTCTCCCAGGCTATCTCCAGATTACTCCAGACCGGTTGGACGCGCACCGTTGTGGTCAATCGGAGCTCTGCCTGTTGTTGAGATCCTTTTGCCGCGTCAGCGGCGATTTCTGCGGCAAGTTCAAACATCGTCGTGTAATTCTGGACAGCCGCTTCAACAGCTTCAGTTGCCTGTAGTGCAATGTTGGTCGATGCGTCGAGCGCGTTAACCACGCCTTTCGATATGACCGTTGCGAGTCTTGCGAGGATTCCACTGGGGCCTGTGAGCTGTCGTAGCTCGTTCTCCAGCTGGAACTGATTTACAGAAAAGCCAAGATGGTTTGTGGCGGCAGATTCGAGATGGTGCGTCTCGTCGATGATCAGCACATCGTGATCGGGTAGAAGTCCACCGCCCATCGCGATGTCCGACATCAACAGTGCGTGATTGATGATCACCACGTTCGACGAGTTCGCCTGGTTTCGGGATTTGCGCAGGAAGCATGGTCCTTCGTTAGACGGACACATGACTGCTCCCTGAGCGGAGAAGCGACTGAACATGGGAGTCAGGCGGCCAAGTGCCAACTCGCTGCGATCGCCGGTTTCAGTGTCGCGAAGCCAGACGAGAAGTTTCGATAGGATCTTGGACTCGAGGTCGTTCGGATCGGTGGTCAGAACTGCGTTTTGCCATCGTTTGAAGCACAGGTAGTTCGCCCTACCCTTGAGCTGAGCCGCATGCAGCTTTCCGGTCGGTTCACCAAACTCCGAAATCGCAGCTGAGGCGATGCCGACGTCCTTGTTGATTAGCTGCTCTTGCAGATTGATCGTGTTGGTTGAGATGACGACTCTTGCACCCGTTCGAATGGCGTGGAGCACGGAAGGAACCAGATATGCCAGCGATTTTCCAACTCCGGTGCCAGCTTCAACAACAAGGTGTTCTCCAGCTTCGATCGCCGCACCAACGGCTTTTGCCATCTCGACCTGTTCAGGGCGTGACTCGAATCCCGAGAGTGATTTTTCCAGCGCGCCGCCTTCACCGAATAGTTCTTCGATTACGACCGACATTTCCTTGTTATCGCGCTCGTCCTGGTCGTACTTGTGCGGTTCGACGGACGGGATCTTGCCTGCTGCTCGAAGGCGCAACGAGAGTTCTTTGGGGTCGATGCCCGTCAAGCTGTCGCTTGTTGGCAGATGTGGCGATGTGTCGGACGCAAGAATCCGCCCAACGAGAGCTGCTAGCGGTGTATCTGCCTTGGCACCAAGCAACTTGATCTGCTCAAGGACCGACCGGTCGAAGCCTTCGATAATGCCGAGTAGATGCAGGAACAGATCTCGGGTGGCAAGTGCGTCTGACAAGGCTCGATGAGGGTTGTCGTGCAGGAATCCGAATCGCTGTGAAAGACGACCGAGACTGTACTCAGGACCCGCCGGAAGGGCGATTTCAGCCATCGACATCGTGTCGTACAGACCGTCTGGCTTTACATCGTGAGAGCGCAGGAACGACGCGTCGAAGCCGACGTTGTGCCCGATTATCGGAACACCCGAAATGAACTCTGCAACGGCCGGTTTGATTTCGTCCCAGTCGGGAGCGTCATCAACTTCGGACTGGGAGATGCCCGTTAGCCCGACGATAAAGCTCGACAGTCGTCGATGAGGATTCACGAGAGCACTGAATGTGTCGACCTGTTCGCCACCCACGAATTTGACTGCTCCGACCTCAATAATGTGGTCGGTTTTCGCGTTAATACCTGTAGTTTCAAGGTCGAGCGCTATGAGTGTGTCTTGGTTAATACCGGGCAATGATCTGTGATTGGTCTCGTATGGTTGGCGGCTGTTTTTACGGCACAGCGACATGGCTCCGACTCTATCGGAATCCCATCGCTCTGAATTGGTTAATTAGCCTAATGTCGGAGCAAAAGCGTGGCGATTAGTACCCGGCAGATTTCAGGGTTCGTTCGACGTTGTCGAATCCGGCCTCAAGTTCTCCGGCGTCTATTGCACGGATTACGTCGGTGATGGCGGCGTTTACGGGGGTATCAACTTCGACAGTGGCACCCTGCTGGCACACGAATCCGTTCATCTGGTAGATCTCGGTAGTCCGACCCTTTACGACATCTTGTGCCATCGAAGGTCGCCAGTTTGCCCCTGACGACTTCTCGGCAAGCTCGGCGTCGAGTTGCTCGAATACGTCACCCCTCGAAGCATCGGACCATTCCTGAGCCGTCTTGCCGCCAAAGTTCTCGACTTTGTGACCAAGGGCAAGCCCTACGGCAGCGCACTCCTGTGCGAGGCGAATCTGTAGTTCTCGACCGCGGGCGTGTTTGTTGAGATCAGCCATCCCCATGCCGCTTGATGCTGCGACGGGATTGCCCATCGAGTTCTGGCCGAGTTTCGCCCATCGTTCTCCCCAGAGATTCGTTGTGACTTTTCCGCCGTCGACGGGATCGAGTATTTCGATCAGTTCGTGGAGTCTCGGGGTGTCGCTGCCGTCGTGGTTGCCAGCCCTGAACACGATATGGCCAAGATCTCGGCGGCGCGTTTCGCCGGGTCGTTCGACCTTTCCGGCTTCCCACATGGCTACAGAAATGCTGGACATGACCAGGCCGACGGCTCTATCGGCCCCGACTGCTGCTGCCATCGCCGGGTCTGTCCATGTGTTTTGTGATGACACGATGTAGCCATCTGGCTTTACGAACTTGTCGACAAACGTCGCTGCCCAGGACGTATCGTAGGCCTTCACAGCAACGAACCCGATGTCGAACTGGTCTTCTCGTGCGACAAGCTCGTTTTCGTGGAGGTGATACATGGTCGGATGAGCCACGAAAGAATCGTGCGGTCCGTATACATGAAGGCCGTTCTCGCGGATCGTCTCGACCTGCTTATCCCACATGTCGACCATAGTTACGTCGTGGCCGGTGTGAGATAGCCACCCGCCGAGATACGACCCGACGGCTCCTGCTCCGATGAAGATGATTCTTTTTTTGCTCGAATTTGTGGTCATGTGTTGTTTCTTAGGGCCGAATGATTTTGATGAATTGGTTGATCTGACATTAAGCAGATGTTAGTCGTAGTAAACGGCTTCCGATCCCGCCCGCCGTCGTTCCGTGCTGTTTATGAACTCTTTCTGAAACTCTGGCGGCGGGTACGTGTAGCGCTCGCTCGACATCAGCCATGCTTCGGCTTTCTCGTGCCTGGTGCGAATGGTGACGTCCTTCCGGTCTTTCACCGAACTCTTGAGCCTCGTTCCGAGTCCGGGTTCTGTCGGCGCCATCAGGAAACCGTCTTCAATCACGAAGTCGGGCTCGATGAAGTCGCGGTACCAGCCAAGATGCATTGCCCTGTTGTACTCGATGATCATCACGTTCGGCGTTGCCATAGCGATATGGGCGCAGGCGAACATGTTCACCGGGCCAACGCAGTCGTGAGGTGCGATAGGCATTTGGTGTGCAGACGCAAGAATAGCGATTTTTTTGACCTCGGATATTCCACCCGTCCATGTCAGGTCGGGCATCGAAATTCTCGCCGCTGGAGATTCGATAAACCGTCTGTGCTGGTAACGGGTCATAAGGCGTTCAGCCGCCGCTATCGGAGTCGATGTGGCGGCCTGCAGGCGTTCGTGGAATTTTTCGTTGAGCGGAGAGATTAATTCCTCGTGCCACATAGGGCGCAGGGGTTCCATTTCTCGAACGATCTTGATGGCGTTTTGAAGATTCCACTTTGCGTGGGCATCGTTCGCTACTTCGATCTCCATGCCGAGCTTGTCACGGATCTCTCGTAACGGCCTGAGCGCCCAATCGAGGTCGTCCTGAAACAGGAGTTGGCCATCTGACTCTCGTGCGATGAAATCGGTTGGCGACATTTTCTTCCCAGTGATGCCCTGATCGAGCAGGCGCTGTGCGACGCCGACCGGGTCGGTCCACACGTCGTAGCCATCGGTGATATCGCCGTAAACCCCGAGAGTGTTGTAGACCCTGATTCGGTGCCTTGTGCCGCCTCCGAGGATCTCGTAGATCGGCATCTGGAGTACCTGACCCTTGATGTCCCAGAGAGCGATGTCGATTGCTGATATTGCGCGTAGCTCGGCGCCGCCATAACCGGCATGATCCGACAGCCTGAACATTGTCTGCCAGTGGCGTTCGATTTCCGCGGGATCACGGCCAATGAGTAACGGGCCAGAGTGATCATGAATAGCCGACTCAACAGTCGATGCGCTGTACCAGGTTTCGCCAAGTCCAACGAGCCCGGTATCGGTATGAATCTGGACGAAGATCAAATCGGGGAACTGCCCTACTCGAATCGTCTCGATCTTGGAGATGATCATTGTTTATCTCCTGAATATTCACTTGGATTTTTTAGGCGATTCATCGGCTTTGAACCAGGTGGCTATTCCACCGCCGGGACCGTCGGTTGGGGAGTCACCTGCGCCCGAAGTTAGCCTCTCAGAGATTAGAGTTCCTTGAGAGCGGAATTCCATTATTTCTTCCATCTCGGTCCACATTCCCTCCGAGAAGTTGGGACCACCAGCCCAGCCCTCATCGTTCATGCCGGGGATCATGATCGATTCACCACTCACCCGTATTTCAACGTCAGGACGTTCAAATACCTCGGGTCTAAGCCGTGTTCCGATGCCCGGGTTTTGAGGTGCGTGAATCCATCCGTGCTCGATCGGTGGAAGTGGATCGACGAAATCTCCGTACCAGCCATAGAGGTAAGGGCGGACGTGCTCCATGATCATGGCGTAGGGTGAGTTCATGCAGATGTGGGCGCAGGCAAAAATATTGACTGGCCCAGTGGCGTCGTGCGGAGCAACTGGAACTTGGTGTGCCGATGCCATGACAGCGATTCGATGGGTTTCGCTGATTCCGCCTGTCCAAATCAGATCTGGCATGACGATCTGAGCAGCGCCATTCTCGATAAATTCTCGCAGTTGCCATCTTGTTAATAGACGCTCGGAGATACAGACCGGTGTGCTCGTGGCGTCTTGAAGTTGACGAAGGGCACTGGGATTCAACAATGGCATCAGGTCTTCCTGCCAGATGATGTCGAGCGGTTCCATTTCTTTCGCGATCTGTATCGCTACTGGAAGATTCCACTTTCCGTGCCCATCGTTGGCGATCTTGATATCGCTTCCTACCGCATCCCGCACATCTCGAAACGGCTTCAAGACCCTGTCGAGCTCTTTCGGGGCGAGATACTGGCCCTCAGATGGTGTTGCGATTGAAATGGTTGGTCCCATCTTCATGGCGATCATTCCATCGTCGATCAGTTCCTTTGCCAGTTCTCTGCAACCTTCGAACGGTGCTCCGGTGGCGTAGACGATAATTTTCTTGCGAACGGCCCCGCCAAGAAGTTCGTAGACAGGCACGCCTGCTGACTGTCCCTTGATGTCCCATAACGCCATGTCGATCGCTGATAGCGCCCTCAGCTCTGCCCCACCGTACCCGGCGTGATCAGACAGTCTGAACATGTTCAGCCAATGGCGTTCTATTACGAAGGGATCTCGCCCAACCACAAGCGGGGCAAAATGATCGTGAACGGCCGACTCGACGGTTTTCGAGGCGTACCAGGTTTCACCGAGACCTATCAGCCCGGTATCTGTGTGGACTCGTACCCATATAACGTCAGCAGGATCGCTGACTCGCACAGTTTCTATGAGTTTGATCTTCAAGAGCTTTAATTTGCCTGTTTGAGGATTGAGAATAAATTGGGTCGGACGGTCGCCGAGTATACGCCGTGACGGGGTTAGAATTTCGGGTCGAAAACAATGTCGATGCCCGGTGTATCGATATTTCTGTAATTTTCAAATCGCCAAACCGATCACCGACGAATTAGAGGGATGAATTGAGAGCAGCCAGAGTAGTAGCGCGTCGGAAAATAGAATTTCTTGATGTTCCAGACCCGGGTCCTCTGAATGATGGAGAGGTTCAGATAAAGCTTGAAGCGCTTTCTATCTGTGGCAGCGACATCTACCTTGAGTACGACGCCGAACTGCCGGAAGAGGACTACCCGTTCGTGCCCGGCGCTCCGATGCATGAATGTGCTGGCGTCGTGGTGGAAAGCAGAGATTCGGACTACAAAGAAGGTCAGCGAGTAATCGTTATCCCGGACGAGGTGGCCGGGATGCAGGAACAGGTGGTTCAAACTGCCGACAGGTTGATCAAACTTCCCGAGTGGGGTGACCTGTCAGAGTGGGTGATGTGCCAGCACTCGGGCACGGCTCTCTACTCGGCGAGACGCTGGGGTAACCCTATGGGCAGGAAGATAGCGGTGATCGGTCAGGGTGGTATCGGATTAACGTTCACAATGATTGCCGAACGACAGGGTGCGCAGCAGGTCGTTGGGATAGATCTCGCAGAGTATCGTTGCCGCAAATCTTTGGAACTTGGTGCAACTCATACCATCAACGCTTCGAATGAAGACACGATCGAAGCGGCGACCGAGATCACCGGTGGCGGAATGTTCGATGTTGTCGTTGATGCCAGTGGTAATCCGGATGGTCTTGGAATTGCGATAGACCTCGTTCGCGATGAAGGACAGATCATTTCGTTCAGTCTGATAGACCCGACGAATGTGACATTTGATCATCGGAAGTGGATGGGAAAAAACATTCAACTTAATGCTACTGTCATCGCTGCAACGCATGAGCCCATTCAGGAAATACGAGATATAGTGGCCCTGAAAGAGCGTGGTTGGATCGACCCTGGAGTATTAAAAACCCACGATGTAAAGTTTGAAAACGTACAGGAAGCTTTCGAGATGTATCGTCTGCGTAAAGACGGGGTTATCAAGTTAGCTATGTCCATCTAGGCTGGTAGGTGGCATAATCGGTCGAGATATTTATTGGTTATTACGCATGTATAGGAGTTTTATATGTCCGGTGAAGTAGGTTCTAAGGCGCCAGCCTTCACATTGCTCGATACCGACGGTAATGAATTTAGCTCAAGCAGTCTCTCCGGAAAGCCGGTTGTAATTGCATTTTTCCCAGCCGCGTTTAGCGGAGTTTGCGCTGAAGAGCTTTGCACTTTCCGGGATTCCCTATCCGAGTACTCAGCCGTTGGCGCTGAGGTAGTCGCAATATCAATCGATGGACGCTTTGCAAACGGTGCGTTCCGCGATGCGAACAACATTAGCTTCCCGATCCTCAGTGACTATCAGCAGTCGACAATTAATGACTTCGATGTTGCATGGCCAGACTTCGCTGGAATGAGCGGATACACGTCAGCTCGTCGATCGGTATTCGTGATTGGGTCCGATGGCAACATTGCGTGGAAATGGCTTTCGGATGTTCCTTCCGATCTTCCTCCCTTTGATGAAGTGAAGTCACAGGTTCAAGCCCTCGGTTAGTAAATAATCTAAAGCAAACAAGCCCCGGAGTAGTTCGGGGCTTGTTTGCTTTAACGCACAGGTGCATCATTCGCCACCTAACGCTTTCATTTTCTGAACGGAAATTTTCCGATGCCGAAATTCTCGCCTGTTTCTCTCTCTTCAAGTCTCAATGCATCACGAGGCGACAGCAAACACTGGGGAGCAAAGACTGCTGCTTCGCTTTCTCAACTGCCCATGGGAGCACAATCGTTCTGGGGCGTGCCGTTCGATCTGGCTACTTCTGAAAATGATCTGATTTTTCTGGGCGACGCATCGAGCGTGGACGTTTCGATTGCCGCTTCAGGTTCTCATGTCCTGTTCGCACATTTTTGCGACGAAAAGGCATCTACTACCGTCGCAGGGCAGGCATCTGACTACTTGTCCCCGGTGATTACGGCACCCGGCGAGCATATTGCTGACTATGTTGTTGTTTACGACGATGGTTCGGAGCATCGCCAGACAGTAAGGCGAAGATTCGAAATCAACCAGGCCCAGACTCGAATGCAGAGCGGATTCTCGTCGCGCCAGCATCAATCCCCGACCAGTATTCCAAAACGCGGACCGTACCCAATCAACGCGTGGGGTCGGTGGCAAACAGGAGTGATGATCGGAGACCGGCCAGTCGATGGCCGGACATCTGCTAAAAACGATCGAGAGGGTCGAGCAAATCCATCGTCATCATGGACTATTTACGCGCTAGAACTGCCCGACACATCTAAAACGATCGCCTCATTGCGGATCGAGTCGACGGGAGCGGCCGCATTTGCGATCGGAGCAATTACCGTTTTCGATGGGCAGGATCACCCTCTTCGCCACCAACCACTCGAGACTGTTCAGATCGATGTGAACGGCAAATCAGCTGATGATCTTGACGTGAATATTGATCTTGGCATTATCGCTCGACAGCAAGATATCCAGAACTTCGATGGTGAAGCATGGCTCGCTAATCCGGTGAAGGGCTGGGGGGAGTCGGAAGACGAACCGCAGACTGTTGCTTCGATAGATGTTACGGCGTCGGCTGATGCGACATTGTCGATCGATGGACAGGACATCTATGTTCGCTCGCTGCTCGAAACTGGTGAAGCAACGAGCGGGAATCTCAGCGCAAAAGTTCTCACTTCAGAACGCAGCTGGGTTCACGGTAAAATTATCGATTCGAGCACGGGCAGGCCGACCGCCGCTCGTATCCACTTCCGTTCGCCGGATGGTCGATACTTTCCTCCTTATGGCCACACGCACGACGTGAACGACAACTGGTTCGAGGACTACGGCGCCGATCTGCTGCTTGGCGATACGCCGTACGCCTACGTAGACGGAACTTTTCAGGGCGAGCTTCCGGTTGGGGATGTGTATGTCGAGGTTTCGAAGGGCTTTGAATTTCAGCCCATTCGCCAGAAGATAAACATCAAGCCGGGTCAGAGAGAGCTGGAAATAACTCTCGATCGCAATTCAAACTTGCGTGCCTCAGGATGGGTAACCGCGGACACGCACACCCACTTCCTGACTCCCGAAACTGCTCACCTTGAGGCTGCTGCCGAAGACGTTAACGTGATCAATCTGCTGGCTGCCCAATGGGGTGATCTGTACACGAACGTTGGTGATTTAACCGGTGAAGTGTCGGGGTCATCTTCTGCTGAGACAATCGTCTGGGTCGGCAGTGAGAACCGACAACACTTCATGGGTCACATTAGCCTGATGGGCGCGACCGGATCCCCAATATTCCCGATGTCGACGAGTGGTCCATCCGAGGGGTACATCGGCGATCCAACCGTTCGAGCGATGAGCGAATGGGCGGATGAGGCACACGAAAAAGGCGGCCTCGCCATTGTTCCTCACTTCCCGTTCCCACACTCTGAGGTGATTGCAGAAGTTGTTCTCGGCAAAGTCGATGGTCTTGAAATCCGAGACTTCCATGTTCCGACCATGGACACGTTCGCTGTCCACGAGTGGTATCGACTGATGAACTGTGGCTACCGCGTGCCAGCAGTCGGTGGGACCGACAAGATGTCGGCAGGTATGCCGGTCGGCGGAGTGCGGACCTACGCTTACATCGGCGACGATGAGCTTTCGCATGTTTCGTGGAGCGACGCCGTGCGAGCGGGCCGCACTTACACGACAAGTGGTCCTCTGATGGACTTCACGGTCGAAGGGCTGCGTCCGGGTGATGAGTTGACGCTTCCGGAGTCGGGTGGCTCTGTGCATGTCACCGCAACCGCCACCTGTGCGATGCCGATCAACAAGCTCGAGATCGTTTTCAACGGCAAGGTGATCGCTCAGGTCTCTTCGAAAGACGGAGCAAAGATGCTTGCTATCGACGAGTCAATTGATTTGCCGGGCAGCGGCTGGATGGCGGCTCGGGCGGTCAGCGATCTCGTGGCATGGCACGTGTGGCCGGTGAACTTCGCCGCTCACACTTCAGCCGTGTATGTGAAGGCCGGACGGACCGATGTGTTCGACGCTGCGCTCGGGAAGTATCTGATTACGACGATGCAGGGTGGAGTCGAGTGGCTGGATACGCTGGCGACTCGGGCTGATGCCGAGCGTCACGCGACTATTCGTAAGGTGTACACCGACGCGATTGGTGCGGTTGAAAAGAAGATGCCGCACACGCACGGCGACGGCACTACGCATACGCATTAGATGATGTCGTTCAGTCGAATGCAGTAGCCAATATCTGACAGCCTGTGCCCTACTAGATTTCCCGAAGGCCGCTGAGGGATCTGGTGGGGTCGCGTTTGGTCGTTGTCTTGAATGTTCGGTGAATCCGCCGAGATCCCTCCACTTCGCATCGCGGAGTTTTTCCCGATGAAAATCGTGAGTCGGGAAATTAGGTATTGGCCATGTTGTGCGTTCGTGGCTGTTGAATGTTTCACCCTCACCCCAACCCTCTCCCGCTGGGAGAGGGAGCACGAGTCCTGGCCAGTCGAAGCGCCTACTCTTCGTCGCGTGGGTTTATCGGCCTGACTGAGCCGGCGCTTACTCCGCCGTCCATGAGCAGCTCTGCACCGGTCATGTACGACGCGTCATCAGATGCGAGAAATAGGATTCCAGCCGCGATGTCTTCCGGCTCGCCCCAGCGACCGAGCGGAACGCGATCGGTTCGGAATTTGCTCTGTTCGGGATCGCTGTACAGGTAGTCGGTGAACGGAGTGTGGACCCACCCTGGCAAGATTGTGTTCACCCTGATGCCCATACTCGCCAGCTGAAGTGCTGACGACATCGTGAAGTTGAGCATCCCGCCGCGTGAGAACGAGTAGGCCGAACCGTAGGTACCTGACCCCTGTTTAGCAGCCATAGAAGAAAGGTTGATGATCGACCCGCCACCAGACTGCTCTATCTGACTGGCGACCGCACGTGTACCGAGGAAAATACCGACCGTACTGATCTCCATCGTCTTCTTCCAAACAGCGGTTTCGATCTCGAGAATAGATTTCGGGTCGATAATTCCGGCTATGTTGACCAGAATATCGAGTCGACCGAAGTGCTTCATGGTGGCATCGACTACAGTCGCCCACTCGTCTTCCTCGGTGACGTCAAGATGCATGTAGATCGCGTCGTGCCCGGCTTCTCGAAGCTGTTGGGTAGATCGTTCGCCGATTTCGTCTTGAACATCAGTTATCACGACACCACGTCCGCCCTCTTCGAGGAACCGCCATACCGTGGCACCGCCGAAGCCCATTAGTTCACCTTTGAGCGTGGCTGCTGAGCCAGTAAGCAGAGCGACCTTTCCGTCGAATCTGTTGGCGAAGCGATTTCCGGATCCAGTAGACATTTTCTCTCAATTTTTCTGGTGGGTTCGTAGCTCAATATCAGGGAAATAACCGCAGTGTTGAACAGTCCGCCAAGTCTAGACCAGGTCTCACTGGAATCGGAGTAGTAGAAGCCGGATTACGGTCGGTTCAGGGATTTTGAACTGCTACGACCATGTTCGGAATCAAAAACCCAAATATGCCGATGAACAGGACAATCTGCCCGATCAGGTGGTTTTTTCGATCCGGAAAGAAAACGAACGCAGGTATTGCGAGGAACAGCGTCACGAAAAGGACGGCAAAGAGGTACATCGGGCTCGGAGCCACGGAGACTTGAGGATCATCGCCCACAAGAGTCGCCTGCGCCCCAAACGCCATAATGATCGCCAACACGTTCCAGCTCAAATAGGACACGAGCATCGAGATGGTGATCAGGCCCGACACGCTCGATTCGAGTGCTCGCTTTTTTAGCGCGTTTGGTGGACTAAACACGAGTAATAACGCCATATGCCCGACGAAGATCAATCCCATCAGGCTACCGGCAATCATTCCGACGACGAGAGTGCGCAGCGGTTCGTCCAATTAGGATCCCGCTCTTTCTGGGATGGTTGGGCTTTCGGTGATAACAGGCGACAGATCGGCAAGGAACGCGTTCTTGCCGTGAACCGTCGTAAGGAGCAGGTGCCACACGGTTCCGAGTTCTTTTGACGGCGGAACTGTGAACATAGAAGGACCAGCGCCGCACAGCATCACGTCTCTTGCACCAAGTGCCATGAGTTGATCCCGTTCAGCGTTCCACCCCGGGAAGAGCGATTCTGCGAGATTACCGAACTGGTTGAAAAAGAACTCTGGCGGGCAGTCGCCACCGGATCGAACCCTAGCCGCCAGCTTGTGAGTCAGATTGCCGCGGGTGAACATCGATTCGTTCACGTGGGAGAAGACCGAAGCTGTTTTGGCGGTTGGGTTTTCTAACGTGACTTCCAGAGTAAGGATCAGAATTTTCGGGATTTTGGCGGCCGCGATCGGAGTTACATCCTCACCTCTGCCCTGCACTATCGAGGTACCACCACGAACGAGAAACGGCACGTCAGACCCGATATCGGCTGCAATTTCAGTCAGTTCGTCAAACGAAAGCCCAAGCTTCCACAGCTTATTTAGTCCACGAAGCGTTGCCGCCGCGTCTGTCGAACCACCACCAAGACCTGCCGATACAGGGATGTTCTTCTCGATACTGATCAGCGCGCCGCTCGCTGCTCCGGTTCGTTGTTTGAGAACGTTCGCGGCTTTAGTCGCAAGATTGATTTCCGGGGTGATCTGATCGTCATCACAGGTGACGACTATGTCCTCGGCTTCCGTGATTGTGACGTTGTCGAACAGGTCGACCGTCTGCATGACCGATGCGAGGTTGTGGTAGCCGTCTCGACGCTTCCCGAGGATCTCGAGAGTGAGATTAATCTTGGCGTATGCCTTTTCTTCGACGCGAACAGCGTTACTCACTTAGTCGACCTTGTCGCTTTCTGCGCACCGAGCCGTGAACCTGGGCGGGTCGTCCCGCTTCGACCCACACGTCGTACAACACCTGCCAGTCCTCAAGTGAGAGCGTTGCAGGTCTTCGTGACGTCTCGAATCCGGTCTTTTCAACCAGTGATCGTGCATCTTCGAGCGGGATGAACAGGCCGTCTGAAAGTGAGTTGTGCAGCTGCTTTCGAGGGCTCTTGAATCCGCTTCGCGCCAGCTTGAAGAAATCGTCTGCCGACTGGAATTTCAGTCGTAAATCGTCTGACGGAGTCAGTTTCAGAACCGAAGAGTGAACCTTGGGCGGCGGGTTGAAGCACTCTGGCGGAGCGTCGACCACGTGCTCGGCGGTCGAGTAGATCTGGATGGCGAGCGACAGCAGGCTCATATCGCCGGGTTCAGCAGCCATATCTTTGGCAACTTCTCGCTGCACCATAATCACCATAAGGGTTGGCTTACGAGTCGATTCCAAGAAGTTTCGTGTGATCGGATTGGCAGCGTAGTACGGCAGATTCCCCACGACCTTGTAGTCGCCTTCGACCAGCCATGGATCGAGGTCAGATCCAAAATCGCGGGCGTCGACGTTGAGCACTCGAACGTTGGGGTTTGAATCGTACTTATACGCCAGTCGATCGGCGAGATCGGTGTCGTATTCGAGTAGAAGAACCCGACCTGCGCGTTCGACAAGGTCGTCAGTAAGTGCTCCGTGCCCGGGTCCTACTTCGACGACGGTATCGTCGGAATGAAGATCTGCCGCGTCGATGATCGCGTCGATCACCGTCGTGTCTTCAAGGAAATGCTGACCCAGCCGTTGTGGGGTCATGGTCGAATCCAACCCGTGCTTCGCGCCACACTCAATGAATGCAGAGCGCCGAAGGCCAAAGGCCAAAGGCATAAGTACTGTGTTGCAGAATGAAAATATGACCGTGCAACCCCGTGTCGCCAGTCACTTGTGGCATAGATGTCAGTACCGACTCTAGCCCGGTATTCCCAC
>Ga0209403_10001178_pt1 | contig 34784 bp, 28 predicted proteins | sample ArcticOcean_MG_C_8_FD_187440 | JGI IMG/M metagenome (GOLD analysis project Ga0209403, IMG submission 187440) | Marine microbial communities from western Arctic Ocean - ArcticOcean_MG_CB11_86 (SPAdes) (version 2) | ecosystem: Environmental > Aquatic > Marine > Oceanic | place: Arctic Ocean...
AGGTATTGATTCAAATGACCATTGAGGCTGTAATTTTTGACTTTGACGGGGTGGTTCTCGAAACCGAGACGCCTGATTACGAGACGTGGAGGGACGAGTTTGTCACGCATGGCGTCGAACTTGACTGGTCGCTCTGGACAAGTTTCGTGGGTGGGCGTCCCGGCACTTTCGACATTTACGGACACCTTGAGGAGCTGGCGGGCCACGCGGTTGACCGGGACCTCGTTGGCAAGCGCAGGCGGAAGCGTTACCTGTCTCGGGTCGATTCGTCGCCGATACTGCCCGGGGTTGTCGACTACATGGCCGGGACGAAAGAGTTGGGACTGAAGCTCGGCGTGGCGTCCAGCTCTAGTCGTCAGTGGGTTGAAGGCCACCTCACCAATCGCGATTTAATGTGCTACGTCGGTGCGGTCAGGTGTCGAGACGACGTGACCAACGTCAAACCTGACCCAGAGCTATTCCTTTCGGCGGCCTCAGCACTGGGCGTGGCTCCCGAACGATGTGTGGTGATAGAGGATTCGGCCAACGGCGTAACGGCAGCCAAACGCGCCGGTATGTACTGCGTGGTGGTGCCGAACTCGATGACGAAGGACATGGCGGTCGGCCATGCCGATGTGCGCCTGGGATCGCTCGGGGAGGTAACGCTGTCAGATCTGATAGTACAATTGGATGGTCGGGGTCATCCGGGGTGACCGTGTCGGTGGCGACGGGCGTACAGTTGTACGCCCCTACAATCATGGGCCAACCTAATTGGCGCAGTGCGGCGGTCCGTCAATCGAGGCATCTGCTAGTGCGGAATTGGCGACTACAAGACCTGTGTGAAACTTGACACAATGCCGAGTCGAGACTAAAATACGCCGTTGCGAGTGGTTCGTGTTCGGCACATAGACGCGGGGTGGTGTTGGGATGAAGATCAACGTGTCGCAACTACTGAATGAAGCAATCGGATCTATTCGCGAATTTGCAGTCGACGAGGAGCTCGAATCCGGCAATGGCCGAATTGCAGGCTCCGTTAAACTAATGAGGATCGACAAGGGTTTGTTGGTCAGTGCCAAGATGAGCACCGACACACAGTGCACCTGCAGTCGCTGCCTTAAAGAGTTCGGCCAAAGAATCGGCGTGGCGTTCGAAGAAGAGGCGTTTCATTCGAATGACGGGCCTTCGGGCGGGCAATCTGACGCTCCTGCGATAGACGACAAGAGAATTTTGGATCTGACCGAGGCGCTGGAACAGTATCTATACCTGGCAGTTCCAGTTAAACCAGTCTGCCGAGAGGACTGCCAGGGCATATGTCCCCAATGCGGGGCGGACCTGAATGAGACGAAGTGCGTTTGCGAGCACGAAGCGAGAGATAGTCCCTGGGCAGAGATGCTCAAGATGGCAGTCTCCGATAGACCGGATAGCAGAGTGAACTAAATGGCACCACTACCTAAGAAAAAACATTCCAGAGGCCGTAAGGGCGCAAAGGCGTCCCACCACGGGTTGAGCCCAGTAACCCTGGGCGAATGCCCTCAGTGCCACAGCGTGCGGCTACCCCACAGGGTTTGCCTATCGTGCGGGTACTACAACGGCAGGCAGGTCATTGCTACGACCTCAACCGAGTCCGAGCAATAGGACAAGGAAACCAAACATGACCTTCAGCATCGCATCGGCTGAAAAGGGCGCAGGGGTTGGATACCTGTTCCCTGGGCAAGGTGTACAGAGCGTCGGCATGGGCGGTGAGTTGTATGACAGCTCCCCCGCCGCCAGGTCCGTGTTCCACGAGGTGGACATGGCCCTTGGCCGCCCCCTCTCCAAGCTCGTGTTCACCGGTCCGGAAGATGCACTTCAAGATACCGTGAACGCCCAGCCGGCGATCATGGCTGTGAGCCTCGCCTGCGTCAAGGCGATGGAAGAGCAGCTCGGTCCAGAGGGTATGCCAGCTCCGGCATTTGTCGCTGGCCACAGCCTTGGCGAGTTCACGGCACTGGCCTTCGCCGGCGTACTCGATGTTGGAGAAACTGCCAGGCTTGTGCAGGAGCGCGGACGCCTGATGCAGGAGGCCTGCGAGCAGCGACCGGGCAGCATGGCTGCCGTGCTCGGGCTGGACGAAATGACCCTTGAAGAGATCAGCCGTGAAACCGGCACATACATTTCCAACGTCAACACAGCGGAACAAATCGTAATCAGCGGGGACGTGATGGCAGTAGCCCAGGCCCTAGACCTCGCTATAGCCCGTGGCGCAAAGAAGGTAATTCCACTGAAGGTTGGCGGCGCTTTCCACTCCGCCCTGATGGAGCCCGCCAAGGCCGGCCTCATGGACGCGGTAAGTAGCCTTAGCTTCAAGGACCCGGTCGTGCCCATTGTGGCGAACTGCACCGGGAAGCCCCTGAAGAAGGGCTCCGAGGTCAAGCGAGAGATCATCAGCCAGATCATCACCTGCGTCCAGTGGAAGAAGTCGATGGATTACATGCTGAAGCGAGGAATCTCGCAATTCGTGGAGATCGGCCCAGGCAGGACCCTGTCCAGCATGGTCAAGCGCATCGACCGCTCAGCTACCGCCGTCAGCGTGGGCAACGTTGAGGCGATCCTGAACTTGCGAAAGAACTGACGGACCACTCAACGATAGCACCGACCTTGAACAATACCGCGCCAGAAGGCGCAGGACCGCCTAGGTCCAGGCACATGGCAAGGGCCGTCGCCCTACAGGTATTGTATGAGAGCGATGGAACCCGTCACGATCCTAATCGCTCGATCAAGCGCAGAATTACCGAACACAAACTCTCACGCCCGGCCGCTAGATTTGCCCGGCACATCGTCTCCGGAGTGCTTGCAAACGAGGACCGGGTAGATGCAATAATAGGGGCACATGCCCCTTCCTGGCCCTTGGCGCAGATGGCCGTGGTGGACAGAAACATTCTCAGGGTCGCGATTTACGAGATCATCGAAGGAAAAGAAACCCCGCCCAAGGTGGCCATCAACGAGGCGGTTGAGTTGGGGAAGGTTTACGGCTCTGAGAGCACCCCAAAGTTTGTCAATGGCGTGCTGGGCTCTGTGATGGAGTCGTACGCCTCCGCAAAAAATAGATAGGTTGGAAGCTCCCTGTTCCGCCCGATGGGGCGGAACAAACTGTGAAGGAATACGGAGGTAATTCTATGGCAACTGTGATGGATCGAGTCAAAGCGGTCGTGATCGACAAGCTGAGCGTGGAAGAGAGCGATGTCGTTCCAGGGGCATCATTTGTCGACGACTTGAACGCTGATTCTCTAGACCTGGTCGAGCTGATCATGGCCTTCGAAGAGGAGTTCAGTACGGACGGCAACGCCATTGAGATCTCGGACGAAGAGGCCGAGGGCATCCTTAGCGTGCAAAACGCTATCGACTACCTCAAAGAACACGAGGTCGAGGACTAAAAGACGATTGTCCTGCATAAGACGCTCAAGGGCCCCGGAATTCCGGGGCCCTTTCTTTTTCTCAGGCATAGCAGCTGACGATGGGCTAAAATGGACGGCATTCTGGAACCTGGAGTCGACCCCCTGAGCTTCCGCCGTCAAGTTCTCACAGTACCCGCGCGTATCAACCTGCTCGGCAATCCTGGAGATGCCAACGAGGGCGACTACGCCACGATATCCGCCGCCATCGACATTCGTGCCGGCGCCTCGCTAGAGCCTGCCCAAGGCCTGGTGCTGGAATTTGTTGCATCAGAGGCAGACGGAACGCCTCAGGTACGTGTTGAGACGAGCGGCGATAAGTACCCCCTGCCCTACGACGGAAACGCAGACCTGCTGAAAGGGGCTGTCAATCGTCTCCACGCCTTTAGCGGCGAGTTCAAGTCAAAACACGCAGCGCAGGGCGTGCGGATAGCCACATGGACCGACGTGCCGTTCCAGAGCGGACTCGGTGGCTCATCTCTTTTTGTGCTGCTCACGCTGGCGGGCCTCAGAGAGTTCTACGATCTCGACCGCCGGATTCTCAACGACTATGTAGTAGCGGAGCTGGCACAACGAGTAGAGGCCGAGGAGCTTGGGATCACCTGTGGATTCGCAGACCGCTATGTCCCTCTATTTGGTGGTGTCGCGTACATCGACTACCGGGGCAAGCTGGAGCAAGGTGAAATCGGAGAAGAGCCGTACGCGACCTATGAACGACTGGACGGCATGGTCCAAGAACTGCCCCTGGTAATGGCCTCGACCGGCCTTGAGCGCGATTCTGGCGACATCCACGGCACCATGCGTCCTCGCTATCTCGATGAGCACCGCCGGTGGCAGCGAGATGGCGGAGAGCCGCCTCCGATGGTCCGGCTCATGACGGCGGCCTGGGAGACAGCCTGGCGCGGCAAGACGGCCATGCTGGCCGGGGATCTGGCCACGGTGGGCCGGCTGATGAACGACAACCACCGGCTTGTCGACGAGATGATGGTCTACTGCGGCTTTTCAGACGGTGCCGGCTGGGCCAACAACTTGCTAATTGATACAGCGCTGAAGAACGGCGCGCTTGGCGCGAAGCTGACCGGGGCCGGGGGCGGCGGATCGGTCTTTGCCCTGACCCGACCGGGCGAAGAGCATCGACTGGCGGAGGCGTGGGCGAAAGCTATCGACTCCGCTGGACTCAACAATGCAGCGATCGGCCTGCCACGGGTTTCAACGGACGGCCTGGTCGTACGGGCTGAATGATATGCAAGGAATAGTTCTTGGCGCGGGCAAGGGTTCTCGTCTAGGGTCCGTAACGCGCGACCGATCAAAAGCCATGCTGCCTATAACCGGCGTGCCTATCATCGAGCGGGTTATGGGGGACATGGCCTTCTGCGGCATCGACGAGTTCGTCGTCGTCGCCGGGCCTGATGACCAGGAGATGGCCCGGCACTTCGCTGGGCGTGACAATATCCAGATCGTGACTCAGCCAGAGCCTGCTGGCATGGCTGACGCCCTGGCTTGTGCCGCGTCTGTCGTGACCGGCGATTTCGTGCTATCGGCCTGCGACAACCTTGTGTCGAGGACCGACATGGGCCGGCTGATCGGGGCATTTGATTCGGACCAGGCCACCGATGCGGTCCTGGCCCTGGCGACCGTGCCGACGGAGAGCACCGGGCGCTCAGGCATCGTGGAGATGGTCGGCGACCGAGTCCGGCGGATAGTCGAAAAGCCAGCCCCCGGCGAGGCGCCCTCGAACATCGCTAGCCTACCCTTGTACTGCTTCCGAGCGTCGTTCATGGACCGCCTGCCTGGCGTTGCGGTCTCCCAGCGAGGTGAGAGGGAGCTTCAGGACGCGATTCAGGCACAGATTGACGACGGTGGGGCGGTGATGGGTGTGCAGTTTGCCGGTAGGATGACGCTCACCGATCCCACCGATCTCCTCAAGATAAACCTGGAGTACCTGTCGCGCGGGTGGTTTGCCAGGGGTCTATCCACGGCTTCAACCGGCGAGGGGACGGAGCTTGTACCACCTGTGGCGATCGGGTCTGGCACGTCCATCGGAGCGCATTGCCGGATCGGCCCGAATGTCTACATTGAGGGAGACGTTCAAATAGGAAATGGCGCTATAATAGGAGACTCAATGGTGCTCAGAAGCTCACGAGTTGCGGCAGGGGCTGTTATTCGGGGTCAACTGATCTGCGACGGTGCTGCGGTGGCGACATTGCCAGGGAGAGTTCAATAGTCGCGCTCTCGGGCGTCCACGGCCTTATACAGGTAGGGAAAGGGTTGCGAGAACCACCCGAAATGATGATTGACGCTGCCGTGATGCCCTGCTAGGATTGGGTGCATTCTCCCCCCGGCCGAGGTTCCATGTCTGACTTCGAAAACCTGGTCCGGCAGATTCATGATTGCCGCAAGTGCGCCCTCTCGGAAATGCGCACCAACGCCGTTCCGGGCGAGGGCTCTCCATCCGCCGATATAATGTTCATTGGAGAGGCACCGGGCTTCAATGAGGACCGCGACAGCAGGCCGTTCGTGGGCCGGTCCGGCAAGTTCCTCGACGATATGCTTTTTTCAATTGGGCTCAGCCGGCCGGACGTATATATAACCAATGTGGTCAAGTGCAGACCGCCAAACAACAGAGACCCGCTTCCGGGCGAGATAGAGGAGTGCCACCCATATCTGGACGCACAGATCGAGATGATCGCGCCGAAGGTGGTCGTCATGTTGGGTAAGTACTCGTTCAACCAGTTTTTTCCGGGCGAATCGATCGGACAGGCCCGTGGCAAGCCCAGGAGTTGGAACGGCGTGACGGCATATCCCATGTACCATCCGGCCGCCGCCCTTCACAACCCGAAGCTTCGTCCCGTGATTGAGGAAGATTTCCGAAACCTCCTCAGTCTGATTGAAACGCCCGAACCCGGCCCAGAGAATATTGATGAGGCACCTGCCGAGCAGCTCAGTTTTTTTTGATCCGCAGGCTAACACCGCGGACATACCCTATTCGCATAAGGATTTCATAGTTAAATGACCCAAACATCACTACGCGTAATACCTCTTGGCGGTCTCGGAGAGATCGGCAAGAACATGATGGCCCTGGAGTATGGCGACGACATTGTAGTTATCGACTCGGGGGTGTTGTTCCCCAGCGAGGAGATGCACGGGATAGATTTCGCAATTCCCGACATCAGTTACCTCAAGAAGAACAGCGACCGTGTCCGCGCTATCCTGATCACGCACGGGCACGAGGACCACATCGGCGCGCTGCCATACGTGCTATCCGAGCTAAATGTGCCGGTATACGCATCCCGGCTCACCCACGGTCTGATCAGTGTGAAACTAAGGGAGTTCGGCCTGCTCAAAGATGCACGGCTGAACGTCGTCGAGCCTCACAAGCCATTCAAGCTAGGGGCATTCAAGGCGGAGTTTTTCAGGGTCTGTCACTCGATACCAGATGCCATGGGCATCGCCCTCCACACGCCGCTGGGAACCGTGGTGCACACCGGAGACTTCAAGATCGATCACACCCCGGCAGACGGGAAGTCGACAGACTTCGCCGCGCTGTCGGAGCTCGCGCGCGACGGTGTACTACTGCTACTCTCGGACTCCACATATGCCGAGTCCGAGGGCTACACCGCGTCGGAGGAGGTAGTTGGCCAGGCGCTGGAGCGCGAAATCATTGCCGCGGAGGGTCGGGTGTTGGTGGCGACGTTCGCCTCTTTGATCTCGCGGATGCAACAGGTGATCGATGCGGCCGTCAAGTGTGATCGCAAGGTCGCTGTTATCGGCCGTAGCATGCTCAACAACGTCAAGATGGCCACGAGCATGGGCTACCTGAAAGCTCCATCCGGCACCATAGTACCTCTGAACGAGGCGCGAAATCTCCCGCTGAACAAGGTCGTCATCCTTGCGACCGGGGCGCAGGGCGAGCCCACATCCGCCCTGGTACGTATCGCCAACGGAGACCATCAGGATGTCGAGATAGTTGCCGGGGACACGGTGATTATTTCAGCCTCTCCTATTCCAGGGAACGAGACTCTCGTATCCAGGACCATCGACAACCTGTACCGCCAGAATGCTCGGGTGCTGCACAGCAAGATCGCCCTGGTCCACGTCCACGGCCATGCCAGCCGAGAGGAACTGAAGATGATGTTGGCGATGGTGAAGCCAAAATTCTTCGTCCCTGTGCACGGTGAATACCGGCACCTGGTGGCCCACGCCGCGATCGCGCGTTCGATGGGGGTGGCCGAGGATAATGCCATCGTACTCGAGGACGGAGACGTTCTGGAGCTTACCGCCAAGCAGGGGACCATCGTAGACAAGATCCCTGCCGGGCACGTCTATGTGAATGGCCGCCGCATGTGGGCGGACGACGGCAAGGTGCTCTCGGAGCGCGGTCGTCTTGCCAGGGAAGGCGTAGTCACGGTCGTTGTATCTGTGGATGCATCTTCTGGCAAGGTTGTTAGCGCCCCCAGCCTGTTGTCGTCTGGCTTCGTCGAAATGGACGAGTCAATTGATCTGATGGAAAGAACCTCAGAAGAGGCCCAGATTGCCCTAGAACAATCAACGGGTCGCCGCCTAGAGTTGGAAGAGCTAAAAGCACTTGTTTCGAATTCGGTTTCCAAGTTTTTGTATGACGAGACGCGACGGCGCCCGAAGGTATTGACGCACGTTCAAGAGGTGTAGTGCGCGTCAGGCGAGCGCCACTTCACCCTTTCCACCCGGGCAGCGTCCCCAAGACTCTTCTCCGACGGGGTAGCAATCATTATGGTCGCTGGGATAGATGCCCTTCGCACAGTTTTTGGGTCGTGGCTGACCCGTGGTATAGCAGCAGTTGTACTGGTCGCAGCCGGCGGGGCCGCGTACTGGTACAGCAACCAGATCTCCTCAAGCTACACCAGCACTGAAGAGACCGTGCTCACCGCGCTGTCGGCGGGCATCGTGCTGGTCGCGGCATGGCTGGCGGTTTTCATCTACACACTCGCCATGAGCCGCTCCTGGTTCATGCGCGCAAACTTGTGGTTTGCATCGCTGATACTGCTCGCGTCCGGTCTCGGATTATTGGCGCAATGGGAACCAGCCGTGGGCACCATGAGCTGGTTCACTGTGGACGGAGAGGTTGTCCTGGGCGGTGAGATCGGGACAGCCATTGCTGGCTCGGGCGCAGGTATCGGTGGGTTGTTGGTATGGCTGCGGCTAACCGCACTCGGACTGGTTGGACTTGGAATCGCCGCTCCCCCGCTGGCGGCCTTCATAGGCGTCGGTCTATGGAAGATGCTAACCCTCGGCTATTTCTCCGCAACCGTTGGTGCCAAAAGCGGTGCCTCTGGTCTTAAGCGAATGTACAAGGTCAGCCCTGACGATCGGTTTACCGAGGCCGAGGCCGATCGCAAGCGTGAGCGGTCACGTATTTTGACGGAGGCGATCCAGCCACGGGCACTGCCAGCAGCGCCCATTTCACCCGACTACACCGAACAGGACGCCCTGACGCCACTACCCCGACCGGTAGAGGAGGCTCCGGAGCCTCTGGAGGACGTTCCGCCACCGATGGCGCCCCCTGAGTTCATTCCCGCTCCCAAGGCTGCCGACGATGCCCAAGAAACGGGTCCAACAGCAGAGCCCGCCGCAGAGGCCGGCAAGTACAACCGGTACTGGGGTTCGTCTGGCGATGTTATTTCACCAGTGCCGACCCCTTCAGTGCAACGATTCGAGAACGCGGACAAGGCAGACCAGGATGCCAATGTTCCCATCACCGACAGCATGGCGGCGGCTTGGACGCTGCCACCTCGCGATCTCCTGAAGGATGCGCCCATTGGAGGTATCTCCAAGCAGGAGATGGCCGACACCGGCGAGACCATCCAGCGCACCCTCGGCGAGTATGGCGTCGAGGTCGAAATAGGACAGATTCAACCCGGACCCACCGTTACCATGTACGGCCTGATCCCCGGCTGGGTCAGGCGCTACAAGCAGGTGAAGGTCACCGATGACGCCGGGAAGCCCAAGCTAAATGACCAGGGCAAGCCGGTCACCGCCAAGGCAGAGACCAAGACACGGGTCAAGGTCGACAGCATCATGTCGCGGGAGAAGGATCTGGGGCTCGCCCTCAAGACACCGTCCATCCGCATCGAGACGCCGGTAATGGGTGAGGCACTGGTTGGCATTGAGGTGCCGAACCCAACTCCCTCTCTCGTGACTCTCAGGAACGTAGTAGAGAGCGAGGGGTTCAAGAGCCTTCGCGAAAAGGCAAAGCTGCCGATCGCTCTCGGCAAGGGCAGCGGCGGCGAAGATGTCGTCCTAGACCTGGCCAAGATGCCACACCTGCTGGTGGCTGGTGCCACTGGTAGTGGCAAGAGCGTGTGCATCAACACCATCGTTTCCGGTCTGATCTCGGAGAGGACTCCGTCGGAGTTGAGGCTGCTGCTCATAGACCCCAAGCGCGTCGAGCTTACTCCTTACAACGGCATTCCCCATCTGCTGACACCGGTGGTGGTGGAGACGGATCAGGTGGTTGGGCTGCTCAAGGGACTTATCCAAGAGATGTTGAATCGGTATCGGAGGATGGAGGAAGAAGGCGTCAGGAATATCGATTCCTTCAACCGCAAGATGTCGGACAAGATGCCCTACCTCGTGGTGGCTGTGGACGAGCTGGCGGACCTGATGATGACGTCCTCCTTCGAAGTCGAGCAAAGCCTGTGCAGGCTGGCCCAGCTCGGGCGCGCCACCGGCATCCACCTGATAGTGGCAACCCAGCGGCCGTCTGTCGACGTGGTGACAGGCCTGATCAAGGCGAACTTCCCGAGCAGGATCAGCTTCGGCGTGACCTCTCAGATCGACTCAAGGACTATCCTGGACACCTCAGGCGCGGAGAAGCTCCTGGGGCGCGGTGACATGCTGTACCAGGCGGTTGATGCGTCGAGACCCGAGCGTGTGCAGGGCGTGTTCATCTCCGACGGTGAGATCGAAGACCTGGTCGGATACTGGAAGAACACGAAGTGGGCACCGCTACCCGAAGTCTCCCTCCACTCGGTAGGTGACGGTGATTCGGACGGCGGAGATGTGTACGCCGGCGACCCCGGGGGCGGCCTCGAGGCGAAAGATGTGATGCTGGACAAGGCGATCGAGCTCGCCCGCCACAACAACAAGCTATCAACTTCGCTGCTTCAAAGACGGCTGCGAATCGGCTATCCGCGTGCTGCCCGCTTGATGGACCAACTCGAGGATGAGGGTGTCATAGGACCCGCCGATGGCTCCAAATCACGGGATGTTATAATCGGGGGTGTCTAGGCTGTGTTTTCGCCCTTGTTCCTCTGACACACATACACACGTCCCGACACCGATCTGAATGATCGCACCGCTGCCAGCTCGTAGGTAGGCTAATGGAGCGGTGCGAGGAACGGCTCCACGATGGTTCGCAACCTCGCCGAGCGTCTCGGCTCCGTCGTCCGACAGGCCCCATCCGATGAGGGTGGTGCGGCCGCGAGGGACACTTGCCTGGTCTGTCAGGCAAACCTGGCAGATTCGGAGTTTTTTGCCCAGAATCGGGTATGCCCCGTTTGCCATTTCCACTACTCGATGACCGCCAGGGAGCGGATAGATTCACTGGTGGACCCCGCGTCGTTTCGTGAGACGAATCGTAACGTAACCTCGATAGACCCACTGTCCTTTTCTTCCCGTATCTCCTACAAGCAACGACTGTTTCGCGATCAGCGACGCACGGGTCTGACCGAGGCTGTTGTCACTGGCACCGGCACCATCGGCGGAAGCCCAGTGGTGCTAATCGTGCTGGACTTTGGGTTCATGGGCGGTAGTATGGGCGTCGTCGTCGGCGAGAAGGTAGCGCTGGCGATGGAGCATGCGGCCAAGCGAAGGATCCCCGTCGTCGCAGTCGTCACGTCCGGAGGCGCGCGCGTACAAGAGGGCGTGCTGTCTCTGATGCAGATGGCTAAGACTAGCATTGCAACCAACCAGATCCACGCCAAGGGACTGCCCTTCATATCGGTGCTGGCGAATCCGGCCACCGGTCAGGCCTATGCAAGTTTCGCAAACCTGGCAGATTTGATTCTCTCCGAGCCCGGCGCCATCGTTGGCCTCGCTCCGATGCGGATCATCAAAGAGTCGAGCGACAAACCTCTGCCTGGCGGCTCCCACACTGGAGAATCCCATCTGGAACACGGGATGGTAGATGCCGTGGTCCACCGAGGCCAACTCCGGGAGATCCTGGCCGTACTTCTGGATCTGCTGGGCGCCCAATATAAGCTGACGGCCAAGCGTGGCAATCGCGGTGCACAGGCATCGGCACGGGAAGTGCCGAAAACCGAGGCGTGGCGGTCGGTACAGCTCGCTCGCCATAAATCACGCCCAACTTCTCTGGACTACATCGATCGCATCGTGGACTCTTTCGTCGAACTGCATGGCGACCGCTCTTACGGGGATGACGGTGCGGTAGTGTGCGGCATCGGTCACCTTGGCGGGCAAACGGTGGCGGTCATCGGCCAAGAGCGCGGGCGCGCGGGCGACGATGTGGCTCGCCACGAAGGGCGAACGTCACCAGAGGGGTTCCGGAAGGCTCAGAGGACGATCAAGCTAGCAGCAAAGTTTAGTCTGCCACTGATCACCCTCATCGACACCCCGGGCCCGTTCACGTCCATCGATGCTGAGGAGCGTGGGCTCGGCAATTCACTGGCCAATACCATGGCGGAGATGGGTGCGCTAGAAACCCCCTCGGTGGCGGTGATCATTGGAGAGGGGGGCAGCGAAGGCGCCCTTGCCCTGGCGGTTGGCAGCAGGGTTCTGATGATGGAGAACGCGATCTTCTCAATCATCTCGCCGGAGGAAGCGGCTGGCCTAATGTACCAGGACGAGGCCAGGGCTGAAGAGGCGGCAGAGTCGCTGAAGCTCACGGCACGCGACTGTCTGGAGCTGGGGATCGTGGATCAGGTGGTCCAAGAGCCTACCGGTGGGGCGCACAGGAACCACGACGAGGCGGCCCGTCAACTTCGACGCACGCTGCTCCAGGAGTTGGCGGACCTGCAATCCAAGACCAAGCGCAGATTAGTATCGGAGCGATACAAGAAGTTCCGCAGGATGGGGGAGTACAGCTCCCACTTCCGTATCGCCATCAGCAGGGAGGTGAACTCTCTCCAGGGGCTGGTAGCCACCGGCGTAAAGCGGATTGCAAGGCGCAGAGGCAAGACGGACGCCGTAACTCCCGAGCCTCTCCCCACTGGCGAAGAGCGCGACGGCGACTGAATCCCTACTGCCCGGAGATGAGGTCTGGCCTGTCGGTTATCTTGGTGCTCGATGTGTCCACTACGTAGCCGATAACTACCTTCCTGACAGAATCCACGGTCAGTTCGTAGTTCATGGATATCTCGTAGCCCCGCGGCGTCAAATTCGGCACCGTGATTCGAGGTCATGAGCTGGCCTTGATTTTGATGCGGTACTGGCCCTCATTTTCGGCACTCACCGGCTGTGACAATGACCAGTGGAACGCATCGAGGACGGCGTTTTCGACCTCACTCTCGTCAATCGAGCGCAGAATAGGGTACTCGCTCAGCAACGTCTGGGTGGCGTCTAGCGCCGCCAATTTTGTCTGAGTCTCAGTCCAGGCGCGGGCGGTATCGGTGGCGACGCCACCCGGACCGCTAGGGCCACATCCTGCCAGAATAATGATTAGTATCAGGCCAATTAGCCCCGACTGTACCCACTTTCGCTCCCTCGTGTTGACGGTTCACTTGCTCTCCCTTGGCTAGAGGGAAAAAGAGAAATATGTGTCTGGGGGTACCCCCAGTCCCCCACCAGAGGGGGATTACCCCCTCTGGACTCCCCCATTCTTGTCTTCTTTCCGACCCAGGAGAAGAATGGGACTTGATGGCGGGGGATACCCCCAGGCCTATACCAGAGGGGGTAATTCCACTCTGGACTCCCCGGAGTCGGGTCCCTATGACGGGATTACTCGGTGTTCCTCCACGAGTGGCTGCTTTCGAATGCCTCGATTTTGTGTTCCACCTGTAGAGTAAGGCCAATATCGTCCAGGCCTTTCAACAGCGATTCTCGGCGGAACGGGTCTATATCGAACCCCGTTACCACCTCCTCATTGGAGTCCCAAACGCGCTGGGCCTCGAGGTCGACGGTCAAGGTGTAGCCGGAGGTGTCCTCCGCCGCAGCCATGATCCGATCTATGGTCTCCTGAGGCAGCACAACTGGAAGGACTCCGTTTTGAAAGCAGTTGTTGTAAAAGATGTCCGCGAAGCTCGGCGCGATGATGCACTTGAACCCGTAGTCCAATAGCGCCCAAGGTGCGTGCTCCCTGGACGAGCCTGTGCCAAAGTTGCGCCCAGCAACCAGGATCGACGCACCCTCATACTTGGGACGATTCAGCACGAAGTCCGGGTTTGGTGTCCCATCGTCCTGAAAGCGATGGTCGAAGAAGAGGAACTGGCCGAAACCGGTCCGTTCGATGCGCTTCAGGAACTGCTTGGGAATGATCTGGTCGGTGTCGATATCCACCCTGTCCATGGGTGCAACGATGCCGGTGTGTGTGTCGAATGGTTCCATGTCTTGCCTCTACAATCTGTTTCGCTACGTTGTTTGCCACTGCGTGTCGACAATGATCGAGTCGATACGATTCATACTCGGACGACCTCGGCGAGAATTTGCTCGCCTACTTGTAGCTCCAGTCCCTGTTCCCGCACAAGGTCGACCTTTATGCCGAGGATTTTGGAGATATCATCTTGCAGGCCCACGAAGTCGAAAAGGCCGATTGAGCGGTTGAGGTCCACCAGCAGATCCAGGTGGCTTCCTTTTGATTGCTCGCCGCGGACGTAGGGGCCGAAGATGCCGAGGGACTCGACTCCGTACCGCTCGCCAAGGTCAGGCAGGTGCTCGCGGAGCACCTGCGCGTACTCGGCAGCTTTGCCTTGCAGCTTCGGTCCGGTATCGCTCATTTCTCTCGATTTCGTGTTATCGGCACTTGAAACTCGACTCCTGGCAGTCGTTTCACTCCCTTTTCTCTATGAGAAAAGGGAGAAATAAATATAGTTATGTGTGAGGGACACCCTTACACACCCGGCAAAGGGGATGTGCCCCTCTGCACGCCCCCAGATCTCTGGCTAGGATTGGAACCTTTACGACAGATACGACCTGGGATGCACCAAGCAAAGGGGCTAGGCCCCTCTGCACACGCCTCTTGAACCGATCCCCTGGCCCTCAGCCCAGTTATTTACATGTGCCCTGCCAATGTAGCCCACTCGCCACAATTACACCCTCACCTCAGTCCTCTCCCTGAGGGAGAGGAGGCGGAACCCAGGGATACACCAGCCCTAGCCCTCAGATATGGTTTCCCACTCGCGGATGTCTACGAAGTGGCCTGTGATGGCGGCGGCGGCGGCCATTTGCGGACTGACGAGGTGGGTGCGGCCGCCTTTGCCCTGTCTGCCCTCGAAGTTTCGGTTGGATGTGGACGCGCACCGTTCGCCGGGCTGGAGGATGTCGGGGTTCATGCCGAGGCACATCGAGCAGCCGGCGACCCGCCAGTCAAAGCCAGCGTCTTTGAAGATGCGGTCCAGGCCTTCCTCTTCGGCCTGGCGCTTAATGGCCGCTGAGCCCGGCACAACCATCGCCTGTACCCTGTCGCTGGTATGACGCCCCTTAATCACCTCTGCGGCGCTCCTCAGATCCTCTATTCGCGCGTTGGTGCATGATCCCAGGAACACGCGGTCAATCTCGATCTCCTCGATTGGCGTGTTCGGCTCAAGAGCCATGTACTCCAGCGCCCGCTCTATGGCGAGACGATCGCCCTCGGAGTCGGACGACGCCGGGTCTGGGACATTGGCGGTGACGGGCGCGACCATGCCGGGGTTGGTCCCCCACGACACCATCGGCTCAATTGTTGCGGCGTCGATGACCACCGTCTTGTCGAAGTGTGCCCCGTCGTCGGTAGCCAGTTTTTTCCACGCGTCGACGGCGGCCGCAAAATCATCGCCCTGAGGGGCATGCTCCCGGCCGCGCAGGTACTCGAATGTCGTTTCATCCGGGGCCACCATGCCGGCTCTGCCTCCCGCCTCAATCGACATGTTGCTGACGGTCATTCGGCCCTCCATCGAGAGGGAGCGGATTGCCTCGCCGGTATATTCGATGACATGGCCAGCAGCACCACCTACACCAATTTCGCCAATAATGCGCAGGATGACGTCCTTCGCTGTTATCCCGAAGGGCAGTGGGCCGTCTACTCGGATCTCCATGGTCTTCGGCTTCGCCTGACGCAGGGTCTGCGTAGCCAGGACGTGCTCGACCTCAGAGGTGCCAATGCCCAATGCGAAGGCCCCGAAGGCCCCGTGGGTCGCCGTGTGACTGTCACCGCATACGATGACCATACCGGGCTGGGTACGGCCCTGCTCGGGCGCGATGATGTGCACGATCCCCTGCTTGGGGCTGAACCTGTCGTAGAGCGTGACGCCGAACTCGGCGCAGTTCTTGTCCAGGGCGTCGAGCTGCTGCTTTGCGATGTCGTCGGTGATGGGCAGCGACAGGTCCCAGGTCGGGGTGTTGTGATCGGCGGTCGCGATGGTCAGGTCGGTGCGCCGCACCTTGCGGCCAGCCATACGAAGCCCGTCAAAGGCCTGTGCCGATGTGACCTCGTGGACCAGGTGCAGGTCAACGTAGAGCAGGGATGGCTCCCCGGCGGCCTCGTGCACCACGCGGGATTCCCATATCTTGTCGAACATTGTTTTGGGTTGCATGTCGCTCCAGTGTGTGAGGGATCGCTATCGTAGGGGCACAAACCGTATGCCCCTACGATAGCCGTGGACTAGTCGGTTTCACTAGTTTTTCTGACCAGAAAGAAGAAAAAGAGCTATGTCTGAGGGACACCCTCAGACACCCGACAAAGGGGCTCTGCCCCTCTGCCACCCCCTCTGATCGAATGCTGCTACGCCGTCGAGCCCGCCTAAGTGGTCTGGGTCTGCTCGATGGCGAGGAGCCTGTTGAGGGCATTCATGTACGCCTTAGCGCTGGCGACGATGATATCGGTGTCGGAGCCGCGTCCCACGTAGGACTGGCCGTCCTTCTCAATGCGAATTGTCACATCGCCAAGGGCGTCGATGCCCTCTGTCACAGCGTCCACGCGGAACTCCGTCAGGCGATTGGGCACCTGTACCACACGGTTAATGGCCTGGTAGACGGCGTCGACCGGACCTGTGCCCGTCGCCGCATCCGTCGTGGACTCACCATCAGGCCCGGTGAGGCTCACCGTGGCGGTCGGGATGCCGTGGTTTCCGCTGGACACCTGGACGTGCTCCAACGAATAAATCGACGGCTCTGACTTGGTCCGGCGCTGGCTGGACATCAGCGCGTCCAGGTCGGCGTCTGTGACCTCGCGTTTGCGGTCCGCCAGGTCCTTGAAGTCCGTAAAGGCGGCGTCGAGCTGCTCCTGGTCCAGGCTGAAGCCCAGATCTTCCAGGCGGGATCGGAGGCCGGCGCGGCCGCTCAGCTTGCCGAGGACCAATGAGCCGCTGGGCCACCCCACCGACTCCGGCGCCATGATCTCGAAGGTCGTGCGCTCCTTGAGGATCGCATCCTGGTGAACGCCCGACGCGTGGCGGAAAGCGTTGGCACCTATGATGGCCTTGTTGGGCTGGACCGGAAATCCCGTGATGTCGCTGACCATGCGGCTCGTGCGATAGATCTGCGTCGTATCGACGTTGGTCGAGACCCCCAGAAGGTCCTTGCGGGTCTCGATGGCCATTATGACCTCTTCGAGGGAGGCGTTGCCTGCCCGCTCTCCAAGGCCATTGATGCAGCCCTCTACCTGGCGTGCCCCCACTTGAACCGCGGCGACGCTGTTGGCGGAGGCGTTGCCTAGGTCGTTGTGACAGTGCACGCTAATAACGGCACGGTCGATGTTGGGCACGTTATCGCGCACGTCCTGGATCCGCTGGGCGAACTCCGAGGGGAGTGCGTAGCCGACGGTATCGGGGATGTTCACCGTAGTCGCGCCGGCGTCGATGGCCGCCTCTACCAGCTTGTACAGGTAGGCAGGCTCGGTCCGTGTTGCGTCCATGGGCGAGAATTCCACGTCCTCGCAGTAGCTCTTCGCGCGCTCGACGGATGCCACAGCCATGTCCATCACCTCTTCCGGATTCTTCCGGAGCTGGTGCATGATCTGGACATCGGAGCTGGAGATGAATACGTGGATGCGTGGCCGCTCGGCGCCTTTAACGCCCTCCCAAGCGGCATCGACGTCGCCGGGGTGGCAGCGGGCCAGGGACGCGATTATAGGCCGGCGGATTTCCTTAGCGATGGCCTTGACGGCCTCCAGGTCACCGGGGGAGCTGGCTGCAAATCCGGCCTCGATTATGTCGACCCCCAGGCGGTCGAGCTGCCGGGCGATGTCGAGCTTCTCCGAGGTCGTCAGGCCGATGCCTGCGGACTGTTCGCCGTCGCGCAGTGTTGTGTCGAATATCAGTACTTTTTCGTCGGTCATGGTGTCTCCTTCAAACCCTCCGTCGTGTGCGTGCTCGCAAGAACGATTAAGGGCTAGGAAGGACGACGTAGTTCGCCGGTGCGAGCCGTGCCAGGCCCCGCGCCTTATGGCGAACTACGTGTGATACCTCGCTGCTTTTCATCATTGCTCCTGCCGGTGCCCGGCCACCCTCTCTGATGAAGGTCATTTATGACCGCGTCCTAGATATTCTTCTCCCCTGCGGGGAGAAGAAAGGCGTTTGATGACTGGGGGATACCCCCAGTAGTCCCCCACCAGAGGGGGAATCCCCCTCTGGACTCCCCTACTTTGACTTCTTGCCAAGGGAGGGGAGTGATTGGTTGAACTTTTAGTCGGTGTCCTTGAGGAAGGACATCATGCCGCGAAGTTCCTCGCCCACTGCGGTGATCTGGTGCTCGGTGTTCTCGATTCGCATGCGATCGAAGCGATGCCGGCCCTCGTCGTTCTCGGCGATCCACTCGCGGGCGAATGTGCCGTCCTGAACCTCTGCCAGCACCTTCTGCATGTTCTCCTTGACGTGGGCGTCGATGATCCGCGGACCGCGGCTGTAGTCGCCGTACTCGGCCGTGTCGCTGATGGAGTAGCGCATGTACTCCATCCCACCCTCGTATAGAAGGTCCACAATCAGTTTCAGCTCGTGCATGCACTCGAAGTAGGCCGACTCAGGCTGATAGCCAGCCTCGACCATGACCTCGAAAGCGGTCTTGATAAGGGAGGTGACGCCGCCGCAGAGCACCGTCTGCTCGCCGAAGAGGTCCGTTTCGGTCTCTTCCTTGAACGTGGTGTCTAGCACGCCAGCGCGGGTGCAGCCGACGCCTCTCGCGTAGGCCAGCCCGATCTTGCGGGCGTTGCCCGAGACATCCTGTGAAATAGCCAGCAGGCCGGGGACACCTGATCCCTTGGTGAAGACCTCTCGCATCCTGTGGCCCGGCGCCTTGGGCGCAACCATGGACACGTCGACGGTGCTCGGGGGAGTGATGGTCTTGTAGTGGATGTTGAAGCCATGTGCGAACATCAGAGTCTTGCCGGAGACCATGTATGGCTCGACAGACTCCTTATAGACCTTCGCCATCGAGTGATCGGGGATGAGCATCATTACGACATCCGAGTTCTCGGCCACTTCCGCCACCGCGCCGACCTTCAGGCCAGCGGCCTCGGCCTTCTCCTTGCTCTTGCTCCCCTCGTACAGCCCCACCATCACGTTGACGCCGCTTTCATGCAGGTTGAGGGCATGGGCATGCCCCTGGCTGCCGTATCCGATGATTCCGACGGTCTTCTCATCGAACACAGACATGTCGGCGTCATTCTCGTAGTACATTTTTGCCATTTTCGCTCTTCTCTCCAACAGGTTATTTTGTTGCGGCTATGCCGCGTCCGAGAGCCTCAACCCCAAAGACGGGAAGGGCGATATATCTAAACTGACGAAGCCTCGCCCCAGTCGGTGAACCTATTTTTCGGACGGGTCGGCTTTGCGCCCACCCCGCGGTTCAGGGCTATGGTACCAGTCCTCATGACCTCGACAACCCCGAAGCTCTTGAGCAACTCGTGGAGCGAGTTGACCTTCTCCTCATTGCCCGATACCTCGACGATAATGGAATCTGTGGCGAGATCCACTATGTTGGCCCTGAATATGGATACTATCTGCATTATTTCGCTGCGAGTCTGTACGTTCGCCTTGACCCGGATGAGGGCCAGTTCGCGGGAAATGATGTTCTGGTCCGACATGTCGGAGACCTTGATCACGTCTATCAGCTTGTGAAGATGCTTGGTAACCTGCTCCACCACCGCATCGTCGCCCTCGACGACGAATGTCATACGCGACAGGTCAGGCTCCTCGCTCTGTCCTACAGCTAGGCTGGATATGTTGAACCCGCGACGTCTGAACATGCTGGAGACACGGTTCAAGACGCCTGGCTTATCCTGGACCAGTGCCGAAATCGTGTGCCTGGGGCTGTCTCCATTGGTGGTCATTGCTTGACCTCCTTGGCGACCGGCTCCTCGATCATTTCGTGAACGGTTTGCCCGGACGGAATCATTGGGAAGACGTTCTCCTCTTCCTCGACAACGAAGTCGATGAGCGCCGGGCCGTCATACTCCATCGCCTGTTCGATCGCGGATCTGACCTGGGACTTCTCTGTAACGCGGATGCCGAGCATCCCGAACGCATCCGCCAGTTTCACGAAGTCTGGGTTGTGTGTGTAGTGTGTCGCGACGTAGCTCTTGGAGTAGAAGAACTCCTGCCACTGCCTGACCATTCCGAGAAATCCATTGTTGATGATCGCGAATTTTACCGGAATGTCGTTTTCTACCAGCGTCGCAAGTTCGGCCATGGTCATCTGAAAACCGCCGTCTCCGGCGACGGACCACACGACCTTGTCGGGCTCTCCAACCTGCGCGCCCATCGCGCCCGGGACCTCGTAGCCCATCGCGCCGGCCCCGCCCGAAGTTACCAGGCTGCGCGGCTCGATGAACGTGTAATGCTGCGCAGCCCACATCTGGTGCTGCCCAACCCCGGTGACCACTATCGCTTTGCCGTCAGTTGCAGCGGATATCTGGTTGATTATGTACTGCGGGATCAGCTTGTCTGTGTCACGAATGGACATAGACGGGTGGTCGCGTTTGAGATCATCGACCCGCTGGAGCCATTCCACATGTGTGGCTGGCTCGATCTGCTTGTTTAGTTTTGTCAGGACTCGCTTCAGGTCGCCCACTATGGGCACGTCGACCTTGATATTCTTGCCGATCTCGGACGGATCGATATCGACGTGTATCTTCCTGGAATTGATCGCGAACGCACTTGGTTTCCCGGTGATCCGGTCATCGAAGCGCATGCCCAACGCGATAATCAGGTCGGCCTCCTCGAGGGCAAGGCTGGCATAGGCCATACCGTGCATGCCTGGCATGCCAACCCATAGCACATGGTCTTCAGGGAAGGAACTGATACCCAAAAGCGTCGTGATCACCGGCACCTGCGCCTTCTCTGCAAGCTCCTTCAACTCGTCGAAGGCGTTGGAGAATTTGATGCCGTGGCCGGCGAGAATTACTGGCCTGTTCGATTGCGCGATGAGCCTTGCTGCGCGCTTTATTTGGGCTGGGTGCCCTTCCATATTGGGCTTATAGCCGGGCAGGTCCACCGTCTCCGGGTAGACAAACTCGGCCTCGTCGGTCAGCACGTCCTTCGGGATGTCGATCAGGACGGGCCCCGGCCTGCCTGTGCTGGCGATGTGAAACGCCTCTTTTATGACCCTGGGTATGTCGGCCGCGTCCATGACCAGGTAGTTGTGCTTGGTGATGGGCAACGTGATACCAGTGGTGTCGGTCTCCTGGAAGGCGTCACTTCCAAGGGATGCCCTGGCGACCTGGCCCGTGATGACAACCATGGGCACCGAGTCCATTTGTGCCGTGGCTATGCCTGTGATGAGGTTGGTGGCGCCTGGACCGGACGTGGCCCAGCAAACGCCGGGTTTGCCGGTTACACGCGCGTAGCCGTCCGCCGCGTGTGCGCCGCCCTGCTCATGGCGAACCAGGATATGGCGCAGTTGTGGATACTCTGGGAGCGTCTGGTACAGCGGGAGTATCGCGCCTCCGGGGAGGCCGAAGACAACCTCCACGCCCTCCTGGATCAGACTTTCGCAAACCATCTGCGAGCCGTTTTTTATCATTGATCGGTCTCCAATATCCTAAAATCACAATGGGGTGACAAACAAAAAGTCCCGCCCTGGAAAGGGACGGGACGTTGAGTCTCGTGGTACCACCCTAATTGCCTCGATCCAAGATCGAGACCACTCAAGAAGCCGTAACGGGGCCAACCGCCCATCCCTAGTTGAAGTGTGAAGGTGATACCAATACCGCAGGACGCGCCATGGCGGCGTGTATGTCCTGCGGTGTCATATCCCTTTTAACTCCCTTTCAAAACGGGTGCTCCGGGGCGAGTTCACGAGGTGCTGCCGCGCCGGATTTCCACTATCCCCGGCTCTCTATCGCGCGCGTCCCGCTACTACTCCCCATCAACGCATTATATGCGTATGTATGTTCGAACAGACTGTAAATATAGCATGGGGGTCGAGCGAGTGTCAATTTGAAATGGGGCACCGTAGCTACGAGTATCCAACACGGATAGAGCGCCACGGACTGAGCATCAATCCCGCCCCCTGCCCTACACACACCCGGACCGGCTCAAGATTTGGCCCGCTGGCGCCACTCGGGATGGGTCTGCGCTCCCTTGACACGGTAAAACCACAATGCTAGATTCGGTGGTGTGGATGGGCTCGCCCCGGTACATACAACTGAGGTTTGCCGATGCTGACTACTAGAGAGATAGACATACTGAACCTGATCGTAGATGACTACATCAGGACGGGCTCGCCCATCGGATCCGAGTCCATCGTGCGAAACCACGATCTGGGCGTCAGCTCCGCAACGGTCAGGAACGAGGTCTCTGCGCTTGAGCAGGGCGGATACCTGACTCGCCCACACACCTCCGCTGGAAGCGTCCCACTCGACAAGGGATACCGTATATACGTCGAGACCGTGGCGTCGCCTCAGGCCGGTACGATACCCCATTCCGTCATGAAAAAGGTGCGCAAGCGCCTGATGGAGGTCGAGAGGGATGTAGAGGAGTGGACCAGCGTGGCGGCAGCCGTGCTGTCGGGACTGGTCGAGAACCTCGCCATAGCTACGTCACCACGGGCGCAAGAAGCGAAGGTGAACCGGGTCCAGATCGTTTCCCTACAAGACCTGCTAGCTCTGGTCATCGTCGTGTTTGGCCAGACGCGAGTGAGGCGTCAGCTGATTCGGCTGAAGACCCCCCTTGCGACACCTAGGCTCGAGATGACTGCCAACAAGGTCAGCGGACTGATTGGCGGTCTCACGCGGCAACAGATCGAGGCCAGGGAAATGGAGCTTTCTCCTCTGGAAGAAGAGGTCGTCGATTCTACGGTCCTTATGCTCAAGGAAGAAGACTCGACGTCCGTGAGCGACCACTATGTAGATGGGCTCAGGTTGCTCCTGGCTCAGCCGGAGATAGCCGGGATTGAGACAATGAGGGCGGTTGTCGAGGCCGCAGAAGACGGCACGCTGGTCAAGGCGATTCTCGAGGAGGCCCCGGAGACTGGTATCGTCCGAGTGGTCATCGGACAGGAGAACAGGGGCGATTTCATGTGGCCCCTCAGCGTGGTTATCGGCCGTTATGGCATACCCGGTGAGGCCTTTGGCACTGTCGGTGCCGTGGGGCCGATGAGGATGGAGTACTCCCGGGCTATCGCCGGCGTGGAGCTCCTGGGCCTGGTAATGAGCGAAATGGTGGAAGGGGTTCACGGCGGGTAGGCTTGTCGTGCCAACTCCCCTACCCTTTCCCGATCAGGAAAAGAAGTAATACGATTACTGTGAGGGACACCCTCACACACCCGGCAAAGGGGCTATGCCCCTCTGCACACCCCTTGGATAGACGAATCCGGACTCCAGGCGGGATCCAGTACCTAACACCCAAACCCATAATCTGCTCCAATTTCCATTCCGCTACGGACCGTTGCACGCCCCTGACCACGCCAATATATTGCGCAAAACACCCTTGTAGCTCTATGTGAAAGAACTTATAATTGTAAGTTGATGCTCGAATAACGGGGAGTGGATGCCCACACAAAAACGAGATTACTACGAAGTCCTGGGTGTCTCCAAGGGCGCCTCTGATGAGCAGATCAAGAAGGCGTTCAGGAAGCTCGCCCTTGAGTTCCACCCTGACCGAAACAAGGCCGAGGGCGCGGTAGAGAAATTCAAAGAGGTAAACGAGGCCTATCAGGTCCTCACGGACTCGGAGAAGCGCTCTAACTACGACCGGTTCGGCCACGCCGGTGTTGGTCAGAATGGCGCGCAAGGTTTCGACGGCTTCGACAACTTCGGAGGCTTCGGCGATATCTTCGAGGCTTTCTTTAGCGGCGGATCGGGCACTCAGTCTCGATCGAGGCCAAGCAGCGCGCGGCGTGGCTCTGACCTACAGTTCTCCGTCAACGTGGAGTTCGAAGAGGCGGCTTTCGGCGTCGAGCGCGAACAAGAGGTGAAACGAACCGAGGTCTGCACCAAGTGCCGGGGTGACCGGAGTGAACCGGGATCTCAGGCCGTAGCCTGCCCGAACTGCGGAGGATCTGGAGAGATTCGCCGCGGGTCCCAGAGCATCTTCGGCCAATTCGTCCAGGTCTCTGCCTGCAACAAGTGCCAGGGAGAGGGCAAGGTCGTCAGCAACCCATGCATGCAGTGCAAGGGTCGCGGCACCGAGGCCCGAAGGCGGAATCTGGCTGTTTCGGTCCCCGCTGGAATCGAGTCCGGCACCCAGATCAGGCTCACCGGCGAGGGCGAGCCTGGAATTAACGGTGGCCCTCCGGGGGACCTCTACGTTTCAGTCCGGGTTAAGCCACACAAGCTATTCAGGAGGGACGGCTACGACATCGTCCATCCCCAGGTGATCAATGTCGCCGCCGCCGCCCTCGGCACTACCTTAAAGGTGCCGACCCTGGACGGTGAGGCCGATGTCGAGGTTCCGCCCGGAACTCAGACCGGCGACGTCATCAGGCTCAAGGGCGACGGCGTACCCTACCTCGGCAGAGAGAATCAGAGAGGGGACCACCTGATCACGATGGTCGTCAAGACGCCTCGACGTCTTGACGACAACCAGCGCCGCCTTCTCCAGGAGCTATCAGAGAGCCTTGGTGAAAGCTCGTCCGAGGACGATGATGACAAGGGCTGGTTTGATAAGTTCAAAGACTCTATCGGCGGCCCGGAGTAGCTTTGCAATGGCTTGAGCTGAGTGTCGACGCCCCCGCTGAGTTCGTCGAACCCCTATCGCATATTTTCCACCGATATGGTCACGGCGGCGTGGCGTTGGAGGAGCCCGGCGGGTTCAACCCGGACGAGGGCGAGGTTCCTCCGGCCCCCGACCGCGTGAGGATCACGACCTACCTACCCATCGATTCGACCACCGAGTCCCGCCGCGCCGGCATTGATGTGGGCGTGGCCCTGGTATCCCACGTTTGCCCGATTTCCCCTCTACAGGAACGTGTCGTGGAGGAGCAGGACTGGGAACAAGCGTGGAAGCGCCATTTCCATGTGCTCCACATCGGCGAGCGGATGGTTGTCGTACCAACCTGGCGCGAGTATGAGGCGTCCGAATCCGACATCGTGATCGGGCTCGACCCCGGCATGGCATTCGGTACCGGTCACCACCCGACCACGCGCATGTGCATGATGCTCCTCGAGGAGTTTTGCACACCAGCAATGCAAGTGCTTGATGTGGGGTGTGGGTCGGGTATATTGTCCATAGTCGCAGCCAAGCTGGGGGTCGCCTCTGTAGTTGGAGTTGAAATCGACGAGGTCGCGGCCCGCTCTGCATCAACCAACATCACCGACAACGACGTTGACGGTATCGTCACGGTCTACCAGGGGACGCTGACCGAGAGTCTGGTCCCTGCTGATGGATTCGACCTGGTGGTCGCCAATGTATCAGGCAAGGTGGTCTCGGAACTGGCCGTCGACATGATCGGCGCGCTTCGACCGGGTGGCCGGATGATCGCGTCGGGCATCCTCGACGAGCGACAGGAGTCCGTCCGCCAGGCTCTTGCTTCGGCAGGCGCAGTCATCGAGCGCGGTGTGGTCGATGGCGACTGGGTCGCCCTGGTAGCAACCAAGGGCGCCTAGTACCGGAGGCCCAAATGCACCGGTTTTTCGTATCCCCGAAGTCCATATCGGGCAGCCGCGTGTCTCTCGAAGGAGGCGCCGCCTCGCAGATAACTCGCGTACTCAGAGGCCGCCCAGGGGACAACGTGATTGTGCTGGATGGCAGCGGTTTGGAGTATCGAGTTGTGCTGCGCTCCGTTTCGACTGAGCAGGTCATCGGCGACGTGGTCGAGTCAGGCCTCTGCGAGGGCGAGCCCGGCATCGAAATCACTCTGTACCAGGCGATCATCAAGGGCGACAAGTTCGAGTATGTACTCCAAAAGGGCACTGAACTGGGAGTGTCCGCCTTTGTACCGATGATCTGCGAACGATCGATACCCAACGCGCGGAAATGGAGCGATGGTCGCTATGAGCGGTGGCGGACCATTGTCCGAGAGGCTGCGGAGCAGTCAGGTAGGGGCCGTGTGCCACAGGTCGGCACAGCTATTGAGCTTCGCGAGGCCTGCAAAAACCACGTCGGTCCCGGCATGATCCCGTGGGAGATGGAGAGGGACGACAGTATCAGGCAGGCTCTGGGTCGAATCAAGGATCAGGGCACGACTCCGGACCGCATCGGCATATTTATCGGGCCGGAGGGCGGGCTGACGCGCGAAGAGGTGGACCTTGCTCGGGCGGAGAGCATAGCACCCATAACCCTCGGGCGACGCATCTTGCGCGCGGAGACGGCATCTCTGGCAGTAATTTCCGCCGTGATGTACGAGTGGGGAGAGATGGGAGGCTAGAGCCCGGGCCAGATCGTCTAGGGCCAGACTCCGGCCCACTCCGGTGCGGGGACGCGCCCGAGTAGACCAGTAATCGCGTCCTGGATACCCACTCCGTTGAAGAGCACGTCGTAGGTCGCTTTCGTTATTGGCATGTCCACGCCCAGGGCGTCCGCCAGACCGGCGGCGGCGGCGGTTGTATCCACCCCCTCGGCCACATGCGTCATGGATGCACGTATTTGGTTCAACGTCTCGCCATGAGCAAGACGCTCTCCCACCTGATGGTTTCTGCTAAGGGGGCTGGAGCAGCTCGCTATCAGGTCTCCGACCCCCGCAAGCCCGGCGAACGTAATCGCCTCCGCGCCTGCGGCCACCCCAAGCCTGGCCACTTCCGCGAGGCCCCTGGTCATGAAGGCGGCCTTGGTGTTATCGCCCAGATCCAGGGCGTCACAGACCCCCCCTCCCAGCGCGATAATGTTCTTTAGAGCCCCGCCCAATTCGACCCCGATGATGTCGCCGTTGGTATATATACGAAACCCGGACGAACTAATTAGGGATTGGACATGCTCGACGTTGGCGAGGTTGGACGATGCTACAACCGTGGACGAAGGCTTGCCCTGGCAGATCTCGGCAGCCAGGTTAGGTCCCGACATGCAACATATCTTGTCCACGAACTGTTCCGGCAGCTCCTCGGCTAGCATTTCGCTCATTCGCTTGCCGGTGCCCAGCTCAAGGCCCTTGGTCGCACTGACCACCACAGCCGAGGACGAGATGTGACTGCCGATGGCCCGGGCATTGGCCCTCAACGTCCTTGAAGGCACTACTATCAGCGCGACCTCGACATCACCAAAGGCGTCATCCGCCGACGAGGTGACAGTTATACCGTCAGGTAGGGGTACTCCGGGGAGAAATCTGTGGTTCTCGCCGTCAGCACGAAGCCGTTCGGCCTCGTCTTCCGTTCGTGCCCACAGGCTGACCTCCTGCCCGGCACGAGCGCTTAGGATGGCAAGAGTTGTGCCCCAGCTAGTGGTTCCGGCTATGCCGACCCGGGCCACCGGAATCCTTTTTGCCGACTGGGTTCCTGGCTGGGGACGTCTTCGACCGCGCGCTGACCGATCTTGCGCTCCTCGCCCCTGATTAGGCGGGAGATGTTCGCACGATGCAGCACGAGCACCGAGGATCCACCGATAACCGAGTACCAGGCGTAGACGGTCGAGGTGTCGGTAGCAAAGGCAAGGACGAAGAGCGCGATGCATCCTGAGATCGCACCCATCATCGAGCCGAGGGAAACATACTTTGAAATAGCGATGGCTGGTACCCCGAACAGCGTGGCAACAAGGCCGGAAATTGGCGAGATGACGAACAGTGCGCCCAAGCCCACAGAGATGCCTTTGCCGCCCCTGAAGCCTGCGAAAACCGGCCAAATGTGACCGGCGATGGCTGCGAGGGCGGTGACCACCTCGACCCCGGCGGAGTCGGTCAGGAGTTGGGCGAGCAGGACGGCTACAACGGACTTGCTCATATCCAGAAGCAAGACAACGGCCGCCGCGCGTTTGCCCACGGTCCTGAGCACATTGGTTGTGCCTGTGCTGCCGCTGCCGTACTGCCTTACGTCCACGCCCCCGACGACACGTCCGGCGATTACACCGAATGGCACGGAGCCTAGCAGATACCCAATGGCGACAAAAATTACGTAGTCTATTTGGTTTCCCCTCTACCCTTGAAGCGCATCCTCAAGGGGCTGCCTTCGAATCCGTAGACCTTGCGCAGCTCATTCTCCAGATAGCGACGATACGAGAAGTGTACCATTTCAGAGCTATTTACATAGAAGGTAAAACTGGGCGGCGAGGTTTTGTCCTGCGTGACGCCATATACCTTCAGCAATCGGCGACCGTTCGGTTTCGGTGGACTTGACGCAACTGCATTAAGCACGGTGCGCCGCAGATCGTACCGTGGCAGCTCGTTGCTCCACTGGTCGTACACCCTGCGAGCAGTGTCCAGCAATTCCGGGATACCCTTTTCTTTCAGAGCCGAAATGAAGGTAATGGGGACGAAGCGAGCGAACTTAAAGCGCATACGGATCTCATTCGTGGCCTTCTCTTTGTCCAGGCCCAGGCTCGGCGCCAGATCCCACTTGTTGACGGCCACAACGATGCCCCTGTAGGCGTCGAGGACGTAGCTGGCGATGTGAGTGTCCTGTGCGGTCGCCAGCTCCGTGGCATCCAGCAATAGGAGGGCCACATCGGCGCGATCGATCGCCTTTAACGCCCTCATTGCGCTGTATCGCTCAATACCGGGATCGATCTTGCCTCGACGCCGTATCCCGGCCGTGTCGATCAGCAAAATGGATCCGCCGTCGTATTCGACCATAGAGTCTAGGGAGTCCCGTGTGGTGCCCGGCATGTCGCTGACAATAGCTCGCTCTTCCCCGGAGATGGCGTTGAGGAGCTGGGACTTGCCTGCATTGGTCCTACCCACAATAGCTAACTTAAGACCGGCTGCGGGGGTGAACGATGTTTCTTCGGGGCTGAAGTATGACAACACCCGTGTCATGAGGTCGTCGATACCGGTGTTGTGATAGGCGCTGATAGGGGTCGGGTCACCGAGGCCCATGCGGTAGAATTCGACCGAATCCTCTTCCCTGCCCTCATTGTCCGACTTGTTTGCGGCGATCACCACCGGGGTGTCCACCTGACGCAGCATGTGGGCGACGTCCTCGTCTGCAGGTGTGATCCCAACAGAGCTGTCCACCAGCATGATGATGACGTCCGCCTCAGAGACTGCGACGTCTATCTGGGCCTTGACGGAATCCCACAGATCGAACCCGGCCTCCCGGTCGAGGCCGCCGGTGTCGACGAGGATGAAAACTCTATCGTCCCACTCGGCCTCGGTCGTTACGCGGTCCCGCGTAGTACCTGGAATCTCAGAGACGATCGCCGTCCTCTGTCCAGTCAGCCGGTTAAACAGGGTGGACTTGCCGGTATTGGGGCGGCCGACAATGGCTACCAGTGGTTTCGTTGGGGGTGCTGTTATCGTCATCGCATCTTTACCTATATCACCACGCCGGCCAGAATGGCCTTTTGAGCGTGGAGCCTGTTCTCCGCCTGGTCGAAGACTACCGACCGCGGATGATCAATCATGCCCGGTGCGATCTCCTTGCCCTCGTAGGCAGGGAGGTCATGCATAAACAGCGCATCGGGTTTTGCGTAGCTCATCAATTCCTCGTTCACTTGGTACTCTTTGAAGGCCTCCAGCCTGACCTCGGACTCGTCGTCCTGCCCCATGCTCACCCACGTGTCGGTGTACACAACGTCTGCGCCGCGTGCAGCCTGCTGAGGCAATTCAACCCATCCGACTCTCGACTGACTCTCCGACGCCCGCCGATTCGCCTCTTCCCATGCGGGTGTAGGTATCTGGTAGTCGGGGGGGGCCGCAATAACGAAATCTGCGCCGACCGAGGCACAGGCGATTGCGAGACTGGCGGCAGTGTTGTTGCCGTCGCCAATGTAGGCGACCCGTTGCCCTCGCAGCTCGCCTCTGTGCTCTTGAATCGTCAGGATGTCTGCCATCGCCTGGCATGGATGTTCCAGGTCCGAAAGGGCATTCACAATGGGTGCGTTCGCATATTCGGCGAACTGGACAAGACTGTCATGAGAGTTTACTCTCGCAACGATGATATCCACCCACCGGTCTAGGACTCTGGCTACATCGGCTACCGGCTCTCTGACGCCGAGTCCGACCTCGGACGCACCCAGGTTGACGCAATCGCCCCCGAGCTGACGGATGCCGATTTCAAAGCTGACCCGTGTTCGCAGCGATGGTTTTTCAAATAGAGTGATCACGGTCATGCCATCCAGCGGCTTTGGAGACTCGCCACCTTTCATATGAATGGCACTATCGATCGACAGCCCGATTTCGTGCGGGCTGAGGTCTGCGACCGATAGAAAATTCCTCGTCATCATCGCGCTCCACTTTTTGGTCCGCAATCAATGGTAACACGGGGGAAAGAGAGGCCCGCTTGCTGCAGGCCAGTTCGAGTGGGTTAACGATGCGGTCGATGCATGGACATCGAGGGGTCAGTCCGTCGTCGGCATGAGCACAAGCGTGTCACGGGCTACGCTCGCCACGCGCTCCGGAGACCACGCGATCGGCACTCCCTCACCTCTCTGCCAAAGTGGAATCATGTCGTCGTAGTGGGGCGATAGCGGGTTGCCGGACTGGCCGCCGGGCAATATGAAGCGGCTCTCCTCCCAGTTTCCCACGTCGACGACCATACGCAACGAGGCGATCGCCATGGGGTTGGATGTTGGGTCTTCCGTCAGGGCCGCTGCCTGCGAAACGGTGTTGGCGTCACCGCCCCAGGGGAATGGGCCGCGGTTGAAGATGGGAGCGAATAGCTTTTGCTCGGCCGCCACAGGGTGCACCAGCGTCAGCGGCCTGATCTGACCCCAGGCCTGGCTCTCATGATTCTTGTTGAGAGTGTCCACCGCCTCAGTGAGGGCGTCTTCGACGGTGTGATCCCAGCCCGCGGCGAACCAGCCGTCGGGTCGGTCCCTCAGCAGTCTTGCCAGGTGTCCCGTGCGTCTCGCCACCAGCAGAGTGTGGGGCTGTATCAGGTTGTCGCCGTTGCCAAGGGCCCACTTCCACGATTTTGGCGCCCTTGCCTGGGCGACACGGCGGTACATGACAGAGAGGAAGTGCTGGAACACGGACGCGGCGATCGAGTCTGGGGCGAGGTCGCCGTCCCAGTCGCCGAGCAGCTCCAGAGCGCGCCGCCCGCCCTCGTTGGCAGGTGACACAGACAGGACGGTGTCTCGCATCTCGCGCCACGCGATGCTGTGGGTGTCCATTTGCAATTTGAGGGCCGAGTCCACGTCGCGGCCTTTGCCATCGCCCAGCATCTCCAGGATACGGGCGGCCCTGTATCCATCCAGCCAATCCACGCCCAGGAATGGGCCGCCTTCTTCTCGCACCGGGCTGTTGTTGGCAGTGGCGAGGTAACCCTCGGGCGGATCGACCGCATATGGTAGCTGTTCGAAAGGGAGGGGGTCGTCCTCCCAACCGGAGTCCGGCAACCAACCTGGCCGGGGCATGGTTCCCGAGCCGCCGCGTCGCTGCGGGGCATCCCCTATCAGCTGCCAGCCGATGGTCCCGGAAGTATCGGCATAAACGACGTTCAGAGAGTAGGCAGGCCACTGGCGGCAGGCCTGGCGAAGGTCTTCGAAGCTCTTGACGAGGTGAACTGTCAGTAGCCCCTCGACCGGACGCGGGTCCAGCCAGGTCGCCCTGAGGGACATGGCAACTCCGTCTCCTACGAGTGAGCCAACGAGAGGGCCCCTGGGGGTGATGACGACCCGTTCGGTCACGTCATCGCCGCCCTTTACGTGGATCACCTCATCCCGGACCTCGCACTCCACGAAGCCATCGCCTTGCCTCACACTCCGTCCGTCCGGACCGAGCTCTTCCAGGAACAGATCGGTGTTGTCCACCAGGCCGGCGGTCACACCCCAGGCGGCGTGGCCGTTGTGACCGGCAGGGAGCACCGGGACACCCACAAAGGTCGCCCCCGCCGCAGCCCAGTCCGGGGTGCGGATTTGGGTCAGATACCAATGAGGGGGCAGGGAGGGCCGCAAGTGCGGGTCGTTGGCGAGTAGGGGATGTCCGGTTGGGGTCAGGGACGGTGCCACGGCCCAGTTGTTCGAACCACCTGAGTGGCCCATCACGTCGCGGAGGGCCGCGATGTCCGAGGCGAGCTGGTCGGCCATCGGTCCCTGCACCTCTCCTGGGGGAGAGATCAGAGGGTGCCACTCAGGATAGGTTGGGTCGAGATCCGACAGGGCCTGTGGTCCGTCCATTTTGAGGATGTGGTAACGAGCCAGCTCGATGTCCCAATTGAGGGCCAGCACAAAAGCCTGCAGCCGTCCCACCGCCAACACGTCCGCTGCCGTGTAGGGCGTGGGCTTGCAGCGCAGCAGCACGAACTCATGGGCTCGCCGTTTTGAGCCCAGGGTCATCCCATCGGTTACGCCCCGCGCAAAGGAGTCCAGGACCTTCCGAATATGCGGCGCGATAACATCGAGTTGCTCGGCGGTGCCACGGGAGAATCCGACCTGTCGGGACAAGCGGTCTACAGGAAGGCCCGGTTTCCCGACCAACTCGCTCAGGGTACCGCGAGCAACACGCGCCATGCTATCGATCTGGAACGCCCTGTCCTGTCCCTGGCAGAAGCCGACCCCGTACCAGGCATCCTCGTCACTCTCGGCCTCGACATAGGGGATGCCGTAGGTATCGCGCCGGATCGTGACTGCTCTGGAAATGCCTGGAACCTCTATGGTCCCGGAGGTCCGCGGGAGTCTCCGTCCTAGCAGCGTGCGAAACAGGAAGCGGTGCACATTCATCGGTCACCTCCGCCGGCCGTGGCCGTCGCGCCTATCCACTCCTGCAATTCCTCGGCCTGTTGCCACTCGACGGTCCGCCCAAGAGATACCCCAAATTTGCGCGCCACTATGGGTACGACCGAAGCAACGTCGACATCGGCCTGGCCCTGGTCGGCCACTGACGTGACGTGGGCTTCGGGATCTCCGCACGGCACAATATGTTCGAAATAGGACAGGTCAGGGTCGACGTTGAGGGAGAATCCATGAGTGGTGACACCGCGACTGACCCGCACCCCGATGGCAGCAATTTTGGCGTTGTCTATCCACACACCGGTGGGCCTATTTTCACTCTCGGCGACGATGCCTAGATCCGCCAGGGTTGCAATCAGCATGCTCTCCAGGGCCCGGACGTATTTCAGAGGACCGCCGCCCCACTCTTTGAGGTTGATGATCGGGTAGCCTACAAGTTGGCCGGGACCGTGGTACGTTACCTCGCCTCCGCGGTCCACATGCTCTACTTCCACACCAAGTTCAGCCCGCCTCTCGGGGCCTATCAGGATGTCCGCGTCGCTACCCCTTCTGCCCAGGGTGTAGACGTGAGGGTGCTCCAAAAGTAACAGCGTGGATGGCATCTCGCCGTTCGCCACGCGGGCGTGCACACTGCGCTGCAATTTGAGGGCGGAGGTGTAGTCCATGCGGCCCAGATGGAAGACGATGAGGTCCGAAGCGGCGCTAGTCCGGGGCATGGTCGCTGGGCCTGCCTCGACCGGGGCGTGAACCACCGTACTCCCACGGCTGCTCTCCGTCCTCCAATGCCTCCACAGGACTGACAGGATCATTTCGTCCCGGCAGACCACGCTGTATCGAATCCAGCCTCGGCAGTCCCTCATCGTACTTGGCTTTAGCTCGACTGAGGTGCGTGCCGACGAGGCGGAAGTCCTCGGCGAAGCGCTCGAAGTCGCCCTCCAGACGCGAGAGGGACTCCAGCATGCTCTTGGCGTTCTGCTCAACCTGGAGGCCTCTCAGACCTAGTGAAATGACCTGCAGGTATGCATATAGGCTGTTGGGCGATGTCGCGATTATGCGGCGGCTCCATGCGTAGGCGAGCAGGTCCTCCTGTTCGCCGTCCTGCTGTACGATCTCGTGGTAGACGCCCTCGTTGGGGATGTACATCAGGGCGAAGTCCAGGGTCTCTCCGGGGCAGATATAGCGCTCGGCGATATCGTCGATGTGCTTTTTCACATCCCGGCGGAAACGGGTCGCATGGCTTTTTCGCTCCGATGGGTCCGACTCGATCATGGCCCGGTAGCCCTCGAAGGGGAACTTGGCGTCGACCGGGACCAGCCCGTCCGTCAGCTGTATAACGGCGTCGACGCGGCGCAGGTTCCTGAAGGTATGCTGGGTCCGGTACGAGCCCGCCGGGAGGGTCTGGCTCAGCATCTCCTCCAGCAACGTTTCACCGAGTCCCCCGCGGAGGGTCGGGGCTGACAGCACCTTGCGAAGCTCCTGGCCCACATCAAGCATGCTCTCGGACGCCAGGGAGAGCCGACCCAGGGTCTGGTTCACGGAATCGAGACGCGGCCCCAGATCGGAAGTATCGGCGTCGCGACCGCGTGGCCTGGTGACCACAAGCACGAGGATCGTGACCATCGACAGACCCACCAGGACCATCAGTCCAATTTCCACGCGACCTCTCTTATCGGCCTAGTCCCCAATCCCTCGCCCCTTCTAGCCGCTGCTTGACGCCCGCCACGAATGTGCCGGCTCCTGCGCCGTCCAGGACGCGGTGGTCGAAGGTGATGCACAGGTTCATGATAGAGCGAATGGCAACGGCGTCGTCGATGACCACCGGGCGCTTCACTGCTGCCTCGGTGTTCAGGATGGCGACCTGGGGATGGTTGATGATGGCCTTGCCTGCTACCGATCCCAGTGCGCCTGTGTTGTTGATCGTAAAGGTACCGCCCTGCACGTCCTCTACACGCAGCTTGCCGTCATGCGCTCTGGTGGCGAGATCACTCACGGCCCTGGCCAGCGCGGTCACGTCCATGGTGTCAGCGTCGTGGATCACCGGGACGACGAGACCCTGGGG